>SXGU01430426.1_pt1 | contig 20410 bp, 19 predicted proteins | sample 3174531 | NCBI WGS metagenome assembly SXGU01 (sample SAMN11356863, study PRJNA531348) | freshwater metagenome | isolation source: freshwater sample F1-140 | place: China: Fuxian Lake, Yuxi | collected 2017-12-25 | reverse complement strand
GTGGTCGACGTGGCCCATGATCGTGACCACCGGCCAGCGCGTGACGAGGTCCTCGGCGTTGGCGGTCTTGTCGCTCTCTTCGATGATTTCCTGCTCGAAGCTGCGGGTCTGGATCTCGGCGCCAAAGCTGGCGGCCAGCATCTTGGCGATCTCGAGGTCGATGGCCGAATTGATCGTCATCATCATCCGGCGATCGAGCAGCCCCTTGAGCGCGTCTTTGACACGGATTTCAAGACGATCCGCCAGGTCCTTTACCGTCATGCCTTCCGAAAAGGTGATGGTGCGGGTGATCGGCGGCAGCGGTGCCACTGGTGCCGGCGCCTGCGGCCGCGCCGCATCACGACGCTGAGACGAACTGCGGCCGGTCGGGCGCTGCTGATACTGGGGACGGAAGCCCCCAGGCCGCATACCCGGCATGCCAGGACGCGGCGGCAGGCCCGTGCTGGGGCGCACCGGCTGCGATGGCAGCGGACGGGGACCACCAAGCATGGCGGCGGTGTTGCTGATCGGAGGACGCTGCGGACCATCGCCCGGACGCTGGCCGACTGGACGGGCGAGATTGCCGGTGGCCGCGGGCAACGGGCCCTTGGCAGCGGCCGGCGCGACGCGCCGCAGCTGCGGCACGAGCTGGCGCTTGGGCTGCAGGGGCGGCGCGCTGGGCGGCGCCTTGCCGGGTTCTTCAACCCGCAGCCGAATGCTGGGCGGCACGAAGCGCGCTTCCTTACGGGCCGGCTCGGCGGTTTCGGCCGCTGCGGCGTGTCCGGCCAGTTCCGCTTCGGCCACCGGCGCCGGCTCGGTCTCAAACCGGTGCGCGGGTTCTTCCATGATCGGCTCCGGCGGCGCGGTCGCGTCAGCCATCGCCGGTTCGAAATGTTCGACTACCGGCGGCGGCGCCGGCACGTCGATCGGCTCCTCGACGTGATGCTCGCCGGCCGGCACCTCGGCCGGCTTGGCCCTCTTGATCAAGCGGGGCGGACCGAGCGTCGGCGGAGCCGGCTTGGCCGGTTCCGGCGCCGCGGTGCCCTTCTTGGCGGCAGTGGCCTTCGACTTGGCCGCGGTCTTCACCGCCTGCGCCGCCTGCTCCGAGAAGATGTCGCCCTTGGGCAGCGTGATGTTGCGCTGCTTGGCGAGGCGATCTACGAATTGCCGGGCGACGATCTCCTCGAGCGTGCTCGACGCGCTCTTGAGCTCGATGCCGTGGGCTTTTTTGAGCAGTGCCAACACCTCAACCGAGGTGGTGTTCAGCAACTCCGCGACCTTGTAAATCCTGACAGTGGACAAACGCGTTTCCTCTGCTCTCGACTACTTTGTTTCGTCGGCCGGCTCGGCTTCAACGATGGCTTCGTCAGCCGGCGCAGTCTCGCCCTCGACCGGGGCGACGTCGACTTCGGCGCTGGCGGCTTCGATCGCGCCGAACTCCGCTTCGACTTCCTTGCGCTTCTCTTCTTCGCTCTTGATGTCGATGCGCCAGCCGGTCAGCTTCGCCGCCAGCCGCACGTTCTGGCCCTTCTTGCCGATGGCGAGCGACAACTGGCTGTCTTCGACCAGCACTTCCATCACCTTGTCCAGGTCGCTGACGATCGTCACGCGCTGGACCTTGGCCGGGCTGAGCGCGTTCACCACGAACTGCACCGGGTCATCCGAGAAGTCAACGATGTCGATCTTCTCGCCGCGCAATTCGCGGATGATGGCCTGCACCCGGGTGCCCTTCATGCCGACGCACGCGCCCACCGGATCGACATCGCGCTCGCGCGAGTAAACCGCGACCTTGGCGCGATCGCCGGCCTCGCGCACGGCGCCGCGAATCATCACCGTGCCGTCGTAAATCTCGGGCACTTCCTGCTCGAACAACTTGATCAACAGGGCCGGGTCGGTGCGCGACAGCACGATCTGCGGGCCCTTGGCGTTCTTGCTGACGCCACGGATGACGGCGCGGACGCGGTCGCCCTGCGCATAGCTTTCGGCGCGCGACTGCTCCTTGCGCGGCAGCACCGCTTCGACCCGGCCGACCTCGACGATGATGTCGCCCTGCTCGAAGCGCTTGACCAGGCCGTTCATGACCTCGCCGACGCGGTCGTTGTACTCGTCGTACACCTTTTCGCGCTCGGCCTCGCGCCCCGTCTGAAAGATCACCTGCTTGGCGGTCTGCGCGGCAATGCGGCCGAGGACGTCGGTGCGCTTCTGGAACTCGAGCTGGTCGCCGACCTCGACGCCGGCGTCATCGCCGTAGATCCCCTTGGCCTCGGCCATAGAAATCTCCAGGTCCGGGTTCGTCACCTCATCGACGATGGTCTTGATGGCGAACAGCTCGAGCTGGCCGTTGTCGGGATTGAACTTGGCCTTGAGGTCCTCGCCGCCCTTGTAGAACTTGCGCGACGCCGTGACCACGGCCTCTTCCATCGCCTGGATGACGACAGTTGGCTCGATGTTCTTTTCCTTGGCCAGCGCCTCGATCGTTTGCATCAACGGATTAGTAGTCATGATGATCGGTAATCCTAAAATTCAAGGTCGAGGTGGGCCCGCTTGATCAGCCGCAACGGCAGCTTCATCAGCTTCTTGCCCTCCGACTCAAACAACACGTCGTCTCCCTCGACGCCCTGCACGCGGCCCACAAACGCCGTCTGGCGCTCCACCGGCTGCGAGGTCACCACCTTGGCCCAGCGTCCGGCAAACCGCCGGTAATCATCCGCGTGACGCAGGGGCCGATCCAGTCCTGGTGACGACACCTCAAAGGTGTAGCCGCTGGGAATCACATCTTCGACGTCGAGCATCGTGCTCAACTCATCGGCGACGCGGGCACAATCTTCGATGCTGACGCTTTCTTCCGGCGTGGACGCAGGCCCCGGCCGATCGACAATGACCCGCAGCACCTGCTGGCCACCTTTTCGTTTCAGCTCGACTTCGAAAATGTCGAGGCCGTAGGCTCCGGCTACCCGGGTCGCCATTTCTCGGACGCGTTCGAGCGGGCTCAAAAAGCCCCCTATAAAACACAAAGAGTGGGCTAAAAGGCCCACTCTGGTTAACCCAGACTAAGAACCGACCTAATAGTGTAACACGTCCGCCTTCGCCCTTCGGGCTACGGCGCGACAGGCTGGCAGGTCAGAATCCGACCGGCCTGGCGATGAGGTCGTAGCCTTCGGCTCCGACGATTTCCACGTTCACGAACAACCCACTGGGGAAGTCTGACGGGTCGCAGTCGGTGAGGTAGACCACGGGGTCGATTTCAGGGGCCTGGCCGGGCAAACGGCCTTGCATCACGAGCTCGTGCTCGGGGGACGGACCATCCACCACCAGCCGGGCCTGCTCGCCCACCCGGCGTTTTTGGCGCGCCGCCACGATCTTCTTCTGGCGGGTCATCAGGCTGTTCTGGCGCTTCTTCTTGGTCGCCGCCGGCACGTCATCCGTCAGCTCGTGGGCCGAGGTGCCTTCTTCGTGCGAATACGTGAAGACGCCAACGTGGTCGAAGCCGATCTCGGAAATGAACCCCTCGAGCTCGGCAAAGTCCTCGGCGGTCTCGCCCGGGAAGCCGACGATAAACGTGGTCCGGAGCGCGACGTTGGGGATGCGGGCGCGGATGTTGGCGAGCAGCCGCACGTACGACTGGCGTGTGCCAGGGCGCTTCATTCGCTTCAGTACGGTGTCTGAAGCGTGCTGCAACGGCAGGTCGATGTACTTGACTACCTTGTCGAGGTCGGCGATGGCGTCGATCACGTCGCCGGTGATCGTCGTGGGGTAGAGATACAGGAGACGAATCCACTCGATGCCGGCCACGTCATTCAGCGCGCGCAGCAGCATCGGTAGCGCGCCGCGCTCGCCGCGGTCAATCCCGTAGAAGGTCGAGTCCTGCGAAATCAGCAGCAGTTCCTTGACGCCCTGGGCCGCAAGCTGATGCGCTTCCTGGACGATCGACTCAATCGGCCGGCTGCGATAATGGCCGCGCATTTTCGGGATGATGCAGAAGGCGCACTTATAGTCGCAGCCCTCGGCGATCTTGACGTAGGCGTAGTGCCCGGGCGTGACGCGCTTGCGCGGCGTGTTCGCATCGTAGATGTAGGTGGGCAAGTCCACGCCGAAGACCGGCTTTTTGTGGACAGTCATCGGGATGGCGGCGCCGGCAGGGCGCGCCTGCCCGGTCATGAAGCTCGCGAGGCCTTCGACCTCTCCAGTTCCGTAGATCGCGTCGATCTCCGGAATCTCCTTCTTCAGCTCATCGCGATAGCGCTCGGCCATGCAGCCGGTGACGACCAGCTTGCGGCCGGCGACCTGCTTTTTGAGCTCGGCCATCTCCAAAATGGTGTCGATCGATTCCTGCTTGGCGCGATCGATAAAGGCGCAGGTGTTCACGACCAGCACGTCGGCCTGCGACGCGTCGGCGGTAATCTCGTGCCCGTCCTTCTCGGCCATGCCGAGCATGACCTCGGAGTCGACGAGGTTCTTGGGGCACCCCAAGGAGACAAACCCTATCTTCATTGCCACTTGCCAGTTTAACAGGAGTCAAAGAGATAAAGAGAAACGGCTCTTTATCTCCTGGTCTTCTGTTTATGGGTAAATCCGGTAGAGCATTCGCGGATACGGGATGGTCTCGCGCACGTGCTCGAGGCCGCAGATCCAACTGACGCAGCGCTCAATGCCCATGCCGAAACCACCGTGCGGCACCGAGCCGTAGCGGCGCAGATCGAGATACCACTCGAACGCTTCCTGCGGCAGGTCGTGGTCCTTGATCCGCTGCAAGAGCAGGTCGAGGTCGTCGAGGCGCTGGCCGCCGCCGATAATTTCGCCGTAGCCCTCTGGCGCCAGCACATCGACGCAGAGCGCCTTGTCCATCTCGTTCGGATCCGGCTTCATGTAGAACGCCTTGATCGAAGCCGGGTAGTGCGTGACGCAGACGGGGCGATCGAACTGTTCCGACAGCACGGTCTCGTCGGTGCCACCGAGGTCGCCGCCCACCCGAAACGGCAGGCCCTGGTCGCGCAGGATCTTCGCCGCCTCGTCGTAGTGCAATCGCGGGAACGGCGCCTTGACCGACTCGAGCTTGCTGAGGTTACGCTCGAGCGTCTTCAGCTCTTTGTGGCGGCGGTCCAGCACGCGGGCGACGACTGACGTGACCAGACCTTCAGCGAGCGTGATCACGTCGTTCAAGTCGGCGTAGGCCATCTCCGGCTCGACCATCCAGAACTCGGTGAGGTGCCGGCGCGTCTTGCTCTTCTCGGCGCGGAAGGTCGGACCAAACGCGTAGACCTTGCCGAGCGCCATCGCGTTGGCTTCGTTGTAGAGCTGTCCGCTCTGCGTCAGGTAGGCCTTCTCGTGCTCGAAATACTCCACCGGAAACAGCGTCGTCGTGCCCTCGCACGCGGCCGGCGTGAAGATCGGCGTGTCGGCGAGAATAAACCCCTGGGTGTTGAAGAAGTCGCGGACGGCGTTGATGATCTCGTGTCGGACACGCAGGATCGCCGTTTGGCGCTCCGCGCGAATCCACAAGTGGCGACGATCCATCAGGAAATCAACGCCGTGTTCCTTGAGCGTGATGGGGTAGTCGTGCGCCTCGGTCACCACCTCGAGGGCGCTCGCGATCAACTCGTAGCCACCCGCCGCGCGCTCGTCGGCGCGCACCGTGCCGGTGACGATGATGGCGCTCTCCTGGCCCAGGTGATCGGCCTTGGCGAAGGTCGCTTCGTCGACGTCCTTCTTGCCCATCACCACCTGCAGGAAGCCGGTGCCGTCGCGGATTACCAGGAAGTGAATCTTGCCGCTGGATCGCCGGTTATGCAGCCAGCCCTTGATGGTGACTGACGCGCCAACGTGTTCGCCGATGTGGTTGAGGTAGGTGTGATTCATCGCAACCTGATCTGTAATCGAGAAGAAATCTGCGTCTAATCTGCGGCCAGTGAATACCCCTTGCGCCAGGCGCCGTTGGTGTAGGCCGCCGCGATGGGGGCATGCATCGAGTGCAACGTCAGCCGCGTATCGTCGAGCCATTCGGCCAGCGCCAGCGTGGCGTGGCGGTCGTGGTAGGCGAAGTGATCGCGCACGGCAAACACTTCCACCGCCTCAAACCCATGCGCGGCGATCTCGACCAGGTGATCCCGGTCAAGACGGTCGCTGAGGTAGAGGTGCGTGGATATGCCAAACACGGTGGTTTCTGACGGCCCAGGCCCCAAGCCCGAAGCCCGAAGCCCCAGCCCATGTTACAGCCACTCGCCCAGCAGGTTCTGCAGCCGTGCGAAGCGCGGATACTTCGCCAGGTTCGCTTTGACGTGGCTGAGCGTGCGAGGAAGATACTGGATGTAGACGGTGTTGTTGCGTCCGGTGGTCATGTAGCCAAAGGTCCCGAGCGCCTTGAGGTTGCGCTGCAGCGACATCAGGTCGAACCGGCGCCGGAACTCAGCTTCGTCCGGGTGGCCATCACCCTTCAGCGCCAGGAAAAAGGCGAGCAGCTCGTCGACCTGCGGCGCTGTCAGGTCAACATAAGAATCGCGCAACAGCGACACCAGGTCGTAGGTGTCAGGACCCATGCGGGCGTCCTGGAAGTCGATGAGGTAGAGCGAGCCGCCGTGCAGCATCAGGTTGCGGCTGTGGTAATCGCGGTGGCATAGCACACGGGGCTCGCCGGCGAGTTCGTGGACGATGGCGGTCCACTCGACCCTGAGGGCGTCACGCTGCGGTTCGCTCAAGGCGGCGCCCTTGTACGCGACCAGGTAATGCTTGACGAAGAATTCCAGCTCCCAGGTCAGCTTGTCGACGTCGAAGGCAATCTGGTAGGGCGGGTACTCCGGGGCTCGCAACGCTTCGCCGCGCTGCTGCATGCGCGCGATGAACGAGACGGCTTGTCGATAGAGGGCCGCATGCTCGGCCGGCGTGGCCGCGCCGAGATGGGCCTGCAGCGTGACGTCGCCGAGATCTTCGAGGCCCAGCACACCCAGTTCGTCCGAGTGGTGGAGAATGGCCGGCACCGGCACCGGAATGTGCCGCAGCAGCCGCGCCACCGACACGAACGGCATCGTCGCAAACGCGATCGGACCCTGGTGCAGGGCCAGGACAATCGGCTTCTCGCCCTTCATTAACACGCGGAAGTAGCGGCGGTCAGAGGCGTCGCCTGTCAGCGGCATGACCGTCGTGACGCAGGGCGTGAGGCCCTGGAGGTCGAGGTAGTGCTGCAGGCGGATGTCCACGGTTCGGAGAGGTTCTGGGAGGTTAGAAAGGTTCGACGCTCAACCTATTGTCGCGCATAACAAGCGAGCATTCGACATGCTTCGCGCCGGCGGGTACCGCGACGCCGTCGGTGACGATGCAGCGGGTAAGCGCGGCGCCGGCGCCGATCGTGACGTCGTTCCAGAGAATGGTGTTGGTCAGCGACGCGCTGGGGGAAATAGTGCAGCGCTGACCGCGATCGATGGCGCGGCCTTCACGGGTGGACAGTCGCAGCGCCGTGGCCAGGTAGTCGCGTGGGGTGCCGATGTCGAAGAACTCCGCGCCCGTTCGCATCACGCGCACGCTGCCCGGCCGTTGGGCGATCAAGGCCGGATACATCCCATGCACCGTCTCGGAGCGCCGGTCGGGGCTGACGCCCGCGAACGCCGACGCGTTAACGGCTTGGATACCCACGAAATGAAATGCGCCCGGTTGCCGGCCAAAGCCCCGAACGATGCCGGCCTCGTCAGTGATGATGCCGTTGTATCTCGGGTCGCCATCGACCACGGCCATCGTGACGGCGGCATTGGTGTCCAGGTGCTGCGCGGCCAGCGCGGCGAGGTCAATGTTGGCGAGCGTGTCGCCGTTGACAATCAGGAAGCGGTCCGACTCCAGCAGCGGTAACGCGCGTGACGGACCGCCCGCCGAACCCAGGACTTCGGTTTCCCATGAATACCGCACCGACAGGCCGAGCGCCGAGCCGTCGCCAACTTCGCGCGTAATGGTCGGTGCGAGGTGGTGCAGGTTGAGCACCACTCGCGTGACGCCCGCGGCGCGGAGTGAACGAAGGATGCGCAGCACCAGCGCTTCGCCGGCGACGGGCAGGGCGGCTTTGGCGCGGATGGCTGACAGCGGTTGCAGTCGAGTGGCGAGTCCGGCCGTGAGCACCAGCGCCGGCCATGAGAAAGGCTTGGCCACCATAGCTTCAGCGACGGTGGCTCATTCGGGGACGCGCCCGGCGAACACCATATCGGGACCGGTCAGGCCGTTCGCGTCGCGATGCTGAAGAAAAAGGAAGCGGTACGAGTCGGTGATGTAGTCGGCAGGCGTGCGGCCCAGGGCGCGCGCGGTCTCGTGGATCGCCGCGTCACTGCCCTCGAGTTCGACGAACACGCCCACCGGCGTTTCATCCACCGCCATCACCAGGTCGTCAGCCTCGAACTCCTCGCGGAATTTCTCGTAGCGAAACCAGACGTGCAGGCCCAGACTTTCGAGCACCGCGAGCAGCGCGACACCATCGGCGACCACGGTCTCGTGCTCTTCGCGAATCTTGATTACACCCGGTAACACCGGGCCCTTGAACGTGAGCAGGCTCTTGCCGCCTTCGGACCGCACCCGCAGGGTCGATCGCTGCCGGCGCAGCGACTCATCGTCGGTGTCGAGCAGGGCGTCTTCCTGGAGCCGGCGGCCGTGAAGGGGCGTCGCGCCGAGCGCGAGAATCTTCGTCCGTGCCTCTTCGGCACTGTCGAAACGAAGCTTGATCTCGCGCTCGAGCGCCATCCTTTATTCCTTGCGGATGGTGAAGAACTGTTCCTGGCCGCCGCGCATGACCAGCAGGAACGCGGTGCCACCCGACGGCACCTGGCCCAGCGCCCGACCGGCGTCCTGCGGCGTGCGCACCGGACGGCGATTGACCTGGGTGATGATGTCGCCGCGCGTCAGTCCCTGCCGGAAGGCCGGGCTGCCTTGTTCGACGTCCGACACGAGCACGCCCTGGGTGTCGGCCGGCGCCCGCAGGCGGCGGGCCACGTCGGCGGTCAGCGCACCGAGCGTGATGCCAAAGCCCTGCGACGCCTGTTCGTCCGGTTCAACCGTGGCGTCGCGGGTCGCCGCGGCGCGGTTACCTTCGTCTTCGAGATCCAGTTCGCCGACGGTGAGGTTCAGCGTCCGCTCCTCGCGGTCGCGCATCACCTTGACCGGCACGGTGGTGCCGGGCTTGGTGACGACGACCGTGGCGACCAGTTCGTCGCGGTTCTTGATCGGCTTGCCGTTGAATTCGATGATTACGTCGCCCGGCTCGACGCCGGCCTTGGCAGCGGCGGCGCCGCGGGTGACGGCACCGACCAGCGCGCCCTTGCGCTCTTTCAAGCCGAACTCGGCGAGGGCGTCGGCTGGAACCGGCGTCACCTGGACACCAATCACGCCACGCGTCACCTTGCCGGTGCGCAGTTGCGGAATCAACTCGCGAACGCTGTTGATCGGGATGGCGAAGCCAATGCCGATGTTCCCGGCGTTGCGCGAGTCGGTATAGATGGCGGTGTTAATGCCAATCACTTCGCCGCGTGCGTTCAGCAGCGGACCACCCGAGTTACCGGGATTGATCGCGGCGTCGGTCTGCAGCACGTCGGCCGAGCGCTGTTCGGCAATCGGGAACGAGCGTGCCGTCGCGCTGATCACGCCGACGCTGACGGTGTGGGACAGGCCGAACGGATTGCCGATCGCCATCACCCAGTCGCCCGGCTCCATCTTCGCCGAGTCACCGAACTTGACCTCGACCAGATCCTTCTTCGCCTCCACCAGTTGAAGCAGGGCACTGTCGGTCAGCGGGTCGCGGCCGACGACCTTGGCCTCGTGGAAAATATCGTTCTCTTCACCGAGAAAGTTCACTTCGATCTTGGTGGCGCCCTCGACGACGTGGTTATTGGTGAGGATGAAGCCTTCTTTGCTGATCACAAAGCCGGTGCCGGCCGCCTGCGTTTCCTGCTCGCGCGGCCGCTGGCGTGGCTGCTGCTGCGGTTGCGGTTGCCGTCCGCCCAGGCCAAAGCGCTCGAGCAGGTCATCGGTGCCGCCGCCGAAGAACTCGGTCATCTCCTGGGCGCGCTGCGTCGAGGTGCTGCGGATGTTGACGACGGCCGGACTCATCGCCTTGGCGATGTTCCGGAAGGTGGCGGCGTCCACCGGCCCGCTTAACGGGGCGCTGTTCATGGGCGGCGCCGCCATGGTCTGCGCCGACGAAGCCGGCGTCAGGTCGAGGCGCGAGGCAATGACCATCCCCACCGCGAGCGATGCCACCACAATCAGCAGCGAATAGAACAGCGTCGTTTTCCGGCTCGACATGACTTCCTCCAACAAACCTGCGAATTGACTCTTCACTACACTAGCGTGACGATGCTTGCCTGGCGAGGCCCCGTGACTTCTGGTCCGTTGCCGGTCCAGACCACGTTGATCTCGGTCCGAACGCCAAAATCGTGAAAATACAGCCCCGGCTCAATCGTAAACCCACTCCCGGGCAGCAGGCGACGCTCGTCGTGGGTTTCGTAATCATCCAGGTGGGCACCATTACCATGGACGTTCTCGCCCAGGCTATGGCCGGTACGGTGCATGATGGCGTCGCCGAAACCGGCCTCCTGCAGCACCTGGCGGGCGGCGCGGTCGGCCTCGAAACCGCGGACCTCGCGTCCGGCGCGGGCGGCGTCTTGCACGACGCTGACGGCGGCATCGCGGGCGTCGCAAATGGCGGCAAAGGCTCTGGTCATACGTGCTGGGACGCTGCTACCGACAAACCCGATCCAGGTGATGTCGGCGTAAACCGCGGCCGGCGTGGCGAGCTTGCCCCACAAGTCGAGCAGGACCAGCTCGTTCCGGCGAATCACCCGATGTTCAGCGGCTGAGGCCAGGTAGTGCGGGTTGCCGGCATTTTCCTGCGCCGAGACGCACGGCGCCGACTCGGCGAGCAGGCCTTCGTCGGCGAACCAGCCCACCATCTGCTGCTGGATGTCGAATTCGGTGGTCGGCACTTCGTCCCGCAGGCGGCGGGCGACCGATTCGAAGGCGCGGTCCTTGATGCGATACAGCGCCTCGGACGCCTGGCAATGCGTGGCGATCGCGGCCTCATCCCAAAACGCTTCAAACTGCTGGATTAGGTCGCCTGACGACAGTACCTCGGTGCCCAGGCCGCGCACCAGTTCAATGGTGCCGGCGTCCACCCGCGAGACGTAGGGGATGGCGCAATTCGGCGAGTACTCCATGGCCACACGGGTCATGCCCTTAAGGAGCGTGCCAAGCCCGGCGTGCAGTTGCTCGCGACCGGCGTAGACGGTCTTGTCGCCCGGCAGGTGATCGAGGTTGTAGCGTTCGATGGCGTGCACCAGAGCGCGCGGTTCTCCGGTGGCTGGAATCAGGTAGAACCACCGTCGCGTGGCGAGGTGACCGAAGCCGCCCATGCCCGCCATGCGGTAGGACACCGGATTAGAGCCCTGAAAATCGTAAAGGAGCCAGCCGTCCAGGCCATCGGCGCGAAGGGCCTCCTGCACGGCGGCCACGTTAAGGGACATATTCACCCAATTATAGCGGACGCGCCGAACCAGCCGGCGGGGCCAATCGTCCTATAATCAAGAAACCAGCTTGAAAGCTCAATCTATGACAACTCGGACCATCCTTTTCGGACTGTTGCTGACGGTCATGGTGACCGGTACGGGGGTCCATGGCCAGGCGCCGCAGGCGGCGCCGCCTCAACAGCCGCCCATCACCTTCCGTGCCGAGATCAACTACGTCGAGGTGGACGCGCGCGTACTCGATGGGCAGGGTAAGTTCAGGTCCGACCTCACGGCCAGTGACTTCCAGGTGCTCGAAGACGGCAAGCCACAGAGGGTGACGGCGTTCTCTCTGGTGAACATCCCGGTCGAGCGGCCGGAGCGTCCGCTGTTTGCGTCGAAGCCGATCGAGCCTGACGTGCGGACCAACCTGCAGGCGGCCGACGGGCGCATCTACTTGCTCGTGCTCGACGACCTGCACACCCACCCGCTGCGCTCGAACCGCACCAAACAGGCGGCGCGCCAGTTCATCGAGAAATACATCGGCAGCAACGATATGGCGGCCGTCGTCACCACGGGCGGTCGCACCGATGGTTCGCAAGACTTTACCACCAGCCCCCGGTTGCTGTTGCAGGCGGTCGACAAGTTCATAGGCAGCAAGCTGCGCTCGTCCACCATGAACAAGATCGACGACTACAACCGCACCGCCGGCACGGCCCTGGCGGGCGAGAAGCCCAATGACCTCGACGACCGCGAGCGCGGCTTTCAGGCCCGCAACGCACTCGATACCGTCCGCAACCTCGCGAACTATCTGGGTGACATCCGGGGGCGCCGCAAGGCGCTGGTGCTCTTCAGTGAAGGCATCGATTACGACATCAATGATGTGTTCAACAACGCCGATGCCACCGTCGTGATGGATGCCACCCGCGAACTGATCGCGGCGGCCACCCGCGCCAACGTGGCGGTCTACGGTGTTGATCCGCGCGGCTTGACCAGCGGCGGCGACGACGCGATCGAGATTCAGTCGTTCCCCGATGACACCAGCCTCGGCCTCGGCACCGGCGCCATCTACAACGAGGTCCGGCTCGGGCAGGACAGCCTGCGCGTGCTGTCAGAGGAAACCGGCGGCTTTGCCGTGGTCAACCGCAACGACTTTGCCACCGCCTATCAGCGCATCGTCGACGACAACAGCGCCTACTACGTGATGGGCTATTACTCGACCAACGACAAGCGCGACGGCCGGTTCCGCAAGATCGAGGTCAAGCTGAACAACCAGCCCGGCCTGGTGGTCCGTGCGAGGAAGGGCTACGTCGCGCCACGAGGCAAGGCGCCAGAGAGCAAGCCGACGACGGCGAACTCGGCATCACCGGAACTGCGCGAGGCGATCGAGAGTCCGCTGCCACTGCCTGGCCTGCCGCTCGCCATGACCGCGGCGGTGTTCAAGGGGCCGGCGCCGAAAGGCTCGGTGATTGTTTCGACGCTGGTGAACGGCAGCAGCCTGCCGCTCACTGAAACCGCCGGCATGTTCAAGAACGATCTCGAAGTGATGGCGATGGCCACCGACACGAAGGGCAAGACTACCTATAGCGACCGCAACACGGTGAACCTGAACATGAAGCCTGATTCGGCGAATCGCGTGAGGGCGACCGGCTTTCGCGTGATCCAGTCGATGGACCTCGCGCCGGGACGGTACCAGTTGCGCGTCGCGGTGCGCGAGGCCAATAGCCAGAAGGCCGGTTCGGTGACCTTCGACCTCGAGGTGCCCGACTTCGCGAAGCGGCCGTTGTCGATGAGCAGCATCGCCATCACCTCGGCCCTGAGCGGCGTGGCGCCGACCATCCGGCCGAAGGATCCGCTGGAGAAGCTGCTGCCCGGGCCCCTGACGAGCTATCGCGAGTTTTCGACGCAGGACGAGATGGCGTTCTTCACCGAGATTTACGACACCATCAAGGTGCCGCACAAGGTGGAGATCAGCGCGACAGTGAAGGCCGAGGGTGGCCAGACCGTGTTCCAGGCACGCGAAGTACGCGAGAGTTCAGAGCGCGGCAGTGGCGCGGGTGGCTACGGCTTCCAGGCCCGCGTACCGCTCACGGAGATGGCGCCCGGATTGTACGTGTTGCGGGTCGAGGGCACGGCGCAACTTGGTGATCGCGAGACGATCGCGACCGAGATTGTGTTCCGCGTGTTTCCCGCGCCGGCGGCGAGGCAGTGATGTTCTGGTTCACCTTACTGTTGGCGCCGGTCCTGCCGGCCGCGCCCAAGGGCGGTTTCGGTCAGCGCATGGTGGTGGCGCAGATTCTGACCTCGCTTGGGTACCTCGTCACCGTGCCGAAAGTCGCCGGCGCGATCAGGTTCGAGAAGGCCGGCCAGTGACCGGGCCGACCAGCACGGGACTCGACGCGCGGCTGACGTCGGTGCTGTGCTATGCGGGGTGGTGGGTCACCGGCCTGGTATTCCTGTTCGCCGAGCGGCAGCATCGCGGCGTGCGCTTTCACGCCGCGCAATCCCTGCTGGTATTTGGCATCCTGTCGGCGGTGATGTTCGTCTCTGGCGGCGCGAGTGCCGTCGCCTTTCTCGTCGCGAGGCCTTCGTTTCAGCTGCTGCAGGTGGCCGGCAACGTGGTGTGGCTGGGCTCGGTTGCGCTGTGGGTGGTGTTGCTGTTGCGGACGTGGCGGGGCGACACTTGGCGGGTGCCGTTGGTGGCCGAGCTCGCCGATCGGATCGCGCAATAAGTGCCGATGTGGCGTCCGGCTTTCGCCGGACACCACATCGACCTGACTTCTGGTCCGACGCTAGGTCGTCGGCACGATCTTCGGCACGCTCTTCGGCTTGACGGTGCCGTTGGCGTGCGAGAAGTTGTAGCTGTTGCTGGCCATGCGCGCGTTCTTGGGCGTGGTCAGGGTGACGTTAATCACCTCGCCAGGCATGAGCGGCTTGGTGTGGCGATAGGTATCGCCGCCTGACAGCGTGCCCGCCTTGTCAATCCAGCTCTCCTCGAGCTTGAAGCCGGCAATTGGGGCGGCCGACGTGTTCTTGATGGTGATCGTCGTCACTACGTTCGCGCCAACGACCTTAGTGTTTGGCTTGGTGTACTCGACGGTCGCCTCGCCACGCACGGGCGAGATCAGCTTTCGAGGCGCGGCCGGAGCCGCAGGCGCTGCCGGCGCAGGTGCCTGACCCGCGAAAACCGCCGGCGCGAGTAGCAGTCCGAGCGTCGCAGCCACTGCCAACCGCTGTTGCAATTTCATACGATGAACCCTCCGAGGCCGGATTATATCCTGACTTGTGCCTTTCCAGCCGGCCGAGTCGCGCCGTAGCCCGAAGGGGTGAAGGCGGACCTACATTTCTCCATTCCAGTCCTCGGGCTCGGCAGCCGTCGACCGGAACACTTCCAGATGCCATTTTCCGCCACCCCACGGTTCAATGACTTCGGTGGCCACCACATCGACCAGCAATTCGGCAAAGGTCCGCCCCTCAGGGTCGCCCTCAAGGTGGTAGGCCGGGTCGTCCCACGCAAAGTTGGGGTAGATCGTCATCGTCAAGAACAGGTCGTAGCCATCGTCGACGACGATGATCTGGCCGATCGGGCGCTTCTGGGTGGAGTGGTAGACCAGATATTTCTCGGCGCTGTGCGCGCGGATGTAGCGCTTCAGCGCGAATTCACGTGCGACGATTTCCTCGACGGCGATTTTCTTGTCCCAGCAGTCGCGGCAGTAGCGTTCCTCGCCGCGCGGCTCGGAGATTTCCTTGGCTCCGCACAACGCGCAGCCTTTCTTATTGCCAATTGACTTACGAGACATAACCTCCGAATTGTACTTCACCGGCACTGTGCCACGGTGCCAGAGTGGCAAGGTGACAGGGCACGGTTACCTCTTTGCGGCAGGTGCATACATCTCGGTGATGTACTGCTTGACCATGCGCCGCGTCGAGAAGCGAGGCGCGTTGGAGCGCATGGCTTCGCGGACCACCTGGATCCACTGGCGCGGCAGGCCGCGCGGGTCGCGATCGTAAAACAGCGGCACCACCTCGTTCTCGAGCAGTGAGTACAGCGATTCGGCATCGGCCGCGTCGGTCGCCGCCTGATCGTCGGGATTGGTGTGGCTTTCGATCAGCCAGCCGTTCTTGCCGTTGAAGCCCTCGGCCCACCAGCCGTCACCGATGCTCAGGTGCGGCACGCCGTTAAGGGCTGCTTTCATGCCGCTGGTACCGCTCGCCTCGAGCGGCTTGCGCGGATTGTTCAGCCACACGTCGCAGCCATGTACCAGGTAGTGGGCGAGGTGCATGTCGTAATCGTCGATAAACGCGAGGCGGCCGTCGAATTTCGGATCGAGGGCGTGTCTGAACACGCGCTGCAGATGATGCTTGGCCGGTTCATCCGCCGGGTGGGCCTTGCCGGCGAACACGATCTGCACCGGCCGGTCGATCGCGGTCAGGATTCTCACGAGGCGATCCGGGTCGTAGAAAATCAGCTCCGGCCGCTTATAGGCGGTGAACCGGCGGGCGTATCCCAGTGTCAGCGCATTCGGATCCAGCATGCTGCCGGAGGCGACGATGCGCGACGGCCCGACATGTTCGCCGGACCAGCGCGACCGCATCCGCTCGCGGATGAAGCTGAACAGGTCAGTGCGCATGGCGTTGCGCGCGGCCCAGATCTCGGCGTCGGGAATATCGCGCAGGCGGTCCCAGAGTTCCGGCTCGTCGACGTGATCGAGCCATCCCGGCCCGAAGTGTTGGTCCAGTAACTGAAACACCGAGCCGGCCAGCCAGGTCGGCACGTGCACGCCGTTGGTGATGCTGCGCACCGGAATCTGTTCGGCGGGCAGCTCGGGCCACATCGGCCGCCACATGGTGCGTGTCACCTCGCCGTGCAACGCGCTCACGCCGTTGACATGGCTGGCGGTGCGAAGCGCCAGCGCTGTCATGTTGAACTGCGAACCGCTGCCGTTGTCGTACTCGCCGAGCGCCAGGAAGCGCTGGCGGTGCTCACCGATTTCGCCCCAGGAACCGGCGAGGTGCTTCTCGACCAGGTGGAACGGGAAGGCGTCGTGTCCGGCCGGCACCGGCGTGTGCGTGGTGAACACCGTCGACGCCTTCACGGTTGCGAGCGCCTCGTCGAACGAGTGGCCCTGCTCGATGCCCTCGCGAATGCGCTGCAGCGCCACGAAGGCCGCGTGGCCTTCGTTCAGGTGCCACACGGTCGGTGTGACGCCGAGCGCGCGCAGCGCCCGAACCCCGCCAATCCCGAGGATGATCTCCTGCTGGATGCGGGTTTCACGATCGCCACCGTAGAGACGTGCCGACAGCTCGCGGTCCCACGGCGCGTTCTCGGCGAGGTCGGTGTCGAGCAGAAACAGCCGTGCCTTGCCGAGCCGGACGCGCCAGACTGCGGCCAGCACGGTGCGGTCGCCCAGCGGTATTGCCGTGATGCACGGCTTGCCGTCCGGGGTGAGCGCCGCCTCGATTGGCGCCTCGGTCCAGCTAATTCGCTGGTGGCGCTCTTCCTGCCAACCCTCGTTGCTCATGCGCTGCAGGAAGTAGCCCTGCGGATACATGAAGCCGACGCCGACCAGCGGCACGCCGAGGTCCGCGGCTTCCTTGCAGTGATCGCCAGCCAACACGCCGAGGCCGCCGGCGTAGATCGGCAGCGACTGGTGCAGCGCGAATTCCGCGGAGAAGTAGGCGATGCTCCCGCCGTTCATCAGCGAGGCGCGTTCTTGCCACCACGGGTGCGCCTGTGTGCGCGCCTGGTCGAGTCCGAACAGGGCCTGGTCGTAGGCGCTCAGAAACGCCGGCTCGCCTGCGGCCGTCGCCAGCTGGTCGGCCGTGATGCTCTGGAGCATGCGCACCGGGTTGTGCGCGGTCGAGCGCCACAGCTCGTAGTCGAGGCGGCGAAACACCTCGCGGGCGCGCTTGTCCCAACTCCACCACAGGTCGAGGGCGAGTTCGTGCAGCCGATGAATGCGCGCCGGCAGGGCCGCGGCCGAGGCAAATCGTTCTTCTGACATGTCTGCAGCCGTCCTATTCGGTGGCGCCAACGAGCGTGGCGAATCTGGCGAGATCGATGTTGCCGCCCGAGACCACAGCGACGACTTTCCCGGTGCCGGCGCGGCCGCTGATCGCTGCGGCGATGGCGCAGCCGCCGGCCCCTTCGGCGACGACGTGCACACGGTCGGCGGCATAGCGCATGGCAGCGGCAATGTCGGCGAGCTCCATCACGATCGACGCGTCGACCAACTCCTTCAATAGCGGCCACATCGTCGTCAGCACCGACTTGCCGCCAGCGCCGTCGACGAATGACGGCGTCCAGCCGTCAAAGTAGCTGGGTTCGCCCTTGGCGAGGGAGGTCGCCAGCGGCGATGCCGTCGCGGGTTCGGCCGCATAGACCTTGACCGATGGCTTGCGGGCGCGCATCACCGAGCCAATTCCGGACAACAACCCACCGCCGCCAAGCGAGGCGACCACGGCATCCACCTCCGGCAGATCGTCGAGAATCTCGAGACCCGCGGTCGCGTTGCCGGCAATGAAGTCATCGTCATCGAACGGGTGAACGAAGTGTCCACGCATGCGCGGCGACGCGTGCGCGATAACAGTTTGCCAGCACTCGTCGTAGCTGGCCTTCGCGATGGTGGCGCCCAGGCGTTCGATCGAGCGCAGTTTGGTCTCAGGTGCCGTGTCCATGACCATGACCGAGCACGGCACCCCGGCCCGCCGGGCGGCAAAGGCGACACCCTGCGCGGCGTTGCCGGCGCTCACCGTCCACACGCCGTCGCGCAGTTGGTCGCCCGTCAGCTTGCGCACGGCATTCCACGCGCCGCGGATCTTGAACGATCCGATCGGCTGCAGCGACTCCAGTTTCAGGTAGACGTCAGGCCGCACCACCCCGTCGTCGGCGAACGGCAGATCCAGCTTGACCAGCGGCGTGCGGACGGCCGCCTCGTAGACGTGCCGCGCGGCATCTTCGATGACTTCGATGGGGATGTGCCGCATGGAGGCCGGAAAATCGTATCATTCAACAGCTAAGGTGCCTATGGCGCGTACGGTCCGCCTTCGCGGCCGAAGGCCGCTACGGCGAGACCTCGCCGTAGCTTGCGAACACACGAGCGAGCGAAGGCGGGTGCCTCATGTGCTAGAGGGTTGGTGCCGAATGCGAACAATGAGAACGACTTGCGGCGTCCTTCTGCTTGCTGGTTGCGCTGGTGTGCTCGCCGCTCAGGACGGGGCCCGGCCGCGAGCGCGCGAGATCGGGCTGGCGCCGGGGGTGTTCGCGCCGGGTCCTCTCAATGCGATCACCGACGTCAGTGGTGTGAGCGTGGGGCACGCAACCCTGATCGAGGGCGACAACGTCCGGACGGGCGTCACCGTGATCGTGCCGCATGCCGGCAACGTGTTCCAGGACAAGGTGGCCGGCGCGGTGTTTGTGGGCAACGCGTTCGGAAAGTTGGCCGGCTCGACGCAGGTGGATGAATTGGGCACCATCGAAACGCCGATCGCGTTGACCAATACGCTGAGCGTCGGTGCGGTCATGGACGGCCTGGTGCGGTGGACGCTCGAGCAACCGGGCAACCACAACGTGCGCTCCGTCAACGCGCTGGTGGGCGAGACCAACGATGGCGGCCTCAACGATATTCGTGGCCAGCACGTGAAACCCCAGCATGTGCTCGAGGCGTTGCACGCCGCAGCCACAGGCCCCGTACTTGAGGGCAGCGTCGGGGCCGGCACCGGGACACAGGCCTTCGGATGGAAGGGCGGCATTGGCACCGCGTCTCGCAAACTCTCGGCGAGCCAGGGGGGATACACGCTCGGCGTGATCGTCCAGTCCAACTACGGCGGCGTGCTCTCGATGGGCGGTGCGCCGGTGGGGCAGTTGCTCGGGCGCTATGCGTATCAGCCTCGGCCGGTGGTGTTGGACCAACCTGAAGGTTGGTCCCCACAGGCTGGCGCCACCAACGGTGATGGCTCCTGCCTGATCATTGTCGCCACCGACGCACCGATTGATGCCCGCGATCTGAAGCGGGTGGCGGCGCGTGCCATCTACGGACTGGCGCGCACCGGCTCGTCGTACAGCAATGGCAGTGGCGATTTCGCGATCGCCTTTTCCACCGCCTCGGCACTCCGCACCCGATTCGGATCGGTCGCGCCGCAGGTCCGCACCGTGCTGCCAACCGACGGGGTATCCCCCCTGTTTCAGGCCGCCCTGGAAGCAACCGAAGAGGCGGTTTACAACTCCCTTCTGAAGGCGACCAGCGTCACCAGCCAATGGGGGAGTGCCGAGGCACTGCCGGTGGAGCGGGTTCGAGCCATCCTGAAGGGCTACCCGAGGCCATAGGACCCGGGACGTGGCGATTTATTGATTTGCGTGCTTGAGCCGATAACAGGGCACGACGAGGGCAGCCAATAGTAGTGGCCCGAGGGTGTGGGTGAATGCCCGGTGGCAGAAACCGGACCGTCACAATGCCGCGCTGACGGCACTCTGCCAGGAGGTGGAGCGCGCGGTGCGGACGCACCAGGCGGCCAGCGTCCGCGCGGTCGTGTTATTGGTGGCTGTGCCCGCACCGGACCAAGCCGCCGCGCCGGTCGTGACACCGACGCCGGTCCACGTCGATGTGTTCGACTCCGGCTACGGTCACGTGGTCTAGCCCGACTACGCCTTTAAGGTGGCTTCAGGTTCGGGTGCCGCCACCGGTTCCAGGAAGGGCATGCGCGCGCGGAGCTTGGCGCCGACCTGCTCGATTTGGTGCTGGCGGTGCTTCCCGCGTTGCCCCGCGAACCAGCCGCTGTTGGTGTCGCGCGCCAGTTTCTCGGCGTATGCGCCCGAGCGAATCTCTGCCAGCATCTTCCGCATCTCGTTCTTGGTCTCTTCGGTCACGAGGCGCGGGCCGCCGGTGTAGTCGCCGTGCTCGGCGGTGTCGCTGACCGAGTAGCGCATGAAGCCCAGTCCGCCTCGATACATCAGGTCGACGATCAGCTTC
>SXGU01191619.1_pt1 | contig 20418 bp, 19 predicted proteins | sample 3174531 | NCBI WGS metagenome assembly SXGU01 (sample SAMN11356863, study PRJNA531348) | freshwater metagenome | isolation source: freshwater sample F1-140 | place: China: Fuxian Lake, Yuxi | collected 2017-12-25 | reverse complement strand
GTCAGCAAGGAGGACTGAAACCAGCCCCGGTGCTGGTCGGCACCTGCCAGATACAGATCGGCCGGGTACCCAAGCGCTTCCCGACGATTGAGCACCCAGAAGTGGGTGACGCCGGAGTCGAACCACACGTCCAGGGTATCGGTGACTTTTTTGTAATGGGTGGCCTCGGTGCCCAGCAGCTCGGCCGGATCGAGGTCGAACCAGGCATCAATGCCACGTTGTTCAATGCGTTGGGCGATCTGCTCGATCAGGTTCTGGCTGTCGGGATGCGGTTCGCTGGTTTCCTTGTGTACGAACAGGGCGATGGGAACACCCCAGGTCCGCTGGCGGGAAACGCACCAGTCGGGGCGGTTGCCGACCATGCCCTCGATACGGGCCTGGCCCCAGTCGGGAATCCATTCGACCTTGCCAATTTCTGTCAGCGCCTGCTGGCGGAGCTGGTGCTTGTCCATGGCGATAAACCACTGCGGCGTGGCGCGGAATATGACCGTTGTCTTGTGCCGCCAGCAATGCGGGTAGCTGTGCTCGATCCGCGCTTCGTGTACCAGAGTGCCGTGTTGCCTGAGGACTTCGATCACATGCGGATTGGCGCTGAGAACGTGTTCGCCGGCGAACAGTCCGGTGCTGGGCAGGAACTTGCCGTCATCACCCACGGGGTTTTCCACCGGCAGATGGTAGCGTTGGCCGACGACGTAATCTTCCTGACCATGGCCGGGCGCGGTATGGACGGCCCCGGTACCTGCATCCAGCGTCACGTGCTCGCCGACGATGACAGGAACTTCACGATCATAAAACGGATGCTTGAGCGCCAGTCCTTCCAGGGCGGAACCGGTGGCATAGGCCACGACACGATAGTTTTCGATGCCCCAACGAATCATGGCATCTTTCATGAGGGCTTCAGCAATGAGCAGGCGCTCACTCTGGCCGGGGCATTCCACCAGGGCGTAATCGACATCGGGCCCGAGTGCTACGGCCTGATTGGCGGGGAGCGTCCAGGGTGTCGTAGTCCAGATGACGATGGAAATGGGCCCATGACCGGCGTGACCCGGAATGCTGTGGCAACGGGCCAGCAGGGTTTCCTCGCTGGCGACGCGGAAACGCACGTCAATGGCAGGTGAGTGTTTGTTCTCGTATTCGACCTCGGCTTCCGCCAGCGCCGAGCCGCAGTCGGTACACCAGTGGACCGGCTTGGCACCTTTGACCAAGTGGTGGTTGGCATGAATACGACCCAGGGCGCGCACGATGTCGGCTTCGAAGCGAAAATCCATGGTCAGATAGGGGGTCTGCCAGTCGCCAAACACGCCGAGCCGGATGAACTCCTTCCGTTGGGTATCCACCTGCCGGGCCGCGTACTCGCGGCAGGCGGTGCGGAATGTACCGGCATCTACCTTGACTCCGGCCGTGCCGATTTTCTTTTCGACCCTCAGTTCGATGGGCAGGCCGTGACAATCCCAGCCGGGGACATAGGGAGCCTCGAAGCCGGCGAAGCCTTTGCTTTTGACAATGATGTCCTTGAGTACCTGGTTGACGGCATGACCGATGTGAATTTCGCCATTGGCGTAGGGCGGGCCGTCATGGAGTACGAATGTGGGTTGGCCCCGCCGTGCCTCGCGGAGCTTGCCGTAAATATCCAGGGCCTGCCAGCGTTCGAGCTGCTCCGGTTCCCGTTGCGGCAGGTTGCCCTTCATGGGGAAATCGGTGGCGGGAAGATTCAGCGTGGCTTTGTAGTCAGCGGTCATGGTTCAGGGCTCGGGTGGTTCGGGTGGCCGGCAAAATAGGCGCGTGCGGCCTTTATGTCCTTTTCGATCTGGGCGCGGAGTTCGGGGATGTCGTTGAACCGACGTTCGTCCCGCAGCTTATGGTGAAATTCGACTTCGACGCGCTTGCCATAAATATCCCGGTTGAAATCCAGTAAATGGGTTTCCAGTAGCACGGTCTCGTCGCCGGCCATGGTGGGGCGTATTCCGACATTCGCCACGCCGGCTAATGGGCGCTCGCTCAGGCCGCGCATTGTAACGGCAAACACGCCCTGGATTGGAGTGTTTTTACGCTGCATCAAGAGGTTGGCAGTGGGGAATCCCATCAATCGGCCACGTTTCTGGCCATGGATGACCCGACCACAGATTTCATAGGGTTTGCTAAGCAGTCGTGCGGCTCTGGCCAGATCACCCCCCAGTAGCGCTTCACGAATCAGTGTGCTGCTGATTCTTTCACCGTCAATGAGCACCGAAGCGGTATCGGCGACCTCGAACCCTGCCCGGAGTCCCGCCTGTCTGAGGAGGTTGAAGTCCCCTTCCCGTCGTCTGCCGAAGCGGAAGTCATCGCCAACCACCAGGTGACGGACACCCAACGCATGAATGAGGATGTTCTGGATAAAGTCACCGGGTGCCATGCTGGCCAGGGCACGGTTGAAGCGCAGGATCAGGGTGTAGTCGACGGGCAGTTCGGAAAGGCGGTCGACTTTTTCGCGGAGACGCATCAGTCGCGGCGGGGCGTTTCCGGGATCGAAGAACTCGCGGGGTTGCGGTTCGAACAGCACTACACAGACGGGAAGGTTCCGCTCGCGCCCTTGGGTGGCAAGCCGGTCAATGACGGCCCGGTGCCCGAGGTGAACGCCATCGAAGTTGCCTATGGTGGCGACGCAGCCATTCGGTGGCAGGTGGGGAGATCGGAGGCCAAGGGCGAGTCGCATCGATGGATAGGCTCAGTTGTTCCCGGCCAGCATCAAGTGCCGGGGACGGAGTCCGGATACCAGTAAAGTCATGCCGTAGACAAAGAGGGCCAGGACGATACAGGCGCCGAGCTGAACAACGCGCCCGCTGGCTGAAATTTCCTGCCAGGTGAACCATCGCGTCGCGCCTACTAGTAACGCACCCATGCTGATATTAGCTAGCAGCGACCGAAAGGCAAAAGCCGTGAAACCAGGTTGCGGGCGGTAGACATTTTGTCTGTGCAGCGTTATGAGCAGTAATGCCGCGTTGAACAGCGAGGCGAGGGAGGCGGCGAGGGCGAGTCCCGCGTGTGCCCATCCCGGTGGCGCTAACCACAGCGCCAGCGTGACGCTCAGGATCAGGTTGACAATGACCGCATAAATGCCAAAACGGGCCGGGGTGCGAAGATCCTCCAGGGCACTGAAGGCGGGTACCAGAATCTTTACGCTCAGAAACCCCATCAGGCCGATTCCGTAGGCCATGAGGCTGCGGGCCGCCATCTGTGTGTCTTCTGGTGTGAATCTGTCGTATTGAAACAAGGTATACATCAAAGGTTCCGCCAGAAGGATCAGTCCCAGGGTGGCTGGTAGTCCAATCAGTAGAAGCCAGCGTAGCGCCCAGTCTATGGAGTGCGAAAAATGATCGGCATCCTGGCGCACCTGACTGCGGGATAGATGGGGCAGGATGACGGTGCCCAAGCCCACACCAAAAATTCCGAGCGGGAATTCTACCAAACGATCGGAGTAGTAAAGCCAGGAGATACTGCCGGTGACCAGCAAGGAGGCGATCAGCGTGTTGATGAGCAGGTTCAGCTGCCCTACCGAGGCGCCAAAAATGGCCGGGGCCATCAGATGTAGCACGCGCTGGACATTGGTGTTTTTGAAATCAACCCGGGGCCAGGTCAACAGCCCGAGACGATGAAGGGCGGGCAGTTGGAAGGCCAGTTGCAGAGCGCCTGCTGCGAACACGCCCCAGCCGAGTGCATGGATGGGTTGGTCGAATAACGGTGCCAGCCAGATCGACGCCGTGATCATGCTCAAATTCAGCAGGACGGGAGTAAAGGCGGGGATGGCAAAATGATTCCAGGTGTTGAGCACCCCTCCCGAAAGAGCGGTCAGGCAGATGAAAAACAGATAGGGGAATGTGATGCGTAACAGCTCGACGCTTAGGCCATATTGTTCTGGCTTGTCGTGAAATCCCGGAGCAAACAGCCAGATCAGCCAGGGTGTGGCGACCAGGCCGACGCCCGTTAGCAGGCTCAAAACAAGTGCAAAGCTCCCGCTGACGCGGGAGATGAAGTCATGGGCGGATGCGTCTCCCTGCTTCTCTCTCACCGAGGATAGGACGGGGACGAAAGCCTGGGCGAAGGCGCCCTCTGCAAAAAGCCGCCTTAAGAAGTTGGGTATTTTGAATGCGACGAAGAAGGCATCGGTGCCCGCGCTCGCACCGAAAAATCCGGCTATCACCATGTCCCGGACAAAACCCAGAATGCGCGAGATCAAGGTCAATCCGCCAACCAGCGCGGTGGATTTGAGTAGCTGCGTGCCCACTTTTGGTAGATGACATTGAGAAAAAAGCCCGGCATCAACGTCGGGCCTGGTTTTTTGAAGGAGTTGTGACGACTTATTGCGTGGTGGCGATCTTGTTCTGTGCCGGCGAGGTGCGATGAACCGTGACCGGTACGCCCAATGATGCCCAGTGATAAAGCCAGCCGGCATCTTCGTTGACGTCCTTGCGCCCATTCTTTTTGCGGGTCGCGAGGTTCACGCAACCATGACTGGCGGGTTGGCCAAAGCGGTTATGCCAAAAGGCGCCATGAAAGGCATAACCCTCATGGAAGTATTGGGCATAAGGAACATCCTTGACTTCGTAGTAGCCTGGCTGGCCTGGCTTCTTGCCGGTAGACCGCATGGTCTTGGTCGGAAAGCGGGCATAAATATAGAAAGAGCCCGTTACGGTAGGTGTTTTTGATTTGCCGGTGCTGGCTTTCAACGTTTTGATGACCTCACCGTTTTCGATTACGTTGACTCGTTGCTTGTCCAGATAAACCTCGATCCGTTTGTCCGGGCCGGTGCTGAAACTGGCGTTGACGGGATGGGCAAGAAAGCCGCCGCGAGCGCTTTTCATGCCGGCCGGATCGATGCTGACACTGATTGTGTCGCGGGCTGGCCAGGCAGGGTGCGGCCTGAACTGTATGCGCTGTTTACCGAACCATAGCCACTTGCCTTGAATGGGTTGTCCATCTTGTGCGCTGATTTTGATGTGATCGGTTACTTTTTCACGCTCACGAACGGGCTCGCTGAATTCGACTTGAACCGGCATGGCCAGGCCAAGGTTACTCATGCCGCTGGTCACTATCAAGGCGGTCAGCGGCGGTGCTGTGCTGACTTCGACATTGAAGGCTGGCAGTGGCACACCGGTATGTGTCTCCCAGTTGACCTCAACATTGTAGGTCTGTCCCTGGTTTATCTTTGAGATATCCGCTTGAAGCGTAAAGTTTTGTCTTTTTTCATCAGGTTTAGTCGTCAGTTTTAGATCACTGTTTGCTGTGATCGCTCCGACGGGCTCGGAAAATTTCAGATGGAGTGTTCCATCGGGGCCGAGTTCCTGTCGTGCGGTGCTCTCGATTTGCGGGAGGCTGACGGTAGTGAACTTCGCTGCCTTCGAGCCCTTCTGGTTGAGCCAAGGACGTTCGGCTGTAGCCGACAGGGTGTACTTCTTGCCGAACTCAAGTTTGATTTCAGGATGGAAACGGGTCTGGTTACTCGCTTCGGCCAAAATCTGACCGCTTTCATCACGTAATTCTGCCCTGATCAGCCGGGTTCCCAACCCGACGCCTTCGATGAATACTGGATCCCGGGGATCTACGGCGGTACTTGCTTCGCCTTCCAGGTAAGAGGGAACGGCAATGCCAAAAGGCAACACATGTCTTCCCGCGAAAAATGCCGTTACCAGAGCCGCGCCAACCCCGCCCAGTACCCAGGCACCTAACGATGAGCGTTTGCTGGCGTTGGGCTTCGAGTTGCTCTCGGGATTCGGCTCGCTAGATGGATTCGGTTGTTCCACGTATCACCCCATTGAATTCGCATGAACGGTTGTCTGCCCTCATGATCGTATGCGTCCGCCTTATGTCCGGTCTGCGGCGACCGAGCAGGTTGGCAGCATCGGCAGTCCATCGATAGTGTCACCTATCGGCTCCACATGCCTCTCAAAATTGTACTACAGGCTTCAGTGTTTCCCGGATTGCTGATGTGTTGTAGCTTTTTAACCTGAGGTGGGAGGGGTGCCCGCTGAATTTCTTGGGCTTTACAGGTAAAACCCGTGCATTGCTGATTGACTATTGAACGCTTTCCAAAGAGAATAGCCAGTTCGATTATCCTTCAGGAATTTAGAGGTTCAAGCCTTGGCTAACATCGCTTCAGCAAAAAAACGCGCTATTCAGTCCGAGAAACATCGCGCCCACAATGCCGCCATGCGGAGCCGTCTGCGCACTTTCATCAAAAAAGTTCTGCTTGCGGTGGATTCGGGCAATCTTGAAGAGGCTCAAGCGGCCTTTCGTGCGGCGGTTCCGATTATCGACTCTTCCGTGAATAAGGGGTTGATTCACAAGAACAAGGCGGCTCGTAGCAAGAGTCGGCTCAATGCCCGTGTCAAGGCGCTCGCTTTAAAGGCGGCCTAATTCGCTGCTTAATCGTGCTGGTTTAGGCGCACCTAAACCAGCACGAGATTGTCTCGGTGGATGAGTTCAGGCTCATCGACGTACCCGAGAAGTTCCTCGATATTATGGCTGGGTTGGCCCAGTAGCCGTCTGGTTTCTTCTGATCCATAGTTGGCTAGCCCGCGCGCAATTTCGCGCTCCTGCGGATCCACGCAGGCAACCAGATCGCCACGGTCAAAATGTCCGTTTACGCCGATGGTGCCGATGGGGAGCAGGCTTTTGCCAGCTTCACGCAGCATTCGTGCAGCGCCCTCGTCGATAATCAATTTTCCTTTAAGCTTGAGCTGTCCTGCCAGCCAGCGTTTGCGGGAGAGCAGGGGAGAGGTGTCCGGGATCAGGAAGGTGCCGATTTCTTCGCCGCTGAATACCCGATTAATTACCCCGGCCTCCCTGCCTGAGACGATGATGGTGCCCGCGCCTGAGCGCGAGGCGAGGCGTCCTGCACTCAGCTTGGTAATCATGCCACCCCGGCCAAGGCCGCTTCGGCTTTCTCCCACCATTTCGCTGAGTCGTTCGTCATTGATGCTCGCTGCATTGACCAGTTTTGCCGTGGGATCCACTCTTGGATCGCGCTCATAAAGCCCCTTCTGGTCGGTCAGGATGATCAGAAGGTCGGCATCCAGCAGATTCGCAACCAGCGCACCGAGCGTATCGTTATCGCCAAAGCGGATTTCCTCTGTGGCAACGGTGTCGTTTTCGTTGATGATGGGAACAACGCCCAATTCCAGCAGTGTCAGCAGCGTTCCTCGGGCGTTAAGGTAGCGCTGTCGGTTGGAGAGATCGTCGTGAGTCAGCAGGATTTGTGCGGTGAGCAGCCCGTGCTGTTCAAATAGGGCCTCATAGGTACGAACCAGGCCCATTTGGCCGACAGAGGCCGCTGCCTGTAATTCGTGCAAAGCATGCGGCCGGGTCGACCATCCTAGCCGACACATGCCCTCGGCTACCGAGCCTGAAGACACCAATACGATTTCGACGCCTTTTTGGCGTATTGTTGCGATTTGTTTGACCCATCCAGAGATACCGGAGATGTCCAGGCCACGACCGTCGCCCGTCAATAAAGCACTGCCAATCTTGACGACGACCCGGCGTGCGCCAGCAAATTCACTCCTCCTCTGCATTTTCCTTCTCTCGCTGATTTTCCAGTAGTTCCATCACCTTGAAAGTCAGGTCGCGCAGTCCGGTTCCATCCAGTGCCGAGATTTTAAAGGTGGGGCCGGTCCAGTTCAGTGCCTGGGTAATGGCGGTGCAGTACGCATCGACTGCTTCGGGTGGCAGTGAATCAATTTTATTCAAGGCCAGCCATCGCGGCTTTTCGTCGAGCCCTGCACCCCATTTTTTCAGTTCCTCAATGACCTTTCTGGCCGAGTCGACGGGACTGTCCTCCCCTTCGTGGTGAATGACATCGACGACATGAAGGAGCAGGCTGGTTCGGGATAGGTGTTTCAGGAACTGGATGCCTAGTCCGGCACCCTCGGCGGCACCTTCGATCAGGCCGGGGATGTCGGCCATTACGAAGCTGCGTTGTTCGTCCACGCGGACTACACCAAGATTTGGGTGCAGGGTGGTGAACGGGTAGTCGGCGACTTTGGGGCGTGCGGCCGAGACAGCCCGGATTAAGCTGGATTTGCCGGCATTGGGGAGTCCTAGCAGGCCGACATCGGCGATGACCTTGAGCTCAAGATGAAGTTGCCGCCTCTCGCCGGGCTTGCCTGGCGTGGATTGGCGTGGCGCACGATTGGTGCTGCTTTTGAATCGTGTGTTGCCCAGCCCATGCCAGCCGCCACGAGCCACCATCAAGTTCTGGCCTTCCTGTGTCAGGTCGCCCAGAACTTCACCGGTTTCGGCGTCGGAGATTTGGGTTCCGGTGGGAATCTGCACATAACAATCCTGACCCGCTCGCCCGGTGCAGTTGTTGCCGGAGCCATTCTGCCCCCGCTCGGCGCGATAAACGCCGTGATAGCGGAAATCCACGAGGGTATTGAGGTTGGAGGAAGCAACAAGGAACACGCTGCCGCCGTCCCCCCCATCTCCTCCATCGGGTCCGCCAAACGGAATATATTTTTCTCGCCTAAAGCCTACGCAGCCATTGCCGCCATCTCCGGCTTCGACTCGAATTTCCGCTTCATCAACAAATTTCATGGTTATCCTGACAAAAAAGCCCCGTCAGGGACGAGGCTTTTCGTGCGTGAAAAAGGGTTGAGCTTTTTCGTGGCTTCAGTTTGCAGAAGCCTGAGTGATGCTGACGTACTTGCGTCCCAAGGGACCCTTGGTCCTAAAGCTGACGTGTCCGTCGGTCAGTGCAAATAGGGTGTAATCCTTGCCGACGCCAACGTTTTCGCCGGCGTGAAACTTGGTACCGCGCTGGCGAACGATGATGCTGCCAGCGGTGACCAGTTGGCCGCCGAAGCGCTTTACGCCAAGGCGCTGGGCATTGGAGTCACGACCGTTCCTGGAACTCCCGCCCGCTTTTTTATGAGCCATGGTATCGCCTCCTGATTATTAGGCAGAAATGCCGGTGATTTTAACTTCGGTGAAATTCTGGCGATGGCCAGCCTGCTTCATGTGATGCTTGCGGCGACGGAACTTCATGATTTTCACCTTGGGGTGGCGACCATGGGCGGTGACCGTGGCGGTCACTCTGCCACCTTCCAGGTAGGGCTTACCGATTTTGGTGCCGCTGTCGGTCTGTACCATCAATACCTTGTCGAACTGGATTTCTTGGCCAGCTTCGGCAATCAGGGTCTCGACCTTAAGGAGCTCGCCAGGTTTTACCCGGTACTGCTTGCCACCTGTGAATATAACCGCGTACATGTGTGTATGTCTCCAGTGGAGATGAAATTCGGAAAGCCGGGAATGGTATCCTGCCAAGCGGATTCAAGTCAATTGAATGAGGAAGATTATTCCGAATGGCAGGGGCTATGTGATGCGGCGGTCTATCATTCCTTGGGGGCATTGCTTTCAAACGATGCCAAAAATCAGCCCTAAAAACAGCAATCCCAGTCCCGTTAATAAAATCTTCAGAGTCATGTCTGCCGTCTTGCGGAATAGCTGGTCACGAGCCGCAATAAATCGGGAGAGCTGCTCCGATTGCGCCTGTGCCAGAGGAGTGGCGCTGACGCTGTCCTGCCCGATAATGGCGTTTTCGACTTCCATTTGCGCTAGCGTGAGCGCCTGAATTTTCTCGTACATAGCTCCACAGGCGAAACAAAATTCGCCGGCATGTTGCATGTCCGGATGACCGCCGCTGGAAACCAAGCCTTCATGCAGGTTTAGTATGCGGTGTAGTGACTGCGAGAACTCGTCAGGTAGCTCTGCGGCGGCCTCAGTAATTCGGGAAGCAAAATCGGCAGTTTTGAGCGGCAGGTTCCGAGTCAAGGCTTCGTCCAGTTGGCGCTGGCTCGACTCTATAATACCCGAAATTTCCATGGGGTTACGGTTTAAGCAGGTCAGGTGATCCGGTGGAAGATAGGGATGGCATAGGTGACGATTCCTCGGGGCTGCGGGCTATTTCTGCATATGAATGGGCCCAGTAGATCACAAAGACGCCGGCCACGATCAGGGCGATTTGCTGGAGTGCGGCGCGGGCTGTGGTTTTTTGGTGCAGGTTGGGGATTAGGTCGGCTACGGCGATATAGATGAAGCTGGAGGCCGCTAGCGCCAGAATGTAGGGGAGCCAGCCATGAATGTGCTCCAGGCCGAAATAGGCCAGTACTCCACCCACCATGGTGGCCAGGCTGGACAGTAAATTGTAGGTGAGTGCTTTGCCCCGGCCATAGCCGCTTTGCAGCAAAATGGCAAAATCACCTACTTCCTGGGGTATCTCGTGTGCTGCCACGGCAAGGCTGGTGATAATGCCAAGGTTGATATCCGTAAGAAAGGCCGCTGCTATCAGAATCCCGTCCACAAAATTGTGGATGGCATCGCCAACCACGATGAGCGTGCCTGCAGGCTGGTGAAAATGCTCCTCAGAGTGAGTTTCGCAATGATCTGAGTGGCAATGACGCCAGATCAGCAGCTTTTCCAGCAAAAAGAAGCCGAGTATGCCAATCAATACGGTGGCCAGGATTGATTGCGTGTGGTCGACACCGACGGTGGTCAGTGCGTCGGGCAGCAGATCCAGAAAAGCAACGCTTAGAAGAGCGCCCAAGGCAAAGCTGACGCCGTGGGGAAGTATGCGTGGGTGGTGATTTTCCGGTACGAGCAGCAATAGGGCGGCACAGGTCACGCTCAACACACCGCCGATCAGAGTAAAAACGATGATCCAGACCAATAAGCTCATGGGATTGAATTACTCGCGCCAGATCAATGTGGCCATGCGGCCAGTGATGCGGTCGCGACGGTATGAAAAGAAATCGCTGGGCTGACTGTAGGTGCACCAGCCGCCCCCGTACATGTTGTTCGTGTTGACGCCCGAACGCATGAGGGTGATTCGTCCGAGCTGATAAATATCGGCCAGGTATTTGCCCTGTGCTTTCTGTCGAAAGGCGCAAGCGTAAGCCTCATTTTTTGTAATGAATGTCTTGCGGACCTCCTCGCCCACCTCAAAGGCAGCAGGGCCGATGGCCGGGCCTAGCCAGGCTAGCAGATTAGAACTGCCGAGGGCATTGATGCTGGCTTCAAGAATGCCATTAGCCAGACCTTTCCAGCCGGCATGGACCGCCGCAACTCCGCCACCATCTGCGGTACACAGCAAAACTGGCAGGCAGTCAGCCGTCATGACAGCGCACACGACGCCACGCTCTCTCGTGAATCCTGCATCTGCCTCCGGCATGCCCGAGGTGGTGGCATTGATCGCCGCGCTGCCATGAACCTGAGTCAGCCATCCGGGCGTTGCAGGGAGCTGAAGCCTATCAGCCAGCCGGTCGCGGTTTTCTGTCACATTTTCTGTAGCGTCTCCTACGTGTAGGCCGAGGTTGAGGCTTTGGTAGGGCGCGGCGCTCACGCCGCCGCCCCTGAGCGTGCTGGCGGCATGAACTCCGGGTGGAGCCGGCCAGTTTGGTTCGATGAAACGGAGGGTCATGGTTGGCTGGATCTCAACTCATCCAGCAGCATTTTGAAGTCGCCGGGTAGAGGTGCCTGCCACTCCATATAGATTCCGGAGGTGGGGTGCAGGATTCCCAGGCTAGTGGCATGCAGCGCCTGGCGCCGGAAATTTCTCAGAGTATCAAGGAGTTTTTGGCTGGCGCCGGCCGGTATTCTCGGGCGGCCACTATAGACGGGGTCGCCAACGAGAGGGTAATGAATGTGGCTCATATGGACCCGGATCTGGTGGGTGCGACCGGTTTCCAGCTTGACGGCGACCAGCGTGTGAGCGACGAACCGGTCGGCAATTCGGTAGTGGGTAATCGCTGGTTTTCCCCCGACGCGCACGGCAAAGCGCTTACGGTCAGTGCTGTGGCGTCCGATCGGCTCGTCAATTGTGCCGCCTCCCGTCATGGCACCATGCACCAGGGCTAGATATTCTCGATTTACCGAGCGCGATTGCAGTTGGTCAACCAGTTGTTTGTGGGATTCGAGTGTTTTGGCAACCATCAACAGGCCGCTAGTGTCCTTGTCGATGCGATGAACGATACCGCAGCGCGGGATGGTGGCGAGCGCGGGGGCGTGATTTAACAGCGCGTTTTGCAATGTGCCGTCCTGATGACCTGCTGCCGGATGGACAACAAGTCCGGCAGGCTTGTCGAGTATCAGTACGGCCTCGTCCTCATACACAACCTGAACCGGAATGTCCTGAGCTTCTATCCGAGTGGATGGATCCGCTTCTGCGCGGAGCGCAATATGTTCGCCCCCCAGAACCTTGTGTTTCGCTGGCACGACTACCCCATCCACAGTGGCAGCGCCACAGCGTATCCATTCCTGCAAACGGCTGCGGGAATAGTCAGGGAAGAGCGAGCTCATGGCCTGATCGACCCGTAAGCCGGCAAGATCGTCAGGAATCTCTGCTGTGAGTGTGCGAGGTGAATTCACTTCAGTCGGTCAAACCAATCACGTTATACTGAAAACTGCGGCGGTCGTCCCGAAAAAACCGGTTTCTCATGCCTAAATTGCGCGCTAACAGTTCCCTTCTCCCATTATTTTTGGTTTTCGGCTTGTTTCTTGGCGCCTGTTCCGATACGCCGGACGAAACGAATGACGAATACTCCGAGTGGACTGCGGAGCAGTTTTACAGTGAGGCCAGAGGGGCGTTGAATGAAAAGCGCTACGACAAAGCGGCCAAGCTTTACGAAAAGCTTGAGGCCCGCTTCCCTTTCGGCAAGTACGCCACCCAGTCGCAACTTGATGTGGCATACGCCTACTACAAAAATGACGAACCGGACTCGGCGATTGCGGCGGCGGATCGTTTCATCAAGCTAAACCCGGCGCACCCCAACGTCGACTACGCTTACTACATCAAGGGTCTGGTCAATTATAACCGAGGCATCGGCTTTATCGACCGATTCATTCCGACCGATTCTTCCCAGCGTGATCCCGGTGCAACGCTGGATTCCTTCAAGGACTTCGAGGAGTTGCTCAGGCGTTTTCCCAACAGCCGCTATGCGGAGGATTCGCGTAAGCGGATCATCTCGCTTCGCAACAATCTTGCCATGCATGAAATCCATGTAGCGGATTTTTACATGCGGCGTGGCGCCTATCTGGCTGCCGCCCGCCGCTGCGGGGAGGTGGTTCGGAAATACCAGCGCACCCAGGCCGTTCCGGTGGCGCTGGAGATTATGGAGCAGGCCTATCGCAAGCTGGGGATGACCCAGCTGGCGGATGATGCCAGGCGAGTGTTTGAAGCCAACTATGCCGAGGGCACGCCGGGGCAGGCCGCCAAGGACGTGAATTACGACCCCTCGGCAGTCGAGAAAATCTGGAAGTTCATCGGGCTTGAGGAGTGAGCAACATGGCCGGGTTTTCAGAGTTCGGAGACTGATGGGTGGCCGATCAGCGCGTGGATGTGTTGTGTGTGGGGCATGCGTCTTACGATCATGTGTTTTCTATGGGGCATCATCCGGGACCGGATGAGAAAGTATTCGCCGACTCGCTCATAAGCTGCGGAGGGGGACCTGCGGCCAATGCGGCCATAAGCATCAGTCGGCTAGGTTATCGCGCGGCATTTGCGGGTTATCTTGGAGATGACATCCACGGACAGGCGCACCACCTCGAATTCTTGAGGGAGTGTGTCGATATTCGCTATCTGGTCCGGGGCAGCTCTCCAACCCCGGTCTCAGTGGTGCTGGTTAAGCCGGATGGTTCGAGGTCGCTGGTTTGCTACAAGGGTGAAACCCCGGCACTGAATGAGGCGGATGTCGATTTTTCGGCCTTGAAGGCCTCGGTGTTGCTGTTTGACGGACATGAGCCAGCGCTATCGCGCGGCTTGCTGGGTTTACCGGAACCTAAGGTGCTTGATGCCGGTTCCCTGCATGCAGGCACCGAATCGCTGATGTTTCGGGTGGATTATCTGGTGGGCTCAGAGAAGTTTGCGCGGCAATGGTTAGGTGAAGATGAGCCAGAACGTGCGGTGCGGCTGCTGGCCGAGCGTTCACCTGCGGTAGTCATTACGCTGGGTGAGCGGGGTTTGATTTGGCAGAAATCCGGCGAATTTGGCCGCCTGCCCGCGTTCCCCGTCTCTTCTGTCGACAGCACCGGGGCTGGGGATGCCTTTCATGGTGCATTTGCTGCAGCGCTTTCTGCAGGTATGGAGTGGCTGGATGTGCTTCGATTTGCGTCTGCGGCGGGAGCGGCCTGTTGCGGCGTGCTGGGTGCCCGTCCGGGTCTTCCCGACGCATCTGGCCTCGTTCGTTTTCTCGGGGAGTGAGCGCCTCAGGAACAGTTCACAATCGTGAGTGCCGATCCCGGTTTTGCTATAGTGCGACCTCAATTTATGGGAGATCCGGGCGGCGTGTTTCGGCTCATACGCGCATATCAAGATCGAACGTTCTCTGCACAACCCGTCATGAATATGAGATTGCCATCAGTCCTGTCTGCGATCCTTTCGTTTGTTAGCTGTTTGGGGTGCTCCCAGTATGTTTCGCAGGTGGGTCCCAGCACGATAGAAAAACCAGTGGTTTCCCCGAAATCAGTGCGGCCAGTGGGTGATGCCGGAGGGAGCTACTATGCCCAAAGGCTGACGGGTGATTATGCTGGCTATCCCGCAGCGGAGCGGTTCATCGGCAAGATGGCTACGCAGCATGGTTTTTCCCGTGAATACCTTTATGGTCTTCTCTCGCAGGCTCAGCGCAAGGAGTGGACTATCGAATACATGAATCAGGAAAAACCGACGACGCAACCCAAGCCGGGTGGCTGGACCCGTTATCGGGCCAAATTCCTTGATGATCGGCATATTTCCGCAGGTGTTGCATTCTGGGCACGGCACGCCTCAGCACTTGAACGGGCGAGCCAACAATACGGCGTAAGCCCCGAGCAAATTCTCGGCATCATGGGTGTAGAAACGATTTACGGGGCTAACCTGGGCACTCACCGAATCCTTGATGCGCTGACCACGCTGGCCTTTGATTATCCGAGGCGGGCTGAATATTTCGAGGGTGAACTGGAAAGCCTGCTTATCATGTCTCGTAATGAGCGGCAGGATCCCTCTCGTCCAAAGGGTTCATTTGCCGGTGCCATGGGGCTGGGTCAGTTCATGCCTGGCAGCTTCCTGAAATACGCCGTGGACTTCGACGGAGATGGGCGAAAGGATCTTTGGAGTCCCGAAGATGCGATTGGCAGTATTGCGAATTATTTCTCGGAATTTGGCTGGCGCGCAGGTGAGTCAGTGGTGAGTCCGGCTGAAGTCCAGGGCAATCAGGTCGAGGGGCTTGCGACAGGTTTCGACACAAAGTATTCGCTGGCTACGCTCGCCAGTTACGGTATCCAGCCGACCCAGACCTCCCCTGCTGAGGCAGTCAGCTTGCTCAAGCTGAGCACCACAAGCGGTGATGATTACTATGTGGGCTATCCCAACTTCTATGTAATTACCCGCTACAACCATAGCACGTACTATGCCATGGCGGTGCATCAGCTCGGTCAGGCCATCAGGCAGCGTTATCAGGACAGGTAGCTGGTTCCCTGCCGGGCCATGGTCACGGGTTTTTGATGTGACGTTTTGGATAGTCGAAAAATGCCAGGCGGCCCGCGCCGTCCATGATGTCTGACCAAGCGTCCACGGCAAATTCGATAGATGTTACCCCGCAAGTGGGGAGATGAACGACAAACTCCCCAGAAAGCTGGTTGATTATCAAGGTCATGTCCGGGTTATGGCCAATCAAGAAGACACGCTGCCAAGCGTCCTCAAAATCGTGGACGAACTCCATGATGGCGGCTAATCCCCGCTCATAAAGATTGGGGTGAATCAGGATGTTGGACGGATCGTATCCTACCGAGCCGGAGATAAGGCTCGCCGTCATTCTGGCGCGAACCGCCGGGCTACTCACTATGCAGTCAGGTAGTAATCCATGCTCTTTCAGTCGATCGCCTGCCAGAGGGGCATCGTATTCGCCACGGTGGTTGAGCGGGCGATCACAATCGAGCAGACCAGGGTGAAGCCAGCTAGATTTTGCGTGGCGTATGATGATGAGATTTTTGATCTTGATTCTCCGGTGAATCTTGCTGAAACGCCAGTTGATAGGGCGATTTCGGTTGCTGAAAGTTGTCGTTTTGCAGTCCTTCGCCGCGCTATACTAACCCGCTATTTATTCGGTTAATACCGCTCATCACCGCTTCAAATGTCCGAGTGGCTGGAATCGTGATGAGCCTGTTGGTCGAAACAAGTTCGCCGGGCGTGTTTTATCGGACCGCTCGCCTACCTCGGAGGGATGACACGCCGTGAAAACAACCCGTTTTTTTGCGCTGCTTTTAGCTGGCTGGCTTGCCGCCGATGGGGCTGTTGCCTCTCCGGGTAAGGTTGCGCCCCCCCCAGCACCGGAGCCGCCTGCCCCCCAAACCGAGCCGGTTACCCCTCCCGCTCCCAGGCCGTTTGATTTCTCCGATGTAGAGGCTAAAGCCCAAAACCTTGTGAGCCGGGCGTATGAACGTGACGACGCGGGCATGCCGGATTTTCTGACAAAGCTCAGTTATGACCAGTATCGGGATATCCGTTACAAGACGGAAAAGTCGCTATGGCGCGACGAGGGCCTGCCCTTTCAGATTCAGACCTTCCATCGTGGGTTTATATTTAAGGATCGAGTGATTATTAATGTGCTCGACCACGGTTCCAGCACACGTATTGACTACTCGCCAGACTTGTTTGATTACGGAAAAAACCAGCTTGCGAGCCCATTACCCGACGAGCTTGGTTTTGCCGGGTTGCGATTTCACTATCCGCTCAAGCGTGATGAGACCTTTGATGAAATCGCTGTCTTTTTGGGGGCTAGCTACTTCAGGGCGGTTGGTTTAGGTCAATCCTATGGATTGTCAGCCCGCGGTCTTGCCATCGATACCGGTTTGGCAAAAGCGGAAGAATTCCCGATATTTCGGGAGTTCTGGATCGAAAAGCCGGACAAGGAGGCGAGTGCGCTGGTGGTCTATGCCTTGCTGGATAGCCCTAGCGTCGCGGGGGCTTACCGGTTTGTGATTCGCCCAGGCCTGGATCTTGCCATGGAGGTCTACAGTCACCTGTATTTTCGTAAGGCGGTCGATAGGCTGGGTATTGCGCCGCTGACGAGCATGTTCATGCATGGCGAAAATACGGATCGATTCATGGATGATTTTCGTCCGGAAGTTCATGATTCTGATGGTTTGCTGATCGGCAAAAGTACAGGCGAATGGTTGTGGCGGCCATTGAACAACCCGAGGCAGCTTCGCATCAGTGTGTTTAAGGATACCAAGCCGTCGGGTTTTGGATTGATGTCCAGAGATCGCAATTTCGACCATTATCAGGATCTGGAGGCAGCCTATCACCGGCGGCCAAGTGCCTGGGTGGAGCCTATGGGTGATTGGGGTGCCGGTGGGGTGTATTTGATCGAGATCCCCAGTGATGCTGAGAAATACGACAATATCGTGGCTTTCTGGGTCCCCGACGAGCCTGTGGCTGAAGGAAAAGAAATGCGCTACGACTACCGGTTGCATTTCGTAACCAACGAATTTACCGCCCCCAGTGGTGGCAAAGTGGTGTCTACCCGTGTGGGCGCGGCTGAAGAGGGGCGTGGTAATAAACGTAAGTTTGTCGTCGACTTCACAAGCCCAATGCTCAAGCTAATGAGCCCACAGGCCGATGTCATTGGTGAAGTCAGTGCCGTGGGCAAGGTCAGCAATATCGTGGTGCATAAAAACGAGGAGGAAGGCACCTGGAGGCTGAGTTTTGACCTGGAACCCGAGAAAGGCAAAGGCCCGACCGAGCTGCGAGCAATTCTGCGGTCCGGTAAGGACATCCTGACCGAGTCCTGGGTATATCAATGGAATTCACCATGACGACGACGGCTCATGCCAAACCGGTGCTGACCGAGGCTGACGGGATGGATGAGGGGCCGCTGCGAAAACGGGTGGCCGACTATTGGAGAGTACTGGGATTGACCAATGAAGAGTTGATCGCCAGCTTGTCCGAAGATTGCCTCTCCAGAGCCAGGCGCCTGGCGGGGCGGGCTTCTGGCGCCGAGTTGTTGCGACGTGCCTTGGAAGAGGCTCAGAGGCGTTTTGATCATGCGCTGGCCTCGGCCGTAGGAATGCCGCCCTCAAATGACCCGCATCCATTGGCGGCGGCTCGCGCGGCTTTGTTGCTGATACCAGACTTTTCGTCAGATTGTCTGTTTGCGCATGACGACTCCACTCGGCAGCTCAATGATAAATTGCAGGCCTGTCTGCCACAGTCAACGCCTGAAGAATCCCCGCTGGCGATGGCCCAGGCGTCCTTCCGCTTCTGGCTATTTAAATCCACGGATAACTAACCCAGGCTTCACGCATGTCCCTCTCCCATCCCGTGTTATCAGTCGGTGTCATCACGGCAAGGCGCGGCCTGTTTTTGGTGCTTGTCATCCTGACGGCCATGCTTGCGCTGGGCATGATTGCCAGTGCATTTCTTCAAAATGGAATCACACCGACGGAGCTGATCCTGCTGATTCTTTACACCCTGTTGATTCTTTGGGTGAGTACCTCTTTTTGGACGGCCACATTAGGCTTTTGGGTTTTACTTAAGGGTGGCGACAACTATTCGATTGGGCGAATGCCGCCAACCCGGACTGAGGCAGCTAGCACACCATCGCGCACAGCGCTGGTCATGCCTATCTACAACGAAGACCCGACCCGGGTGACCGCCGGTCTCCGCGCCATATGGCAATCTGTCCAGGAAACCGGACGAGGCGATGAATTCGAATTGCTCATTCTCAGCGACACCCGTGATCCGGATTGCTGGATGCAGGAAGAGGCCAATTGGTATCGCATGTGTGTTGATTTCAATGCACACGGGCGGATTTTCTACCGGAACCGCGAAAAAAATGTAGCCCGCAAAAGCGGGAACCTTGAAGATTTTTGCCACCGTTGGGGCGCACGCTACCGCTACATGGTGGTGCTGGATACCGATAGCATCATGGCGGGAGAGACCTTGGTCAAGATGGTGGATATGATGGAGGCACACCCAGGGGTAGCGCTCATTCAATCCCCCCCGTTGCCCGCCAATCACAAGTCGCTCTTTTCCCGTATCCTGCAGTTTGCCAGCAATTTTTATGGCGACATTTTTATTTGGGGGATCAACTATTGGCAGCTTTCCAGCAGTGGTTATTGGGGGCATAACGCCATCATTCGTCTTGATCCCTTTGTCAGGCACTGTGGCCTGCCAAAGCTGCCAGGGAGTGAACCTTTTGGCGGCGAGATTTTCAGTCATGACACGGTAGAGGCTGCCCTGCTCAGAGAGGCAGGCTGGGAAGTTTGGATTGCGCCTGAATTAAAGGGCAGTTACGAAGAGTTACCCCCCACACTGATTGACTATGCCAAGCGCGATCGACGCTGGTGTCAGGGGAATCTACAGCACCTGCGCATGGTTTTCGCCAAGGGTTTCTCGGGTTTAAGCCGGCTCTATTTTCTAATGGGAATCATGTCCTATGTCTCGTCCCCACTTTGGCTGATGTTTCTGATTTTCACCGGTTTCGAAGCTTATGTGATGAGCCAGACCATGCCGGTCTACTTCTTCGGTGACAACCTGTTTCCGGTATGGCCAGAGTCCTATGCCGTCGAGATGACCACCGTATTATTCGTCACCTTGGCCATGCTGTTTTTGCCCAAGCTGTGGAGTCTGATACTGGGATTGATTAACTGGAGAAAAATCAAGGGTTATGGGGGAGGCTTGCGTGCAACATTGAGCGTGCTCTTGGAGAGCATCTTCTCCATGCTCACGGCACCGGTTTTGATGATTTATCAAAGCAAGTTTGTTCTTGCGATATTAATGCGTCGCAGTGTCGGTTGGCCTCCGCAGAATCGCGATGATCATCGATTAAGCCTTTGGGAAGCTATCCAGGCCCACGGGGAGCACACCGTCTTGGGGCTGATTGCTGGTTGGGTCAGCTACCAATACGTGCCTGGTTTTTTCCTCTGGCTGGTCCCAGTGCTGGCGGGTTTGGTGCTTTCCATTCCAGTCTCCATGCTGTCGAGTAGCGCTGCGGTGGGCGCATCGGCACGACGTCTCGGGTTATTCCTCACTCCTGAAGAGTATCAGGAGCCGCGAGTGATTCAGCTGCTCAAGGAAAACCTTGCTGTCATGGAGTCGGCGGAGAAAGCCCGGGAAGGCAAGGGCGAGGTTCGAAACGTCGCTGATCCTGGTGTGTGTGCCCTGCATCTCGCGTTGTTACCTAATCGGCCGGTGAAAAAACGCCACCGACATCAGCTCCGCGCACTGGTTTATCAGTTAGTGGAAGAGGGGCCTGAAAAACTGTCACCCGCCGACAAGCGTAGCCTCATCTCAGACCCGGAAACCCTAGTCAAACTGCATACGCTGTCTTGGAGTGACGGAGAGTGATCAGCCCGCGCCTCTATCAGCCGCAAGGGTTATCTTGGTTCTTGTGTGAAGAGGGTTGTCGATTCTGT
>SXGU01209609.1_pt1 | contig 20423 bp, 23 predicted proteins | sample 3174531 | NCBI WGS metagenome assembly SXGU01 (sample SAMN11356863, study PRJNA531348) | freshwater metagenome | isolation source: freshwater sample F1-140 | place: China: Fuxian Lake, Yuxi | collected 2017-12-25 | reverse complement strand
CTTCCCATTCTGGCTCAAGCGGCGTTACATTGACAATTATTCCGCAGCGAGCGTAGGTGCTTTTACCAACGCAAACCACCAATACATCCCGTGGGATGCGAAAATATTCCACAGTGCGAGCAAGCGCAAAGCTATTGGGTGGGATGATGCAAATAGGGGCTTGCCTATCCACAAAACCTTTGGGCGAAAACTCTTTCGGGTCGACGATTGCCGAGTCAATATTAGTGAAAATCTTAAATTCATCCGACACTCGAGCGTCATAGCCATAAGACGAAACGCCATAAGAAATAACGCCTTCGCGGGTTAAATTTTCCACAAATGGCTCAATCATTCCCTTTTGTGCTTGTTCGCGTATCCAGCTATCTGGCATTATGCCCATGTTTATTCTCCTAAGATTATCTTTGCCAAGATATTTAATATTATGCTATAACACGCTTCTTAGAAATTAGTCAAAAATATATTGTGATTTTATGAAACATTTTTATATAAAAATTTTATTTGCTGGCACTGCTTTGGCACTGGCTGCCTGCTCGCCGAAGGTTGATAGCCGCGGTTATGTAAAAACTGTAGAGTGGAAAGATGCTATTACCGTTGGACAGACCACGCGGGAAGATGTTATGGAAAAATTTGGGTCGCCGTCTGCAAAGTCCAGCTTTGGCGATGAAACTTGGTATTATGTTTCCAGCCGCAAAGAGGCGGTGGCGTTCCTAAAGCCAGAGGTGGTGGAACAAGAAGCGGTGGATATTAGCTTTGACGCTAGCGGTGTGGTTAGCGCGGTGAATATTCACAATCAAGATGATGCAAAAGATGTGAAACTGGTGAAGCGCGAAACGCCAACCGAGGGGCATAGCCTTAATTTTATTGAGCAGGCACTGGGAAATTTAGGGAGATTTAACAAACCAGGTGGTGGCGATACAGTAGCACCAGGACGCAGACCAAATAGCGGCGGCGGGTTTTAAGAACAGATTGATGGCTGGCTCTCGGTTCTTTCCCTGCTCGCTGCAACATGTTTAGTATAAATAGCCTCGTTCTCCGCGCCACCTTTTTCAATTAATTCTGCAATTTTATCCGCTGCTAATTTATTCACATCTTTTTTCCGCAAACAACACTCTGCTATCAAATCCACCAATTCTTTGGCGAGTGGTGATAAATCTTCTATGTTCTGCATTTCAGTGATTGTATCCTTCGGGATAATCCCTTTTGGGTGTCCTGTTTGTTTTACATTTCCTAACCCAAGATTTTGCACATATTCATCTTGCGCCCATTTGCCATTTTGTTCATCAACCCAAGGATATTTGGTATAATCATCGTTGGTGAAAAAAAGACTAACACTAGGGTTGCTGTAAATACCACAGCGCAATTGTAATTGGTGTATTCTAGTATAAAATAAGTCCGTATTAATTGGGCTATCGTAATTGTAATGGATATTAACCACACTGCCATCGCCAATAACCACTGGCATTTCTTGACCATTTACAGTTATCAAACCAACATTTTCTGGTTTGCAGTCAGCAAATAACAATCCTTTTTTTGCCAGTGACGAAATCAAAGCATAAATATGTTCTTTCGTTACGCCTTCAGTTTTGACCTTGGGAAGAATTTCAATCTTTAAGTCACCATCTGTCGGGAAAACATATAGCGGCTGCAAAATTTCTGGCTCTTTTTCTCTTTTGTGTTTTTTGCAACTACTAGGCGGAGATGATATATGTAAAACCTGCCCTTCTCCTATATCAATACTCCATGAAAAAGCACCCTTTTCCAATTTTTCCATTACATCAATATTATTGTTTTTCAGGATATTTTGTAGCTTTTCCCTAAAGACTGCTTCATGACATATTATATGATCCAGCTGATTATGAGCAAACAGCGACATATTGCTGCCATAGAACGGGTCGTATTGCGCAAGCTCGTCAAACTCACTTTGAATGCTACGCACTACAAGCTTTCTATAAACATCCTTTTTTATGAATGTTTTTGCGTGATGGTTTTCTTTGTGTGCGGACAAATCGTTCATAAATATTAATCTATCACCAGATTAACTATTTTACAAACAATAATTTATCTTATCGACCAAAAAAGAGGTTTTTTAATTCTTCTCATCAACAAACAAAACAACCTCGTCCTTACCCATAGTGCCAAGGACGCGGCGGGATTGCTCGTCTAGCAAGTCTAAATCCAAGCTGTTGCTACTTAAGCGTTTAATTTTTGCATCTAGCAATTCGCGCTTGGCTTTGGTGGCTTCCAGCTCGCTTTTTAGCGTTTCCAATTTATGGCTTTCGCGCAGCAGGGCAAACAACCCTCGTTCACCGCTAACCGTGTGAAAACCAAGATAAAATAATATCAAAACGCAAAAAAGCGAGCTAGCAGCACGCTTCTGCATTGGGTTTTGCATTTCAGAATTATTTATATATCGGCTCATAGCTTCTGAATATAAACAGTATTTCCTATTTTGGGAAGCAGATTTGCAAAAAATCCTCTCGCGTCCACGCAGTTTCCACGCCGACGGCTTCCGCATTCACAAAAATATCAGGTTTTTCCACGCTAACTTTTGCGAAACTAACCCGCTCGTCGCTGCGGAAAATATGGGCTAGAAGCTCGGTGACGCATTCTTCTAAAAGCGAGGTATGGCTTTTCTTTGCCCAAATATTTATTACCAAATTATGTATATGTTCGTAATTAAAGCAATCTTCTATTACCGCAGGCAAGGCTGGATATTCTCCCTCAACCAAAGCATTTATCAATAGCCGTTGCGGTGTTTTTTCATGGTCATAAATCCCAACTGCCATGTTTGTTTCTAGGTTTTTGACATGTACGCGCCATTTATGAGTTGGTTTAGAGGACATGTTTGCCACCATCGACAAAAATCATTTGCCCTGTTATAGTCTTCTGCTGGGTTAGCCAGTAAGCGACTTCGGCAATTTCTTCTAGTGATATTTGCGTTTGTAAAGGCAATGTTTTTTCTAACTTATTCATATAATCAATATCCAATTCATTAGAAGGCAAAACAATAGTTGGGCAAACACCATTCACCCGTACGCTACTGCCAAGTGATTTTGCTGCCATCTTGGTGAATTCCGCCAGCGTTTTTTTGGATAGCAAATAAGCAAAATGGCTAGTTTGGTTGGTTACAATATCGGTATCCAGTAGGTTAATTACACTTCCGCCAAAGACTTTAGCAAAAGCCTGCGTCAGGAAAAACGGAGCTTTGAAATTAACTGCCAACTGGCGGTCAAACAAGGCTTCATCAGTTTCCATGAATTCAGCGCGTTCAAAGATGGAGGCATTATTAATTAGTGCTACGACATTTGGCATTTTTGCGCGGATGTCCGCCATGAGCGCGGGAATTTTCGCCGTGTCGCGCAAGTCTTGTTGAAATAATTCGCAGTTCACCCCAAGACTGCGCAATTTTTGTTGCAAAGCAAGAGCGTCGTCCTCGGAATTATTATAATGCAGCGCAATATCAAAATTTTTGCTCGCAAAATAAACTGCCATCGCTGCGCCAACGCGCCGCGCACCACCAGTTATTATAACAGCTTCGCGCATCATCCAGCCTTTTTTGCTTGCAAATCACGGCTTCCCGGTTTGATAGCAGGAATAGATTGCAGCTCAGGCGGCAAAGCATCAGGCTTATAGGTTGCCACATCAAGCTTTAGCAGAGAAATCAGCGGCAAAGTCAGCGAAACATCGTTACTTCCACGGCGATCAATCAAACTTGCTACCGCTACTGCCTGCACCCCAAAGGAATTAACGCACGCCACCGCCTCCATCGAGGATTTGCCAGTGGTAACCACATCTTCCACAATCAAGATTTTTTGCCCAGCCGCAAGGTCAAAGCCACGACGCAGCGCAAACGCGCCATCCACCCGCTCGCAAAACATGGTTGGTAATTCCAGTTGTCGCCCCATCTCATAGCCAACCACCACACCACCCATAGCAGGTGCAACAATCGCGTCAATTTTTTGCCCAGTTGCCTGCATCCATTCCCGAACTCGCAAAGCCAAAGCCGCACAAAGCCTTTCGCCGCGCCGCGCATCCATCATCACCCGCGCACATTGTAAATAGGTTGAGCTATGCAAACCTGACGACAAAATAAAATGCCCAGATAGCATCGCACCCGCTGCTTTGAATTCCTCAATTACCGTTTGTTCATTCATTTTTATTCTCGTTTTTGTTTAACAGTCAGTCAATATTATTAGATTACCCGCGTGACAATGCCAAGAAAAACTGTATATTTCGCGGAAATATTTATAAATACGGAGAAAATCATGACTGAGATGAAAGTTAAAGACGCTAATGGTAATATATTAAAAGATGGCGATTCCGTATCAGTTATCAAGGACTTACCAGTAAAAGGTTCTTCAGTGGTCATTAAGCGCGGCACACTGGTAAAAAATATCCGCCTGACCGATGATGAAGGCGAAGTGGAGTGCAACACGCCGCAGGTTAAGGGTTTGGTGCTTAAAACTTGCTTCATTAAAAAGGCATAAACCTGAAATTGCATAGCCGAATATGCACACAAAACCACATGACAAAACCAATAAAACCGCAGCACTCACCCTTAGTGCGCTGGGTGTGGTTTATGGTGACATCGGCACTAGCCCGCTTTATTCTTTCCGCGAGTCAATCCACGCGGCAAGCTCGGGCGGTATGGCTTCCGCGCCCATGGTTATGGGTATATTATCGCTGATTTTATGGGCGATTATTATAATCGTTACGCTGAAATATGTGGTGATTTTGCTACGCGCCGACAACCAAGGTGAGGGTGGAATACTTTCGCTGATGGCGTTGGTTCAGCAAACGGCGGGGCATAAAAAAGGCTGGGTTCTGACGCTGGGTATCGCTGGCGCAGCCTTGTTCTATGGTGATGCAATTATTACGCCCGCCATTTCGGTGCTTTCCGCTGTTGAGGGCTTGAGTTTGGTAACCGATAGCTTCACGCCATATATCAATGTTCTAGCACTTGGAATAATCACCCTGCTTTTTGTTTTTCAAAGTGTTGGCACACAAAAGGTTTCACGATTCTTTGCGCCCGTCATGGTTTTGTGGTTTGCCGCTCTGGCATGGGGCGGAATTCTGCATATAAAAGATAATCCTTTGGTTTTACAGGCGATTAATCCGCTATATGGCATTGAATTCATGGCGACACACGGCATGGCGGGCTTCATCGCGCTTGGCGGCGTTTTTCTTGCAGTGACGGGGGCGGAGGCACTTTACGCTGACCTTGGGCATTTTGGCAAAAAACCAATCCGCATCGCTTGGATTTTTATGGTGATGCCATCGCTAGTCATCAATTATTTTGGGCAAGGCGCATTGGTTCTCACCAACCCAGAAATGGCAGAAAGCCCGTTTTTCAAGCTATATCCTGAATGGGCGTTATTGCCGATGGTTGTGCTTTCCACCTTCGCCACGGTAATAGCCAGCCAAGCGGTGATTAGCGGCGCGTTCTCGCTCACCCACCAAGCGGTGCAGCTTGGCTTGATGCCAAGGCTTACCGTTCGCTATACTTCCGCCAGCCAGCGCGGACAGATTTATTTGCCGAAAGTCAATTGGTTGCTACTTGCTGGTATCGTACTGCTGGTGGAGCTGTTCCGCACTTCGAGCAATCTTGCTTCAGCTTATGGAATTTCGGTTACAGGCACGATGGTTATCACCGCCCTGCTCGCTTTCCAAGTTATGCGCCACCGCTGGAAATGGTCGCTTGCGCTTAGCGTGCTGGTGGTTTCGCCGTTACTATTTATTGACTCGCTATTCCTCGCCGCCAACCTCACCAAAATACTCGATGGTGGTTTCATGCCGCTAATTATTGCTGGCATACTTATTTTAATGATGAAAACTTGGGTACGCGGTATCGCCACGCTAAATGAGCAAGTGCGCTCCAGCCAATATACCGTTGCTTCATTTATGAGTGAAATAAAAAATCTTCACCCCAAAAGAGTGGACGGAACAGCGGTGTATTTAAGCAGTGACTCAACTTATATTCCCGCCGCTTTCTTGCATAATTTGAAGCATAACAAAGTGTTGCATGACCATAATATTCTTATGAGTTTTCAATTCGCAACAACGCCATTTGTCGATGAAAACGAAAAAATTACTGTTGAGCAAGTGGAACATGACATAACCCGCGTGGTGATGAAAATTGGCTATATGGAGCTGCCCAAAATCACCACTGCCCTGCGCTTGCTGCGGGCAAAAGGCATAAAGCTGGACATGATGATGACCACCTTCTTTATCTCGCGGCGAAGCATAGTGCGCTCGGCAAATTTCGGGATGCCCGTATGGCGCGATAATTTATTTATCGCCATGACCAAATTCGGCAGCGACGCTACTGGATATTTCCACATTCCGCCCAGCCGCGTGGTGGAAATCGGCTTGCAAATGACGGTTTAGATTATATCGTCCAAATCCAGTCCAAGAGCAACCGCGATTGCTTTTAGAGAGCCAACAGAACCTTGTTTTTTCCCTGTTTCAAGTTGAGCGAGATAGGCTCGGGCAATTCCTGCTTTTTCAGCCAGCTCAAGCTGTGTCATGCCGCGATAATTGCGATATACGCGGATAGCATTTGCGCCAGCAACTAACTCATGCACCAGTGATGCTGGCATACGCTCTTCATTTTTGGATTTAGAGATCGCTTCGTCAAAACTGCGAATATCATCCAGCATTTCCGAATCATCGACCAAATGCTCAAACTCTAGCAAAGGAAGCACGATGAATTTCTCACCACCTCTTTCAATTATTTCTCTGCTCATTGATATGCTCCACCCCTGAATTTTATATCGACCACAATCACAACCAATATATCGTCCTCAATTTTATAAAAAACTCGTAAATCACCAACCCGAAGCCGATAACCATCTCTGCCTTGTAGTTTGAGAGCGTTATTGTTTTTTGCATATGGATTTTGCGCGAGTAATTCAATTTTCTTCTCCACTAAAGAAGCAATATTACGCGGCAATCTACGCAATGAATTTATCGCATTCTTATTATATTCAATCTTATATTGCATAATTGTACCTTAAAGCTACATATAGCGCAAGCTATTTGTTACAAGTCCAGCTCTACATTATCAATCAACCTTGTATTGCCCAGCCATGCGGCGACGAGCAGATGGTCGTCAAAAACTTCCAGATAATCGACCTTGAAACCAGCTTCGGTTAAAGCCTTAATCCCTTTGGCAATGCTCGCCTCTGCGCCAATTGCTGCCATCTCTGCGGCAGTTTCGCGCAAGGTTTTATATAGCAGTGGTGCGATTGCACGCTCACTTGCTGAAAGATAGCGATTGCGCGAGGACAGGGCAAGACCGTCCGCCTCCCGTACAATTTCCGCGCCAATAATTTCGCTAGGAATATCAAGATCCTCAACCACACGGCGGATAATGGCAAGCTGTTGATAGTCCTTCTGCCCAAAAATGGCGATATGCGGCATAACGCGCAGCAAAAGCTTGGTCACCACCGTTGCCACGCCATCAAAATGCCCTGCGCGAAATTTTCCGCATAATATATTACCCATTTCACCAGCGGAAATACTAGTTGCAAAACCATCAGGGTACATATCCTCCACGCTTGGCGCGTAAATCACACTCGCGCCCGCCGCCTTTGCCACTTCCACATCTGCTTCCAGCGTGCGTGGATAACGATCAAAATCCTCGCCCGCGCCAAACTGTGTCGGATTCACAAAAATGCTGACCACCACCGCGTCCGCCAGCTCGCTTCCTTGCTTAATAAGCGCGGCATGCCCAGCGTGAAGCGCACCCATAGTGGGAACAAGGGCAACTCGTTTTCCTACTCGCGCCAGTTCTAGCAATGCTTGTTGCAGGCTTTCTAAATCATAAGCCAAAATAGGATTGCTTGTTAGTTGATTATTTGTCATTTGCTGCTATGTCTTCTGGAATAATTTATTGGCAACATGCTACAAACCAAAAAAAAATGCCACAGAAAAACATCCATCAAACCACACAGCTACTCAGCGAATATCAAAATCTTGTAGAAAACAAAAAAATTCAAGATGATGCGGCGCAACGGCAAGTGCTTGCGGCATTACAGACCGTTTTGTTCACCTTAAAAAATCGGCGTGCTAAAAAATCGATATTATCTTTCAAACTCCCAAAAACCACAAATGCGCCAAAAGACAGCCACAATCTATATATTTGGGGTGATGTCGGGCGCGGAAAGTCCATGCTTATGGACTTATTTTTTGCCGCCGCGCCAACGCAAAACAAGCGCAGAGTACATTTCCACGCCTTCATGCAGGAAGTTCACGCACGGGTTCATGAAATTCGGCGCAAGGGCTTGGGTGATCCTGTGGCGTTTTTAGCGCGAGAAATTGCAAAGGAAACCGCACTTCTGTGTTTTGACGAATTGCAAGCAACTGATGTTGCCGATGCTTCGCTGCTTTACCGCTTATTCGAAGGGCTATTTTCCAGTGGTGTGTGTATTGTCAGCACCTCCAATCGCCCGCCAGAATCCTTATATACTGGCGGTGTGCAAGCGGAAAGATTTGAAAATTTTATTGCTCTACTTAAAGAAAAAATGACCATTGCCAGTCTTAATGCGCAAGCAGATTATCGCTATTTGCAAGGTAAGAATGCTATAAAACTTTACCACTATCCGCTTGGTACGGATGCTGATGAATTTGTTTCTGCATCGCTAAAACGCCTAGGCGCAGATGCACCAGCTACAAACGAAAATTTTGTAGTGCATGGGCGAAAATCTTCTTTTACCGCTTATAAAGACGGTAAAATTGGGCTATTTTCGTTTGCCCAGCTTTGCGAAGCTGCGCTTGGTGCGGCGGATTATCTGGCACTCGCCAAGCGGCTTAACGCAATTATTATCACCGACATCCCTGCCCTTGCGCCAGAACAACGCAACGAAGCGAAGCGATTTGTAACGCTGATTGATACGCTTTATGAACGGAAAGTTCAGCTAATCTGCACTTCTGCCGTTCCGCCAGAAAAAATTTATGATCTGGGCGATGGTTCTTTTGAATTCCACCGCACCGTTTCACGCATTACCGAAATGGGCAGTGCAGGCTATTTTGCAGAAGCTAAATAGCACTCTTGCCGCGACTAACAGCGGCGATGCCTGTGCGGCAGATTTCAATGAGACCGACTGGGCGCATTAGTTCAATAAATGCGTCAATTTTTTCCAGTGTCCCTGTGATTTCAAAAACAAAGCTGCTGGTAGTCGAATCCACCACCCGAGCGCGGAAAATATCCGCAACACGAAGAGCCTCCACCCGTTTTTCCCCCTCGCCAACAACCTTTATAAGAGCCAGCTCGCGCTCCACATGTGCGCCGTCAACCGTTAAATCATGCACCTTATGTACAGGTATCATCCTATCCAACAATTTTTTTATTTGCTCAATTACCATCTCCGTTCCCGAAGTCACAATGGTAATGCGCGAGAGTTTTTTTGCATCATCAACCGAAGCCACGGTCAGGCTTTCAATGTTATAGCCGCGCCCTGAGAACAAGCCAATCACCCGCGCCAAAACGCCAAATTCATTATCCACCAACACCGCCAGCGTATGGCGGTTTATAACATTGGTAACCGTTGGTATGTCGTAGACAATATCTTTCATAATTATTTATTCACAATCTTAATGTCAGTTTTTATAAAATCATCACCTTTGAATAGTAGAGGTGCATTATAATCTTTGGCAAGTGCATAGGAAAAGCAATCCCCCATATTTAAGGCAGCAGGATACCGTCCCTTTCCGTACCTAATAAAAGCTTCAATAGCAAACATGGCTTGTTTCTTATCTACATTGTCAATTGATATAGCCAGCTTTTCGAGAAGAAGTTCAAGCTCTTGCCTACCATTTTGAGGAAATCTACTGACAATAACCATGGTTGCTTCCACAAAGCTAACTGCTGACATAACACGGATTTTATAGTCGGTAATAATGTCAACAAGCTTATCTGAGGCAGGCTCACCAAGCAATATCGCAATAATGGCGGATGTATCTATCACTATCAATCAAAACATCCATTTTCATTATAACCAATAATTTCATCTTCTGTCCTACTGTCATGCACAGAAAGCAATTGCAACCTAGCAACTATTTTCTGCACTTCTTCCAAGGCTTTTTGTTTTTCTAGCGCAGTAACCGCACTATCTTTTTTAAGCCTTGTATGAAAAATTTGTTCTTGCAGAGCATCTAAAACTGCTTCATCCAAGCTAACTCCCCGCATATCAGCGAGTATATGCGCTAGCCTATCTGCTTCTGGATTCTGTATAGAAAGTGTCATTTTATGACCTCAAAACAATTTTACCCATGCATTATATAATAAAACTTAAATTTTTCAAACCAAATTCTTGTTTAATTCGCCAGCGTCTTGGTCGGGTGAGAGCAACAGCTCGTAATGCGCTGCGCCCGCCGCGATCATCGGGTACACATTCTCATTTTGATCCACCACCATATCCAAAATCACCGCGCCTTTATGGTTTATCATTTCTTCTATTTTTGCGTCTACTTCTTCCAGTTTTTCGCAGCGCAAACCTTTGATTCCGTAAGCCTCTGCCAGCTTCACAAAGTCGGGCAGGCTGTCCATATATGACTCGCTGTAGCGGTTGCCGTGGAACATTTCCTGCCATTGGCGCACCATGCCCATATAGCGATTGTTCAATATCAAAATTTTAAGCGGCAAACGATATTGCATAATTGTGGAAAGCTCTTGAATATTCATAAGAACTGACGCCTCACCCGTCACGCAAACCACCAAACCTTCTGGTTGCGCGATTTGCACACCAACCGCCGCAGGAACGCCATAACCCATTGTGCCAAGCCCGCCTGATGTCATCCAGTGGTTAGGCTTATCATATTTCAGATATTGCGCCGCCCACATTTGGTGTTGCCCAACATCCGTTGTAACATACGGTGAGTGTTTTTTCGTTAGTTCATTGAGCCTAGCTAGCGCGTGCTGTGGCTTAATCGCTGCACCCGCTGGTTGCTTGTAAGAAAAGCTCTTTTTCGCCCGCCAGCCCTCTATCTGCGTCCACCAATCAGCTAAATCCGCTTTGCTTGGCGTGGATTTTTGTTTTTTCCACAGCTCCAGCATTTTGGCGACCACCACACCCGCATCACCCACAATCGGAATATGAACACGCACATTTTTATTGATAGAAGACGGGTCAATATCCACATGAATTTTCTTGGAATTCAGCGAGAATGCGTCCAGCCGCCCTGTCACGCGGTCGTCAAATCTCGCGCCGATATTTATCATGACATCGCACTGCGCCATGCACATATTAGCTTCCAGCGAGCCGTGCATCCCCAACATCCCGACAAATTGCGGGTCGCTGGCGGGGAATGCGCCCAAGCCCATCAGCGTATTGGTGCAAGGAAAACCAGTGAGTTGCACCAGTTCGGTAAGTGTTTCACAAGCCTTTTTACCAGCGTTGATAACCCCGCCGCCCACATAAAAAATTGGTCGCCGCGCGGTTGCCATCAGCGCGATTGCTTTTTCCACCTGCGCCATATCAGGCTCGGTTTGCGGAGCATATGACGGGCGGGCGGGCTGCGTTGGTTTTCCTAGGTAATTGGTCATTTGGTTCATGATATTTTTCGGAATATCCACCACCACAGGACCGGGGCGACCAGTTTGAGCGATATGGAAGGCTTCGTGCATAATGCGCGGTAATTCCTCAATATTTTGCACCAGATAGTTATATTTGCTGCATGAGCGCGTGATACCCGTTGTGTCAGCCTCTTGGAAAGCGTCAGAGCCAATCAGATGCGTTGGCACTTGCCCCGTGATGCACACAAGGGGGATAGAATCCAACAAAGCGTCGGTTAAGCCCGTCACCGCGTTGGTTGCCCCTGGCCCAGAAGTCACCAAAACCACGCCCACCTTGCCTGTAGAGCGGGCATAGCCTTCGGCGGCGTGGGTTGCAGCTTGCTCATGGCGCACGAGGATATGGCGCAGCTCATTTTGCTTGAACAGCGCGTCATAAACAGGAAGAACCGCGCCCCCCGGATAACCAAAAACCACCTCAACCCCTTCACTCAGAAGGGATTTTACGATAATTTCCGCACCAAGCATCTCGGTTGGTAATTCAGCCAATGATTTAGTCATTATTCACTCATTTTCCTTAATACATGAAGGATAGAACGCTAGCGTTTTTGGCAGCCTAGGTCAATAGACTTCCTCGAAATTAGGTAATCAATAGAAAATTTGCCCGCACCATTACATAAAATAACGCCCAGCAACATTGCCCAATAAGCATGCTGAATATTTTGGTCATAGGTTAATTGAATAACTGCGGTCATAGCAAGCAGTGGCAGGGTGGCAAGGCGGCTGGCAAGCCCAAGAGTTAGCAAAATTGGGCAAGCAAGCTCAAAAATAGTGCCAGAAATAGCGGCAAAAACGGGGGGAATAATAGGCACTTGATATTCATCACGAAACAGGGCGATGGTATTGTCAAAGTCCTCTATTTTAATAATTCCTGATACCCAAAACACATGCGCCATCCACAGCCGTAGCATGAGCAGCATTAGCGGGGTTAAAGAGTTGCTAAACACCAGAAATTTGCTATAAGTCGTTGCAATTAATGTTGATTTCATGTTTTTGTCCTTTCGTAGTTTTAATTTTATTTGCATAAGCGTATTCGTGCATAACTCATAAAAAGTTACATTATGGCTGAAATTAATGATTGTGCAGAGTTGATGCGCCTTGCTATGGCTGGTAGCGAGCGAGCATATAGCGACTTGTTGCGCGAATCAGCAAGGATTGTGCGACCATATCTGAACAAAAAACTGCAAAAACAAGACGAGGTGGAGGATGTGGTGCAAGAAATCCTGTTCTCAATCCACAAAGCCCGCCACACTTACGATGGAAATCGCCCATACAAGCCTTGGTTATTTGCCATTGCCCATTTCCGTTTGCAAGATCGCTTGCGGAAAATATATACAGACCCACTGCGAAATGCTCATGACATAGACGAAATGGAAATAATAGCAGAGGAAAATGTAACCGAATCGGCGCATGACTACGAATTAGTGGATAGGGAAATTACCCGCTTGCCTGACAAACAGTCGGCAATTCTACGGCTTATCCACGGCGATGGCTATACGGCAAAGGAAGCGGCGGCACGGCTGGGAATGAAGGAATCAGCGGTCAAGGTTTCCGCCCACCGCGCTTATAAAATATTGAAAGAAAAGCTAAAAAAATAAAATGAATACTGAGCAATTGATTAAAGACTTAAGCAAAGAACCACTCCACCGAAAAGCGGTGCTTAGTCACGTGCGAATTTTTTGGCAGTGGCTATTGGTTTCCTGTGTTTTTGTTGCCGCAATGCTTGCTATATTCGGAATTCGCCCTGATTTAAGTGCAAAGCTGCAAGACAGGTTTTTTCTCGCGGAAATCATTACTTTAGCTGCAATTACATTAAGCACCGCCTTTTCAGCTGCGATATTATCCTTTCCTGATCTTTATCAAAAAAAAACCTGCTTATACATTATTCCTGCTTCAATGCTGGCATTTATGGTGAGTTTATTGTTTGCCTATCTGGAAAACTCCTCTGCGCCACTTCCTATACATAGTTTTATTTGTTTGTTGTGTATCACTATGTTTTCAATATTCCCTGCGGCTTGGATGTTTATTTTGTTACGCAAGCAAGCAACAACGCATCAAAAACTGACTGGCAGCACCGCGCTACTGGCTGCGTGCAGCATTGGCGCACTAACTTTGCGCTTGTCAGAGGAAACAGATTCCGTAGAGCATCTTATATTATGGCATTACTTGCCGATGATTGGTTATATGCTGCTTGGAGCATGGCTGGGTAAAAAATTATTGAAATGGTGATAGACTTCTTCATAAACCAATTTTGCTGGAAAATTAACTTGCAAATGAAGCCTCGCAAAATGCTCATGTACCCAAAAGTACACTGCGCTTTTGCACTCCATTTGCGGCGCACTTTCCTCAGCAAAATAAGTTTCTAAAAAAGTCTAATGTAACCTTTTTTGATTGTGATACGAATATGTTTGTAGCAAGGGATAAACTCTTCGCTATTTTCGTTTTATATCAATAATTAATTAAGGGGAATATTATGAATAAAGCTCTACTTACTGCCGCTATGGCTGGTGTTTTTGCTGCTGGTTTTGCTATGAGTGCGAATGCTGCTGACGACAAAATGGCTGCATCAAAAGAAAAATGCTTTGGCATTGCAAAAGCTGGTAAAAATGATTGCAAATCAGCAAATGGTTCACATTCTTGCGCTGGTCATGCAACTGTTGATAATGGTGCTGATGAATGGAAATTCGTTGCTGCTGGCACTTGCGAAAAAGAAGGTGGTTCTTTGAAGCCTGCTACTGAAATTAAGATGTAGTTTTGAGATTATAGGATGACGGGATGATAAGATGATTGGAAAAGAAACATCTAGTAATCTCGTCATCCCTTCATCTAATTATCCCCATCTTGGCTTTGGGCTTGGTCTTCGCGCTGTGCATTATGAAGAAATTTTGCGGGAGAGGCCAAAAAGCGTTGATTGGTTTGAGGTAATATCCGAAAATTTCATTGATGCCCACGGCGGATATTGGGATTTTCTGGCAGATTTACGCCGCGATTACTGGGTTATTATGCACGGTGTTTCGCTTAATATCGGCTCGCCCGACGCGCTGGATTTTTCCTATCTTTCTAAGCTAAAAAAACTTGCGGATTTTTTGGATGTTCCGTGGTTTTCTGACCATTTATGTTGGACTGGCGCAAACGCCCACAACACTCATGACTTGCTGCCGCTGCCCTATACCACTGCTACCCTTGCCCATATTGTGGAGCGCGTAAAGCGTGTGCAGGATTTTATGGGGCGCAGATTTATCATTGAAAACCCGTCCAGTTATTTGGAATTTTCCGAGTCCAGCATCCCCGAATACGAGTTTATGGCGATGCTGGCGCAGCAAGCGGGTTGCGGAGTGTTGCTCGATGTGAATAATGTTTTTGTGAGCGCGTTTAACCATGGTTTTGACGCAAAAACCTATATCGACACCATCCCTAGCGAAAAAATAGCGCAGATTCACCTCGCAGGACATAAAAATTTAGGCACGCATATTATTGATACCCATGATGATTTTGTCGTCCGCGAAGTTTGGGAATTATACGACTATACCATTAAAACCAAAGGCGCGAAAACCACCATGATCGAGTGGGACGAAAATATCCCCGAATTTTCCACTCTGGTTTCCGAAATTGAAAAAGCAAAAATATGGGCAGAAAAATATGAAGCTGCTTGAGGAGTTTCATAGCGCAATTCTTATGGGTGATGGCACAGAAATTTTATCTGCAATAAAGCCACATCCGCGCCTTTCGCCCGCGCAGCAATTCGCCATTTATGCGGGTGGTTATCGAGTTCGCCTTATCGCCGCTATTCGCAGCGATTACCCTGCCCTTCTTGAATATCTTGGTGACAGCGGATTTGATGCTCTCGCCCTTGCTTTTATCGAAAAAAATCCACCAACCAGCTATAATCTTGATTTTTATCCGCATAAATTTGCGGAATTTGTTCAGGAAAATTCGGAAGATATTTTTGCGAAAGATTTAGCGCGGCTGGAAGGCACAATCGCCGAGGTTTTTATGCTTCCTGATAGCGAGCCACTAGCGGCAAATACATTGCAGCAATTATCGCCAGAAGAATTTGGCGGATTAAAATTGCGCTTGCGAACGGCGGCTAGGCTGCTCACCTTTTCCACTAATGTACACGATTGGCTAACGCAGCAAAGATCTGAAAATCAAAACCACAAACCTGAAGCCCGAGACCCTAGCCACTTACTAATCTATCGTCATAATAACGAGGTGCAGAGACTTCCCCTTTCCGCAGCAGCATTTGCCTTGTTGCAGCAACTAGAGGCGGGGAAAACCGTAGCAACCGCAATAGACAATGTAGAAAACGCCAACCCAGAATATATGGATGAAATCGCCAGCAATTTGCAAAGCTGGTTCGCCCAGTGGCTGTCAGACGGTTTTTTTACTCCTCCACTGCATATGGCGGCACTAAAAATAAACAATTATTAATGATTTGTTAGGATAAATATGCTATTATCGGCAAATGGCAGAGCAGAACCAACAGCTTCAAGGTGAAGAATATAGCGACGAGCAACTCCTCGCTTCTTTGGAGCGTTCGGTTGTTTATCTAGTTTTGCGTGACTCTGAAATAGTGGAAGCACCGAGCATACACCGCCAAATAGAAAAAGGCATTTCCGATAAAATAGACAATTCACGCCAAAAAGTGCAGGCAGCTAAAAACAATATACCGCAATATATTGAGCCGATGAAGCCACATGGCTATCCGCGCGATATTATTGATAAATTTGCCAATGAGATGGTGCAACTTGCTGATGATTTTTCGCCAGAAAAAGCGGATAAAATCCGCAGGATTTATGCGGATATAGTTGCCAATCTTCCGCCGTGGCAGCAAGCCTTGGTTATAGAAGGCAATCGCCCAATTGTTTTTGGAAGATATAGTACGATTAATGCTCTGTATAAAGAAAAGGGAGGTGCAAAGGAAAGTAATATAGACGGTTTTTTCCAACCAAAGGAAAACCAAGTGTATGTATCTATTGGTTTTTTTGGCTCACATTACGGTGTAGCCAATACAACATGGCACGAAAAAGGCCATCAATTTGACTGGATGAAAGAGCTGGTTGGTTCAGGAAAATTTTATTCTGATAATTCAGATTCATGGAAAAACGCGCTCGCCAGAGAACAAAATAACTGGCAATTCGTAATGCAGCACGGCGGTGAGGAAATACTAAAAGAGATAGCACCACGATACAATGTAAGTAAATTATTATCTGCCTATACACCAGAAAAATTTCCACACGAAGCCATGGCGGAAATGACCGCAGTATATAACAAGGCTTATGTAAAATATGGCGGGGATGTTGGTAAAGTTAATGCGCTAATGGAGAATGCTTACCCAGATCTTTTCCCTGTTTATCGTGATGAGTTTATTCCGCACTGTATGGCAAAAGTAAAAGCTATGCGTGCGGAGCATTTAACACAAGAAAAATTATCAAATCCAGAAAATGTTCTTGTGTCATATGACGCAGAAAGAAATCTTGCTTATTCAGAAATTAAGGAGGTAGATTTTCCAAATTCTGATGGCGCAACAAATTCAAAGCGCAAGGGAATTGAGGCAGTAACCTTTCTACATGACAGGGATGTCGGGGATGCGAAAGCAGTGTTAAAACAACACGGAATCAACGCAACATTTTTTGAATCTGGAGAGCCAGAGTATCGCCAGTATTTACTTTTTGATAATGACGCAGACGCAAAAAAATTTGAAGATTTACGAAAAAGCGGAAATTTATTAAAACACCAACCGCATGCGGACACTCCTCTTGCAAGACCTACGCCCACTCCGCCACCATCAGATACAAAAACCGCAGCTTTATTATTTGGCAGAGATGGTGTGGATGCCAAACTCGCTGCGGAATTACTGCAAAAATCAGGGTGGGAGCAAAATAACCTATCAGGCGCGATGGGTGAAAAAGCGAAAGCTTTGGATTTATCTTCAATAACACCATTTGACAGGCTGGACATTTATAAATTGCAGGAAGATATAGGGGCGGCGCATCTGCGGATTATGCAGGATGGCAATAAATCATACCTTGTCGTGCGTGATATGGAGCAATTCAGCGAGCTGGTTGCTAAAGCCAATGGAATTCCTGTTCGCTCTTTGCCTGCAATTACAAGCACTGTAAAATCTTTGGCGACATTCTTACCAACTAATCTTGACAATATCGCAATGGCTGGTGTTGCTTCTGCGGGGACTACGCTGTACAATTTATACAAAGGATATGGCACATACGAATCCTTTGAAAGTGGCAAAGAAGTTTTTTCAGAAGCATCAGGATTTGCATCAGTTGGTCGCTCATATAATGCAAGCAGTAATGGCAATTTACAAGAAGCAGCTATTCAGGCAGCAGATGCGCTTGGTATGCCAATACCTGCACTAATGGAAGCAATCAAAGCATCTTGGCAAGAATGCTCACCTAGGGATTTCGCACCACATTGTCTAGCGCAAGCAAAGCCCGCAAAAACGACAGACAAAACAACTCATAGGTAGAAACCCTACTCCTCCACTGCTTTAATCGGCAGGGTGAAGGTGAAGACTGCGCCAGTGCCTTTTTTGCCAGTGCCTTCGTTTGCGTTTTCCGCCCAGATTTTGCCGCCATGCGCGTGGATGATGCCGCGGCAAATGGCAAGCCCCAGCCCGCCGTCGCTGCTATCACCGCCATAGAATTTATCAAAGATTTTTTCTTCCTCACCTGCGGGAATGCCCGCACCATTATCGGCAACGCTCACAAAAATATCAGGTTTATGATTGCTAGCAGTGATGGTAATCGTTGTTCCTGCTGGTGTATAGGTAGCGGCATTTTCAAGCAGATTGATTAGCACCTGCTCAATCAGCAAGCCGTCCATTTGCAACAGCGGCAGACCATTTTCAACATTCGTCACCACCTTGTGATTCGCCAGTTTCTGCTCCACGCGCATAAGAGCTGAACCAATTAATTCCTCAATAAAATACAGCTCTTTATTCAGCTTCACCGAGCCAGACTCAAGGCTGGAAACATCCAGCAAATTAGTCACGACCCTTGCCAGCCTTGCGCCTTCTTCGTGAATGGAGCGCAACAGCTCGGTTTTATATTCCTGCGTTATTCTATCGCCCTCTATCAGCAAGGTGCTTGCCGCACCCGTAATCGCCGCCAGAGGCGTTCGCAGATCATGCGAAACCGAGGACAGCAGGATATTTCGCAGTTTTTCGCTCTCCGCCTCAATCATGGTTTTTTCCATGAGTTCCGCCGATAACGCCCGCTCCAAAGCCGAGGCGGTAATCGCGGCAAACGCCTCTAGAAGCTCTAGCTTGTCGGTTGTATAGCCGCCGTCCAAATCGTCATGCGGCATCACGCCAATCACACCAACCGCGCCGCTAGAGGCAATTAGCGGAACATATAACGCGCTCGCACTCGGCAGAGTATCTGTTCCCAGCCCAGCATTTTGCTTATGGGTGAATGCCCAGCGGGCAACGCTTTCCTCGCGCACAGGGTCAATTCCCTTGCTATCGCCCTGCGTTTCTGAAACCACCGTTTGCAGCTCGCCCTTGTCATCCGCCAGCCAGACAAACACATCGCCGTCCAACATTTCCGCGATATGTTGCGCCGCCACCTGCGCGAGGGTAACTTTGCCGCGATTAGCAGTCAGTTCACGGCTCATAGCAAACAGGCTGGAAGTGTTTTTTTCGCGCTTTCTTGCGCCAATTGCTTGCAAGCGCAGGCGCGAGGTTTGCGTGCCGATAATTGCGCCCGTAAGCAACAAGCCAATAAAGGTTACGATTTCTTTTTCTTCAACAATATGCAGATTATAATATGGCGGCAGGAAGAAAAAATTAAAACAAACCGCGGAAAGAAAGCTGGTAATCAGCGACGGAATCCGCCCATAGCGCAGGGCAATACTCACCACACCCACCAAATAAATCATCACCAGATTAACAGGGTCAATATGCGAGCGAAACGGCAAAGCAAACAAGGTGCAAACCAACACCATTAACGCCGCGATAGCCAGACTTTGTCCAAGTCCTTGCCATGAGCTATGCGCTTTCCAAAATGGTGATTGCAGAGATTTTTTATCTTCCGCGTCGCCCGTCACCACATAGACATCTATCTCGCCAGATCCACGAATAATCTCATCCGCCAGCGTTCCCGACAGAAACGCGCGCAGCCGCGACTTATTGGGTTTGCCGACAATGATTTTGGTAATGCCGTTTTTTCTCGCATATTCCAAAATATCATCAGATGCCTTTTGCCCTTGGATAATCTCGGTTTCCGCGCCCATGCGGTCGGCAAGGCGCAGCGTGCGCTCCACCGCTTGCTGACCTTCTTTGCTCAGGCGGAAATGGCGTTCATTTTCAATATAAATTACTGTCCACTGCGCTTTAAGCCCGTTCGCCATGCGCTTTGCCGTACGAACCAGCTTGGCAGAAAGCGTATCAGGCCCGATACACACCAAAATTCTATCCGCGCCACTCCAGCCCTGCGTTCCGCCGCCACCCGTTTTATAAACATCCATCAGCGCGTCAACGCGTTCAGCAGTGCGGCGCAGCGCAAGTTCACGCAGGGCAATCAAATTGCTTTTTTTGAAGAAATTCTGGGCAGCGCGTTTTTTCGCATCAGGCGCGATATACACCTTGCCTTCGCTTAAGCGTTTGAGGAGTTCTTCCGACGGAATATCCACCAGCGATATTTCATCCGCCTTGTCAAACACCGCGTCAGGCACAGTTTCCTTCACCCACACGCCAGTTATCCTATCTGCATCGACGCGCAGACCCTGCTGGGGCCGCAGGGCGGCGGCGTCGCCGAGGCGCGCATCTTCGACGCCAGCGGCCTCGTCGGCCGCTCGACGCAGAGCCTGCTGGTCCGGGAGCGGGCCTAGG
>SXGU01369094.1_pt1 | contig 20429 bp, 19 predicted proteins | sample 3174531 | NCBI WGS metagenome assembly SXGU01 (sample SAMN11356863, study PRJNA531348) | freshwater metagenome | isolation source: freshwater sample F1-140 | place: China: Fuxian Lake, Yuxi | collected 2017-12-25 | reverse complement strand
TCGGCGGTTTCCTCGGTGAGCATCATCAAGCCGCGCACATTGGTTGGCGAGGTGCTGTAGGTGTCCCAGTGCGACTCTCTGTAGCTTAAGGCGGCCAGTAAACGCCAGTCTATGCCGGTGATATTTTCGGCTTGCTTAAATAGGCGTAGGTATTTGGGGAGCAAGGTGTTGCTGTCTTTAAGAAAAGTAGAGACGTCCAGTGTGTTTAAGCGCTCATTGTGTCCGTAATAACGGTCTAATAAATTGCGCAATCTGCCGTCGGCTTTAATCTTGGCAAAAAAAGCTTGCACCTTCAGCACCAAACGAGGGTCGGCATTTTTTGACATGGCCCAAGCAATCTTATCGCTAGGGCCTAAGTTCATGGCCACCTCTAAGTTTGGGTAATGGTTTTGCATTAACGCGGCCAGATGGCTGTCGGCCACCGTGAAATCCAACAAACCGTCCGCCACTTCTTCCAATAAGGATTCGGTGTTGGTGTGGTTCTCGCTGGTCCAGTGCAGGCTGGGCTGGGTTTTTTGCAGCTGTGTTAAACGCTCTGCGTAACTGGTACCCTTGGGGACGCTGATTTTTTTATCGGCCAGCTCATTCAAGCCCTTGGGTTTCTTATTCAATTCATTATTGAAAATAAGCTGTTGCTGCGTTTCTTGGTAAGGGCTGGCAAACTGCACCAGATGCTTGCGTAAGTTGGTAATGGTTAAATTGGCTGCGGCAATGTGGGCTTTATTTTTTAATAGGCTAGGAATGACGTCGCTGATGCTGTTGGCCAAGACAAAGCGTATTGCATGGTCGGGATAATGCTCGTGCACAAACAACACGGCTAAGTCGTACTCTATACCGGCCGGTTGATTATCGTTAGCCAAGTAGTAAGTGCTAGGGCCATTATGGGTAACGAAGACGATTTCTTTTTTATTGGGATTGATGCTAGGTGCGGTGTCTATCGAACTGCTGGGTTTGCAGGCGACAAGCCCGGCGCACAGTAAGGCTAGACCTAATCGCAGGTAAGGCAGAGGACTCAAGAGGCTGTTCAAGCCCAATGCTCACTCACTGTGCCATTTTCGGCGATAAATAAGGCGTCGCATAGCCCATGAAAAATACCGTGTTCGACCACGCCTGGCGTATTGTTGATGAGGGTGTTGAGTTGCTGAGCATCGCTGATATTGGCAAAGCGCATATCGAGTACATAACTGCCGTGCGATGTGATCCAAAAGCCATCTTTAGCCGCGTTGGGCCGCAAATCCCCTAAGCCGCCTAAGTCTTCTAGACTCTTATGGGCGAGTTGCCAGGCGTAGGGCATGACTTCTATTGGTATGGCATAATTTTGCCCTATGCGATCCACCCGTTTGCCGGCTTCCGCTACTGCAATAAATTCATTGGCGGCTTTGGCCAGTAATTTCTCTTTGACCAAGTCGCTGCCGCGTCCTTTGAGCAGTGTTCTGTCTGAGTCAAATTCATCCGCACCGTCTACGTATAAATCGATACGGCCGATGTGCTCCAAGGCGACAATGGCTAAGTTTTGCGCTTGCGCTTGTTGGGCGCTGATGGTGGAGCTGGCTACGGTGGTGATTTTCAAACCCTCATCGCGTTGCCGTCTGGCCAATTCGGCGATGAAGTAATTGGCGGTAGAGCCGGTGCCCAAGCCCACCAACATGTCGTTTTGAACGTATTGTGCCGCCGCCAAGGCGACTAATTGTTTATCGTTCATGCCGCGTACCTCCAGGCCAGGGTTGTTTTTGCTTAGCGTTATGATAGCGCGATTAAGCTTTTTTAGGCATTAAAAAAGGGAGCAATTTTGCTCCCTTTTTGCTTAAACACCTGCCACTAAATGGCTGGGAGTTATTTTAAAACGCGGTTTCTGTATTCGCCAGTACGTGTGTCAATTTCAATTTTATCACCTTGTGCACAAAACAATGGCACCGGCAATTCGAAGCCAGTAGCCAATTTGGCGGGTTTCATGACCTTGCCTGAAGTGTCACCTTTAACAGCCGGTTCGGTATAGGTGATTTCACGCACCACGGTGGTAGGCAATTCAACGGAAATGGCTTTTTCGTTGTAGAAACGGATGTCTGCCGGCATGCCATCTTCTAGGTATGGCAGCACGTCTTCCATGAATTCGGCATCGACGTCGTACTGGTTGTAATCCGCATCCATGAATACGTAACTAGGGTCAGCGAAGTAAGAGTAAGTCGCTTCTTTTTTCTCTAAGATAACCACTTCAAATTTATCGCCGGCGCCATAGATGGTTTCGCTAGGCGTGTCGGTCAATAGATTTTTAAATTTCATTTTTACTACAGCCGTGCTACGACCCGATTTGGTGTATTCGGCTTTAACCACGACCAAAGGGTCATTGCCGACCATAATCACATTACCGGCGCGAAGTTCTTGTGCTGTTTTCATAAAATTGCCCTGCTAAATTAAGGGGTTAGTAAATAGTTAAGACTTAGCTTAATTAAATTTTGCTGAGCAAATGCTAATTAGGCCTAAGACTAAAGGCGCGAATTATACCTTATTTTTTATCAGTTTTTCATTAAAACTCAGCAATTTGCTGGCCAGATCGGGCTGCTGTGCCAGTGCGTCTGCTTGTTGTTCGGCGTAAAGCCTGAATTCAGCTAAGCCTTTAATGAGCTCATAAAAACTGTTTTTACGCGGCTCTTTTGCGTTAGACCAGGTGTGATGCGCCGCTGTTAGCGTGGCTGTTAATTCGGCGCTGGCGTTGTGGCTGTAGCAATCTAAAAAAGCCTGCAGTTTTTTTAAATGGGTGTCTTCATCTTGTATATAGGGTTGCCAGACAAAGGGCTGGCCGGCCCATAGGGCGCGCACCCAACTGTCTTCGCCGCGCACAAAATTAAGGTCGCAAGACCAAAGCAAGCGGTCGTAATTGGCAGAGCTTAGGAAAGGCAGCAACTGCACCGTGACCTTGTTCTTTTGCAAAGTATGCGGCTTGATTTTGTTGAAATCAGGGAAGAGGCTGTCGGCACTTTGCAAAAGACTGGCCGGGAAAAACACCGTGACGGATTGATCTGCAAGCACTAAGTCCTCAATTAAGCGTTTACTGTTGGCTTGCGGATAACAAAATAAGGAAATTTTTAGGTTGTTTTCAGGCTTAGGCCTAGCTTGCTCATAGCCTATGCTTTGCCAAAACTGCTGTTGCACGCTGGCATCTTGGATGAAAGCGCTACGCTGTTCAATCAGCGCTTGTTCACGCAGTAAGCCGCCTGTGCCCAAATCAAAGCCGGGGAAGAAGAAATGCTTGGTGATGGGCAGTTGTGGGTGGGGGGAAGGTTTGCCATGAAAGTCGGCCACCCAATCTTCGGCGGACAGGTAGTCCAAGTTAATCCAATGCGCTTGTTGCGCCACCATTTTTTCAAGAAAAGCCATGGGTAAGCCACAAGCGAAAGTTTCCAACACGGTTGCGGCCGGTATGACCTTGTCATCTGGCCAAGCGCAGATAGTCACGCCGGCCATGCGTTGTTGGCTAAGGCCCACGTTTAATTGGGGGATGATTTTTTGGGCGGCCGCTAAGTCGTCTATGAATAGGCGCACGCAAAGTCCGTGTTCGCTTGCCAATTGCTGACTTAAACGCCAACACACGCCAATGTCGCCGTGGTTGTCGACGATCTTGCAGAATACATCCCAGTGCGCTGGCGTTTGCATGGATTTAAGATGCACTTAAGCTAAAGTCCCTCTGGCGCCTGGTAGCTGACTTGAATGATTTCGTATTGCTCTTCGCCGGCCGGAGCTGAGACTTGGATGGTGTCACCCACTTGTTTGCCTAATAGGACTTTGGCTAAAGGTGAAATCCAACTGATGTAGCCCATGGATGGATTCAATTCATCCTTACCGACGATGCGGTAGCAATGTTCGCTGTCATTTTTTAAGGAATACAAGCTCACCCAAGCGCCAAAAAATACTTTTTCTAAGCCTTGTTGGCTGGCTGGATCGACGATAACGGCGGCGTCCATGCGTTGCATTAAAAAGCGCAAGCGGCTGTCGATTTGCCGCAAGCGCCGCTTACCATAAATGTAATCACCGTTCTCACTGCGATCGCCGTTACCGGCTGCCCATGACACGACTTTGACCAAGGCCGGCCGCTCAACCTTCAGTAATGCCTGAAGCTCCGCTTCAAGTGCCGCATGCCCTTGCGGGGTGATGTAGTTTTTTTCGTCAGCCATATTATGGATGATGCTTACTTCTCGAGCACGACTAGGTCATCTACAAAATAAGCCGTTTCGCCAAAGCAAGAAGAGGGGACGCCTTTGTGTTCTTGGTAATGGATTTTTACCCGTAAACCTAATGAGTCGTTTACTTTCTTGGCAATAGCGGCATCCTCTACCGTAAAGAAAAACTTTTCAGCTTGTGTGCCCGGCATGGACACCAAGACAATCTCACCTTCCCAAGTTTTGCATAGATAGCCTTTAAGCGAGAATTTTTGTACGTAACCGGCGCGCTCGCCTGAGGAGTACACCCAGCTTAGGCTGGCCCAGGTGTATAAGCCGAACAGCAGGGCGGGCAAGACGATGAGCCATAGGCTGAGCTTAATGACGCTTTTGTAGGGGAGGGACATAGGGGGTATGGGACACCTTTAACTCTGGGTGAGTGTGTGCGTTTTTTCCATGATGATGGCAGACAATTCTTCTACCGAACGGCTGGTTGAATCCGCCCAAGTGATGCCGGCATTGCGCATGAGATTTTCTGCGGTGGCAATTTCTTTGCGGCAATTCTCCAATGAGGCGTAGAAACTACCAAATCGACGTTCGCTACGCACCGCATGCAAGCGTTCCGGCTTGATGGTGAGGCCGAAGATTTTGTCTAAATGTTTGTGCAGAATGGCCGGCAGGGTGCCACGCTCGAAGTCTTCTGGGATGAGCGGGTAATTAGCTGCCTTGATACCGAATTGCATGGCCAAATAAACGCTGGTAGGGGTTTTGCCACAACGCGACACCCCGACTAAGATAACTTGCGCTTCTTCCAAGCCGGAATTGGTCATGCCGTCATCGTGGTTGAGCGTGAAGTTAACCGCTTCCATGCGGTCGTTGTATTTGCTGCCCATGACACTGTGGGCAATGCCCGCGCCAGTCAGCGGTTGTTGGGCCAACTCCACACCGAGCGGGTCGATAAACGTGCTGAATAAGTCTATGAAGTAGGCGTTGGACTCTTTTAAGGCATTGCGCAGCTCTATGCTACCAATCGACATAATCACCACCGGTCGGCCGCTACTGTGCTCGGCCGCCTGCAGAATCGCGTCTTGCGCCAGCTTGATTTTGTCTAGGGTGTCGGTAAAGGGCATGCGCACTTGGGTGAAACGGGTGCTAGGGAAGTGCTCTAGCAATTTACCCAAGGCGCCGGCAGTGATGCCGGTGCCGTCGGAAATAAAGAATACGGTCCGGTTTATCATTGCCTGCTTAGCCTAGGACTGAAGCCTATTTTTTGCTTAGACGTTGCCAAGTGTTGACCACGGTATCGGGGTTGAGTGACACCGATTGTATGCCTTCGGCCAATAACCATTCGGCAAAGTCAGGGTGGTCGGATGGGCCTTGGCCGCATATGCCCACGTATTTACCTAAGCGGTTGCAGGTTTGTATGGCCATTTTAATCAAGACTTTGACCGCATCATTACGCTCATCAAAGCCGTCGGCCAAGATGCCCGAGTCTCTATCCATGCCTAGCGTTAACTGGGTTAAATCATTAGAGCCGATTGAAAAACCGTCAAAATAGGCCAAGAATTGTTCGGCCAATAAGGCGTTGGATGGAATTTCGCACATCATGATAATGCGCAGTCCATTTTCGCCAAGTTTAAGGCCATTGGCCGCCATGATGTCTATCACGGCTTTGGCTTCGTCTAGGGTGCGGACGAAAGGAATCATCAGTTCTACGTTGGTTAAACCCATTTCATCGCGGACTTTTTTCATGGCCGTGCATTCCATGGCAAAACATTCTTTAAAGTCGTCTGCCATGTAACGGGCGGCACCACGAAAACCTATCATGGGGTTTTCTTCATCCGGTTCGTAGATGTCGCCGCCTACCAATTTTTTGTACTCATTGGATTTAAAATCCGAGGTGCGTACGATGACCGGTTTTGGATAAAAGGCCGCCGCAATGGTGGCCACGCCTTCCGCTATTTTGTCTATGTAAAACTCTTTAGGATTGGCGTAACCACGGGTGCGATTTTTAATGGTGGCCTTGACGGCTGTTGGCATGGCCTCCATGTTCAAAATGGCTTTAGGGTGTATGCCCACCATGTTGTTGATGACGAACTCTAGGCGGGCTAAACCAACGCCATCGTTAGGCGTTTTGGCAAAACCAAATGCCATGTCTGGGTTGCCCACGTTCATCATGATTTTGCACGGCGCTTTGCTTAGCTCGGCGGTGGCTTGGGTGCTGACTTCAAAATCCAAGGCGCCATGGTAGACGAAGCCGGATTCGCCTTCAGCACAAGACACGGTGACCACTTCGCCTTCACGCAAAATGTCGGTGGCATTGACTGAGCCTACGATGGCTGGAATGCCTAATTCACGCGCAATAATGGCGGCATGGCAAGTGCGTCCGCCGCGGTTGGTAACCAAGGCACTAGCGCGCTTCATGACCGGTTCCCAGTTCGGGTCTGTCATGTCGGCCACCAAGACGTCGCCAGGTTGGACCAAGTGCATGTCGGCAGGATCGAGTACGATGCGCACCGGGCCCACGCCGACTTTTTGTGTCACGGCACGACCCACGACCAGCGGGGTGGCTTGGTGTTTATTGAGTTTATATGTTTCGGTGACGTTGTTTAATGATTCTTGTGACTTAACTGTCTCAGGACGGGCTTGCAAGATATACAGTTTATTGTCTATGCCATTTTTGCCCCACTCAATGTCCATGGGGCAGCCGTAATGCGCTTCTATGGTCATGGCGTAACGGGCGAGTTCTAATACATCGTCGTTGCTCAATGAATAGCGATCGCTGTCTACGGCATCCACTTCTATCGTGTGGGTGCTTTTTCCCGCTTGCGTCGCGTCGGAGAAGACCATTTTAATCAGTTTTGAGCCCATGGTGCGACGCACAATGGAGGGCTTACCTTGAGCTAGGGTGGGTTTGTGTACGTAGAATTCGTCTGGATTGACCGCGCCTTGTACCACGGTTTCACCTAAGCCGTAGGACGAGGTGATGAACACCACGTCTTTAAAACCGGACTCGGTGTCTATGGTGAACATGACGCCGGCACAGCCTATGTCACTACGCACCATTTGTTGGACGCCTGCGGATAAGGCCACGTCAGCATGCACAAAGCCTTTATGCACACGGTAGGAAATAGCCCTGTCGTTGTACAAAGAAGCAAACACTTCTTTAATGGCGTGCAGAATGTTGTCTAGGCCGTGTATGTTTAAAAAGGATTCTTGTTGACCGGCAAACGACGCGTCGGGTAAATCTTCAGCCGTGGCTGAGGAGCGAACGGCGAAGGTGGCACCTTGGCCGGATTTGGCAATCAGGCTTTCGTAGTGCTCGGCGATGGCTTGATCTAAAGCGGCCGGAAAGGGCGCAGCCATGATCCATTCACGTACTTGTTTGCCACATATCGCCAGTGCTTGGGTATCGTCTACATTGAGTTTATCTAAGGCCGCATTGATTTTAACGTCCAGACCGTTAACCTTTAAAAATTCGCGGTAAGCGTCAGCGGTGGTGGCAAAACCGGTGGGAACCCGCACGCCTTTTGCTGACAGCTGAGAAATCATCTCGCCTAAAGAGGCGTTTTTCCCGCCTACAGAAGGGACATCGACGTTTCTTAATTTTTCAAATGGAATAACGTGGGCAGACATGTGGAATCCTTAGGTGTTCTAACTAGGGGTAAATTATGATTAGTTAACATTTTGCCTAAATTAATAGGTGCTGTCACCTGAAATAGCGTGCTGGGCCTTAAAATTAAGCGGGTATAAGGTATAAACCTATCAAAAATGCATGCGCTAGTCTAGAATGCCTTAGGCCCATAAGGGGCATGCCAGACAGGCTTTAGATGGAATGGGCAATTTAAAAGATTTATGGAAAAAGCAATGACTAAGCAAGTTAAAGTGACCAGTCGCGGGCGTTTGCACATGGGTTTTTTTGATTTGCATGGCGGCTTGGGGCGTAAGTTTGGCGGCATAGGTTTGAGTTTGTCTGAGCCCAAACAAATCATTAGCGTGAGCGAGGCGGCGAGCTGGCAAGCAAACGCCGAGTCGCAAGAGCGCGCTTTGTTGCTGGCCGAGCAGTTGTTGGCCAAGTTAAAATTAAAAACCGCACTTAAGATAGACATTGAGCAAGGCTTGCCTGAGCATGCCGGTTTAGGCTCAGGCACGCAATTGGCCTTGGCCATAGGCGTAGCAGTAAGCCGTCTATTTCAGCTGAATTTAACGACGGCGGACATTGCGTCATTGACCGGCAGAGGCGCACGTTCCGGCATAGGTTTGGCCGCATTTGACCATGGCGGATTGTTAATTGATGGTGGTCGGCGACAAAATCCGGTGGGCGCGTCGCTAGGGCCGCCGCCTTTGTTGGCTCGCTATGACTTTCCTGAGGATTGGCGAATTTTGTTGGTGCTGGATCCTAAACAAGCTGGCGTGCATGGCGAGCTGGAGCGTACGGTTTTTGATCAATTGCCGGCGTTTCCTGAAAGTCTGGCGGCGCACTTGTGTCGCCATGTGTTAATGCAAGCCATGCCGGCTTTATTGGAGCGTGATTTGAACGCGTTTGGTCAGGCCATACAAGTCTTGCAGTCGCATGTGGGGGATTATTTTGCACCCACCCAAGGCGGTCGTTATGCCAGTGCCGAGGTGGCGGCGGTGTTGCAATATCTGGCTGATAAAGGCGTGGCTTGCTATGGTCAGAGCTCATGGGGTCCGACCGGCTTTGCCGTGTTTTCAGATGCGGGGTCGGCTGAGCGTCATTTGCAACAGTTAAAAATCGCCTTTGCTAACAGCGGGCTTAGTTGGATAGTCTGCAGCGCTTATAATCAGGGTGCGCAACTGTCGATGACGGCCGGCTAGGCTTTATATTTAGCATGTTTAACTAGAAAATAAGTAGGGTGTACATACCATGAAACCGAGCATTTTGCATGTAATGACCGCCGCTAAAAACGTCAGTCCATTTGACGTTAATATGGCGTTTGACGCTGGTTTTGACAAAATTATGCCTTACACCAATGTGGATTTGGCGGAGGTGGTCACCCTGGCGCAAGACGCTATTTTTTCGCGTAGTCCATCGGGCGTAAAACGAGAAGCCTTGTTTATCGGTGGGCGCGATATCGATCTGGCCATGGCCATGCTGGATGCGGCCAAAAACACTATGTTTGATCCTTTTGCTTGTTCTATCTTTGCCGATCCATCCGGTGCGTTCACCACGGCTGCCGCCATAGTGGCTAAGCTGGAATTTCAGCTAAAACAGCAGTTTGGCTTGGATCTTGCGGGCAAAACCATATGCGTATTTGGTGCTAATGGCCCGGTCGGTGGCTGCGCCGCCATTATTGCCGCGCAGCAAGGCGCTAAGGTGCAGTTGGTGACGCACAGGGCGGTGGCTGAGCTGGAGAAAAAAGTGCAGCATTGGAATGCTAAATACCGACTGGCTATGCAGGTGCTGGACGGCAGTACTGAGACAGCCAAGCAGCAACGTTTAGAACAAGCCGAATTGATTATTTGCGCGGCGGCGGCGGGGGTGCAGATTATTGACCAAGCCCATTTGCAAGCGGCTAAAAAATTAAAAGCCTTGGCAGACGTGAATGCCGTGCCACCTTCTGCTGTGGTTGGGGTGAGCCCGGACATGGATGGGCAGGTCATCTTGGCTGGGCAGGCTGTGGCCATAGGGGCCTTGGCCATAGGGCAGTTAAAGTATCAAATTCAGCAGCAATTGCTAAAACAAATGCTGGCGGCCGAGCAACCGCTGTGCTTGGAATTCACGGCGGCATTTAAGCTTGCTAGGGAAATCCTTTTCAGCCGACCATAGCCAGTCATTTGTCCAACAAATCCCTTTTAGTCATAGCGCTTTCTGCTCGGCCTTTTGTTGCTGCGGCGGTGCAAGCCGGTTATCTGGTTGCCGCCATTGATGGCTATGCCGACAGCCAAACAGTGTCTTTAGCCAAGCCGGCCAAGGTGGTGGCTTTTGATGAGCGTGGTTTTGCTGCTGAGGCCATGTTGGCCGCCATTGCCCAGTTGGATGCAGCGCAGTATTTCGGCTTTGTTTATGGCAGTGGTTTTGAGGCTCAGCCTGATTTGTTGGCCAAAATTGCCGAACGCATCCCGCTGTTAGGCAACCTCCCTGCTACGCTGGCATCGGTAAAAGCGCCTACCCATTTTTTTTCGACCTTGGCACAACAGGGCATAGCCCACCCTAAAACGTGGACGCATTTAAGCCAGGATGTGCCGCCGGATGTTTTGCTCAAGCGGGTTGGCGGTTGTGGCGGCAGTCATGTTCAACGGCTTGCACAGCAGCCGACTTTATTCCCCGAGCAAACGTATGCGCAGCAAGCCATCAAGGGTTTATCCATCTCCATGTTGTTTTTGGCCAATGGCCAGCAACTATCGCTCGTGGGGTTTAATGAGTTGGCCGTTTGTCCCGGTGCAGGCATGCCTTATCGTTATGGCGGGGCGGTCAGTCAACTAGATTTGCCGGTGGCCGTGCAGCAGCAAATGCTACAGGCCGCTCAGGCGCTGACCTTAAGTTTTGCTTTGTTGGGTTTAAATAGTTTGGATGCCATCGTGCAAGACGGCCGGGTTTATGTGTTGGAAGTTAATCCGCGCTTAAGTGCCAGCATGGATTTATACGACAGAGCGGCCTCCGAATTAAATTTGCTGGCCATGCACATTGCCGCCTGTCAGCAAGGGCCGGCTTTAATATTGGCGCCAACATTAACTGTACTAGCCAAGGCCAAGGCGCAAGCGGTGATTTATTGCCTGCGGGATTTGACCATAGCGGCTAACTTTGTTTGGCCGCCATGGGTGGAGGATTGCCCTGCAACAGATAAGCCTGTGTTGGTGACGCTCAATCAAGCTATTTGTACTGTATGGTCTGAGGCTGCGGATGCCGAAGGCGCAAAGCAATTGCTGGCGATTCAAGTTAAAATGCTGAACAATTTATTGGGGAATGGTATAAAAAAAGATGAGCATGCCAACAACGACTAGCGCGCCTGGGCACTTGAGTGTCAATCAATTAAGTGCGCCTTTGCTCGCCAACTTGCTGCAGCAAGCCGAGGTCTTGCAGCTCGGGGTATTTAAGCATGCCTCCGGTTGCACCATCGTTGATGCAGGCATAGCGCATGTGGGCAGCTTGGAAGCCGGTCGCCTGATAGCCGAAATATGTTTGGGAGGCTTGGCCAGTGTGCGCTTGCAAAAGGATGAGCGCTTTGATCCGCCTTTGTTAAATTGGCCAACGGCCATCCTTGTTTCGTCCGAGCAACCGGTATTGGCTTGCTTGGCCAGTCAATACGCAGGCTGGGCTTTGAGCCATGAAAAATTTTTCTCTTTGGGCTCAGGGCCTGCGCGCGCCTTGGCGCAAAGGGAGGCGCTGTTTGCAGAATTGGCTTATAGCGATGCAGCGCCCAGCACCTGCATCGTATTGGAAACGGACAGTATTCCACCCGATGCCGTGATAGCAAAAATCGTGCATGACACGCAAGTGCCCGCCGCCCATTTAACCATTATTCTTACCCCCACCACCAGTATCGCCGGGGTGGTGCAAATTGTGGCGCGGGTATTGGAGGTGGCTTTGCATAAAGCGCATACCTTGCATTTTCCACTGTCACGGATTATCAGTGGTAGTGGGATGGCGGTATTGCCGCCGGTGTCCAAGGATTTTATGACCGCCATGGGGCGTACCAACGATGCCATATTGTTTGGCGGGACGGTGGACTTGTTGATTAATAGTGACGATGATGCGGCCAACGCTTTGGCGCTTAACTTACCCAGCAGCGCATCCAAAGACTACGGCCAAACCTTTGCCGAAGTGTTTAAGTCGGCCAATATGGATTTTTATAAAATCGATCCATTATTATTTTCACCGGCTAAAGTTCGCATTAGAAATAGCCAAACGGGCAAGGTATTTGAGTCTGGGCAATTAAATAGCACCTTACTGAAACAATCTTTTTCGGATGCTTAGGGTTTAATTCTTTGCAAATCCCTATTTTTACTGATGACGCTGGTTGGCATGGCGCGCAATTAAAGCAAGCCTTTAAGGCGCGTGGCGTGGATGCCGTGTTTGTGGCATTGCAAAGCTGTGTGCTGGACATGGCTGGGCGGCATGCGCAGATTCAAATTCCCGGTTGCACGGGTTTGCCGGCGGCGGCGTTTGTGCGGGGTATCGCGGGCGGTACCTTGCAGCAAGTGACGACACGTTTAAACGTGTTGCACATGCTGGCTATGCAGGGGGTCAAAATTTATAACGATGCAAAAGCCATAGAGCGCACCGTGGATAAGGCCATGACCAGTTTCTTGCTAGGCAGGCACGGGGTTGCGACCCCGGCCACTTGGGTGTGTGAGTCTAGGCAGCAGGCTGAGCGCATCAGGCAAGAGGCACAAGCGAAGCGGCAAGCGTTGGTCATCAAGCCCTTGTTTGGTTCGCAAGGTTTAGGCGTGCGTCCATTGGCTTTTGACGCAGCCTTGCCCGTGCCCATGCAGCAACTTGTCGACGGGGTTTACTATTTTCAACAGTTGATCAAACCCCCGACTGCCTCGGATCAAGAGCCTAGCCACGATTACCGAGTATTTGTCATCCATGGTCAGGTGGTGGCGAGCATGAAGCGTAGCGGCACGGCTTGGTTGAACAATCTGGCTGCAGGTGCCAGGGCGACGGCTTTTGTCGCGAATGCGGCCATGATGGAATTGGCCTTGGCGGCGGCACGGGCAGTTAATATCGATTACTGCGGGGTGGACATCATGCAAGCCCAGAGCGGTGAATATTATGTATTGGAAGTCAACAGCATTCCTGCTTGGAAGGGTTTGCAGGGCGTCACGGAGCAGAATATTGCCCAGTTGTTAGTGGATGATTTTTTGGGTAAATTGCCATGAGTGTTGGGCTGCTAACGCCAGAGGCGGTAGCCCAGGCCTATAAAAATGCCTGCCTCACTGAATTGCAGGCGCTAAAACCGGGCAATGTCCATGTGTTTGCTGACGGTCACGGCATGACGGTTTATGATTTTATAAAAAGCGCCGATGCGAGTGCCGCCGTCATTGCCCAAGCTGGGGTAAGCGTGGGCGAGCGTATTGGGCATGCAGTCAAGGCCACGCAAGCCGCCGTGGGCATGAACACTAATTTAGGCTTAATCTTATTGGCAGCACCCTTGGTGCACGCCGCGCTAGCGACCAATGCGCATCTGGGCTTGGCATCCGCCGTGACCCAGGTGTTGAACACCTTGTCGGATGAAGATGGTTGGTTAGCGGCGCAAGCGATTTTGTTGGCCAATCCCGCCGGCTTGGGACGCGTGGCTAGCCACGATGTGCATGCGCCGGCTAAGGTGAATCTTGGACTTATGATGGCGTCGGCGGCCGATAGGGATAGGATAGCTTGGCAGTATGCACATGCTTTTGCCGATATTTTTAACTTAGGTTTACCGTGTTATTTAGCCGCCAAGCAACGTTGGCAGGAACAGGCAAAAAACGACAGCGATGCTTGGGCGGCTAGCGCGGTTTATTTGGCTTTTTTAGCCCATTACGAAGACAGCCATATCCTGCGTAAATTTGGGGTAGGGGTGGCCGCGCAAGTGAAGCGTGAGGCGCAGGCTATCGAGGCGAAATACCGTCAAGCCCATCACCCCAAGTTGATGCAAAAAGAGTTGCTGGCTTGGGATGCTTCACTTAAGCAGCGCCATATCAATCCGGGCAGCAGTGCCGATTTAACGGTGGCCTGCTTGTTGGCGGCTAATTTGCAGCGATTAAGCTAGGGCCTTAGTTTTGCTGGGCTGGCAGCCAAGTAAATGTGTGCTGGGCTAACGACAGCGGGCAAATTTCAGATATAATGTTGCACTGGATTTTGTATAAGACTGCAGCATCAGCTGATTTCAAGTTAATTTTTAGGAGGCAAGTAATGGCAAATTTATTAGATCAATTAAAGGCGATGACCACCATCGTGGCAGACACCGGTGACGTTGAAGCGATTAAAGCAGTTAAACCTGTGGACGCAACCACCAACCCCTCTCTAGTATTAAAAGCAAGTCAATTGCCACAATACGCACCTCTTATTGAAACGGCGATTGCTTATGCCAAAGCACAAGGCGGCACTAAAGCCGAGCAAATTGATAATGCAGCGGACAAACTAGCGGTATTAATTGGTACGGAAATCACTAAAGTGGTACCGGGTCGTATTTCAACTGAAGTGGATGCACGTTTGTCATTCAACTTGGATGCCATGGTAGCCAAGGGCCGTAAATTGATACAGTTGTACCAAGATTCTGGCGTGAGCAAAGACCGTGTGTTGATTAAATTGGCTTCCACTTGGGAAGGCATTAAAGCCGGTGAAATACTTGAAAAAGAAGGCATACAATGTAACCTCACTTTGTTGTTTGGTTTCGGTCAAGCGCGCGCTTGTGCAGAGGCTGGCGTATTCTTGATTTCACCATTCGTTGGTCGTATTTTAGATTGGTATAAAGCTAAAAACCCAAGTACAGAATACACACAAGAGACCGATCCTGGTGTGGTTTCAGTGCGTGCTATTTATCAATATTACAAAGAGCACGGTTATAAAACAGTGGTGATGGGTGCTTCTTTCCGCAATACCGGTGAATTGATTGCGCTAGCAGGTTGTGATCGTTTAACCGTGTCACCAAACTTATTACAAGACTTAGCTGCAACCGAAGGCAATTTAGCGCAAGTGTTAAAAGACCAAGGTGCAACTACAAAACCAGGTGCTAAATTGACCGAAGAAGAATTCCGCTTTGAATTAAATCAAGATGCGATGGCCACAGAGAAATTGGCAGAAGGCATACGCGGTTTTGTGGCGGATCAAAACAAACTGGAAGCCGCTTTAAGCGAAAAACTTTAATTGAGTGACGCTCACCGTCACCAGCTTAAAGTATTTTGTAATAAAAGCGTAATCTACCAAGTTTAGAATTGACATATGATTACTGGGCATTTACTATAAGTGTCCAGTTTTAGGTAAGGCAAGAATTGCAGGGTAAAAGCCTTTGTAACCAGCACTTAAACCTTAAGGTTGAGTGACGTTTTTGAGGGATTTTTATTACTAAAATAGCAATAAATTCAGTAACATTTTAAAAAATTATTAAACGGAGAAACACCATGGCATTAACCCAAATGGCTTTAGATTCATTAGACTTTGACGGCACAGTTGCTTTAGCTGCATTAGTTGCACCGCACGTTGACATTCTTGAAATCGGTACACCATGCATCAAGCACAACGGTATCAAATTGCTAGAAACATTACGTGCTAAATTCCCAAAAAACCAAATCTTAGTTGATTTGAAAACAATGGATGCTGGTTTCTACGAAGCTGAGCCATTCTACAAAGCCGGTGCAGACATCTGTACAGTTTTAGGTTGTGCTGATATCGGTACCATCAAAGGTGTAATCGATGTAGCTAACAAATACGGCAAAAAAGCTCAAGTTGACTTGATCAACGTGGCTGATAAAGCGGCTAGAACTAAAGAAGTGGCTGCTGCTGGCGCACACATCATTGGCGTGCACACTGGTTTAGATCAACAAGCGGCTGGTCAAACACCGTTTACCGATCTAGCTTTGGTAGCTGGTTTGAATTTAGGCGTTGAAATTTCAGTGGCTGGCGGCGTTAAAGCGGCTACAACTGCTCAAGTACGTGATGCTGGCGCTACTATCATTGTAGCGGGTGCTGCAATCTACGGCGCAACTGATCCAGCTGCTTCTGCTGCTGAAATCACAGCCATCGCTCACGCTTAATTTAAGCGATTTCAATAAGAAGTTATTGAAATGAGTAATTAGAAATCCCGACTCTTTATCGAGTCGGGTTTTTTTTTAATAGCCTGTTAAATACAGTGCCATTGAATATATAAGGAAAAAATTATGAGCAGCAGTCAAAAATTAATTTTAGATAAATTAACCAGCATATTGTCTGAAACAGACAATGCTAAATCAGCCGAACTTTTAAAGTTAGTTCAAGGTGCTGGTCGCACATTTATCGGTGGTGCAGGTCGTTCGCTATTGGTTTCACGTTTCTTTGCCATGCGTTTAGTGCATGCCGGCTATAACGTTAGTATGATAGGGGAAGTGGTCACTCCAGCAATCAAAGCCGGCGATTTGCTGTTATTGGTATCCGGTTCAGGCGGTACAGAAACATTGTTACCCTTTGTTAAAAAGGCTAAATCAGTGGGTGCTAAATTGGTTGTGGTTTCCATGAAGAAATCATCAGCGATGGCCGATGCCGCGGATTTAACCGTTCAAATCGGTAACGATAACAGCTTCCCATTAACCCAAGGCATGCCCATGGGCTCACAGTTTGAACTTTCAACCTTGATTTTCTTAGAGGCCGTCATTGCCGATTTGATTTTCGCTAAAGGCCTTACTGAGGAAGGCATGCGTGCTATCCATGCTAACTTGGAATAAGTAGTCGCCCGTTGTTAGTGTTTGAAAAAAGCTCGCTTAGGCGAGCTTTTTTATTGGGCTAGTGAGGCCAAGTCTGCGCTTGATATTTGCTGCTGATGCAAGGCGCTGGCGATTAACACCCCATGCGCCGCCATGTTTTTCAGTAACAGCAAGTCATCCTTATGCCTAATACCGCCGGCAGCGTAAATTTTAGCCGTGTTATTTTGCTTAATTATTTGACTTAGCCTTAATGTGTTGACGCCTTGATTGGCACCCACGTCGGCCAGTGACATGACGATGACTTGTTGCGGCCAGTAGGCGCTATTTTCTAACAAGGCTAACGGACCTTGGTAGCCCTCACGGAAGAAATCCAGTGACAGTATACAATCTTGTTGCCCAGACTTAAGCGCCAAATAGTCTTCTAGGCGCTGGAAATTCTCACTGGCGAGGATTAAGCGTAGCTTGAGCGTTTGCCACTTAGCTAAATCGCTAGTATGGGCTATGCCGGCATCTAGCCATAAATCCAATTGCGGGTATTGCTGGCTAATTTTTTCTATCACGGCATAATTTGTTGCCTCGCCGTACGCTAGTTTTTGAATGGCATTTAAATCGGCGATATATAATTGCTGAAATGGATGCACGGCCAGCAGTGCGGCTATGATGTCCAGCGGGTCGCTGGACGCGCACAGTTGGGACTGTATCGCTTGGTAATGTTGCCTGTGGCCTTTTTTAGCATGCACCACCACGCCATTTAATAAATCAATTACCGGGATTATTTGCATCATCGAACAGCGTCAAAAATTATTAGTATGTGAGTTTATCACTGCTGGCGGCTTTGCTGATGCGCCTTTGTCATGCGCCTTGGCCAAAGAAGGTGAACGCATGCGCGATGCCTTGTTAAGTGATTTGAGCGCGCTTGAACAATACCAGCTCATTAGCCTGCACGATGTTCGTTTGCCCGCTTCAGCTTATGCGCAAGTCAGTGTGCCGGTGGCGATGGGTGAATTCATGAAGGTGTTTAAGAAAACCTTAAAGCAAGTGGATTTGGTTTGGCTGATTGCACCAGAAACGGACGGGCAATTGCTTAAATTGACCGAACTGTGTTTGGCGGCCGAGAATAAAGTGGATGGGCCGCTCTTGATAGGATGTGGTTACGACGCCACCTTAATCGGCACCAGTAAAACCCTCAGCTTTGAGGCCTTGCAAAATGCCGGCATCAAAACCCTGGCCATACACACGGGCGAAGACCTAATGCAAGAAGACTATTTTGCCAACTTGCTGGCGCATAATGAGCCAGCTTGGCTGCTTAAGCCTGAGGACGGCGCCGGTTGCGAAGGTATACAGCGATTTGATTCTTTAGACGCATTGCGGACTTGGTTGCAGCAAGAGCAACGCTATTTACATTTTTTTGCCCAAGCGTATCAGCCTGGGATAGCGGCGAGTTTGTGCATGCTGTGCCGTGATGGTCAGGCTTGGTTGCTAAGCTGTAATGAGCAGCACATAGACACGCGGCATAATCGCTTTAGCTTAAGCGCTATTACTGTTAATGGTCTAGCCAATTACTGGCCACGTTTTGCAACGTTGGCGCGAAAAATTGCTAAAATGCTACCCGATGCCTTGGCTTACGTGGGGGTAGACCTGATTATCGATACCGATAACGATGAAATTTACGTGATCGATATTAATCCACGCTTAACCAGTAGCTATGTCGGCTTGCGTGAGGCGATCGCCTGCAACCCAGCCGAACTCATCTTATCTTGCGTGTTGTCAGCACGTTTTAAATTACCCGTTTTGCAGAAAAACCGGGTGGAAATTGTTTTGTCATGAAAACCAACAACCATAGACCGTTGCCCGAGGCGTTATGCCCTTATGCCATAGGTTGGGATGTGGGCGGGGCACATTTAAAAGCGGTACAAGTAAACGCGGCCGGCCATGTTATCGCTGTGAGTCAAGTCTATTGCCCGTTGTGGCGTGGTTTAGCGGTGCTGGACCAAGCGGTCGATCAAGTGCTTGCTGAATTTTCCCTAGCGCCATTGGGCATTAAACACTTTGTCACCATGACGGCTGAATTGGCCGATATATTCCCTGATCGGCATAGCGGCGTGGTGCAAATCACCCAGTTGTTGCAAGGAAAATTATTCGCGGAAATACTGTTTTATGCAGGCTACCAAACTTGGCTGCCCCCGTCTTTGGTGCAAGTTAGTACGGCGAACATTGCCTCCATGAATTGGTTGGCCAGTGTTGAACTTTCGGCTAAAAATAAATCGCCGGCATTGTTTGTTGATGTCGGTAGCACGACCACGGATTTGGCTTTAATCAGCCATGGCAAGCCGCAGTTAATGGGTTTTAACGATGCCATGCGCTTGCAAACGGATGAGTTGATTTACACCGGGGTGGTGCGTACGCCATTGATGGCGCTGGCGCAAAAAATAGCGTTTGCCGGCGCTAAAATTAATTTAGCCGCTGAGCATTTTGCCACCACGGCGGACGTGTATACCCTGACCGGTGATTTGCCCGCGGCTGAAAACCAAGCAGAAACGGCCGATGCGGGTGATAAAAGCATGACGGCTTGCGCGCGTCGTATTGCCCGTATGGTAGGGCGAGATGCGGAGGATGCGCCGCTAACGGTTTGGCAGGATTTAGCGCAAGCATTTAAGGATATCCAATTGCAGCAAATTAAGCAGGCTATACAGCGACAAAGGGCTTGCTTGGATGAGGACCAGTGGGGTTTAAGTTTGATGGGGGCAGGGGTAGGGGACTTCTTACTGCCCAGTTTGGCGCAGCAATTAAACCTGCCTTATCAATCGATTGCCGACTTTATCCAGCCAGCCAGTCCCTTAATAAACCCATCACAAATGCGCCTAGCTGCGGTGTGTTTTCCCGCTTATGCGGTCGCAGTCTTGGGGGTGGCACATGCTCAAACATAACATCCCTTACCACGCGGATAGCACGCGTTTATTTGAGCGTATCGCCCACTTGCCTTGGCCTATCTTTTTAGACAGTGGCCAGCCACGCAGTGACTATGGCCGTTTTGATATTCTGGTGGCGCAACCTTTTGTCACGCTGAGCAGTGACGAGGCGACCCAGGCTAATGGGCCACAGTTTAACAGCACCATCGGGCGCAATGGCGAGGTGAGCGTCAGTGATGAAGACGCCTTTACCGCACTGCGTCGGTTATTAGCACCTTATCGTGCGCAGGCGCTGGAAGGCGTGCCTTTTGCTGGGGGTGCCGTGGGTTATTTTTCATACGATTTATTTAGGCAGTTAGAACACCTGCCTAAACCAGCAAAAAACCAAGCCGCCATCCCGCACATGCAAGTAGGCTTATACGATTGGGCAGTGCTGGTGGATCATCAAGAAAAAACAACGTGCTTGGTTTCGCATGGGTTTGAGGCCAGCACCCATGAAAATTGGCAAAGTTTGTGTCGCTTATTTGATGCGCCCCAGCCCTCTGTGGCGCATGATGCAAAGTCAGACTTTTGTTTGACCGGTGCGGTTGGCAGCAATATGAGCTACCCCGAATACAGCAAGGCTTTTCGTCGGATTAAAGACTACATTACGGCAGGAGATTGTTATCAAGTTAACCTGGCACAACGGTTTTCTGCAAGCGCGCGAGGCGATAGCTGGCAGCTCTATAAAAAGCTGCGTGAACTCAGTCCCGCACCATTCATGGCCTACATGAAGTTTGCTGGTTTGCAGGTCTTATCTGGCTCACCGGAACGCTTTTTACAGCTGCATGGGGATCATGTTGAAACACGGCCTATCAAGGGCACTAGACCGCGTGCTCACGATGCACAACAAGACGCCGCACTGGCTAAGGACCTGCAAAGCAGCACAAAAGACCAGGCTGAGAATTTGATGATAGTCGATTTGTTACGCAATGACATCGGCAAAAGTTGCACAATTGGCTCGGTCAAAGCGGATAAATTA
>SXGU01224452.1_pt1 | contig 20432 bp, 23 predicted proteins | sample 3174531 | NCBI WGS metagenome assembly SXGU01 (sample SAMN11356863, study PRJNA531348) | freshwater metagenome | isolation source: freshwater sample F1-140 | place: China: Fuxian Lake, Yuxi | collected 2017-12-25 | reverse complement strand
CATCTCGCGGAAGACCTTGCGCTTATCCGGCGCCAGGTTGATCACGCAGTTGGAAATGATCAGGTCGATCGTGCCGTCCTCGACCGGCATGGTCTCGGCCATGCCCTTGCGGAACTCCACGTTGGAGGCGGGATAGCCCAGGTTGGCTGCGACGAGCGGCGCATTGCGGCTGGCGATCGCCAGCATCGTGTCGGTCATGTCCAGGCCGATGACCCGTCCCGTCGGGCCGACGCGCCGGGAGGCTTCGAAACAGTCGATCCCGCCGCCCGAGCCGATGTCGAGCACCGTCTCGCCCGGCTGCACGCTGTTCAATCCGGCCGGCGTGCCGCAGCCGTAGGAAATTTTCAGAACTTCGTCCGGGACGAAGCGGCGCAGGTCCGCGAAGTCATAGCCGGTCGGGCAGCACATCTGCTCGCCCGTGGCCGCGGCCCTGGCATAGCGCTCGCTGACCGCTTGCGTAATGTCATCGGTCGGCATGGGTGCCTCGCGCGTGAAATGACCCGGGTCTTCATGTAACAGCCTGCCGGTTGGCGCGTCAAGCCTCTTGAGAGGGATGACGGGCGGGCGCTTGTCAGAACAGGAGGGGCGTCGGGTCCGTGGCGGAGACCTTGGGATAACGGATCAAGCCGTTCTCCACTCTGGCGAAGGAGGTCAGGCTGTGCTGATTCGCCGGCGCGGACGAAAGAATGTGCCGGACCGTCCGGCCCCGGCTCACCAGCGCATCGGAGATGAGAGAGCGGTGGCAGCGCCAGGGCACGGCCTCGGCGCACATGACGGCAGTCGGTTCTTTCTTGCCATACGCCATCAGCTCTTCCAAGGCTCTCCAGAATTCCTCCGTCTGCATGTAATCCGCGTAGCCTCGGAAGCCGGCATGCTTCCAACCCTGGTTGACGGAATCGGGCCGGCTCTTGCGCCGCCCGCCCAGCTCCGGCAGGTGGCGGTACGCGACCCCCGCGGCCGTGAGACCGGCGGCGAGGGCCTCGCTGTTGAACTGGGGATTATGGCGGGAATAGGGAGTCGTGCGCACGTCGATCAGCAGCCGGATGCCGTGCGTCGCCAGGAGGGTCACAAACTCCCCGATGGGCCTGGTGGAATGGCCGATGGTCCAGAGGGTCTCGTCGCCGTCACCGGGCATGGCAGGCCGTGCAGGCATGGGCGGAGTTGAACATGATCTCCGGATGCTGTGTCGGATCGGCAGACTGAAACTGCCGGGCCCGCGACTCGGCCTGCGCGAGGCGGGTCTCCAGCAGCGACCGATAGGGCCAGGATTCATAGGACGTTGACAGGGCGGCAATCGCGTAAATCCGACCGGCAACGGCCGGCTGACCGTTCTTCACCAGCATGTCGCCCATGTTCAGGAAAAAGCCTTCAAAGTTGTGGGGCGCGATCCGGCTGTTCCAGCAGACCCGCTTGGGCCCGGTCTGTGTCTCCTGGCCCAGGTACTTCCGGTAGTCCGGGTTCGTCCGGTCGATCCGTTCGCCCGCGCAACGGTCCAGGTTGTCCCACATGTCGTCCAGCCCCTCGCGGAACTTGTCGTCGTCCTTCGGCTTGCTGCTCAGCACGTAGCCGGAACTGAAGTCGTTGAACTCCGGAAAGGCCCGGATCGCGTCGTGGAGCATGAAGTACCCCTCGCGGGTCAGCCGCTCGTCCCGGTGAATCTGCCCCAGGGCCAGCTTGACCCCGCCCAGCCAGCCGGCGATCCGGTCGTCGCTTGGATTCAGCCGGCGGGCCTCCGTGAAATACTTCTCCGCCAGGATCGCATGGTCGGTGATACCAGGCGGCACCTCCGTCAGCCTGGTCCGCTCGGCGATGGTCCACAAATGCGCATGGGCCAGGAGCAGGCTGATCTCCGGGTTGGCCGGATTTTCCAGATAGGCGGCGGTCAGGAGCCGCCGTACCTCCGGCAGACGGTCATACTGTCCTCCGTGCAGGGCTTCCCAGAAGAGGTCCTTGGCCTGTTTCGACAGGGTGGTGGCGCTCAGGTCGGCGGTTTTCTCCGGGGCGAAGCGGATCGCCAGCTTGTCGCAGCCGGCCGTGGAGCAGAGCAGTCCCAGGACGGCGATCCAGCCGTATCGGCGTAGCGTGATGGTCATGGCAGGTCCCTCTCAACCTCGCCTGCGTCCCGGACCCTTGCTCCGCGTTGCCTGTTCGGCCCAGGCGGTAAGCTGCTCCTGATCCTCGATGATGTCAACCGGCACTTCGTAATAGCTTGCGAGGGTCTGTTTGGCGTTGGGCCGGAAGGGTTTCATGCCCCGATCGCGGTAGTGCTGCCGGGCCGCCTCGTCCGTCTTGAAATAGACCCGGCCCTTGTGGATGATCCCGAAGAACACCTCGCTCCGGTAGAGCCCGTAGCCGCCGAACATCGCGCGACAGGCAACGGCGCGTAGGTCGCTGAGTTGATCCATCACAAAATCTTTGAACGAATCGTTCTTCATGGCTTCACGGGCCGTCCAGTAGGGACGAATTTTGTCAAAAGAGACGTTCATTGCGCAAGCGTTGCCTGCCGTCGCGAGCGTCCGTGACGGACCAGCCACGAAGCAGGCCGTGGTTATTGAGGAGTCTGTCTATCCGAGCCTCGCACCAGATTGGCCATGCTTCTTGCATGGTCAATCGGCTTATGACCTGGGAGGCAGTTGCGACGGTGGACAAGAGGTGCGATCGCATGCAGCGCCGGGGCCGAACGAGGGGGAACGGCATGCCGAGGCCAGGGACATGAACCGGCCGGAGCCTTCGCGCACGCTTCGCTTCCCGACGGACGAGGCCCCCGCCGCCGGGACGGACCGCCGGGCGTCGGTCCGCGCACTCCCGGCCGGCACGACCCTGCACGAGTACCGCATCCTGTCGGTGCTGGGCAGCGGAGGGTTCGGCATCACCTACCTGGCCCAGGATCTCAACCTGGATTGCAAGGTCGCGATCAAGGAGTTTTTCCCTCCCAGCCTCGTGACGCGGGCCGGCGATCAGGCCGTGCATCCCCAGGCCAGCGCGTGGCGCGGTCCCTTCCGGACCGGGCTGAAGCAGTTTCTGGCCGAGGCGCGCACGCTGGCCTCGTTCCGGCACCCGAACATCGTGCGTGTCCGTCGCTTCTTCGAGACCAACAGTACGGCCTACATGGTCATGGAGTACGAAGAGGGGGAATCGCTCTTCCGATGGGTGAGGGGGCGGGGCTGTCCCGATCGCCACACGGTCCTGGAGATCGTCATGCAGTTGCTGAACGGGCTGGAAGCCGTGCATGCCGCCGGGTTTCTGCATCTGGACATGAAGCCGTCGAATATCGTCATCCGGCCGGACGGCAGCCCGGTCCTCCTGGATTTCGGCGCGGCGCGGCGTCTCACGACCGACGGGGGGAAGCTGATCACGACGATTCTGACTCCCGGCTATGCGCCGTACGAACAGTATCACGAGCAGGGCCGGCTGGGCCCCTGGAACGACCTCTATTCCCTCGGTGCGGTCATGTATTACATGGTCACCGGCCGGAAGCCGATCGAAGCGCCGGCGCGCATCACGACCGACCCGCTGCCGCCGGCCACGGAGGCCGGCGATCTCAAGGAGTATGGGGCGGGGTTGCTGACGGCGATCGATTGGGCGCTCGACCCGGACGATCGGCGGCGTCCCCAGCACGTGGCCGAATTCCGCGCCGGCCTGCTTGACGACGATCCCAGCCTGACCGCCGGCTCCGCCGCGCCGGCCCGCGCCTCTTTCAGCCAGGCCCAGCCGGAAACCCCGGAGGCGCAGTTGGCCCGGCACGTGGGCCGGCAGGCGCAGGACATAGGCCGGCAGGCAACAGGATTGCTGTCCGGCGCAGCTCGTTCCGCGACACACCTTGGCGAGCTGTGCCGCACGCCGGAGCGAACGGTTCCGGAGGAGGAATCGCAACGGACGTTCCGGCTGGAAACCCTGCGGGCGCGGGCCGTGGAGGACACGTCCGGCATTCCTCCGGCGGTCTGGCCGCCGGCCTATCAAGTCGAACCGTCCTCCGGCAAAAGGCCCCGACAGGACCGGGCCTAGGAAAAGCTTCCGCCGAACCTCGCTGCTTTCCGCAAGACGGCTCCTTCCTCTCTCAGCCGCCGCTCAAGGCCAAGACGATATGGATCTGATCGTCGGGTCCGAGCCGGGTTTCCAGGGCCTGGACCTGCGTCTCGTTCACGAAAATCCTGATGTGCGGTCTGATCCGGTCCTGTTCGGTGATGATGCGAAAGCGCAGGCCCGGATGGCGCCGCTCCAGTTCCGACAGGACCTCGGCCAGGGTCCGGCCCTCTGCCTCCACCCAGCTCTTCCGCCCGGTGTACGAACGAAGCGCGCTGGGGATGTGGACGGTCATGGTCAGAATTCCGCCGCTTCCACCGAATAAATTTCCGGCAGATGCCTGGCCAGGCAGGTCCAGCTTGATCCGCCGTTGCGGCTCGCCCAGACCTCGCCGCTCGTGGTGCCGAGATAGAGCCCGACCGGGTCGTGCGCGTCGGCCGTCATGGCCTGGCGTTTCACGGTCCACCAGGCGTTCGACCGGGGAAAGCCCTTGTCCTGTCTCGTCCAGGTCTTGCCTCCGTTGCGCGTCACGTAGGCGGCCGGTTTGCCGCCGGGGCTGACGCGGGGCCAGACCGTGCCTCCGTCCATGGGGAACACCCAGACCTGGTCGGGGTCGCGCGGGTGCAGGACCATCGGAAACCCGATGTCGCCGATCTGCTTCGGCATGTTCCTCCCGATGCGCACCCACCGGTCGGACGGCCGGTCGAGCCGGTAGATGCCGCAGTGATTCTGTTGATACAACCGGTCCGGATCGGCCGGACAGTACCGGACGCAATGGGGATCGTGGAAGGCGACGTTGGCCGGGTCGAACCCCTCGACCACGTCGAGCCCTTGCACCAGCGTCGTCCAGGTCTTGCCCTTGTCCACCGACTCATGCACCCCGCCGCCCGACATGGCGAAATAAAGGTGGGCGGGATCGCGCGGGTCCACGAGGATCGAGTGCAGTTTCGGCCCGTCCGGCGTGCCGTCCTGCACGCTGCCCATCCAGGCCCGGTACCGAGGGTCGTCGTTGATGTAGGAGAAGGGCGCCCAGGTGACGCCTCCGTCCTCCGAGCGAAACAAGCCCTGCGGCGAGGTGCCGGCATACCAGACCTTCGGCTCGTTTGCGTGGGCCGGCGTGAGCCAGAAGACGTGGCCCACTGCCCGGCCCTGCCGGCCTTCCGGCACTTTCGGAAAGGCGGGCGGGGCGGTCGCCTCCTTCCAGGTTTTGCCCCGGTCGGTCGAGCGATACACGGTCGGCCCCAGATGGCCGGTGCTGGCCGCCATGAGCAGGGTGCGTCCGTCCCGCGGATCGAGGACCAGATGGTGGATGATGTGGCCGAGGAACAGCGGAGCGGACAGTTTCCAGGTCCGGCGCGACCGGTCGCCGCGCAGGATGAAGGCCCCCTTCCTGGTGCCGATGAGGAGCCCGACCGTGCCGGTGGCGCGCGGCCGGGATGCTGGTGTCACCGATCGTGCCATGTATCGTCCTCCCTCATTGACACATCGTATAAAAGAACTCTTCCTTGGCGATCTTCCCGTCCCGCACCTGGTACAGCCCCGCTTCCGTCATCGTCATGCGCCGGCCCGTCTGTTTGGGCGTCACGTCGTAGGTGAAGTGGACGATGAACCGGTCGCCGTTGACAAACGGCCCGCCGGCTTCGGCCTTGTGGATCTGATGATTGTCCGCCCACCACCGGTTCTTCCCCTTGACCGCGTCGAGGCCTGTCTGCACGCGCCCGATCTGCGGATGGTCGAGGGCCTCCACGCTTTCGATCGCGGGACTGTAGAGCTTCTCGATGGCCTCCATATTCTTGCCCTGCCGGCACAGAGCCACCAGTTCATTCCCTATTTCTTGAGCCGTCATCATAAGACCTCCTGGGAAACCGAGCGTGTGCGAAACGTCGTCCGTGGGCCTATCATGGCTTCCGCGTATAGGTGATCTCCAGCATCTTCATTTCCTTGCCGCCGTGATGCGCCCCGTACATGTCGAACGTCTGGCTGTTGTTGTCGACGATCTTCCAGACCGCACGATGCGACATCTTGCCGCCGCCCGGCTCGGGGTGCGACCCTTTCAGCGTGATGGTCTTGCCGTCGGCGCCGGCCGTGCCTTCCATCATGAAAATCCCCGTGCCCATTGAATCCATCCAGGCCGTCACGTACTTCTTGGTCATGTTGTCGTAGGCGTCGATGCCGATGCCGGAGAAGGGCTGCCCCATCATCTGGCTGTGGTATTCCTGGTAGAGGAAGCGTCCGTCCAACAGCATTTTCATCTCCGCCGTGCCGGCCGATTCCGTCGGGGGCTTGCCGGGTTCCATCCATTCCTTGGTCGTGGTCGTCCAACTCCCGGCCAGACCGGCAAATAACTTGTGCGGCTCGCCGGGCATGGCCAGTTGCTTCCACAGTTCCATCATCGCCTGTTGGTCCATCGGCTTCTCGGCCTTCTTGCCCTTGGCCAGAGCCGGCGAGACGGTCAGCATGACGCACAATGTGGTGACGGCGAGATATCTAAAGCGCATGGTGGCCTCCTTGGTTTGAAAACGTGACCGTCGAAACATCGTCAATCCAGGATCGACAGGGCCGTGTCGGCCGTCTGTCTGATCTGGTCCGCCGGGATGCCGGCCTTGATCATCACGATCGTGCCCTGCATCATCGTGACCAGCACTCGCGCCAGCGCCCGCGGGTCCTTGCCCGGCGCCAGCTCGCCTTCCTGCTGCGCGCGCGTGAGCAAGGTGAAGAAGGCCTCTTCCGCCATCTGAAAGCGCCCCGCCACTTTCCGGGCGATCTCCTGCTCGTGCGGAGCCAATTCCATCACCGTATTGGTAATCAGGCAGCCGCGGCGCTGCGGATCGGAGAGGCCGAATTCCAGCATGGCGGCGATGAACCGGCGGATCAGGGGGAGGGCCGGGCCCGGTTGCGTCAGGATGGAGATGCGGCTGCCGATGCCGCCGCCGGCGCAATACCGGTCCATCGCCTTCAGGAACAGTTGACGCTTGTCGCCGAACGTGGCGTAGAGGCTGCCGCGGTTGATGTCCATCGCGGCAAGCAGGTCCTCCATGGACGTGGCCTCGTAGCCCTTGTGCCAGAAGACGTGCATCGCCTGGTCGAGCGCCTCGTCGGGATCGAATTCTTTGGGGCGGGCCATAGCGGGAGCCTTGTAGCACGATCTGGAACGATCGGTCAAGAATAAGAGTTGTTGCGGCTGAGGAACGGGGAGGGCGGTGCAGCTTGGCCGGCTTGTTGCTCGCAGAATCAGAAGAAGCCGCGGATGACGAACGGCGCGTGCGCTCGGCGGCGGCGTGAGTCCGGCGGAGCCCCGAGCTGGTCCTGTCGTCGAGTCCCCCGGCACGAAGAACAACGCGGCTGACGAACGGCGGGCCCCGTCGGCCTCGGCACCATGCGCTGACCCCACGCAGCGATTCACGTCATTCCGTTGGCCGGTCGCCTCATCGGACTACCAGAACGGCGCCCGGCACCTGCTTTCCCGCCGACAGCGCGCTCCCGCCGTGCCTCCGCCTCCCTGCCCATCCGTTCCAGCTGAGGGAGGGAAAGAGGGGTGGCGAGGACAAGCCGCTCATAGACTTGTCCCCGCTCGGAGAAACCAGCCAGGGGCCCCGGCTGGTTGACGCAATTTTTCGCAAAGCGTAGCCTGTCCGTATCGTCGAATCAGGTTGTGTGCGTGCAAGACCTGCCCCTTGGTCCGATGCGACCGCAAATCGACAGCGGCAGCCTCGATCCATCAGAGACGGGAGGTGGAATATGGGCCCAACCAAGGCGATCGTGAAAGAGAACGCGCTCTATGAGGCGGTGGGGGGCAAGCTGATCAAGGCCGGGTTCGCGGGCCGGCAGGCCATCGAGGACTACGCGAACCACCATTATCTCGCGTTGCCGGTGATGGACAAGCAGGGCCGGCCGTGGCTGCTCGACGGGAAGCCGGTCTATTGTCTCCGCGGCGCGCAATACGAAACCGTGGACGATCGCAAGGTCCACCTCGCCCGGTGCCCGGATTGCGGTGGCATGGGGATCAGGTCGGATGAAATGGCGGTGGAATCGGATGTCATCCGCTGCACGGCCTGCGGGCATGAATTCGACGCCCGCCTCGAGATGATGGAAACGTAAGTGGGGAGAGAGCAACGAGCAAGCTTGGAAGGAGCATTGAAAGCGGTGCTCGCTCGATGCACGTAGGGAGGGACAGACTGGCCGCTCCGTGCATGGGCCGCCGGGGTGAGGCCGGCATTGACAGGTCTCCGAGCGGGCGACATAATTGGGTCTAGTAAAAGGAGAGCGGACATGACCACCAAACAGGCCGTGATCGAGCTGCTCGACAAGCTTCCGGAAGATTGCACGCTGGACGAGATTCAGTATCGCCTCTACCTGTTGCAGACGGTCGAACGTGGACGACAGGAATTCGCGCAGGGGGAGAAGCTGCGGCATGAGGACGTCATGCGTGAGCTCAGGAACAAGTGGCAACGCGGCGCGCAGTAGTCTGGACTCCTGGGGCGCGTACCGACCTCGACGAAATAGCAGCCTACATTGCAAGTGACTCTCCTCCCGCCGCGTTAGCCTTCCTGGAAGAAATATTCGAGAAAGCCGAAAGTCTCGGCACGTTATCCGAGCGCGGACGCATAGTGCCCGAACTCGCAGACCCGCATGTCCGTGAATTGCTGCTCCACAAGTACAGACTCTTCTATGAAATCCACGAGAATGAAGTCGTGGTGTTGGGCGTACTGCATGGAGCCAGAGAATTTCGGAAGGACGAGTGAGGCGGCAGAGAGTGGCAGCCTGGTTAATTCCCTGTGCCCGAAGAAAGTAGGAGGAGGACGCCCTGTTGGTCCTGTGCTCCCGGAGCGCGCGCCCTCAGAAGGGCCTCGCTCGGCGGCCGCAGTTAGACCAACAGGGCATCCTCTCAGGTAAAGGATGGTGGATTAGGACGCGCACAGTGGAGGATCACCCAGGCTGCCCTAGACGGAGGCCATCCGTGAGGATAAAGAGAGGGTGGGCAGGGACAGGCCGCCGATGGGCCTGTCCCTGCTCGGAGAGACCAGCCACACCGCGCACCTCGGCCCGCCTCCGTTCCATCCGCGTAAAAAAAGAGAGGGGCGGGAACGTGCCGCTCATGGACCCGTTCCCATTTGGAAATACCCGCCGTGCCTCCGTCGCCCTGGCCAACCGTTCCAATCGAGGGGTTCGTCCCAGCCAGATGCGCGCATTGGGGATCAATCGAGCGGGGCGGTGTGGCATGACGGTTGACGGCGGTGGCGGCTAATGCTAGCATTATGCTATCAGTTTGATCAGGAGGAAGAGAATATGGCCCAGGTACTGGTGAGGCAGCTTGACGAGAAAGTGGTGGAACGGTTGAAACGGCGGGCCAAGGAACATGGCCGGTCGTTGCAGTCCGAGGTCAAGACGATTCTGGAAGAAGCGGCGCCGGACTATGAGGCGGCGTGGAAGCGGATCGAGCGTTTTCAGAAACGTCTCAAACAGTCCGGCCGCCGGTTTAGCGACAGTACCGGTCTGATCCGTGAGGATCGCGATCGGTGACCCGCTATGTGGTCGATGCGAGCGTTGCGGTCAAGTGGTTCATCCCTGAACAGCTATCCGATGCGGCAGGACGACTCCGACAGCCGGGGCTTCGGTTGTCGGTCCCGGCGTTCTTTTGGCTCGAAATCGGAAATGTGCTGGTCAAGAAAATCCGACGCGGCGAACTGACCCGTGAAGAAGGCGACTACGTCCTGAAGGAACTGCGCCATCTGCCGTTGCAGCGGCATGCCGATGAGCGGCTGTTTCGCCCGGCCTACATGCTCGCGTTGCAGACTCAACGCAGCCTGTACGATTGTCTCTACCTGGCGTTGGCCGAAGTCATAGACGGGCGCATGGTCACGGCGGACAGGAAATTTTACTCGGCGATGGCGAGCGAGGAGCGCGGTCGGCGGCTCCTCTGGATCGAGGATCTGCCGCAAGCGACATGAGAAAGTTTGCTGAATTTGGCCGGTCGCCTCATCGGATTAACAGAACGGCGCCCGGCACCCTCACGGTTCCCGACGGGCAGGTTCCGCCACACCGCGCACCTCGGCCCGCCTCCGTTCCATCCGCGTAAAAAAGAGAGGGTGGGCAGGGACAGGTCGCCGATGGGCCTGTCCCTGCTCGGAGAGACCAGCCATAGCCTCGGCGAGTTGACACCATTCGCAGTAAAACGTAGCCTGTTAAGCTAAATAACTGATAAAGTTTCAGTCTCACCGTGATTCGTTTGAGCTTTCTCGGGAAATCATCAATGTTTGATTGGACCTCAAAGACCGATAGGTGTGAGCCTCTCATTAAGTGGCCTGGGGGTAAACGTGCTCTCTTGCCTCAATTGCTTCCGCTGCTTCCTTCCTCATTCAACAGATATATTGAGCCGTTTTTTGGGGGAGGCGCACTTTTCTTTTCTGTTCAGCCTCATTTTGCCCTTCTTTCTGATAGCAACGAGGATCTAATTAATTGCTATCGAGAGATCCGCGACAATCCAGATCAACTGCTTTCTTCCTTGCGCCGCATGAAGAACTCCAAGGAAGATTACTATCGCATTCGTTCAATGGCTCCAAGAACTAGCTCAGGAAGGGCTGCGAGATTTTTATATCTGACGACACTGGCCTTTAATGGCATCTATAGGGTTAATCGTCATGGGGAATTCAATGTTCCCTATGGATATAAGACGCATCTATGCGTTTACCAGCCCGAGAAAATAATGCGAATCTCCCAAGTGCTGGCGAAATGTGACCTAGAGTGTATTGATTTCGAAGAAGCTCTCAAGCGTGCGCGTCCAGGGGACTTGATTTACCTTGATCCTCCATACACGGTTGCTCACGGACAAAACGGATTCCGTAAGTACAACGCAAAAATCTTTTCCTGGGGAGATCAAGACAGATTAGCGAGGGCTCTGCATGTTCTTGATAAAAAGGGTTGCTACATAATTATGTCGAATGCAAGCCATTCCAGCATAAATAATCTTTATAGGGGATTTACCAGGCTGACGGTAGAACGCCCTTCTGTAATTGCTGCCTCTGCTGATTATAGGTGCCGCGTTTCCGAGTCGTTAATAACCAATCTCGTATAAGGCTATTCATGCTCGAAAATGTTCTTCCAGCTCAGTCCCTAAAAGGCTTGGCACGAAGGAAGAAACTCGCCTCCTTATTCAAGAGCGTACGCCATGCCTTGGTAGAAGAAGAAGTTGGTCAAGGATGGACGGAGCTGAAGAAGAACAAGACTTCTACCCGTCTTTCCAAGTCCAAGCCTCAGCATATGTTGCTTGAGGACAGGGTCTGGACGCTTCTATACCGCTTGGGCTTTACACATATGGCTGGCGATGGAGGAGCTTACCTCATTCTCGACCCCAAGAATCCAAGCAGCCCCAAAAATCAAATTGATGTGGTAGCTATTGATGCGGATGTTGCACTTGCGATTTCTTGCAAATCTTGTGTTGCTCCACAGAAAAAGCCTCGCTTCAAGGAAGAATTAGCCGAGCACTCCTCACTAAGAGACAACTTTGTCAAAGCCGTGCGTGGAAATTTCGGAGAGATCCATAAGCGTCATATCGTTTTTGCGATGTTTACTTCGAATGTTCTTCTGGCCGAAAACGATCGAGCTAGAGCCAAAGAAGCCAATGTAACTCTCTTTGAAGAAAGCGATCTAAAGTACTTCGAACTTCTTGTCGCTCATCTCGGTCCAGCTACACGATACCAATTCCTCGCTGACGTTCTGCCCGGAAAATCAATAGAAGGCCTAGAGATAACGCTCCCTGCGGTGCGAAGCAAAATGGGCGGGTACAACTGCTATACATTCTCCATATCGCCTGAGTATCTCCTTAAAATTGCCCATGTGTCTCGAAGAGCAAAAGGTAAGGCGACAGACGTTGATGCCTATCAGAGGATGATCAAGAGGTCACGTCTTAAAGCGATTCAGGATTACATAAGCAACGATGGCATTTTCCCTACGAACATTGTTGTTAACGTGCCGAGCAACTATTTGCAATTTGAGCGAGCGAAACAAGAAGGTGATGAGACGGGTGCAACATTCGGATGGTTACGGTTGCGTCCAGCATACAAGGTAGCCTGGATTATTGATGGACAGCATCGTTTATTTGCATATTCGGGTCATCCGCGTGCTGCGAAAAGTTTGTTATCTGTTCTGGCATTTGCAGGGCTTCCGGAATCCGAGCAAGCCAGATTATTCGTCGATATAAATGCTGAGCAGCGAAAAGTAAGCAAGAGCTTGTTGCACGAACTTTATGCCGAACTCAACTGGGACGCGGAAAGCCCTGAGGCGCGAGCAAGTGCCATTGTATCTAAAGCAATTCTCGCGCTTGACAGTGATCCTGATTCCCCCTTCTGTGGGCGCATCCTAAAAGCTGACGAGCAGAGAACAATTCTTCGTTGCATTTCGCTGACCAGCATTTTTGGCGGATTGGAAAAGCCTGGTTTCTATATTTCGGAGAAGAAAAAGGGGGAAGTCATTGAGTTTGGTCCTCTCTGGGCGGTTGATAACATGGCCACCATGAAGAGGACGACAGGTGTGATGAATGGGTGGTTTGCTCTTATTAGAGATCGCGCTTTAAGTACATGGAATCTCGGGGCAGATGAAGGTGGTGGTTTGGCAATGAATGACGGAGTAGCTATCTGCATTAGCGTTTTGAGGAGCGTTTTACAGCACTTAGAGGCTCAGGGGAAAAAGCTTTCCCAATTAGATGATTCTGAACTAGTGCAAATCCTCGCTCCCTATGGAGAGACTCTTGGTGATTATTTTGCCAACATGGATTCCCAACAAATGAAAAACTTTCGTTCATTGAGAGGAGTGCAAGGGCAAACAACCGGCATGCGCAAATGCCAGGAAGCATTGAGGATAAAATTCCCAGAGTTCAACCCACCTGGATTATCTGATTATCTTCTCGCAGAGGCCGCACAGACTACAGAGAAAGCCATTCATATTGTTCTTAACATTGAGAGGATGCTCCAAGCATACATTATTGATGAACTAAAAAGAGAGTTTGGTGAGAAGGAGGCGGATTGGTGGTTTTCTGGCGTTCCCAACCCAGTTCGCAAAAAAGTCGATGGCCGCATTAACGATGAAGGGGGGAAGAAAGGCGGTCGCGAAGCCAACTTTGATCTCTTGGATTACAAAGATATAATCATAGACAATTGGACCCTTTTCGGTGAGACATTTGGCTATGGAACCAAAGGAAATAAGGACGCTAAGACTAACTGGATCGAACAGGTTAATGAGATTCGCAAGATCTCGGTACACGCTTCTAAAGGCACCCATCTTCCAGTAACAGTTGAGCAGGTTAGCTTTCTCGAAGGCATCGATACTTGGCTGAAAGGGCAGACGAGTGGTGATAGCGATCAATTATGATGAGCATTGATGGGGGCGGGCTTTGATTTCTTGACAGTGTTGCGGTGCATGGTGAGGGAGGAGGTGCCTGGAATCGTTTTCTGACATTATCGCGAGTTGAACCTGCCAGGAAGCTGACCGCTACATTTCCCTCCCGCCAAACGTCGATCATCTTCGATGTGCCGTTGAACAGTGCCGCCGGGGCCAAATGATACATGGACAATCCGCGTCTATGGTTCTAGTATGAACTAAATCACTCACCAAGGAGACGCGATGAGAACCTACAAATACCAAGTGCCCAAAAAGCACAAGCTCAAGCAAAACCCCAGGCAAGAGAAACGTGCCCAACGCAAGCCCACCACGCCGCTCGTCAAGGTGGACGCACCCAAGGGTTGAGGGGCGGGTCTTTCAGGCAGCATCGCGGCGGCTGGCGTTATCCACGTAGTAAGACATTGAACGTGGCGATTGGTGTGAGTCTCTGCCCGTTTGGTGCTTGCTATTTTTTGATCAAAGGCGTACTTTCTCCAACGCATGATTTAGCTTTCTTCCCTGCTTTTCTCGTCCTTATTCTTCACATCGGTTGCACTTCCATTAGGTTTTAACTCCTGTCCTGTGCGTATTCGCACCTCACCGCACTTGTTCGGGGAGAGGAGGAGAGAATAATGGATGAGAAAATGCACATCCTCATAGCGGCAATTGTTCTCATGCCCTTTTATCTTTCGCTCGACACAGCTCTTAGCCAAACCTTGGCTGAAGAAGCGCAGAGTCTTTTGTCCAGCCTGGGTGAAGCAAAGGAGAAAATGCGAGTGGCACAGGATACGAAGAAGGCGCTTGAAAAGGAAAGGCAAGAGCATCTCGACACAGACAAGCGAATTAAGAAGGCCTTCGATGATGGACAGAAAGAGCTGCACGATACGCAAAGAGAATATGAGCAATACAAGTCAGAATGGGACAAAGTAAGAGGCCGTGGCTGTATCCCTGGAACCACGTCCACTGACATTCCTTTTGTGAATGCTTGCAATGCAGAAATTGCGAAACTCAATGCTTGGGATGCCCGCCTCGCTAGTCGAGCCGAAGCTGTCAAGCTCACTGCAGAAATAACTGTCAAAGAACGTGACGCGCTTAACAATAAAGTTCTCACTTGGGCGCAAAGTGTTAAGGCCAATAACGCTGAACTAGACGATCTTGGCGCGCAAATACAAAACATCCAGGTTCGATTAAAAGAGGTCCAAAAGATGGTAACCGTCTGCAACAACTTGCAGCGGAAAATTCATCCCCGTGTGAAAGATGAAGAGCTTAAACTTAAGTGCGGCAACGTCCAGTTCGATAATGCCGACCCGAATCTGCCTCCACTAAACAAGTGACGCGTCGGCGAGAGTCTTTCATCATTCTCAGTTTAGAGAAAGGTGTCATGAGCCGTCTTGAAGCCAGTCACGCAATAAGGCGGCTGGAACGTTGACCGCTACATTTCCCTTCCACCACGCGTCGATTGCTTTCGATGCGATATAACTAGCTGCCCATTACACGTGGCGAAGCGTTAAAGGCGACGGGTTTGTAAGCGACCCGTCGCCTTTCTGTTTTTTTATTTTCTCGGCGGCTGGAAGGGATGAGCAGGGAGGCGTTCGGCATGGCGGGAGCGGGACACTGAAAGCAGGACCAGCGCCGGTCGCCGGACTCTTCTATTCCTATGAGGCGACCGGGTGTCAGAACGGTAGGGATAGCAGTAAGAGCTCATCGCATCATGCCGACGCCGAGGCTGTTCGCCCTTCGTCAGCCGACGATCTTACAGGCCTAGGTGCAAAGGTCTGAGCCGCCGTTACAGGTCGTCCTCTTCAGGCCACGTCCCGCGATCGGGCATAGTGGATGATCGCCGGCGCGAGTTGGGGTATAGTGGTCGCCAGGGCATCGGAGCCGAGGGTGCTCCCCGGCTATCCGGTTGGCCCGGCGGGTATGTGTCTATGACAGCAAAGGGGCGAAGATGACGACGCAGGCAGGCGGAACCGTCAAAGACTTCATGCATCGCTATTTGGAAGTGGCGCCTCCGGACACCACGGCCGTGTTCGCGGCCGAGCGCATGGCGGCGCGGCGTGTCGGGTCTCTGCTGGTGGAATCGGCTGATCCCAAGCGGGGGCTGCCGGGGATCGTGACGGAGACGGACCTGGTCCGGAAAGTGCTTGCGGCGGAGTTGGACCCGACCGTCACGATGGTGGATCAGGTGATGGCCGGTCCGATTGTGACGATCCCGGCGGAGCGCTCCATGCTGGATGCCAGCCATCTGATGGAAACCCACCATGTCCGACATCTCGGCGTGGTGGAGGGCCGGGACATCGTGGGGCTCGTGTCCGTGCGCGACCTGGTGCGCTCGTTTGTGGATGCGGAGAGCGGCCCTGTGTGCGCGCTCGACGATGTGTACCGGCCGCTCAGCGTGCTGATGGCGACCACCCTCGGGACGATCCGCAGCGAAGAGTCCCTGCTCGTCGCGGCGCAGCAGATGCGCGAGAAACGGATCGGGTCATTGCTCGTGATCGAGGCCGGCGAGATCGTCGGCATTGTGACCGAGAGCGATCTGGTGCGGAAAGGGCTGGCCTCCAATCGGAATCCTGGCGGCACCCGCGTCAGCGCCGTCGTGAGCGCTCCGCTCATCGCCATTGACATCAATCGCACGATTCGCGATGCCAGCCAGGTCATGGCCGAACAGGGGGTGCGCCACTTGGCCGTGAGGGAGAACGGCAAGATCGTCGGCCTGCTCTCCATCCGGGATTTGGTGAAGATGGTTTCTGTCCGGGACCGGCCCCGGTTCCTCGGCAACACCTAACGCAGGGCCCGGGGCTTCCACCGCTGGAAAGCGCGGGCCCGTCGCCTTTCTGGTTGTTTCTTCTCGGCGGCGCTCCTATCCATCCTTCGTCAGCCACTGCTCTTGGTGCGGAGTGCTTGAGGCGCGTGATTGACGAGGCCTGGAGGCTGCGGTATCATCCCAGATAACCAGAATTCTGGTCATCTGTCATTGCGAGGCGTGCGATGGCGAAAACGCTGTCCTTGTCCGAGGTGAAGACGCGGCTGCCGGAACTGGTCGCCGGCGTCGAGGAGCGCGAGGAGGAGGTGGTGGTCACCAAGAACGGCCGTCCCGCCGCGATCCTGATCAACGTGCAGGAGTATGCGCGACTGAAAGAGACGCTGGACGTGCTCAGCGATCCCGAGCTGATGCAGCAGATCTCCCGAAGCCGGGCCCTCTACCGCTCCGGCAAGAAGGGCCTCACCTTCGAGGATGTGTTCGGCGAGCCGATGCTCCCCGTGAGGAAGCGCCGCCAGGCGTGACGCTCTTTCGTCCCGACATCCCTCCGCACGTGGCGGAGGTGATCCGCGCCCTTCATCCCGACCTGAAACGTTCGATCAAGGCCGCTGTTCGCGCCATTGCGGCCGACCCGGAGCGTGGAGAGCCGCTCCTGCGCGACCTCGACGGTTTGTGGAAATACCGCGTCCGCCGTTTTCGGATCGTCTACGCCGTCGACCGCAAGGCGCGCGTGATCCGCGTCATGGCCGTCGGCCCCCGCCGGAATGTCTACGAGGAATTGACCGAGCGGCTGCGGCGCAACCAGTGATCGCCGATTCCTCTCCCGCCACGCCCGATCATCTCCGATGCGGCACAGCTAGCGGCCCATCACACGTGGCGAAGCGCGGACCCGCATGATTCGTGACGGTTCGTCGTGAAATCGTGGAGTCGCGTTGCGAGACGGGCAAGCACAGCCGTGAGGGACCGAGGCGTACTTGTAACAGTACGTTGAGGGACTGAGCGGCGAGCACGCCCGCCGCAGGCTTGTCGCAGCAGCGAATCTGCGATTGCAACAGAAGCGTTTATGGATCATGCGGGTTGAGGCGACGGGTTTGTAAGCGACCCGTCGCCTTTCCTGTTTTTTTCTTCTCGGCGGCTGGTCTTCACCTCCCTCTAGGGAGGCCTGGTTGCTCCCTGACTGCGCGCGTCCAACGAGGGCCTTCTGAGGCCGCGCGTTGCGCGAGCAAGGGGAGTAACCAGGCCGACCGCTCCCGCCCTTCGTCAGCCGATTTTTCTGTGGGCATGGGGCGCGGATCAGCCGCTGCTATAAGTCGTCTTCCTTGAGGCAGCGCCCCAGCTTCTGTTGTTCGGCGTAGTAGTAGGCGTAGTGCATGGCCGCGAGGTTCGCCACCCGTTCCTCCGCCTCCTCCCGACTGTCCGTATAGATGATCTGGATGCCGTAGCGTGCCGTGATCGCATCCAGGAAATCCATCAAGCCGTTTTTATGATATTGGCCCAGCAGCCCGCCGGATTTGTTGTGCTGGAGCGTCCCTTCGATCACCAGAAACCGGTGCGGGTAGTCGCGGAGGGGGTTGAGTTCCCCCAGAAACCGCTGGCGATTGCCGGAGGGGTTCGAGAAGGCCGTCATGACCTCTTCGACCCGCTTGCGCAGCACGCAGAAGATCTTCGGCGCTTCCTCGATGATGTAGTCGCCCGCCGGGATGGTTTGCCTGACGGTGCCGGCGATCCGGCTGAACCCTTCGAACGTGTAGGGGAGGTTCTCCTTGGGGTCCACGAGCAGATGGCAGGCGGGCACCATGACGACCGGGTGCCCTTGCCGGGAGAGGGTCACGGCTGCCTGGGGCCCTCGGGGGCCGCTGCGGGATCGTGGGGCCGGCTGGGGACGGGGCGGCGGTGTGGTGTGCGCGGAGGCGTGGGGGGCCGGGCGTTGGGGCGGCTGGGGCGCGGGGGCCGGCGGCGTTGTGGCATCGTAGCGGGCGCGCAACGTCGGGTCGCTGAGGGTTTGATAGGCCTGGTTGATCAGTTGGGTGCGGGTTTCCGCCTTCTTGTGCAGGGCCGGAGAATGGCTGAAGCGGTCTGGATGCCAGACCTGGATCTGTTCATGCCAGGCTTTCTTGATGTCCGCGTCCGTGGCGGTCGGCGCGATTTCGAGCACCGAGTAATAGTTGACCTGCCGTTCTTCCTTCATGGGTCTCTCCGTGCCAGTCCGGTGAGTGTAGCCGAGGAGAGGGGGGAAGCGCTAGATCAAGACCGGCCGGCGAAATCTTCACCGCTGCGGCGCGCGCCGCAGCGGTGTCGGCTTCCCGCACCCGCGTGAGGCTGTGGCCCGCCCGCTGTCCGCGGATGGGCCCGCCGGCTCAGCCGATGTGGGCCGGTTCGGGGGCGAGGTCGAGCGGTTCCACCGGGGCCCCTGCTTCCTCCGGCTCGGCCTCGATCGCAAACCGCTCCCTCCGGATCTCCTGGCCGCTGCCGTTGCGATAGACCAGCTCGTCCGTGTCGAGGTCGTATTCCGGAATCTCGACGCTCTTCCACCGCTGCACGAAATAGTGGGAATAGAGGGTGTAGAGGCCGTGGTCCTTGCGGTTGTGCCGCAGGACGTACTCCGGCATGGTCTGCACGTCCAGATCGGCATGGTAATGCTGGAGCCAGAGGTAATCCCCGAGGATCACCATTTTGATCAACGGGGGGTCCGAATAGAGCTTGAGTTTGACGGCCTTCCCCATGGCGTTCAGCCGCTTGAGCAGCTCGATGCTTTGCCGGACTTCTTCCCGAAAGGCGGCCAGCGTGTAGTCGGGATGGGCGATGGCCTGCATGCGCCGGCTGGCTTCCCGGCTGTAGGGGTTCACCAGCAGGATCTTCGCCCCGAGGCACTTGTCCAGGACCGACGACAGGTCGCCCACCTGGTCCACGAAGGTGCTGTAGCCGCTTGACCCCATGACCATGATGGTGCGGCCCGTGCCCTGTTCTTCCTTCAATTGCTTGATGCGCCGGTGCGCCGCGCGCGTGCGCTTGGGGAAAAACGAGACGAGGCCGGCTCCGGCCGCCGCCGAGGCGAGGGCCCGGTCCCGGATGCTGCGATGGACGTAGTTGAGGCCGACGATCAGCACGACCGCCGCCGTCATTTCCACGGCGATGAGCGAGAACTTGTCATGCTCCACGCGGGACCAGAACGACAGGAACTGTTTGGCCCCCGCCGGGAGCAAGAGCGCAATGCCTGCGCTCAGGGCGACGATGGCGATGTGATAGAGACTCCCCGCGGCGTCGCGGAGGAGGGTTCGGACCGATGACCAGGATTCTTGAAACAACGATGCACCTCTTGAGAGTTGTACGGAACGATTCCTGCGGCTGTGTTGGGTTGCAATGCGAGTGAAGAACGGTGGCGCTTTCGGCGCCGGCTCGGCGGTGCGTGCTACGACAGCTGGGAATAAAAAATCGCGTCAGACTTCCTGGTTTCCGGGAGACTGCCGCCCCCGAGCACAAGAGGTCTTACGCGATCGAGATGCACTGTACCACGAATGGGCCCGTGACGCAATGAAGCGAAATCGGAGCGGGCTTCTCGCCGGTGACTGGACAGGGGGCAGGGACACCGGGTAAGTCTTAGGCCTCTGGGAGGAACCATCATGCCCTTGACTGCCTACAACCAGGTGACGATGCCGTCGTTCATGTACGGGACGGCGTGGAAAAAAGAGGCGACGGCGCAGCTCGTCCAGCAGGCGGTGGCGGCCGGCTTCCGGGCCATCGACACGGCCAATCAGCTGATCCATTACCAGGAGGCGCTGGTGGGGGAGGCTCTGCTGACGCTCGCCAAGCAGGGGATCGGGCGGGAGATCCTGTTTCTCCAAACCAAGTTTACGCCGGTCAACGGCCAGGACCACCGTACTCCCTACGATGCCAAGGCCGACCTGACGACCCAAGTCAGACAGTCCTTCGCCAGCTCCTTGACCCATCTGCACACGGACTATGTGGACTCCTACGTCTTGCATGGTCCCTATCAACGTTATGGGCTGGGGGATGCGGATCGGGAGGTGTGGGAGGCCATGGAAGGGCTCTATCAAGCGGGCAAAGCCAAAATGATCGGCATCAGCAATGTCACGGCCGAACAGCTGACGCAGCTCTGCGCGCAGGCGACGGTAAAGCCCATGGTGGTGCAAAACCGCTGCTACGCTTCGCTCGGGTGGGACCAGGAGGTGCGGGAGATGTGCCTGGCCCAGGGCATCGTCTATCAAGGGTTTTCTCTGTTGACCGCCAATCAGGGGGTCCTGGTCGAGCCGGAGGT
>SXGU01059921.1_pt1 | contig 20446 bp, 10 predicted proteins | sample 3174531 | NCBI WGS metagenome assembly SXGU01 (sample SAMN11356863, study PRJNA531348) | freshwater metagenome | isolation source: freshwater sample F1-140 | place: China: Fuxian Lake, Yuxi | collected 2017-12-25 | reverse complement strand
GCGACCATGCGACCGGCCCAATCCCCCCAAACTCGCCGGAGGTTGGCAACTTCGGGCCTCTCACAGCGAGCTGCGAGCCCTCGCAGCCGTCGTGAGGGGCCACGCGACCGGCCCGATCCCACCTACCTCGCCGGAGGTTTGGCACTACGGGCCGCGCCCCGCCAGCTGCGCGCCTTCCCAGCCGTCGCGAGTGACACTCCGACCGGCCCGAACCCCACAACCTCGCGGGAGGTTTGCCACTTCGGGCCGACGACGGCGAGATTGGCGCCCTCCCAGCCATCGTGAGCGACCATGCGACCGGCCCGATCCCACCTACCTCGCCGGAGGTTTGCCACTTCGGGCCGCGCCCCGCGCCTCGGGACGAATGGGCCTCGTCGTGAGCGACCACCCCACCGGCCCGATCCCCCCAACCTCGGGGGACGTTTGCTACTTCGGGCCGCCCCGCCGTCACGACCCCTCCCGGTTCGCAGGCTGGCCCACCCGCCCACGGGGCCCCACGGGCACCGCGCGATGTTGCCAGGAAGATCACGCCCCGCCTCTTGACGCTCTTGCCTGCAGGACGGCCGTCGTGCTCGGACGGACACTCGTCACCCACCGTCACCCGCCGTCACCGGCCAACGCCGTGAATGCGGCGGCACGCCTCTTGCCCTGCGCGGCCACATGCCCCTGGCCCTCCAGTTCGTCTACCGCCGGGAAGACAGTGCCCCACTCGCCGAAAACGACGGCGACCGCCGGGCGCTCATCGCCGCCATCCTCGCCGGCGGAAAGGACCACGGCCTCCTGGTGGCCGGTGCCGCCGATACCCACGCCCACGCGGTGGCCAAGGGACCCAGGCGCCCGGACCGACTCGCTGCGGCCACGCAGTACCGGGTGCGCACCGCCCGGGGTGACGGCGCGCGACTCGAGCCCACCCGGGTGACGGAGGTACACGACCAGTGGCACCTACAAAACGCCTTCTTCTATGTGCTCAAGCAGGCTCAACACCACGCCGTGGGTGGCGACCCGCGCTTCGAGGCCACCACCCTGCCTGACCTCCTCGGCCTGCGGGTGATCGCCCCGTGGCTACCCGCTCGCGTATACGCTGCACTGCCGCGCGTGTCGCGACAGCAACTGCTGGACATCCTCGGCCTCGACACGCTCGCCGTGGGCTTCGAACACGCCACGCTCATCGACTCTGCTGCGGCCGCCGTCGCCGCGCCCGACCTGTCGCGACGCACACCGCTCGTGGTGGACGCCCGTCGCGCCGCCATCGAACTCGGCTCCGACCACCTGTACGACGACGAGCTCGCCACGCTCCTCGGCGTACACCGCCGCTCCCTCCGGAAACACCGTAGACGGCCAGTGCGCCTCGATCTCGTGCGCGCCATCGGGCTCCAGATGGGGCTCCGGGCAGGTCTCGCCCTCGCCGTGCCCTGATCGCACCGACGACGTCGCGACAACTTTCCGCTGCGCAGCGTCAGCGTCAGCGTCAGCGGCATCGGCATCGCCCTCGTCGCCGCGGTCCGCGTCCCCACCCACTACCCCCGCAGTCGCCGAAGCACCCTTCCCGGCACCGCGCGAATCCACTCCATCCACACGAAGGCCACCGGAACGACCAGCAGGGTCAACAACGTGCTGGAGATCACCCCGCCGACCACCGCCACCGCCATCGGCGCGCGGAACTCGCTGCCCACGCCGCTGCCGATGGCCGTGGGCAGCATGCCGAGCACCATCGCCGCCGAGGTCATGAGGATCGGGCGCAAACGACGAGGACCGGCCGCGCGCATCGCCTCCGCCGGCGACATGCCCTCGCGCAGGTGCACCAGCGCGCCATCGACCAGCAAGATCGCGTTCTTGGTGACAAGCCCCATCAAGAGGATGATCCCGATCTGGCTTCCCATCGAGATGCTCGACCCAGTGACCGCCAGACCGAGAATCGCCCCCACCATCGCCAGCGGCACGCTCGCCATCAGGGTGACCGGGTGGATCAGGCTCTCGAACTGCGAGGCCAGCACCATGAAGATGAAGATGAAGGCCACGCCGATGGCGAGGCCCATCGCGCCCGCCGTCTCCTCCATGTCCTTCGCCTGCCCGTCGATCTCCCAGGCGTAGCCCTCCGGCAGCGGCGTTTCCGCCATGCGCTGCTTCACTTCCTCGAGCACGCCGCCCAGCGCGGCCCCATCGGCGATCTGCGACCACACGGTGACCGCGCGCATGCGCTGGTGGTGAACGATCTCGCTGGCGCCCGCGCCCATGGTCACCGTCGCGACGTCGCCCAGGCGGATGTCGCCCCGCGGCGAGGGCAAGAGCAGGTTGCGCAGCTCCGTCTCAGTGTCGACAAACCGAGGCGCCGCGCGCACACGAATACCGGCCTCCGGTCCGCCGTCGCGCAAGGCGCCGACGATGTTCCCCTCCACCAGCGAACGCGCCGACAAGCCGACGACACCGGCGGGCAGACCCCGATCGGCAGACACCGCGCGGTCGACGTTGACGAGTAGCTCCGGGCGCCCCGGGTTCACCGTCAACCGCACGTCGCTGGTGCCAGCCACGCTCGCGACCAGCTTCTCCACGCGCTGGCCTTCGCGCACGACGCCCTCGAGGTCGGGCCCCTGGATGACGATCATGAAGGGCGGCCAGTCGCCAAGCCCCTCGATCATCGCCGGTTGTTGCAGGTCGGCCTCGCCGTTCTTCACCGTGTCGAGCACCGCGCGAACTTGCTCCTCGTAAAAACTGAAGGGGAGCGGCCGTTCTTCCTTGTCGGTGAGCCCCACGCGGAAGCGCACGCGGTGCGACTGGTCCTCATGGCCCACCAGCGTGTACACGCGACGCACACCCTCCACGGCGAGCAGGGCAGCCTCGCGTTCCCGCGCCACGTCGTTGGTCACCTGGAGCGCCGTGCCCACCGGGAGGCGGATGTCGGCGATCACCTCGCCGCGGTCTTGCTTGGGCACGAACTCGGCCGGCAAGAAGACCGCCACGGCGCCCGTGCACACCAGCGTGACCGCCGCCATGCCCATCGTGAGGAAGGGGTGACGCAAGACGCCGTCGAGCACCCGACGGTAAACCAGATCGAGGCCGTCGAGGAACTGCTCGACCAGGCCCGCGAGGCCGGTGCGCTTGCCGTGGTGGGCCACCGAGAAGCGTGACGACAGCATTGGATCGAGTGTGAACGCCACGAACAGCGACAATAGAACCGCGACTGCAATCGTGAGGCCGAACTGCTTGAAGAACTGGCCCACCATGCCCGACATGAAGGCCACCGGCACGAAGACCGCCACCAGCGACATCGTGGTGGCGAGCACCGCCAGCGCAATCTCGGCAGTACCTCGCGACGCGGCGGTGACAGGGTCGTCGCCCGCCTCCAAGCGTCGAGTGATCGACTCGCGCACCACCACCGCGTCGTCGATCAGGAGCCCAATGGCCAGGCTCATGCCCATCAACGTCATCATGTTGATGGAGAAGCCAAACAGCGCCATCATCGCGAAGGTGCCGATGATCGACGTGGGCAAGGCCAGCGCGGAGATCAAGGTTCCCCGCCAGTCGAGCAGGAAAAACAGGATGACGAGCACCGCCATCGCACCGCCATAGTAGATGGCGATCCACACCTCGTGGGCGTTGGCCTCGATGTCGCGACTCTGGTCGGCGATCACCTCGAAGGTGGCGCCGTGGCCGAGCTTCGGCACGATCTCGTTGAGCCGCGACACGACTCCGTGGGCGACGGCGATGGTGTTCCCCCCCGACTTCTTCACCACTTCCAATGTGACCGCGTCTTTGCCGTTGTTGCGGACGTAGCGGGTGGGGCGAGTCCAGCCGTCCACCACCTCGGCCACCTCCCCGAGTCGCAAGAGGCGTCCGTCGTCGAAGTTGTGCACCACCGCGCTCGACAGGTCTTTCACCGAGGTGAACTGCCCAGTGGCGCGCACACCGATGCTGTAGTCGGAGGCGCGGAACTGTCCCACGGGAACGCTGATGTTCTCGTAGCCGATGCGCTCCATCACCTCGCGAGCGCCGAGCTCCATGGCGGCGAGCTTGTCGAGGTCGAGGTTCACCTGGACTTCGCGTTCTTGTCCGCCCAGCACGTTGATGGCACCCACCCCCTCCACCTGCTCCAGGAGCGGCTTCAGGCGCTCGTCGGCGAGCGCGCGAGTGTCGTTCACCGAGCCATCGGTCGCGACAGCCACCACCAAGACCGGCAACGCGCCGATGTCAATCTGCCGAATCAGCGGGTCGTCGGCGGCGTCGGGGAGCTTGCTCTCGATGGCACCCACGCGGTCGCGCACGGCGGCGGTGGCGGCGTCGAGGTCTTCGTCGAGCTCGAACTGGATCATCACCAGCGACACCGAGTCGCGCGTGAAGCTGGTGAGCTTCTGGATGCCCGAGATGCCGGCGACGGCGTCTTCGATGGGATCGGTGATGTCGCGCTCGATGTCGGCCGGGGAGGCGCCCGGGTAGACCGTTTGCACCAGCAGGATCGGGAAGTTGACCGGGGGATACAGGTCGGTGGGCAGCCCGCGGTAGCCGAGCAGGCCGAGCACGATCACCGCGAGCGACAGCATCGCCGTGAAAACCGGGCGACGGATCGCCACGTCGGAGATGCCGAGGCCGCCGCCCACAGTGTGCCCGGTGGGCGCCGCGCTCTCGTGCCCGTCGTTCACCCCTCGCCCCCGAGGCCGCTCGGGGGGTAGAGCACGACGACGTCGCCCGCCTGCAACTCGCCGCGCACCAGCGTTCGTTCGGCTTCCTCGGCGAGCACTTTCACGGGCACCCGGGCATGCACCTCGCCGCGCTGCACCACCACCGAGAAGTCGGGACGGGCCACCACGGCGGCCCGGGGCACGGCGAACACGGCGACCGGCTCCGAGGCGGTGATGGTGGCCCGCGCGTAGGCATGCGCCCGCAGGCCAGGGGGCGGGTTGTCGAGCCGCAGCTCCACCGGCAATCGGCGCGTCATCGGGTCGAGCGCAGGGATCACTCGCGACACCGTCGCGACGGCGGAGATGCTGTTGTCGGCGCCGGGGATGACGGTGGCGGTCATCCCAGCCGTCACCCAGCCGTCGTTCTCGCCCACGGCGCCCTTGATCTGCAGGGCGGAGAGGTCTTCCAGCAAAAACAGCGGCGTGCCCGCGCCGATCATCATCCCGGCGTTGTCGGGGCAATTGGTGATGGTACCGGCGATCGGCGCGCCGAGGGTGTGGTTGGCCACGTGCGTACGCGCCAGCGACACCGCCGCGCGAGCCTGCTCCACCCCGGCGCGACCGGCGAGCACTCCCGCCTCGGCGTCTTTCCACTGCTGCTCGCTGAGCCCGCCCGCCTCGTGCAGGGCCCGAGCCCGCGCGAAAGCCGCCTCGCCCGCGGCGAGTTGAGCCTCGGCACCCGCCGTGGCCGCCTCGGCCTGGGCGAGCTGAGCCCGGGCCATGCGGTCGTCGAGGGTGGCCACGGGCTGGCCCTTGGCCACGGCGTCGCCCCGCTGCACCAGGAGCCGCTCGATGCGGCCGGGCACGTCGAAGCCGAGCTGCACGCTGGCGATGGGGTCGACCGAGCCGTCGAGCGTCGCGACCGGGAGGTAGGTGGCAGCCTCCACCGGGGCGGTGGAGAGCGAGGCGATGGCGGCGTGAGCGGTGGCCTGGGGCTCGGCCGTGCAGCCGCCGGCCAGCACGGCGAAGAGGAGCCCGAGGCGCGAGGCGAGCCACATGGGGCGCCGGGGTTAGTCACCAGCGGGGTCGCTGGCAAGCGTCAGCGGGTGGGTCACTGCCCGCCGGTGGTGATCTCCCTCAGCGACGCCTCGACCGCCGGTGGGAAGTACGGGGGGCGATGCGGCCAGGCGTAGGGCACGAACCAGTCGGCGCCGAGGTCTTGGTCCAACTCGACGCCGCCAACGGAGACCTTGGTGATTCGGCCGCCCACCTCGACCGCCACCGCACCCAGAGTACCGAGGGTATCGAACCCAAAGGAGATTTCGACCGGTGTTTCCAGCCCGACATCCGCCACAACCCTGAAGAACTCAGCGCGGGACCCCATCAGGCCCGTCGGTAGGCCCAACTGCTGGGCACTGCCCTGCGAAAACGGCGCCGTCTGCAAATCCTGCCTGAGGAACTCAAAACACCTCGTCAACAACATCGCAAGCGCAACATTGGGAGGCCGCTGCTCATCGAGGCCGGGCACGTACGTCGTGGCCTGCCCGCCCAGCACCAGGGTGCGCTCGTACGTGGTTTGCTCAACGACCGCGTTTGCCGAGAGTCGCCCGGCAGCGTCAGCCGCCACAATCCAGCCGGTGGGGCACCAGGGTCTGCCGCCCTTGGAACAACCGGTCGTCGTCTCACCCTGGGGCACGGGCGGCTCGACACCGACCCAGATTCGCAGCGTCTCGAAGGTGCCCATCTCCTGCCTGAATCGGTCGAACGACTCGGCCCCCTCAGCGATGGCGGGTGAGCTGGACAACGTGGTGTAGGCAAGGGCCAACGGGCCCAGCACCAGGGCGACTGCGATCGTAGCGGGGCGGGGGTTCATGGGTACTCCACGGGAATGCATGTTGAGGGGGCCTCAAGAAGGCAGGCCCAGCCGTCACAGTTGTGATCAAACCCATCGCCGGTGACCTCACTTGGGCCAGGAAGGGTGGTTGCCAACGAATCATCGCAATCGGACAGGTTCGCAGCACCGTCCATGTCGTCGTCCCCCAGGCAATCGGCGAGGGCCGAGCCGTTCGCGCACCACTGCTGCCAGGGCGCGCCCGCAAGCATCACATCCATGTTGTCGGGCAGCAGTTGGTGCGCCGAGAAAACCGCCAGAGCCATAGGAAACCCACCGCTCCCCCCCGTTACGGCGACGTTCTCAGTCAGGGATCGAACCTGCTCGCCAGCGGCGAGCAGGTCGAAGCTCGATCCCGCAGTCGTCAGATTTGACTGGCACTCCGTGAAGGGCAATCCTCCAGCGCTCCCGAGCGGAAGCGGCCCGCAGCCAAGTTGATAGGGCACAGAAGAGAACAGGGGAAAACCGAACAGGTCATCCTGCACCTGTGAGATTTGAACGCTGGTGACGCCGGAGACAGCCTCGCCCGTCGGCGAGCCACTGTCCGGCACGGCGGTCCCGGGTGCCACCGCCGTCAGTGTCACGAGCGGGATGCCCACCCGCCCCGTCGCGATCCACTCAGCGTAGAAGGTTCCACTTCCCGACAGGGTAGTCACGGCGCCTGACACGTCGGCCGACGTGACGGCCGCACCGCCACCACCGAACAATCCCCCCCATTGTGCCCAAAACGAAGCGGACGTACCGCCGTTGGCGATGGTGGTCGCCTCGAGCTGAGCCATCAGGTAGCTGCCTCCCTTATAGGTGAGCTCGGTTCGCGCGGTCGGGTCGGAGAGGTTGATGACCTCCACGTCCCCGCTCCCACCGCGCACTCCTCGTTCGATCAGAGCGAGTGCCCCGCGTCGCAGCCAGCCGCTATCGAATGCGGCCGTCGCGTGCCGTGACTCCGCGGCCAGTGTGCAAAGCGCATCTTTCGTCCAGAACGCGCTCGAGTCCGTGTTTCTGCGCACGAGGAACCAGTGGTGCGCCAGTTCATGGACGATAGCGTGGGCGTTGAAGAGCGGCCGATCTTCGGTCCCATCAGGGTACCCTGGCTGCACGACGTGCATGACTCCTCGAGTTCTCCCCGCCGTCAACCGTTGCGTAGATGGTACCGTAGCCACGAGGTTGACGTTCCGATCGAACGCACCGAGGGAGGTCTCCAGCCACGCCACATCTTGCAGGAGCGAAGGCGAAATCACGCCCGAGAGATAGTCGTCCAGCGCTTGGCGCGTCCCGGTTCCTGACCTCGCATCCGTGGCTACGGTGATCGAATGGCCCGAAACTGTCGCGACCTGTGTCACTATCTCGCCACCGTCCAGAATCAACACACCGTGCACCATCGGCGTGACGATTGCCGATCCGAAGGTGACGCTTCCATCGCCATTCGCCGTTCGATCCCCGGCACTCAGCGCGAGTGTTCCGGTCGGCGGACTCACGACGAATGAGCTGAGCGTCACCTCGTCATCCGCCGTCACCTCCGGCGCAGTGGGATCCACCAGCCAAGCCGCAAGGTACCCGAAAGCGAAATGCCGAAGGCCAGCACTCCCCGAGCCTGGTGTCCACGTCGTCATGACGGCAAACTCCAGGGCGTCATCCGCAGCATCCACTCGGCCGACCGTCAGTTCGCGCCACGTGATCGTGAGGACGACGGTTTCCGCCCCCGTTACCGTGAACGGGCTCTCCACATCGAAACGCGTCGCACGTCCACCATCCAGTAGCGGAATCGTCGTCGCGCTCGCCACCCCCGTCACCACCTCCTCAACCCCATCCACCTCCATCTTCACGGCCACGGTGGCCACTTCGGCCGAGTCCACTGTCGGAATCGCGAAGGCCAGCTTGCCCAGCATGCAGTCCCATCCCGTCTCGCACGCCACGTCGATGTACAGCTTCGACTCGTGCACCCACTCGGTGTCACTGACGTAGGTGAGCTTCTCCGCGGCCGAATCGAGCGTCGCGACGACGTTGTCCCCCGGCGACACCGTCTCGGGGGCCTCTACCCGGTAGAGCGCACGATCACTCAAGTTCCCCCCGAACACGTAGCCAGCCTGCCCCGCCGGGTCGTACGCGGCGCTCGCCCCGTAGCGCGCGCCGAAGCTGCTCGGCGTGGGGACCGTGGCCACACCAGGGATCCAGGCGGCGCTCGTTCCTGACGACGACGACGAGTCGCGACCGCCGACGATCACCGCGGTCCCCCAGTCCCCGCTCGCCCCCGTGCGCACCATCGCCGCGTCGATGAGCGGCAGGTAGGCGCTGCCCGGATCGACGGGCTCGTACTCCCAGAACTCCTGCTCGGAGACCATCCAGTTCTGTCCTGGGTCCTGGAACCCGTCCGCGACGTCGGCGAACCAGGGCCCGACACTCGACCATGCGCCCTCGTAGGCCGTGCAGTGACTCGGGCAGCCTGCCGTCCAGTACTCCACGCACGTCGCCATCGCGTCGTACTCCCACTCCGATGGGAGATCCTGCTGCCAACTCCCCCCATAGTGCACGGCATCAACATCAGAACCGTTGGCAGGGGTGCCCCAGGTACGCGTGGCCCGATCCCACGCGGCGTCGGGCAAGTACGCACCACTCCCACGCAGGCCGTACGAGGCCCGGGCCGGGTAGTCTTCGAGGACCGTGCCGACCTCGTCCCAGATCGCGGCGTCGTCGGCGATCACCGACCCGCCGGCGGTGATGGACAGCTTGGTCGGCGCGTTCGCCGCCGTGACCGACTCCGAAGTGCCCCCGGCGACAGAGAACAGTTCGTCCCAGTCGGCGCAATCCGTGCCCTCGCAACCGGTCGTGCCGCCAAGTACGTACAGCGCACCTGCCTCAGGATCCATCCAAGAGGCCGCCTGCCAGACGCCCGGAGCCAACACCGAGTACGCCACCTCGCTCTCCCCGTGCTCGCAGAAGGGATCCTCCGCGCAACCGAAGGTGTGATCGGCCTCCTCGCCGAAGCATTCGCCGAGACCTACGCCCGAGCACGCGTCGAAGTAGCACGCATCGGTACCGCCACACGATTCGTCGACCATCGGGTGCTCCAGATTCCCAGCGCACCGAGCGTCGCCCACGAGCGAGAACCAGTACTCCACCGGCGGGAGGCTCCCTACACGAGTGAACCCCGCCGACAAGTTCGCGAGATCGGCACTCCAGATCCCGTCCCGAGCGCGTCGGCCGACGGAGTCAACTTCGAGTCCGCCCGCCAGCAGGAAAGTCTCGGTGGTCGGGTCGAAACCGAAGGCGCCACCGTAGTTGCCGCCACCCGTCGCACCCGTGCCCAGAATCTGCGTCCATCGGCAGCCCGGCGCCTCGGACTCTAAATTCGTTAGGTCAAACACCCATAAATCGTCGTACCCCCCCCCCCCACCGTCGTCACCACCAGAAAGCACGATTCCGCGCGAAAGCAGGCGTCCGCCCACGCTGATCGGATCGTCTGTGACGAAACTCGACATATGTGCATAACGACGCGGCGCCGGCCGCCCACTATCGTCGCACCCGTCGGCCACCCCGACGACCGCGTACTGCTGGGTTTCCCCCTCGGGCAGCGCACCGTCCTTCGACTCGTCCCCCGGGCAGCCCAGCAGGAGCACAGCCAGCATCGCGACCTCCGCATGCACTGTACCCGACACCAAAACCGCGCGCAAGTTCCCGCGCGGATAGAAACCCCCCTCCCGTGCCGCCTCTCGCGTCGATCCTCGCGCTCCTCGGCGGCTGCCCGCACCCCGCGCTGGGGCCCGGCCAGACGATCGTGGAAGACATCCGCGTGGAGGGCAATAGCGCGAGCCCCTTCGCCGCCGATAGCGCCGGGGCCTTGCTCGACGCCATCGAGCAGCGTCACACGCGGCGGCTAGTGGACTTCGAGCCCGTCGTGCTCGGGAAGACCACGCTCGAGCTCCACCGACTCGACGCCGGACCGCTCGTGGGCGACGCCGGCCTCTTCGACGAGGGCGTGCTCGTCGACGACGCGAAGCGCCTGGAGACCTGGTACCAGCACCACGGCTACTTCGACGCGAAGTTCCTGAGATGGGAAGAAGTGCCACGACGACGACCGGATCGCACCGGCGCCCAACGCATCGACCTGGTGGCCCACGTGGAACGGGGCCAGCCGTCGGTGCTCGACGCCGACATGGAGATCGGGGGCATCGACAGCCTGAGCGGCCCCTTCGCCGACGGCCTGCGCCGACTGCTCGAGCTCAGGGCCGGCGACACGTTCAACCTCGACGCCTACCAGTCGAGCCTGGATGCGGTGCGCGAGCGTCTCCACGAGCGAGGCTATGCCTACGCGAAGGTGACCGGGCGTGTGGATGTGCGTCCCGACCTGCACACCGTGCACGTGCGTCTCGATGTGGAGCCGGGCCGCGCCTGTGTGTTTGGAGAGATCACGGTCCGCGGCGAGAAGATCCTCCCCGAGGCGAGACTCTTGCAGGAGCTCGGCTTCGAGCCCGGCGACGGCTACCGCACGAGCAAGATCGTCGCCGCGCGACAGCGCCTCTACGGTCTCGGCGTGTACGCGCTCGTCGAGGTGCGCCCGGTGCTCGACACCCCCGAGGCGCGCGAAGTCCCCATCGAGATCCGCCTGCAACGCCGTCCCTCGCGCACCTTTGCCTTCGGTCCGTCGCTGGTCGTGGAGCCCGGTCAGCAGCGGGTCGTCGCGGCCGTGAGCTACCGCGACGACGACGTGGTCAAGCGGCTCTTGCGCTACGAGGCCACGGTGGAGGGCGGCGTGGCCGCCACCGTCGATCCCACGGCCGAGGTCGACGTGGGCACCCAGGCACTCGACACCATCGCGCCTGTCGCGAGCTTCAACCAGAGTTTCACCGTCCCCGGGCTCGTTGGGGGGCACATCGCGCTGGGGCTGGGCACCACCGCGCTGCTCGGCGTGGAGACCGGCTACCGCGAGTTCGAGGCGACCACCCTCCCCAGCGTCACCTGGACGCCGGATCGTCGTATCGCGGCCACATTCGGATACCAGCTCAAATACCACCGATACTTCGACGTCATCGACCGCGCCGCGATCGTCGACAGTCGCCTGGACGTGTCGGCCAAGAGCGAGTACCTGCTCTCCTCGCTGGAGCAGTCGCTCACCTGGGACGCGCGCGACAACCCCCTCGCGCCAACGCGAAACTACTACTTCATGGTCGCGACATCGGAGGCCGGAGGCCCCCTGGGCGGTGACTTCGGTTTCTTCCGCGTCCTGGGCGAAGTGCGCGGCTATCGTCACCTGCGCGCCGGGAGCTGGGAGCCGGGCACGATCCTCGCGGTACGCGGCGGTGGCGGCGCAGTGTTGCCCTACGAGACCGGCGCCAATATCGACCTCGACGAGCGGCTCTACGTGGGCGGCGGCAGCACGGTGCGCGGCTGGGGCGACAAGCGCCTCGGCCCCCACGTGCTCGTGGAGGTCGACGGCGTGGAAACCTACGAGCCGGTGGGCGGCCTTTACTCGGCCTATGGCAGCTTCGAGCTACGACAACCCCTGCTCTGGTCGACGGGCATGGTGCTCTTCGTCGACGGAGGGCGCGCGTGGGACAAGGCCGAGCTGGTGCTCGACAACCCCATCCAGCTCGGCCTCGGCGGCGGCCTCCGGTACTACAGCGCCATCGGCGCGATCCGCTTCGACGTGGCCTTCGCGTTGAAGAACGCCGATCAACCGGCCTGGGCCGACCAGACGTGGGCGGTGCACCTCGGCCTCGGCGAGGCCTTCTGATGCGGAAACGCGGGCTGCGGCTCCTGGCCTGGACCCCCGTCCTGAGCGCATTCTTGCTCGGCGTGGCGGTGATGGGCCTCCTGGGCCTCTTGCGCACCCAGCTCGGCAACGACTGGCTCCTCGCGCAGCTGTTGCCGCGTTTCCAGCCCGTGGCCGGGCGCATCGAGGTGGATCGCCTGCGCACCGACGTGCTCTCCTGGGTGGAGCTCGACGGCGTGCGCGTGGTGGATCCCGACGGCAACCGGCGGATCGTGGCGGAAACCGTACGCGCCGAGCTGAGCCCGACGGCGCTTCTGGCCGCCACCCTGCCGGTGCACGACCTGGTGGTGCACGGTCTCGACGTGCAGCTCGACGGGGGGGACTTCGACCGCATGTGGCCCGCGTCGGGCGACCCGAAGCCCTGGTCGGGCCTCCCCTTCGGCCTCGACGTGCGGCACTTCACGGTGGACGGACGCGTGCGCGTGGGCGAGTGGAGCGTCGACACGCTCGCGCTCGAAGGCGCAGCCAGCGTGAGCGGGCGCGTGGTGATGTGGTCCGATCTGCAAGGCTCCGCCTCTCTCCGCGACCTCCCCGCGAGCATGTCGACGAGCGGGCGGTGGACGCCAGGCTTCCTCGTGCTCTTGCCCTCACGCGCCGGGCTGGGGACGGCCGCGAGCCTCTCGATCGAGGGCGCCCTTCGCGACCAGTCACTCGCCTTCGAGCTGACCACCTTCCAAGCGGAGCCGCTCGCGCTCGCCCCGCTCGTCCCGGCGCTGGCCGAGTCGCGACTCAAGGGGCGTTACATCGGTGCTGCGAGCGTCGGCGGCACCCTCGGCGCGCCCGAGGTGCGCGTCGACCTCTCCACCCCCGGAGGCCCGCTCAGCGCCAACCTGGCGGCAGACTCGACGGTCAAGCCCCTCGCCTGGGCGATCGACGCGCAGACCCCGGGCCTCGACCTCGCCGCCGTGCTTGAGGGCGTGGAGACGGTGAACCTTGGCGGCTGGGTTCGCGCCAAGGGCACGGGGATGGCGTGGCCCAGCGAGCTCCAAGGCACCGCCGAGTTCGACGCCATCGCTCACGCCCGGGGCGAGCGGCTCCACGCGAACGGCACGGCCTCCCTGGCCGACGGCAAGGTGCGGACCGAGGGCCTCTCGGCCAGCGCCGGCTGGGCCGACGCGCGGCTGGCCGGCGAGGTCGACGCCGTGGCGCGCACTCTCAGTGCCCGGGTGGCGTACTCGAAGGTGGCGCTGCGGCGCATCGGACTGGAGGGCACGGTCGGCTTCACGGGGGTCGTCACCGGGCAGTTCGCCGAGGGGCTGAGTGGTCACGCCACCGGCAGCGTCAACGGGGGCGGCCTCGCCGCCGAGAGCGCGACCGTCGACCTCCTCGCGGGCACGGTCGACGTGCAGTGGGACGGCAAGAAGCCCACGGGCCACGCCGAGCTCGGTGTTCACGGCCTGCGCTGGCGCGACCGCGGCGCGGCGACCGGCATGGTGGTGATCGACCTCGCCGACGACTACCGCGCGCAGCTGCGCCTCGCCGAGCCTGATCGCACCGTGCTCGTCGCCGATGCTCGATTCAATCCCGCTCGCGACGAGCTGACCGTCGATGGCCTCGACATCGAGCTCGGCCCCGGCGTACGCGCCACCGGTCACGGCACACAGCGCGCGAAGTGGCTGCGCGAGGGCGGCGTGGCCGGGGTGCACGTCGACCTCGCCGTGGGACGCTCGGGCAGCGTCGCCGCCGACGGTGGCTTTGGCACGGGCCGACGCGACACGCTGGTGCTCAGCGTGCGCGACTTCGACCTCTCCGACCTCGCGCCGGTGATCGGGTCCACTGCGGCTGGCTACCAGGGCAGCGTGCACGCGGGCCTTGGGCTGGTGGGCAACCTCGACGACGTGCGCGTGGAGGGCTCGGTGACGGTGCTCGACCTCGTGGTGCCCGGCGCCCTGCGCGGGGCGCAGGTGTCGGTGAGCATCGAGGGCAACGGCGAGGCGCTCAACCTGGAGGGCACCGTGGCCGACGGCACCGCCGAGCGCGTGCGTTTCTCGGGCTCCGCGCCCTTGCAGGTGTCGCGACGGGGTGTGCGGCTCATGCAAGACGGTCCCGTGCGCCTACACCTCGCGATTCCCCCTGTCGATAGCGCCACGTTGTCGGCCCTGCTCGACAACCGGCCCTTGCCTGAGGCCACCACCAGCCTCGCCCTCGACCTCGGCGGCACGACGGCTGAACCGACAGCCACTCTCACCAGCAGCCTCGACCTCCCGCTCGGCGGCGAGGGACCGAGCGTGCGCACGTGGGTCGACGCCAACCTTGCCGGGGGATTCCTCGCCGGTCGCGTCGTGGTCAACCAGGCCTTCCAGTCGCGCGCCGAGATGTACGTCGCGGTGCCCGTGCAAACCGGCGTGGCGATGGACTGGCTGCGTGGGCGGGGCGGACAGCCCACCCGCGAGACGCTCCTCGGCGACCTCAACGGGAGCGTGATCCTCAAGCAGTTCCCCATCGCAACCCTGCGGCGTCTCGGCCGGGTTTCGTGGGACGTCGACGGCAGCATCCAGGGCGCCTTTGCCCTCACGGGCAAGCCCTGGGCTCCTCGACTCGCCGGCGGCGTCAACCTCGCGAGCGCGCGACTCGGCGACATCCCCGTGTCACCGGCGACGATAGAACTTGCCCCCTCGGTCTTTGGTTATCGCGTGGACATGCGCCTAGGATTCGGCACCCCCGAGCGCGCAAAAGCAACTGGCGTCTTCGCGCGCGCCCGCGCCGAGGCGCCCCCCGACGCGGACTGCCTGGAAGGCGAGGGCTCGGGCGAGCTCACCGTCGGCGGCTTCGTGCCACTGGGCGACGACTTCGCGCTCGACAAACCTGGGCTCCTGCTCGAGATCGGTGGCGCGGGCCTACCGGTCGCGGCGTTGGAGGCCCTGCGGGTGGGGGTCATCGATGCGATGGGCTGCCTCGTCGCCGCGGGCGAGGTAACCGGCAGCCTCGCAAAACCCGCGATTAGCGTGGGCTACTACGTGCGGGAGGGCGCGCTCACCCTCTCCCCTCTCGGCCTCCGGCTCGACGAGCTGCGGATGCGCGGCCGTGTGCAGCCCGGCATCGCGGTGATCGACCAGGTGACCGCGCGCACCGCTCCGGCCTACGCATCTGGAGAGCTGCGCGAGCTCGGCCTCGGTCACGGCACCATCGACGCGAACGCAAAGTTGAAGCTCGATGGTTTCCGTCCTCAGTCGATGGCGGGATCAGTGAAGCTCGACCGCGCCTGGCTCGTCGCCACCGCCGACCGGCGGGCCCAGGTCTCCGGCGAGCTCAGCGTTGCCAGCGATGGGCGTGCACTCGACGCCCGGGGTGCCTTGCGCGTCGACAACGCCTACATCCACCTGCGGGAACGGTTCTTCGAGTCGAGCCGGGGCACCACGCTGCACCCCGACATCCACCTCTCCACGCCCGGCGCCGTGGCCAGCGCCGTGGCCGAGGGCAGCGCGCCCGCCTTCACCCTGGCGCTGCACCCGAAGATCGACGTCGACCTCGCCGGCAACGTGCGCGTCGACGTCGCGATGCCGCTCCAGGGCGCCTACGGCGACCTCGCGCGCTCCCTGTCCACTGTGCTCGTGGAGACCGAGCTCGACGGCGAGGTGCGCCTCGACCACAAGGGCGACGAGCTGCGCATCACCGGCGAGGTGGAGCCCCAGCGAGGGCGCGCCGAGGTGCTCGGGCGGCCCTTCGAGCTCACCGAGGGCACCGTCGCGTTCACCGGGGCCGACTACCGACAGCCGGTGCTCGACCTCGAAGCGGTGCATTCCACCGAGTATGGGGAGATCACCGTGGCCATCGGGGGCGTGGCCGGGGCGCCCACGCTCGACTTCTCGAGCGACGAGGTGTCGAACGAGGTGGCCATCGAGATCCTCGTGCTCGGCAAGCCGATCGCCGAGATGGAGGCCGGCGAGGGCAACGGCACCCAGGCCCTTGCGCTCGTGTCGGCGATGCTGCGCAACGAGGTGAAAGAGGGCGTGGCGTCGACCCTTCACCTCGACCGGGTGGAGGTGACCGACGGCATGTTCGGCGTCGGCTTCGCCCTCGGACGGAACGTCTTCCTCACCACCGCCTACGAGTTCGACACCGACCCGAACACCAAGGACAAGCTGGGTGTCTCGCTCGAGGTGACGCTCCCCTACCGCTGGTACCTAGAGGTGGGCACCAACAGCAGCGCCGAGATCGGCGTGTCGGCCTACAAGAAGTGGCGCTTCTGACGCCGGGCGAACACGAGCAGCACCGGTAGCGCCGCGACCCCGCCGCAACCGCAGTCCTCGGCCGGTTCCGTGGGGGTGGCACGCGCGACAACCAGGGTGACCGGCGCCTCGTGGTGCTGCGGCTCGCCGTGGAAGGGCGAGGCGCTGCTGTCGGACACCGTCACCCAGAAGGTGTGCTGGCCAAGCTCCGTCGGCGTGCCCACCACGGCACCGGTCTCCGAGAGTTGAACGCCGCCGGGCAACTCACCCCGCGTGACGGTCCAGCGATAGGGCTCGGTGCCGCCCCAGGCCACGAGCTCGGCCGAGTAGTCTTCGCCGCGCGTCGCATCGGGCAAGAGGCTCGTCACCACCGTCACGCCGCGCTCAACCTCGGAGAGGGCCGCCAGCTCGGCGAGCCGCGGCGCCTCCTCCGGCTCGGCATGGAGGCTCGAGCTCTCCGACGGGTCGGTGACGAGGTCGTAGAACTCTTCCTCACCGGTGGCGGTCGCGACATATTTATGTGTGTTCGTGACGACGCCAGCCCAGGGCGGCGATCCGGCCGGCCAGCCCTGGATCGCGACGTGATCCCGCGACGGCGCCCCGCTGTCGCAGAGCGCGGGAACGAGGCTCTGGCCATCGCCCTCGACGTCGAGTCCGGCCAACTCCTGGACGGTGGCGCCCAGGTCAAGGTTGGCGGCCACCAGCCGGTCGTCGACGCGTGGCGACGCGCCCGGGACGCTCACCAAGAGGGGCACGTGAACCGACTCCTCGTAGGGAAGGCCCTTCCCGCTGAGCCGGTGCTCTCGCCACATCATGCCGTTGTCGGAAGCAAGGATGAACGCGGCACGTTCCCCGCGGCCGGCCGCCTCCACCGCGTCGATGATCGCCACGATGGCGCGGTCGACGGCGTAGAGCGACTCGTTGCGCTCCTGCACGGCGACGTCGAAGGCGGCGAGCTCCTGGGCGGTGGCCAGCGGCAGGGACTGGACCCACGCCGGCTTGTCGGCAAGGTCGGCCTCCTCGAAGGCGCCGCCCCGGTAGAGTTCCCCGGCCAGGCGGCCCACGTCGCTGATGTGCGGCGTGTGCGGCGAGTGTGGGGCGAGGAAGCTCAGGTGCACGAACAGCGGCTCGCTGGGGTGGGCCTCGATGAAGGCCTGCACCTTCCCCACCTGCCACTCGGTGACGTACCCGCCGAATGGCTCCTCGCTGGTGTGGCCCGGCGCGTCGGCGGCTGACTGTCCGGCGCGGGCCGAGCCGGTGTTCCAGTCAACGCCATCCACCACGCCTGCCCAGTCGGTCCAACCGGGCGGGACGTACTGCCCGAGGAGACCGTAATCGTTCAGGTACTTCCCGTAGAGCGCGGTGGCGTAGCCGCTCTCGGCCATGCGCACGGCGAGCGTGTGACCGTCGTCGAAGACTGTCGCACCGCCGTTTGGGGCGAGGTTGGTGATCACCCCGGCGCGGGACGGCGTGTAGCCACCGCTCAGCAGGCTGGCGCGGGAGGGGCAGCACAGCGGGGTGGTGACGTAGGCCCGCTCGAACTCGACGGCCACTGGCGCAAGGCGAGCCGTCGTCTCGGGCAGGTACGCGAGCTGGTCGACGCGCGCGTCGTCGAGCAGGAAGAGGAAGACGTCGAGCGGCGCCTCGGCGGGGCAGGCCATGACGCGCGATTCTACGACGACTGGCTAGGGGACGCCGGTCTTCGCGCTGATGATCTCGTCGACGATACCGTAGTTGACAGCCTCGTCGGCGGTCATGATGTAGTCGCGGTCAGTGTCCTTCACGATCCGGTCGTAGGCCTGGCCGGTGTGTAGCGTGAGGATCTGGTTGAGCTCGGCGCGGATGCGCACGATCTCCTTGGCCTGGATCTCGATGGCGCTGGCCGGGCCCTGCGCGCCGCCGAGGGGCTGGTGGATGAGCACGCGAGCGTGCGGCAGGATACGACGCTTGCCCTTGGTGCCGGCGGCGAGGAGGACCGCGCCCATCGACGCCGCCTGCCCGATGCAGATGGTGTTCACCGGGGGGCGGACGTAGTTCATGGTGTCGTAGATGGCCATGCCGGCCGTGACGCTGCCACCGGGGCTGTTGATGTAGACGAAGATGTCGCGCTCGGGGTCTTGCGACTCGAGATAGAGCAGCTGCGCCACGACGAGGTTCGCGACGTCGTCGTTGATCGGGTAGCCCAGGAAGACAATCCGATCCTTGAGCAACCTGGAGAAGATGTCGGAACGATCTTCACCACGGTGGGTGGGCTCGGAGACGATCGGGATGATGGGCATGCCTACTCCTCGGTCTTCTTCTTGGAACGCGCCTTCTTGGGCTTCTCTTCCGCGGCGGGGGCTTCAGCGGCCACCTCAGCGGGCGCGGCATCAGCAGCGCTCGCCTCGACGGCCTCGGCCTTCTTCGCCTTCTTCGCCTTCGGCTTGGCCTCGACGGCGGCCTCGGCCTTCGGCTCTTCCACCACGGGCGCGGCTACGGCGGCGGCCTCGTCGCTGTCGTTCACGTAGTCGAGCTCGCAGCGCTCCAGGACCCAGTCGAGCGTGCGCTCTTCGAGGAGGTGCTTCTTCAGCTCGCCCACGGCGCCGTCCTTCTGGATGTAGCCCTTGATGGCCTCCACGCGCTGGCCGCGCGCGTCGGCGATCTCCTGGTACTTCCGATCGAGGTCGTCGTTGGTGATCTCGATGCCTTCCTTGCGCGCCACAGACTCGAGGATGAGCCCCGCCCTGGCGGCGAAGGTGGCACGGTTGCGAAGGTCGGCCAGCTGGGCCTCGGAGTAGCGGATCGAGCGCGGGTCGCGACCGCGGTAGGCGGCCTGGACACCGAGCTCTTCGAGCAGGAGCTTGAGGTTCTTCTCGGCCAGCGCGGCCGGGACATCCACCTCGTGGCCTTTCACCAGCTCCTGGAGGAGCTGGATGCGGGCCTGGTTGCGGCCGTTCTCGTTGGCTCGCGACTCGAGGTCCATGCGAACGGCGGCGCGCATCGCCTCGGCCCCGCCCTCGTAGCCGCAAGCCAAGGCCGACTCGTCGGTGAGGTCGGGCACGCGCTGCTCCTGGATACCCAGGACGCTGAGGGTGGCGGAGAAGGACTTGCCACGGTTGGCGGCCACGCTCGACGACTCGGCGATCTCGACGGCGGCCGTGACGCTGCCGCCCTTCTTGAGACCCACGAGGTGACCCTCGACGCCCGGCCAGTAGCGCTCGCCGGCGGTGTTGACGAGGGTGCCCGCTTCGAGCACCTCGTCGCCATCCTTGATCTCGGTGAGCACCAGGTCGCCCTGCTTCACTTCGCGGTCGTCTTCGACATCGACGAGACGCGCCTGCGCGGCGAGGCGGCGCTTCACGTCGAGCTCCACCTGGTCGTCGCTCACCTGCGCGAGCGGGTAGCGGATCTTGAGGCCGGTGTAGTTGGTGGCCTCGACCTCGGGCTTCACCTGGACGGCGATCACGAAGTTGAAGTCGCCTGCGCCGAGCGGATCCGCGTGCTCGACGGTGGGCTGGCCGATGAACTCGAGGTTCTTGGCCGCGTCCTGGAAGCGCAGGTTCATCAGGTCGCTCGCCACCTCGCTACGCAGCTGCTTGCCGTAGCGGTCTTCAAGCACCTTCCGCGGAACCTTGCCAGGACGAAAGCCCGGGAAACGCACTCGGTTGGCGAGGTTCTTGAAGGCGGAGTCGAGCTTCCGGTTGACCTCGTCGCTCGGGACGGTGAAACGGATGCGCTTCTGGACGGAGGAGACCAGCTCGATCTCGAAGGACATGACTCAGTTCCGGGCTTGGGGGTGCGAGAAGGGGGAGTTGAACCCCCACGGGTTTCCCCACCGGATCCTAAGTCCGGCGCGTCTGCCAGTTCCGCCATTCTCGCGGATATCCGGATGGGAAAGTGGTGGGCCCTCCGGGGATCGAACCCGGAACCTGCGGATTAAGAGTCCGATGCTCTACCAATTGAGCTAAAGGCCCATAGATGCGGGACAATGAAGCGCGAGAAGTTGGTGGGGTGGCTGACGGGACTT
>SXGU01188570.1_pt1 | contig 20452 bp, 11 predicted proteins | sample 3174531 | NCBI WGS metagenome assembly SXGU01 (sample SAMN11356863, study PRJNA531348) | freshwater metagenome | isolation source: freshwater sample F1-140 | place: China: Fuxian Lake, Yuxi | collected 2017-12-25 | reverse complement strand
GTTGGATTCACAAGAGACTGGGGGGCTGACGCCGCCCCGCTCGCCGGAACATCTCATGGATGACCGTGCGAAGAATCAGGCTCATCCGAGTCGAGAAGTGTTTGCTGAGTTTGAGCGAACAATCCCGCTACGAAAGCCGAGCGTCACTCAAGAGCCCGCTGCTACCACCGAGGACGACGAAGTCGTCGTTGCTCCAAAACGCGAGCCAATCGCTCCGCGACCGCTGCCAATGATCATTCCGGCGGGAACCTCCGCGCCTGTGATTGAGCCGGGCGTTCCTCGTTCTTTTCCGCCTGTCTCCGCGAAGGAGTTGCCTGACGTGACAGACATCATCACTACCGCGCCGGATTCACCGGACCCGAACCTCGAACAGGTCGCTCGCCCGCGCGACGTGGCTGTGTTGGTCGAGCAAGTGTTCGAGGATCTGAGGCAACGACGTTTAGACCAGGCTCGGCAGCGCACTGCATGGCTGAAGCAGATCGTCACCCGTCGCGAGTCGGCGTTGGAAGAGACTTCGCCCGTGAAGCTGTCCAGTGACGCTTCGGAACCACGCCGCTTGCACGTCGATGAGCATGCGGCTCCCGTCAACACAACGCCGTCCGAAAAGTCGCTCGACGACAATGAGATCACGAATCGTCCTTAAGGAGTTGTCATGTCGTCCGCCAAATCAAACTCCGTTCCATCTCCGGATTCCGTGCATGACGTGTGGCTGCGTCAGCGTGCCGAATTGGAGAACGATCTCTTCGATGGCTGGCAGCCAATCACCGTCACGGCCGCGCCGCTGATCGTGAATGAAATCGGTGAGCGGGAGGCGTCAGCCCCCCGGTCTCACGTGGAACCTCCTGTTGCTCCAATCGTCGTTCCGACCGTCGAATCCGTTATTGAACTCACCGGGGTGCTGACGCCGCCCCGCTCGCCAGAAGTGTTTCCGCTGGCCAGCACGCTGGATGCGGACAAGGCTCAGCATGTCGAATGGCTCAAGCAGGCGAACGATGGAGCGTTGCGGCAGCGGATCGAGCATCAACGGCGTGTGGAGGAGAGCCTCGCCCAACAGCGCGAGGCGTTCAATCAAGACTTGGCTCGACTGCGAACGGCGTTCGAGCAAGAACTCGCGGCGAGAGACACGGCTTGGACGGCGCAACGAGATCAAGAGTGGGCCGCGCTGCAATCGGTGAAGCAGGTTCACGAACAAGCCCAGCGACGACTCCACGAAGAGACGGCGACACAGCGAGTCCGCGAACGCGAAGAGCTGATGCAGTGGCGTCAGCAAGCGGAAGCGGAATTGGCCGAAGCTCACCGATTGTTCGAGCAGGAACGATTGCAGCAGCAGCAAGAGTTTGCTCGGCAGCGGCAAACCGAGATTGAACGGCTCCGTCGCGAGCGAGACGAGTTCGACGCGCGCGTTCGGCAGATCCAGTCAGAACTGACCATCGCACGACAGCGGCAGGAAAACGATCTGCGGCACGTTCAAGATGCTCAAGCCGCCCAGATGCGAGCCGAGCGTGCCGAACTCGACAAGCTACGAGAAACGTGGCTGGAGAAATTCCGCCGTGAGCAAGTGGTCCTGGAGAACGGTCTGCAATTCTTCGGTCAGCACTTGTCGCGACTCAGCGAGGAATTGCGTGCCGCCCAGCGCGGCCTGCAAGCGGTCGCCGAATCCGCGACGGAAGCGCATCCGACGTTGCCCTTCGCGACACCAGTCGCCGCTCCGATCGTCGAGGCACCAGCGCCGCCGGTTCTCACACTGCAAGACATTCAACAGCGACTGCAAGACCTTCCACAAACTCAGCGATTTGCCGCCTGAACGTGAACCTCCCCACGGAGACAAACCAATGCGACGACTGACGATCTTAAGCCTGATGTGGCTTACCTGCGCGATTTCGTGCGCGGTTGGATCGTCTGTTTTCGGCGACGATCCCGATCAACTGGCCGCTCAAGCGATCCACGCGGGGCAGACACGTGACCTCTCAGCGATCCCCGCTCTGGCGAGTGGATTGAACGACGAATCTCGGCTGCTCCGTCAGTCATCGGCTTGGGCACTGAGCCAAATGGGGGATGCGGTCAGCGATTTCTCTGCGGAGCTGACTGCGGCGCTTGCGGATCAGGATGCGAAGGTCCGCTGCGCGGCCGCCACATCGTTAGGACATCTCGACCGCAAAGCGTGGCGTGCGGAAGCCGCGCTGTGGCAATGCACTTTGGATCGGGACGTGGATGTTCGCTGTGCCGCGCTAATCGCGCTGCGAACAGTCTCGACCTCGAAGCACAGCGCCGCGCTAGGGGCGTTGATTGAGTGCCTGCAAGCGGCCGCCACCGACGTGCAATCGGAGGCAATCGCCACCGCGGTCGTGGTCCAATCGCAATGGGACGATGACGAAAAGAAAATGCTCGTGCCACACTTGGGCCGAATATTCGCGACCTCCAACGACGACCTCCGATTAGGGGCAGCCGTGTTACTGGGTGAACTGGGTTTGCCGGCCGCTCCGGTGATCCCCGCGCTGGCCAGCGCGGCGGACGACCTTGATGAGCATGTCCGCGCGGCGGCCCTGCGAACGCTGGGACATCTCGCCGATGACATCGATCAACGCTGGAATCAACTCCAGGCAGAACATCGCGCGGCATTACGTCGTCCCTGCGACATCGCCGCGAAGATGCTTGCCGGTCATGGAACAGACTCCGCCGAAATCGCACGGCTCGCCGAACAATTTCGGCAATTGACGGATGGCATCCAATTGGTGTCCGGTGAAGAACATGGTCGCTCGCAATCGACAGCCAGCGATCTGGCGAAAACATCTGCGGCACACGCCGCGATCTCGGAAGCGAATGCGACTTCGGTAAGTCCTTGGAAATGGATACTCGCCGGATTGGCGTTGTGCCTCGGATTGGGATTGCTGTGGTTCGGCTTGTCACGCCGCGCGGCGATGAAGACGAAGACGTCAACGCTCGTGACTACGGGCTGGGGGCAGGCTCTGCCGAATTCAGAATTGGCGGAGTCGAACTCCGTTGACGAAGGACGATCGCCTCTACCAATTCTGAATTCGGCGGTGTCTGACTCCTCGCCGGGGACGCGCGCCGATATCCCGCAGTTGCTGGCGGCGCTCACCTCCAGCGTTCCCGATGTGCGACAAGCCGCAGCGGTCTCGCTGGGACAAATTGGTTTGGGTGCGATTGATGCCGTGCCGCAATTGACTTCGGCGTTGTCCGATTCGGAACCGCGTGTACGAGCAGCGGCGGCGTTCTCGTTGTCTGCGTTCGGGCCTTACGCGATGGAAGCGGTTCCGGCATTGCGTGCGGCGTTGTCCGATGAGTTTTCCGCCGTGCGGACACGCGCGGCATTCGCGTTAGGACAAATTGGATCGGCCGCTCGGCGAGCCGGTGAAGAGTTAGCTCGGTTAGTGTCCGATCCCGATGTGTCGGTGCGTCGAAACAGCGCATCGGCCTTAGGGGGCATCGGGGCGGACACTGCCGTCGCTCGCCCAGCATTGCTGCGGGCACTCAGAGATTCCGATGCCGGCGTACGACGCTGCGCGGTGACGGCACTGGGATTGATCGACGTGGTCGGTTCGGTTGCGGAATTGCAACAAGCGTTGCATGACTCGGAAGCTGAAGTGCGACAGTGCGCGGCCGCCGTGTTGGGTGTTGGCATTCCTGCCAACTCACAGGCGAGCGGGGTGGCGTCAGCCCCCCGATCAATTGCGAACGGCGTGACTACTGTGACTGACGCGACGACCGGGGGGCTGACGCCGCCCCGCTCGCCTGATTCCAATCCGGCGAACTCTTTGAAGCTGTTTTGCCCGGATCAGGCAGTCGCGGAGTAACCAGCGACACACGACGAACACATTCCCGATGCGACCGACTTCATCGCTCAGTTGGAAGACACCGACAGCGACGTCCGTTGGCGTGCTTCGCAAGAGCTGACTCGGATGGGTGCGTCCGTCGTGCCGGAGATGATCGCCTCGCTGAGTCATCGCAATCCTGATGTGCGGCGGTTGCTGATTCACGCACTGGGACGAGTGGGATTCGAGGCACGTCCAGCCGTGTCTCCGCTGTTGATCGCGCTGCATGACGTGAATGCCGACGTTCGCAGCGCGGCTGCCGATTGTCTGGGGCAGTTCGGAGTCGTCAGCCGGCCGATGGTGCAAGAACTCATGCAGTCGCTGACCGACGCGAACTCCGAGGTGCGACGCTATGCCGCAACGACATTAGGCCGTTTTGGTCAACATGCCGGCGAAGCCATGACCGCCTTGCAGGTCGCGGCCATCAGCGACGTCGCCGCGAAAGTCCGCGTCGCGTCACAAGCGGCGCTGCAACGAATTACCGAGTCGCTTGTGGGAGCGGCCTGAGTCGAGATCAAAGGTCAGAGGTCCGAAAACAGGAGACAGGCAGATGACAACGCGCATCCATTTTGGTGGCCAGAGTTATTCGAGTTGGTTGTCCTGGGCAGCGTTGTCGCTGGGCTGCGTGCCGGGGTGCGCGAGCTGGGATCAAATGGCTCAAAACATCGCCCATCCGTGGCGTGCGAGTGGAGACATGATCGCACACACGAGCGAACGGGTCGAAGATGCCTGGGAGTCTGAATCGCCGCGTTCCTCAAAAACCAGAAACATGCCCGCGCAACAGTTGGCAAGCAATGCCCCGCCGGCGACATCCAACGCAAACGCTCGGCCGTCGAACGTTCCGTCACAGGCTCCGGTCAAGCCGCTGACTCCGGCTCCGACCAACGTCGAGTTGCTCCCTGCGCCACCGGTCAGTCTGACCTCGGCAACGGCGACTGCTCCTGTGGTCACTCAGGCCGCGCCGACGGCCAAGGCTCCCGTGACCGAAGCTCCGGCCAACACCACTTGGTGCCGAGTCCGTGTGCGCAACATCGGCAACCAGCCCGCAACACAAGTCGCCGTCATCATTAGTTCGCCCGCGAATGCACCGCTCGTCTCGAAAGAAGGCGAGACCGTCTCGGCTCCCACGACGGGCAAGATGGAATTCGCGCCGGTGGCTCAGATGGTGCCGAACGAGGAAATCATCCTGCTGGTCGGCGTCGCGACAACGGATGAACGAGCCAATCGCCTGCGCGTGCAAGTCCGCGATGCTCAAGGTGGCTCGAACCAAGAGTTGCAGGCGCGATGGAAGATTGCCATCGAAGCGGCGGAGTAGTCTGATTCTCGATTGCCGATCTTTGATTTTCGATTGAAACGCAGTCCGCCTTCCCAATCAAAAATCGGCCATCGAAAATTACTTAAACAGTCCGCCGAGCGTTTCGATGAGCCAGCCGTTCGCCGCACTGTAGCCTTGATGGCCCCACATGCTGCGGACAAGGTCGATGGAGGCCATGCCGCACAGCAGCATGACCACTGACGACACCGCCAGCATCGAGATCAAACCGCCGCCCCAGGGGTATTCGACCGCCACACCGACAGTCGCTTTCGCGGAGGAAGGCTCCAGTTCGGCTTCGTCACCGAACTCGCTGTCCTCTTCAAAGGCTTCGTCGCCGGCGAAGACGTCTTCGCTCTCGGCCACTTCCTCCTCATCGCCTTCGCTGAATTCAAAGGCATCCTCTTCGACTTCCTCTTCTTCCTTTTTCTTGACCATCGCGGCCCCGCCGTCGTCGGTCTCGTCTTCGTCGTCGAAGAGAAGCACGCTGGTATCGCCGGTGCTGCCACCGTCCACCGCGCCAATCTCGAAATCGCTCTCGGCCTCCTCCGGTTCGTCTTCCATTTCGAGCGACGGGACTTCGAGCATCGTGTCGCCCATGCCGTCTTCCTCATCGGCAGGCTTCTTCTTGCCTTTGGGGATCTTCATGGCCGGCATGGTTTCGGTGAGCCGTAAGTCGCCGTCGTCATCCTTCAGCGAGATGCCGCTGTCGGTGCCGGTCTCGGCCAACGTGATGCCCGCGTCTTCGTCGTCATCGCCTGACAGGGCAATGCCGCTGTCGTCGTCCATTTGCAGGGCGATGCCACTATCCCCCGCCAGCGTGATGCCTCCCTCTTCCTCGTCCGCGAACAACGAGAGGCCGCTGTCGTCGTCGTCTCCTCTTCGCTTCTCCAGCGACACGCCGCTGTCAGAGACATTGTCCAGCGAAATTCCGCTTTGCGGGCCCACCAGATTGATACCGCTCTGGCTGGTCAGCGAAATGCCGCTCCCTCCGTCGAGCGCGATGTCGCTGTCGTCCATCAGCACCGAGGAGCCTCCGCCACGAATGCCGCTCTTCGGACCAACGCCGCTGCCAGCACCTAAGCTCACGCCGCTGTCGGGCAGCACCGCCACGTCGCTGTCGCTGTCCTTCTTGAGCCTCGACCTCGGACCGGGAATCCGCGAGTCATCCAGCAGTCGCACGTCGCTATCGGAATCGGCACCGATCAACTGCACGTCACTGTCACTCTCCATTCCGATCGGCGCGCCGGAATCTTCGCCCGCCAGATGCACGTCGCTGTCCGAATCCGGCTCTTCGCTGACGAGCATGACATCGCTGTCGCTATCGGGCTTCGGCGCGAGATGACCGGAATCGGAGGGATCCGGCGCGAGCGTGACATCGCTATCGCTGTCGGGCTTGGCGAACCGCGTGCGGCTGCCGTCATCCAGTCGCACGTCGCTATCGGAATCGTTCAGACTCAGTTTCAGTGCGCTGTCCGGTACGGCGGTCGGCATATCCGACGCCAATCGCACGTCGCTGTCCGAATCATTCAGATTGATCCGGCCGCTGTCCGACGACAATCGGACGTCGCTGTCGGATTCTTGAAATTGCAACATGACGTCGGGGCCGCTGTCGTGACCGGCACCCAAGCGGTCATCCATCACCAATCGCACGTCGCTGTCGGACGCACCGCCCCCTCCGAACTCATCGAAGATGCTGCCGGCCACATCGTCGCTATCGGGATCGATGGTCGGCTCGTCACCGCTCAGTTGGCGAATGACCGACGGTGCGCTTCCCAAGCCTGATCCATCCGCAGCGTGGTCGTCGTCCAGCACCGAGCCGTCGTCTTCGCCGATCATCTGCACTTCGGGATCCGAAGAGGTCTGCATGCGGCGACCGAGTTCCTCGATGTCCTCTTCCTTGAACTTGAACGTCCCGCGATCCGCAAAGCCGCGAATCTCTCCTTTCGAGCGGAGTTGATTCAACGCCTCTTTGGTCAGGCCAAGTTTTGCCGCGGCTTCATCAATGTTGAGATATCGTTTGGTCGCCATGACTCACCGACTCCTAATTCGGTCTGATTCATTGTCTTGACTGATGCCACCGGCACAACCGGGCGTTGCAAACCATGCTCGGAAGCGAGGTTGTCGGAACGTGGTATCAGATTCTAAAGGCCGGAATCTCGTGAGCAAGAAGTTTCGTCGCTTCACATCACAAACAGCCGCCGCGGAGGTTCGATGACAACGAGCCATACGCCGGAAAAATCCTCAGATTCGCCTTGGCACGTTTTTCAGATGCGACTACAACCCCGCCCGCTTCGTTCGGCCGAGGGCATCGCCCCTTCCTTCGGGAGTCCTTCCCACTCGCAGTTCTTGGCCTGAAGCGGACCCTGCCTCACCTCTCCCCTCCGATTTCCTCCCCTTCCAACTTCTCCGACAGTCTTCTTCGCGCAAGGCTTTGGTTCGTCACCGCGCGTCGGTCCCGCCCGACACGACGTCGTGATCCGCCGTGGCTTTGCCGCCTCGAACGGAGTCCTATCCCATGTCGCATTCTCTTCGGAACCGATGGGCCGTTTGGTCCCTGCTCGGACTGCTCACCGCGCCGTTGACCGGCTGTATGCACAACGGTTTCGTTCCTAAAACGACGCATCGCCAAAGCCAGGCCCGGTCCCAACAGCTCTGGGGGCAGAACAAGTCGATGTCTCAGTCGATGGCCCAACTGCAACAGCAGAACGATCAGCTCAGAGGCAATCTCAACGTCGCCAACGAGCGGATCAAAAACCTGAACGATGAGCGTACGCAGTTGGCCGAGCGATTCCGGAACGCGGGACGTTCCAGCCCGCTGTCAGACGATGCGAACGCCCGCTTAGAGAAGTTGACTCGCGACTTCCCTGGAATCGAATTCGACAGAAACACTGGTGTCGCCAAGTTGGATTCCGATCTGCTGTTTGAATCCGGCAGTGACGAGATTCGACCGCAGGCAGACGCCGCTTTGCGTGCCGTGGCCAACATTCTCAACGATGGAGCGACCAAGCAGCTCCGCATTCAAATCGTCGGCCACACCGACGACCGGCCCATCGTGAAGGCTACGACCAAATCCAAGCATCCCACGAACTGGCACCTGTCGACCAACCGAGCCAACTCTGTGCTGCTCGCGCTGAAGAAGAACAAGGTGGATGAACGACGGATGCGTGCCGCCGGTGCCTCCATGTACGAATCTGTCACCAGCAGTAAAGACCCGAAAGCCAAAGCCAAGAATCGCCGCGTGGAGATCTACATCCTCGCCCCGGACGCGAAAGACGTCGCCGCGTGGGAACAACCGCGAAACTGAGTTTCTTAGGATAGCCGCGTTCGCCAGAACGCGGGTGGCCCTCACTCTGGCGAGTACGGCTACGAGACAAGCCCGAAACGCGAACAAGGGATCTTTGCCATCATCCCTCGCCCTCGCCCTCGCTCGCGCTTCGGGCTTGTCGGTATCCACGCTATATTGACTGGCACGGATTTGAGGTCCAGGCGAATCCTCTTCCACGGTCAATGGTCATCTCATGATTTGTTGTCGCGGCCTACGGCGTTTTGGCAATTACTGCATCCTTGTCATCGCCAGCAGCTTGTGGTTTGCGACGCTCGCGCCAGCCGATGAAACCAATAGTGGCGTCGGCCGTGCGACTGTTCGCGTGGCACCCGGCGGAATTGCCGTCTACCGATCCGGGATGTGGGGCCAGGTCAACCTGGAGTTGCAGAATCCGACCGATGCACCGATCGAATTGCTCGCCGCCACATTTTTTGAGAGCGAGCCGGCGCTGCAATACGGTCGGCGGGTTTGGATCCCTCCCAAGTCCAAGGTGCAATCTTGGCATCCGCTCCGAATCACGCGGACTGGGGCCAACGCTAGCGTCAACATCCGCTCGCTCGTGATGGATGCTCGCCAAGAGCGGGAAGTGTTGCTTCGCAGCGATAGCGGGGCGCTCCAATTCGACGGCACCTTGCGCGTGACGGACGAAGATTCCGTGACCGGGATGATCGAGCCCATAAACCTCCCACCGCCGCCCGAGAGCTTTTTTCCCGATGTGAATCATCAAGCGAATTCGGAGCTTGTCTCCGCCTCGCGATTGGCCTCACAGCGGTCTCGGCGATTGACCTATTTGATCGATCAATTCCTGCCGGCGAGCGAGGAATGTCTGCAGGCGCTCGACCACATGGTTCTGGCCGACAGCCGCCTGATCAACGACAGCGCCGGACTAGCGGCGATTCGTCGCTGGTTGTTCGGCGGCGGACGTCTGTGGGTCATGTTGGATCAAGTCGATCCGCGCGTGCTGGAGCAATTGCTGGGAGATGAACCCGCTTGTGAAGTCGTCGACCGTGTGGGACTGACGACCGTTCGTCTGGGTGTCCCGGAAGCCAGCGAGAAAATCGTTTCGACGCAAGACCATGATCTGCCCGTCGAGTTCGTGCGTGTCGCGGTCACGGGCGTGCGAGTCGATTACACCGTTGACGGTTGGCCGGCCGCCTTCTGGAAGAATTGCGGTGAAGGCCGGTTGCTCGTGACCACCTTAGGCCCGCGCGGTTGGATGCGACTTCGCTCGGCCGCCGATTCGGCCCCCCCCGATACCCCGGGGCGACAACGGCGTGAGGGTCTGCCTCCCGCACCACCGGCGAACAGCGATCCATTTAGCCTCTACGCGTCAACTAAGTTTGCGGCCTTAGACCCGATGTCGAATTTGGCGATGGAGTTCTTCGGTCGTCGCTCACCACGTTTGTTGCCCGACACGGTCTTGGAACCGGTGACTCAGGAATATGTCGGCTATGCGATCCCGTCACGCACGATGATCCTTGGGCTGTTGCTCGGATTCAGTGCGCTGTTGATGGGCTTGGGGACTTGGCTGCGGCGTCAGAGCCGGCTGGAGTTTCTGGGCGCGATCGGTCCAGGACTCGCGTTGTCCATCAGCTTGATTTTGGTATTGCTCGGCCGGCAGCAGAGAAACGCAGTTCCCGCCACGGTTGCCAATCTGCAGTTTGTGCAGCCGATTGCAGGAACCGACGACGTCCGCATTTCAGGAGTGGCTGGAATGTTCTCCTCGGACTCGGGGACAGCCACGATCGGCATTCAGAAAGGGGGCTTGCTGTTGCCGGATAGCGCCGGTCTGGAATCCACCACGCGCCGCATGGTGTGGACCGATCACGACGCATGGAGCTGGGAGAACTTCCCGGAGACCGCCGGACTTCGCAGCGCGACGTTCCAAACCGCTGCCGAGTATCCCGATCGTTTAGAGGCGAGTGCGACCTTCGGCCCGGAGGGACTCGCTGGCCGGTTGCACCTGCCCGTTGAGTCTCGTCCGGCGGATGTGATTCTGGCGACGCGCGACGGCCGAATCGGTGTAGAGGTGCGCGGCGACGGCACATTCACAGCGCAATCGGACAACGTCCTAGCGAACGAACAATTCCTCTCGGCCGAATTGCTGAGCGACGAGCAAGGCCGACGGCGACGTTTGTTGCAACAACTCTTGGCTAATCCGGAACGCCGCGACTTCCCGGAAGCGCCGCACCTCTTTGTCTGGACCGAGCCTTGGGACATCGGATTCCGCTTCGGAGAGAACCGGCGGTCGTTGGGATCGGCCCTGATCGCCGTCCCCTTAAAACTGCAACGACCATCCGTGGGAACCGAGATCCGCATCGCGTCTCCCTTTCTCCCTTATTACGGAGCGATCGGCCCCGATGGCTCACCCCCAACCGGCTGGTGGGATGCCCAGCACCGCCAATGGATCGAGAAGTCGCGGCCTTCCGAGACCTGGCTGAGGTTTCAGATTCCCACAGTGCTGCTCCCGATCGCCATTGAACGTGGCCGAGTCACCGTGCAAGTCAACGGCCCTGTTGGAAAACTGACGCTGTCTGGCCTGCATCCAAAAACCAAAGCCATCGTGCCTTTGAAAACCTGGACCGATCCCGTCGGCACTCTTTCCTTGGAGATCACCGATCCCAATCTCCTGACCGCCTCGGTCGATGGCCGGTTGCTGTTGCACGTTGCCGCCGGAGACGCCGATCTTCCAGAGCTGAATCAACCGCAATCCACGGACAGTTCCATCATGAGCTATTGGCAAATCGAGTCCCTGAATTTGGAACTGAACGTCAAGACGATCGCCCAGTCGATCGCCGTCGCACCATGAATGAGCCGGAACGCGCTAGCGTCCGGTTTGTTGCGAGTCCTTGTTTCCGAACCGGACGCTAGCGCGTTCCGGCTGATCAAAGTGAGACACGCGAAGTGAATTCCGAAAAACCAGTGCTCGTGATCGAACACCTCACCAAACGTTACGGCGAATTCACTGCGCTCGACGATCTGACCTTGAGCCTTTCGGCCGGTCAGATTCTCGGCCTCATCGGACCGAATGGAGCCGGCAAAACCACCGCCATCAAGATCATGGTAGGACTGGCTCGCCCGACCAGCGGCACCGCGCGCATAGGCGATGCCGACTGCGTCGCCGATGCGCGGAGCATCAAGAAGCTCGTCGGCTACATGCCCGATCGGTTCGGCTCGTATGACAATATGCGCGTGCATGAGTACCTCGACTTCTTCGGAGCCGCATTCGGCATCCCGCGTCGCAAACGCATCGCACGCATCGAGGAGGTCTTGGAGACCACCGGCACCGCCTACATGCGCGACAAGTTTGTCGAGAGCTTGAGTCACGGAATGCAGCAGCGCGTCGGTGTGGCACGCACGATGTTGCACGATCCTCAAGTGCTGATCCTCGACGAGCCAGCCAACGGCCTCGATCCCCAGGCTCGCATTGAAATGCGAGATCTGCTGATCCGGCTCGCGAAGCTCGGCAAAACGCTGCTGGTCACGAGCCACATCCTGTCCGAGCTGTCGCGCATTTGCGACCGCGTCGCCATCCTGACGCACGGCAAGCTGCGCGCCTTCGGCACGGTGGCCGACATCGGCCGCATGGTCAGTCAACAACGGACCATCGAAGCCCAATTAACGTCGGCCGAGCAGATCGGAGCGGCGGTCAGCATCATCCGTCCGGCCATCGAACCGGGTGCCGAAATCGTTGAGTCGGCCGCCGAAGCCGCGATCCGATTCCGAACTGCCAACTCCGAAGATCAATTGAGCGAATTGCTCGCATCCCTGGTGCGAGGCGGCGTGCGAGTCACTCAATTCCGCGAATTGCAAACCGACCTCGAAGAAGCCTTCATGTCGTTCACACGCCCGAGTGTGGAACGACGCTCCGCGTCGTGAATTGCGACGCGGAGCGTCGCACCACACTGCATGAGTCCAACACAAACTCACGAGCTAAAGACATGCTGAATCCGATCGCACGACGCGAACTGGTGACAACGCTTCGGCAACGGCGAATGCTGTTGCTGCAATGCGGCCTCGCGCTGTCGTTCTCGCTGTTGGTGATCCTCCGCTGGCCGACCGAGCCTCGCATGGCGCTGTCGGGGACGCGATCGCAGGAAGTCTTTCGGTTGTTCGCATACGGATTACTGACGGCACTCATGCTGATGTTGCCGGTCTTTCCGGCGACGAGCATCGTTCGCGAACGGAGCTCCGGCACGCTCGCACTACTGCTCAACACACCGCTCGGCGCATGGCGCATCTTTTGGGGCAAGCTGCTGAGCGTGATGTCGCTCGCCAGCCTGATGCTCTCCTTAAGCCTGCCGGCCGCCGCCGCATGTTATGCGCTCGGCGGTATCTCGCTGACTCATGACTTGCTCGCGGTTTACGTGATGCTGCTGCTGACGTCGTTGCAGTTTGCCACGCTGGGCCTGCTGGTCAGCACCTACGCGACAACCACCGATGCGGCGGTCCGTTGGACTTACGGACTGGTGCTGCTGTCGAGCGTGATGTCGCTCGGTCCGCATCAATTCTTCCAAGGAACCGAGACGTACCTGGCGGACGTCGGTGAATGGCTGCGCTGCGCGTCCCCCTTTGCCGCTGTGATGTCGCTGCTGGGAGCCGGTGATCTGGGAGCCTCAGGCTTGATCTCCACCAGCAACGTGCCGGGACGCTTCGCCATTGTCTCACTGATCCTGTCGACTGTGTTCTCGCTGTGGACGATCAGCCGTTTAAATCACACGATCTTCGATCAATCTCGCGCGGCGGGCCTGATCAGCAACGACCAGAACTTCGGAATTCAGTTGTGGCGGCGAGTGATGTTCCTCGTCGATCCACAACGCCGGTCGCGCGCGATGGGACCGCTGGTGAATCCGGTGATGGTCAAAGAATTTCGCTGCCGCCGATTCGGCCGCCTGCATTGGCTGCTGCGATTGATCGCGGTCTGCGCCGTGTTGTCTCTGGGGCTGACGTATGCCACCGTGACCGGCACCGTCGATTGGGGCGTGGACACGATCGGCGCGATCCTGGTGCTGATGCAAGTCGCGCTGCTGGTGCTGATCACACCGAGCCTCGCCTCCGGCTTACTCAGCACCGAGCGTGAGACCGGCGGCTGGCCCCTGTTGCAGATGACTCCGATGTCTCCCACCCGAATCGTATGGGGCAAACTGTTGAGCGTGATTCTGACTCTGCTGTTGGTCTTGTGCGCGACTCTGCCGGGCTATGTGGTGATGGTTTACATCGAACCGGGCCTGCGGCTGCAAGTCGAACGAGTGGTAATCTGCCTGTTCGCAACCGCCGGTTTTGCAATGCTGCTGAGCGCGGCCGTCGGCAGTTTGTTTCGCCGCACGGCTCCGGCCACGGCCGCGTCCTATGCCGCGCTATTGGCGGTGTGTGGAACGCCGCTGCTGATCTGGTTGGGACGCGACGCGCCATTCGGCCACGACACGGTGGAGAATGCTTTGCTCATCAATCCGGTGGCCGCCGCGCTCTCCGTGATTCGGCTGCCGGGATTCCGCGACTACGAATTGATTCCCGGAAACTGGTGGTTTCTCGGAATCGCTTCGGCGGTGTGCTTATTCGTTTTGATGGGCCAAACTCATCGCATCTCGCGTCCGCAATAACGGGGTCATCCATGCGATTCTTGTTTACCTTGCTGATAGGACTTTGGCTGACTGCGGGAGCGGTCGCACATGCCGAGATCCGAGCCGACTTCGCGATGGACTCCGATCCCGAACTCATCGCTCCGGCCCCCATCGTTCTCTTGCCGGTCAAACAACGGCCACTGTGGTTGAAGGCGCTGGCTCGGCCAGAGACCGACATGCAACGCCAGGCTGCCGAGGCGATTGCCGAAGCACATCTCCTCGGCACTCCCGGCCTCGACGAAGCCAAACCGGCGCTCCTGCAAATCTTCTCCGCCGAAGGGACGCACCCAACCGCTCGCTGGGCAGCCGCGAGAGCACTCATCGCGTTGGACGCGCGCGAGTCGGCTGACACCTTATTCGCGGCCTCGCAAAAATACGGAACCGACCTCCGGCAACTGATCGAACCGGCCTTGGCCAAGTGGAAGTACCAGCCCATCGGCAAAGTCTGGCAGCAACGATTGGACGGCTCCGAGACGCGGCATCGCGATCTAATGTTGGCGATCGACGGTGTGCAAACCATGAACGACAGTTCGATGATTCCCTCGCTGCTGTTGATCGTGCATAACTCGTTGCGTCCCAGCGGAACTCGGCTGGCGGCAGCGCGAGCGGCGGGGCAAATTCAACATTCCGGTTTTGCAGGCGAGGCAGACAAACTCCTCGCACCGCCAACTCCCTCGATCGTGAATCGACTATGTGCCGCGTCGCTGCTCAAAGAGCATCGCAACCAGACCGAGCATTCCCTTTTGGACCGACTGGCCCAGGACGAAGAACCCACCATCGCTGCCGTGGCACTCACCACGCTCAACGCCACTGACCCTCAGCTCATCCTGCCAATCTGCGAACAGGTCTTAAGCAATCGTGACGCGAACGTCCGACTCCAGGGCGTCGCGACTTACGTAGCGCTCGCCACACCGGATCATGCCGCTCGACTCGCACGCTTATTGGACGATCCGCATCCAAGCGTACGCGGCCAAGTCCGCGAGCGGTTGCTTGTGTTAGCGAAAACTGCCGAACTTCAAGCTGCCATCATCCAATCAGCGACGGACGTCTTGGCCGGCGACAGCTGGCGCGGCCAGGAGCAAGCCGCGCTGTTACTTGGAGCACTCGACCACAAGCCCGCCGCCGCGCGGCTGGTGCAATTAATCGAATCGCCACGCGGCGAAGTCATCGTGGCGGGCGGCTGGGGACTGCGTAAGCTCGCCGTGCCGGACACGTGCCCCGCGATTCTGGAAAAGGTGAAGAAAGAACTCGAACTGCGAAGCAAAGCGGGGACAACGTCGCAGGCTGCTGATGCTCAAGTTGGTTTTTTGTGCGAAGCCCTGGGCCTGATGAAATACGCTCCCGCCGACCCGGTACTGCGAGCCTTCGTTCCCAAGAACTTGATGCTGGGTGAGTTCACTCGCGGCGGAGCCATCTGGGCGCTGGGGCATCTCCACGCCGGGAAGCCTGATGAGTCGTTGGCAAAACTCATGACCGAACGCCTGACCGAACCAGCTTCGGTGATTCCCATGGAGGTCTCCCGAGTCCGTCACGCCAGTGCAATTTCAATCGGCCGAATGAAGGCCAAGTCTCAAGTGGAGCCGATGCGGAAGTACCACGGCAACATCATCCAACTCGGTATCACGTCGATCGCAATCCGTTGGTCGATCCACGAAATCACGGGAGAAACTTTTCCGGAACCCGAACGCCCGGTTGTCAGCGCGAAAGCGAAGTGGTTCCTGGAACAATTGGACTGACTCACCCGGCGGAGCACCGGTTAGGCCAGTGCCGGTTCCAGGACCCCGTCGGCGACCTGCAAACACGCTCGACGACCGGCGGTCGTCAATTGGTACAGCATCCCGCCCGTGCGACCGGCAATCTCGACTTGCAGCAGTCCGTGAGCGATCAGTTTGCCATGCACCCGAGCCATCTGGTCGGCCGGCACGCCATCCACTTCTCGCACTCGCGGCCGAAATCCACGAGCGACGAATTCGGCAGTCTCGGCATCGGCGGAGACCGCGACATCAACGCCTTCACCATAGGCCAGCAGCACTTGCCGCCATTCGGGATGAGCGTCCAACACTACGAAATCCAGGTCGAGCATGACGCTGGATATCGGCCGGCACGACCCCGATGGTCAGTCCGGCGCGCTCCACCGACACGACTGCAACGACCGCTGCGACACGCTTGGGCCGCACGACGGAAACAGCCGTCAATGTCGGTATGACCGCGAAGGTCATAGACCGCCGAGCCCAAGCGAACTCGGTCGAGCATGACGACGAGGACTTCGTCCGATTCAACGACATTCTCTTCAAACGCCTGGGCATCGATCTGATCATCCCGATGCTGGCAAGATCGGTGACAACGTCTCCCGGATTAATGCCCAACACGATACCGCCGCAGATCGTGTCCGAGCCGGCCTCACCTTTCATCGTGTCGTTGCTCAGATTTCGCGGACGATCGTCTATTGCGTCGAAGTGTCTCCCGCGAGGACGTTGAGGAACGTGTCGTTGTCGAGGCCGCCAACTAAGAGGTCGTTGTCGGTGTCGATGCTGGCATCCAGCGTGTCCGCACCAGCATCACCCTTGAGCGTGTCGGCACCTGTGCCGCCGGTGAGCAGATCGTTTCCCGCTCCGCCGGTGAGGCTATCTTTACCGGCTCCACCATTGAGCGAGTCGTTGCCTATGCCGCCGGTCAGCTTGTCGTCACCGACGCCGCCGTTTTGAACCGTGTTGACTCCCGTGGTCCCCTTCTTGGGGCCGGTAGCGTCGAGGATGTCATTTCCCTCACCGCCGTTGAGCGTGATTCCTGCGGCGAACGCTGGATCGAGACTGTTGACCTTTAGGGTGTCGTTGCCGTTGTTGCCATTGACTGTCAGCCCAGTAATCCCAGTCACGCTGAAGTCCAACCTCTGCACGCCACTACCCGTGAAGCTTTCCTTGCCGGCAGTTGCTGCTGACAGTGCTACCGAGTCGTTGTTGGCTGACAGATCGAAGATCAAGTCGGCAGCTTGGGTACCCTCCAGCGACACATGCGACACCTCCTTGAAAGACACTCGAATCGGCTCCGAACCCGGCGGGGTCTTGGGATTCAGGAGGAATGTTGCATCAAGGCCGATCGGTTGATAGGTGACCGAACTAAACGGCGTACCTGAGTTTTTCAACAGCAGGAAGTCTGCCCCCCCAATGACACCGGCATCGTAAGCAAGCCCGCCGGAGGGGATCGGATTGCCGTTCGTAAAATCGATGAGCAGCGAGTCCGAACCGACACCAGTGTTGACGACGATCCTCGTCAACGCCGCAAGTGCAACTCTACCCGATTCCACGCCGACCGACACGCCAATCGCATTCTTCGGATCGTGAATCACCACATTGCCGCCGGCATCGAGAGAGAGCGTCAGCTTGTCACTGGACGCTGCGCCGATGTCGGTGATGGTGAGCGTTCCATCGCCGCTGAGAGTTGCCTGCGTCGTGGCCGGCACGGCGGTCAAAATCACGTCGCCAGCCGCGCCTTTCGGGTTGTAGTTAATCCGGAAGATCGACCTATCGACCGTCAATGTGTCCCCATCACTCAGCGTGATGCCACGGTACTTGAAGGTGCCAGCCACGCTCGCCATCGTCCCGGTGCTGTCAATGATCTTATACACTTGACCGCCGCCCGCGGCGGGTGGGGCCGAGAGGGCGAAGACCAGTTCCGCACCTCCGAGATTTGTGACGCGGTTGTTGCCGGCCACCACCAGTTGATCGTAATTCGTCGCTAAGTTTCCAGGCGTCGTGCCGCCGATGTCGATCGCGAACGTCGAGCCGCCGAGGAAGTTGACGATGGTGGTGTGGAGGACTCCGGGACTTGTGCCTGGCGAAACGCCGATCGTTTCGCTGTTATTGAGCGTCAAATTCGCACCCGCTTTGGAGATGTTGACGGCCACGGTATTGAGAATGGCCGCACCTCCTGAGAGAGTGCCGCCGCTCTGCACGTTCACGATCCCAAAGACCGTGCCAGTTCCGCCCAGCGTGGCAGTGTTTTGCACGGAGACCACGCTACCGGCGGCTGTCGAACCGTTGACGTCCAGCCGGCCGGCGCTGATGGTCGTCGCGCCGGTGTAGGTATTGACGCCGGCAAGAGTGAAGGTGCCAGTGCCGACCTTGGACAGCCCGCCGGCACCACCGATGACTCCCGCGTACGAGGTGTTCGTGTTATTGAAACCCGTCGTCAGCGTCTGGTTCCCCAGAGTCACAGTCGTGCCGGACACGCCGGTCAGGCTGCCGATCGTTTCGCTGTTATTGAGCGTCAAATTCGCACCCGCTTTGGAGATGTTGACGGCCACGGTATTGAGAATGGCCGCACCTCCTGAGAGTGCGAGCGTACCCTCACGGACGGTGGTGACGCCGGTGTAGGTGTTGACGCCAGAAAGGGTGAAGGTGCCGGACCCCTGCTTCGTCAGAGTGCCGCCGTCGCCGCTGATGACACCCGCGAATGTCGTGTTACTGGCATCACCAGTGGTCAGCAACTTGTCGCCGAGCATCACAGTGGCGTCAGCCACGCCGGCCAGGCTGCCGATCGTTTCGCTGTCATTCAGCAGCAAGTTTGCGCCGGCGACGTTGATGCTGACGGCCCCGGACCCCGGCTCGGTATCGGCAATGGCCGAGCCGCCCGATAGTGCCAGCGTACCGCCGCTGATGGTCGTGAGACCGGTGTAAGTGTTGACGCCAGTGAGTGTGAAGGTACCGGTTCCGACCTTGGTCAGCCCGCCGGTGCCACCGATGGCTCCCGCGTACGAGGTGTCGGTGTCATTGAAACCCGTCGTCAGCGTCTGGCCACCGAGAGTCACAGTCGTGTCGGTCACGCCGGTCAGGCTGCCGATCGTCTCGCTGTCATTGAGCGTCAAATCCGCGCCGGCTTCGGAGAGGTTGACGGCCACGGTATCGAGAATGGCCGCGCCTCCTGAGAGTGCCAGCGTACCCTCGCGGACGGTGGTGACGCCGGTGTAGGTGTTGACGCCGGAAAGGGTGAAGGTGCCGGACCCCTGCTTCGTCAGAGTGCCGCCGTCGCCGCTGATGACACCCGCGAATGTCGTGTCACTGGCATCACCAGTGGTCAGCAACTTGTCGCCGAGCATCACAGTGGTGTCAGCCACGCCGGCCAGGCTGCCGATCGTTTCGCTGTCATTCAGCAGCAAGTTTGCGCCGGCGACGTTGATGCTGACGGCCCCGGACCCCGGCTCTGTATCGGCAATGGCCGAGCCGCCGGTCAAGGCGAGTGTACCGCCGCTGATGGTGGTGAGACCGGTGTAGGTGTTCGTCCCGGAAAGGGTGAAGGTGCCGGTTCCCAGTTTGGTCAACTTGCCACCGACGCCGCCGATGGCCCCTGCGTACAACGTGCTGTTGCCGTTGCCGCCTGTGGTCAGGGTTTTGTCACCGAGGGTGACAGTAGTTCCAGCCACGCCCGCCAAGCTGCCGATCGTTTCGTTGTCATTCAGCGTCAAGTTTGCACCGGCAACAGACAAATTGACGGCCACCGAATTGGCGATGGCCGCGCCGCCCGAAAGTGCGAGTGAACCGGCATTGATCGTGGTCAGTCCCGTGTAGGTGTTCGCCGCGGAGAGGGTCAAAGTGCCCGTTCCCGTTTTGGTCAGCGGGCCGCTGCCGCTGATGACGGCACTCATTGTCCCGTCCGTGTCAGAGAGGCTCCAGGTCGAACCCGCCGAACCATGATTCACCGTCGCCGTATAGGTGATCGTGCCGCCGTCGGTGTTGTCGCTATCGGCGGTGAGCGCGACCGCGCCACTGGTCGTTGCGAGCCTGCCGCTGGCGTTGGACACAATGTCGTCAGTCGCTTTCAACCCAAGCGTACCATTCACGGTCGACACCGCGTTGTTTACGAACAGGTCGCCGACATCGCCACCCGTTGCGTCCAGCAAGACCGTGCAGGCACCGGTCCCGGCGACTGGTTGAGTCACGGTGATCGAGCCCATGACATGGATCGCGATGCCGGCACCGGTTGCCGCGACTCCGACTACTCCGCCGATGGTCGTGACCTCAAGATTGCCGGTGTTGGAGATGTTCACACCGCCGGTCCCGCCCGAGATGGCGATCTTGTCGATCATTGTTGCCAGTGGGCCGGACGTGCCCACTCCAGCCGTGGCTGTCGCGACGAATTCCACCGCCGAAATTTTTCCGCCGCCGTTGACGATCGCACCGCTCGACGTGTCGATCCGCACCTGAGTTGGAGAGGAAATGGTGCCTTGAATGGTAATGTTGCCAGTCGCGCTGACTTCAATGGTTTTGTCCGCGCCGGTCGCTGTGACATTCCCCAACGTGGTGGGGCCGACCAGTTGCAGGAATATGTCGCTCTGGCCAGCCGTGATGGTGACCGGCCCTGT
>SXGU01228094.1_pt1 | contig 20455 bp, 5 predicted proteins | sample 3174531 | NCBI WGS metagenome assembly SXGU01 (sample SAMN11356863, study PRJNA531348) | freshwater metagenome | isolation source: freshwater sample F1-140 | place: China: Fuxian Lake, Yuxi | collected 2017-12-25 | reverse complement strand
CCGTCTCCCGCGTATCGTTGAACTGGTCTCTTTCCTCACCGAAAGACGACACGAATAGCAGCCTGCTCGTGAATTCCGTCCCAACTCCCCTTCACCCATTTGACAAACCGCCACATAGCAGCGAGTGGTGATTCTCGGCAAACCACTCGGTAAACCACTCGCTTGCGCGTCGTGCTAGCTCGGCGAGACCAACCGCCCAGTTGGAATCATTGGCCTGCCCTGAGCCAGACGTCGCGCTGGAGTGGTGGAGCGACTGGTCTTCCGACGCTTGCGAAGACAAGGCCATCGCTGCAATCTGTCGCAGTCTCGGTGTCTCCCCCAGGCTTGGAGGATCAATCATGAGTGCTGATCGCAGTGTGTCTCGGCGTGTGTGGATGAGTTCGATGGCGATGGCCTCGCTGGTCGGTGTCGCGGAGGCGCAAGAGAAAGCCCCGGCCAAACGAAATCGGGAAGAGTTGGAGAAAGACTTCGCCGAACGGATGACCGGAACAGTGCTCGTGGGACATTACTCCGTGGTCGGCAAGGACTCGAAGCCGGCGAATCCGGAGCGGTACGAGTTGAAGAAGGTGTCGAAGTTCGCCGAAGACGTGTGGACCTTCGAGTACAAGTACGGTCAGCGCGATGTCACGTTGCCGCTGACACTGCGGATGATCTGGGCCGACGACACGCCGATGATCACGCTGACGAACGCGACTCTGCCTGGACTAGGCTCGGCCTTCGGCGCACGCGTGATCTTTCACGGCGACCTCTACGCCGGCACATGGCAACACGGCAAAGTCGGCGGGCACCTCTGGGGGACGATCGAGAAAGCCGATGCGGCGAAGGTCGAAAAGAGCAAGTAGGCGACGGTGATCTGATGGCAGTGATGCCGCAAGCAAAATGACCAAGGTCCAAATCATAATGTCCAATGAATGACCAATGACCAAATCCCAAAGAGTCGCTGACTTGATTCGTCGACTCCGCGCCCACGTCCCCGATTGAGTTTTGGACATTGGAGCTTGGGATTTCATTGGTCATTGGAGCTTGGAAATTGGTCATTCCAGGCACGCAGACAAGAATCACACGCAAATCCCACCAAAAACTCTACCGCGCCGTCGTGGTCGCTGCCTTCGCCTCTTCGGGGCGGGCGTCGTCTTGCGGGTAGATCAGAATGCGGTCATGGACGAGCAGCACCAAGTCGGGGCGGCCGTCGTTGGTGACGTCCACGATCAGCGACTCGCGAGGTTCGAAGTCGCCACCCTCCCCTTCGCGGCCAAAGCTTTTTTCCTCGAAGATCTGAAAGGCGAGGGCCGAGCGAAGCAACGACGGCTGGTCGAGTGTTGGCGGCGTGAATTTCAGGATGTCGATGATGTGCGACCGAGTGTCGATGACGGCCAGATCGGGTTGTGCGTCACCATTCAAGTCGCCGCCGACCACGTCGGCGAAAAACGTCTTTTCGGTTTTCGTTTCGTAGGTCGCGAGTTCTTTCATCGTCGGGACGGCTCGGCCGGAGTACAGCACGGCGAATTTGCCTTGGCCGAACAGCAACAGATCGTCCTGCTGATCTCCGTTGAGATCGGCGACGTGCGCTGACTTGAAGGGGAAGCGGCCGAGTTCAATCTCTTGCCACGGGCGATAGACGTTGTCCTCTCGACGCAGGATTTTCAGTTTCTGCACGCCGACGTCGATCAGCACGATCTCGTTGCCGGGTTGTCCGTCGAGATTGATGGTGGCCGCTCCCACCGTTTTGGCGGTCGCTTCTGACGAATTGAATTGATCGGCGACCTGCCAACCGCGAGTGGCTTCGTCGAACCGCATGTTGCGGACGAACTTGTCCTGAGCGACCAGAAGCGCTGGGCCTTGCAGTTGTCCGAAGAAGACGGCTCCCGGCTGCACGTTGCCGAGTTGAATGCCCCCTTCGGTCTTCACTTCCTTCGGAACCCCCTTCTCGTCGAGCGAGAACAACGTCGGAGCTTTGTCCGAGCCACCGAACAGCATGAATTCCGGGCGACCGTCGTTGTTGAGATCCAGGCGTTGAATGCGGTTCGGCGCGGCTTTGAGTTCCAGCGTCACAGACGGCTTGCCGTCAAAGAGGTGCGGTTCCCAAGTGCCATTGGCGGCGCGGTGCAAAGCTTCCAGCGTGTAGGTCGTTTCGCGTGCGGCTCGGGCCTTTGTCAGGTAAATGATGTCGAAGTGTTTGTCGGCATCGAGATCGGCGAGTTCCAGGGCGATCGGTTCTTTGCCTCCCATCGGCAGAGCCTGTGGAAACGTCAACCGGCCTTCCGCTATGCGGCTGACGCCGATGGTCTTCTCCTTCGTGCTGAGCACAACGACCTCAGCGGCCCCGTCACCGTCGAGGTCTGCCGTGCGGACTTGCTCGGCACCAACGAGGCCGGAGAACGCCTCGCCCTGTTCGAGTCCGATTCCTTTCCGCTGCTTGAAGACAATCATCCGCGCGGCATCAGGATCGGCGACGACGACATCGGTCAGCCCGTCACCGTCGAGATCCGCGGTGGCGATGTCGCGAGATTTGTCGGCCGCTTGCTGACCGAGACCGTATTGAATCAAGCGACTGGCGAGTTCCCCGGGCTTCGGGGCAGGACGTTCGAGTTGCAGAAGTTTGACGCGACCGGTCAAGGAATCGACCGTCAACACCTCGACCTGGGGCGATTGATCGAGTTGCGCGATCGACACTGAGCGCGGCTTGGTCATTTCGAATCGCAACTCCGGGCCGAGTCGCCCGTCTTGGCCTTGCAGCCGCGCGGCGAGCGCTTGCTCCGCTTCATCGTGCGAGAGGTAGCACAGATCTTTGCGGCCATCGCCATCGAGATCCGCGATCTGGCCCAGCGTCAGTCGCTGTGACGTGTTGAACAGACTCTCCGGCGAGCCGAGCTTGCCGTCTTTCTGCTGGTACAGCAGGTACGTCTGGTTCAAACCGAGCACGGCGATGTCGTCGCGTTTGTCGCTGTTGAGGTCTCCCGCGAGCACGACCCACGCAAACGCCGGAACATCCGGCAGCCGAATCGTGGTCTTCTCAGTCCAGTCGCCGGTCTTCGGTTGAAAGCGGATGACGAGCTTGTCGGTGCCGCCGAAGTACGCGACATCGGTCAGTCCGTCGTTGTTGAAATCTCCGACCGCCATCGCGGCGATGTCGTGGTCGACACTGAGCTTGCGATGCTCGAATCGCCAATTGGCCGCGAAGTGATTGACCTCGACCTTCCCGGCGGGAGCATTCGCTGGCTTGGTGCCCCGTTGCAACAGCAGGTCGATGCGGCTGTGAGCGTTGTCGGCAATCGCCAAGTCAGTGATGCCATCGTGATTGAAATCTCCGGAAACCAAGTTGGCCGAGCGATCCGAGAGCTTCACCAGTTCCAGCGGCTTGAAGCCGTAGAACTGCGACAGTTCGTTGACCATGTCCTCGTCGTCCTGCGCTGGCAACGATGAAATCGCAACAGCCGCCGCGACAGCCACTAAGAGAACACCCAACCGCTGGCAAACCACTCGCATGAAATACTCCTCGAAATCGCCGAGACGCTCGGAAATCCGTTTGTACTCCGCAGGCACGGCGGCGGGAGCATAGCAATCGGGACGACGAGTCGCAAAAACACACGGCGCGAAAGCTCTGGTCCGTTTTTCTCCCTCTCCCTTTGGGAGTGGGTCGGGGTGTGGGATCCGGTTCGCGAGCGGGCTGTGATTCGGAGTCTTGTTGTTCATCGAAGCCCTCATCCGGCCTTCGGCCACCTTCTCCCAAGGGGAGAAGGGTTCGATCGGTGCCGGAACTTGGCGATCGAACACGAATGTTTTGCAAGGGAGTCTGCCATGAATCGAAGTCCGTCGGTTGTCGGAATCGTTCTGCTGGCTTTGAGTCTTGCCTTGTCGTCCGTCGCGACGGCTGGTGAGTTGCGAGCCGGAGCGTTCGCGATGGATGTCACTCCGCTGAAGTTTCCGATCTCGATGAACGGCAACCTCCAAGATGCACCCGCGAAGAAGGCGGCCGATCCGCTGCACGCGCGGTGTTTGGTGCTCGATGACGGGCAGATGCGAGTCGCATTCGTCGTCGTCGACAACTGCGTAATCCGCCGCGAACTGATGGACGATGCCAAACAGCTAGCCAGCAAACTGACCGGCATCCCGGCCGAACGGATGCTGATTTCCTCCACCCACGCACATTCGTGTCCAACGGTCACCGGAGTGTTTCAGAGCGAGCCGATCGTCGAGTACGTCGAGTTCCTAACTGAGCGGATCGCCGCTGGGATCAAGCAGGCCAATGACAACCTCGCGCCGGCTCGGGTCGCGTGGGGTGTGGGGCGCGACGAGACGCAGGTCTTCAATCGCCGGTGGTTGCTGAAGGAGCCTTCGAACGAATCCAATCCGTTCGGCCTAACCGACAAGGTTCAAATGAATCCAGGATTCAACAATCCCAAGGTCTCGAAGTCGGCCGGACCGGTCGATCCGGAAGTCAACTTCTTGAGCGTGCAATCTCCCGAGGGCCGGCCGCGCGCGTTCCTGGCGAATTACTCGCTGCATTACGTCGGCGGCACTGGCGGCGAATTGTCCGCTGACTACTTCGGAGCGTTCGCGGAACGGATCGGACAACTTTTGAAGGCGGACAACTCAGCCAAGCCATCGTTCGTCGGCATCATGTCGAACGGCACGAGCGGCGACGTCAACAACGTCAACTACGGCCTGACGACGCCTCCAAAATTCGAACCGTTTGAAAAGCTCAAATTGGTCGCCAACAGTGTCGCGACGGCGGCCCTCGCAGCACACGCGAAAGCCGAGTACCGCTCTGCCGTATCAATCGCAATGCGCGAGTCCGAGATCGAATTGAAAGTCCGCAAGCCTTCGTCCGATGACATTGCCGCCGCAAAGGAACGGATCTCGAAGGGAGGCGCATTTCCGTACAAGACGATGCCCGAGGTTTACGCGCGCGAGACGCTCAAACTGGCTGAGTACCCCGACACAGTGAAGCTAAAATTGCAGGCCATTCGCATTGGCGATCTGGGGATCGTCGCAATCCCGGCGGAGGTGTTCACGGAGATCGGCCTCGAACTCAAACGCCGCAGCCCGCTCCAGCCGACCTTCACCATCGCGTTGGCCAACGGTTGGAACGGCTATCTGCCGACTCCACAGCAACACGAACTCGCCGGCTACGAAACGTGGCGAGCTCGTTCCAGCTATCTGGAAATCGGTGCGTCTCCGAAGATCGTCGAGACACTGCTGAAGCTGCTGAATGAGATCGCGGCCGAAAACAAGTGACCGCGAACACATGCTCGTTATTGCAACCGAGCGCGGTTGAAGTCGTCGAGTTGCACTTGCGCATCAAAGTCAATGTTTTTGAACGCGTAGAGTTCCAACAGCGTGGTTTGATCGAGCTTCTGTGGATTGGCATCGGCGATTTTTTCCGGCCAACCGTAGCAGCGGATGCAACTTGGCAACTTGGTCTGCGAGTCAATGTAAACCAGTGACTTGCGGTACTCTTTCTTTTCGTCCGCAGCAAACTCTGGCTTCGCGTATTCAATGACCAGGCACAGGCAATCGCGGCCGTTGAGTAGCTGATGGTCCAGCAGTTTGGCGGAGACTCCTGATTCGAGCTTTAGGTCCGCTTGGCGGTGCTGGCGAGTGATTTTCGTCAGGTTCAGGAGTCCGGCATCCGTAATCGGATGTCGGGAATGCTTCATCGCCATCGATCCGGCGGGGTTCAGCGAAATCACTCCCAACCGAGCCTCGATGCCGTTGAGTTTCCGGACCAGCATGTCCCCATCATTTTCCCCCTCGGCGAAAATGACTCGTTGGCCGGCGTCCTTGCCCCCTTCCCACTTCATGGAGATTCGCTTGGGTTGGTGGACCATTCGGAACTGAATCACTTGGAGTTCCGTCAGCGCATCGCCAATTCGTTCTTGTTTGACAAACGTCGCGGTGTAGGTCGCGATTTTTTCGAGCTTGGCTTCGGCCTCTCCGAGAATGCGATCGAATTCCAAGAGTGCCTCTTTGCCGGTGAGCGTAGGTGTGTCATTTGCCGCGACGGACGACGGCAATGTTCCCGCGGAGCCGGCCGTACCGGTGCCCGAAGAGGGACCGCCAAATTCCTTCTCGATGTCCGCAAGAGTTGCGACACCGTTGGCTGAGACCGGATCCGTTCCGGCCGTCGTCGGCTGAGCTTGGACGTACAGGAATCCGATGGCGAGAAAGACAACGAACGAACCCAACACGTTGTGGCGGTGAGGCGATCGCCGCATCCGACGAGCCACGTTCGGGACATTGCGAACGGGACTCGTCAACCAACGAGACTGGCCAAGAAACCAAGACAGGTATTTCATGCGACGAGCGGCCTTGCGCGTTCCGAACGGATCTGCCAAGCGGTGCCCCAATCCACTGAGGTCACCGAATCGACAGGACGCCACGGTTTGCGAGTGAGACGTGATGAATCCCGAAACCCGCAGAGTCCGTCCGCACGGGGGCAGTTAGGACTCAGATCGACGCATCGCTTCCGTCGCAGTGACGAGAATTGCCGCCGTCCAACGATCCGTCGCGGCGAGCTTGCCGCGGATGTTGAGAGGATTTGGCATCCCACGACCGGTCGCCGCGAACTGCTGGATCGGTGCAATCGCGAAAGTTTGTCACGGACGCGGCCGGCAAACTTCGCCGCTCATGCTGCAAGCAACGTCGGCTACTTCGGTTTGTCCGCTTTTTCCGACGGCTTTGCCGGCTTGGCGTCAAACTCCGGCACGAGTTCCAGCAGAACCTCGGTGCCGACAGGAGGAATCCGATCGGCCCAGGCTTCCCACATCAAGTTGCTTTCTCCGGTTGCAGAACTTGGCACTGCGAGATCCAGCATGGCGGACGCAAAATTGGCGACGCAGATCAGATCGCCTCCCTCGGCCAGATAGGACTTCGTGCCGTTGGCCTCGTCCGCGTAGAAGCCACTGCCGGCGAAGACCCACGGATCGGCGAGTTCGTGCGGCTGCGTTCGGACGTAGAACTTTTGAATCGCCTTGCGGTACTTCGCATCCTTCGACATCGCCAGGAATGCGTCGCGTTGTTTCTCCGACATGTGGCCGAACCAATACAGCTCTTTGTTTTTCTCGTCCCACTTCAACTCCGAGTCCTCTTTCAATTCGAGGCCGACTGGCTTTTCGTCGAACAGCTCGACGAAGAATCGCTTCGAGGAGTTGCGAATCCATTTCTCGGCCGGTTCTCGATGTGGTTTGCCATCTTTGTCGGTCCACTGACAGAAGAGCCGAATCCGAGTCCCCTTGGGCGGTGAATACTCCGGCTGAAACTTCACCGGCGATCCGGGCTTCGCACCCAGTGCGAGCAGCCCGGTGTGAATCACATAGGCCTCGGAATCAATCGACAGAATCGACTCGTGCTCCTTGGTCTGCTTCAGACAGCAGAACATTTCGAGCACTCCCTCGCGCAGACAGACTTTCGTTTTCAGCAGCAAGCGTTTGCCGTCCACATCGAGCAGCACGGTTCCCGATTTGTTGAGCGGCACCGGCTCCTTCGACTTCTTGGCGTCTTTCGACGGGTCGGCCGCAAGTCCGAATCGGTCGCCGGCGAATGCGGTCCCAGACGCGGCGGCCAAGGCACTCAAGAACTCACGGCGTCCAAAGGCGCGCTCGATGGTCATAGACATGATGTATTCCTCGCGTCGTTCCGTTGAATGGACGCCCACGTCCGGTCGGTCCTCGGTTGCCGTTCAAACCCCGATTGGCATCACAAAGTATAGCCGCCGAGTACTCTGTGAGCGCGACTTCAGAATGGCGAAACTTGCGACATCAACGGCCAAGAACTGCCGGAAGCGAGAGTGCTCACAAATCGTCGATGGCGTCCTGCAATCCTGATAGGTCCGTACTGAAAAGTTGCTCGGCGAGCAGTGACAGTCCGTCGTCATTCTGAATCGTGCCGGTTGCAAACGTCGCCAACGGATTGAGTGTCGTATTGGTCGGGCTCGACAGCGTGACTTTGAAGCCTTCCTGGCTTTCGATCGTCGTGTCGCCGCGGACGTTGATGCTAATGGTCTTTGTGAGCTCGTTGGCCGCGAAATTGATCGTCCCGCTGGGGAACGCGCTGCCAAAATCAGCGGCGTTGGCGGATGTCGTGCCGTTGCCCGAGACGGTGAATTTGACGCTGGCCGTGCGACTGACGTCTCCCGTGCGTGTGACGGTGAATAGGAACGGCGTGTTGCCGCTGTTCCCTTCGGCGGCCGAGAGGTTGGGGCTCATCGAAAGTACCGAGTCATCGTTTTTGATGGTGCCGCTGGCGGTCGTCGTCGCCAGGGTCGCCTTGATGGCGTTCGACAAGGTGACGCTGAAGTCTTCGTTGCTTTCCACCACAGTGTCGCCACGCACGTTGATCGTGATCGTCGCTTTCGCCTGATTGGCTGCGAAGTTGACGGTGCCGCTTGGCAGAATCGTGCCAAAGTCCGCCGCATTCGCAGGATTGGCTCCGCCTCCAGCGACCGCGAAGTGGACACTGGCCGTGTTTTTGAGAAGACCCGTACGAGTCATTGTGAACGTGAAGGCCATCTTGCCGGAGTTCCCCTCGGCTTTGTTGGCGCTGGTGGCCGCGATCGAGAGAGAGGTGTCGTCGTTCTGGATCGTGCCCGTCGCCGACGCAGCGCCGATCGCGGCGTTGGACGGATTGGACAACGTCACCGTGAAGTTTTCGTTTGGCTCGGCGATCGTATCGCCAACGATGTCCAGTGTGATCGTCTTGGAAGTCTCGGCCGCGCCGAAGGTGATCGCTCCCTGCGGGAACGATTCGCCGAAGTCTGCGGCATTGGCTCCATTTGTCGCGGCCCCAGCCACTACGAAATTCACGCTGGACGAATCGCGCGTGTCTCCTGTGCGCGTCACCGTGAAGGTGAACGACGTATTGCCGTTGTTTCCTTCGGCCTTATTCGCGCTGGTGACGACGATGGCAAGCGACGCATCGTCATTCAGAATCATGCCCGTGGCAGTGGTCGTTCCAAGGATCGCGTTGACTGGATTGGACAGCGTGATCGTGAACCCTTCATTGGGTTCGACAGCCGTGTCGCCGCGCACATTCAATGTGATCGTCTTCACGGTCTCTCCGATGGCGAAATTCACCGTGCCCGATGGGAACGCCGTGCCTCCAAAATCGGCGGCGTTGGCAGCCGAGGCACCGCTACTGGTCACCGCGTACTTCACGCTCGCCGTCCGACTGGCGTCGCCGTTGCGAGTCACCGTGAAGGTGAAGGAAGTGCTTCCGCTGTCTCCTTCGTTTTGATTCGCGTTGTCTGCGGCGATGGACAGCGTGGCATCGTCATTCAGGATCGTGCCGGTCGCCGCCACGTCCGCAATCCCTGCGTTGACGGCGTTCGACAACGTGACCACGAAATTCTCGTCAGATTCGACGACCGTGTCACCGCGCACGCTGACCGAGACCATCGCTGTGGCCTGATTCGGCGCGAAGCTCACCGTACCCGTGGGGAGCGCGGTGCCGAAATCCGTGGCGCTGGCCGGAGCCGTTGTTCCACCGCTGACCGTGTATTTCACGCTGGACGTGCCCGATGTGCTGAGCGAACGGGTGATCGTAAACGTGAAGGCCGTGCTGCCGGAGTTCCCCTCTGCCTTGTTGGCGGATGTCGCTGCAATCGACAGCAACGGATCATCCGCAATGATGCGACTTTCGGCGGACGCTGTGCCGAGGCTCGCGTTCGTCGCGTTCGACAATTCGACGAGAAAGGTCTCGTCGGTTTCCCCAAACGTATCGCCCCTGACGAGGACCGTGATCGTCCGAGAGGATTCGCCCGATGCAAAGCTCACCGTCCCCGACGGCAATGCCCCACCGAAGTCTTCGGCATCAGCGGGACTCGCTCCGCTCCCGACGACGGCGAAGTTCACGCTCGCCGAGCCACTGGTGTCCCCCGCACGAGTCACCGTGAACGTGAACGGAGTGTTGCCGCTTTGCCCTTCCGCCTTGTTCGCGCTGGCTGCGGCAATCGAAAGCGAAGTCGTTTCGTCGAGGACCGTCACGCGAATCACCTGCGTGGATTGCCTTTGACCGTCACTGGCTTGGACCTGTACCAGATAGACGTTGTCACCATCAGAGTCAGTGGGAGTCTCGAAGTCAGGTGCGGATTGGAACGTCAAGACGCCGCCGCTCGTAATCCGAAATCGAGTCTGATCCTCTCCGCCGACGATTGAAAAGCCCAACGACGGACTCGGCAAGTCCGCATCGGTCGCTGTGACCGTCAGGACGTTGATCGTGTTTTCCGGAACGCTGGCCGATTCCGACGAAGTGATCACAGGATCGAACTCATTGACGCCGGTGACATGAATCGTCACCACCGCCTTATCGGTTCTAGCCGACCCCGGTCCACCGTCGCTGACCTGCACCATCAACGACACAGATGAAATCGCTTCTCGATCCAGATTTGCACTGTTCGCGACCGTGATTTGACCGGTCGCCGAGTTGATCGCGAAAAGCTCCGACTCATTTCCACTGGTGATGCTGTAGCCCAACGACTTCGTCGCGTCGGCATCCGATGCCGCTAGAACGCCGACTTCGCTGCCGATCGTGGAATTCTCTGCGACGCTCAAGGTCACGTCGTTGAGCACTGGAGTGAACTCATTCACGTCGTCCACGTTGATCGTCACCGCCGCGGATTTCGTACGAGCCACTCCCGGCCCGCCATCGCTGACTTGAACCGTCAGCACCACCGCTGGAGCCGATTCCCGATTCAAATTCGTCTTATTCGCGACGCTGATCACGCCAGTCACCGAATTGATCGCGAAGATTCCCAAATTGTTTCCAGAGGAGATGCTGTAGCTGAGCGATTTGGTCGCATCGGCATCCGTGGCTGCCATCGTCCCTACGACCGTGCCGTTCGCCGAGTTCTCGGCCACGCTCAGTGTCACATCTGCAAGTACCGGATCGAACTCGTTCACGTCCGTCACGTTGATCGTGACCGTCGCCACATCCGTTCGAGCCGTTCCCGGCCCACCGTCGTTGACTTCAACCGTCAGAGTCACCGAGGAGATCGACTCACGGTCAAGATTCGCGTTGTCGAGAACCGTGATCACTCCGGTCACTGAGTTCATCGCAAAAATTCCCAAATCATTCCCCGCCGTGATGCTGTAAAGGAATGTCTTCGTCGCATCCGCATCCGTGGCCGCGACCGTTCCAACTGCATTGCTGTTCGGCCGATTCTCCGCCACGCTGAACGACGTGTCGTTGAGCACCGGATCGAACTCATTTGCATCGGTGACGTTGATCGTCACCGTCGTCGTGCCTGTCCGGACAGTTCCTGGGCCGCCATCGGTGACTTGAACCGTTAGCGTCACGGCTGCGATCGACTCGCGGTTGAGGTTCGCGTTGTTGATCACCGTGATTTCGCCAGTGGCCGAATTGATGGCGAAGATGCCGAGACTGTTGCCGCCGGTGATCGAGTAACGCAACACGCCGTTCGTCGCATCGTTATCCAAACCGCTGACGGTTCCGACCGACGTCCCGTTCGCCGAGTTCTCCGCGACGCTGAACGGCCCGCCGCTGATCGTGGGATTGAACTCGTTCACGTCAGTCACATTGATCGTGACGTCAGTCGTGCCGGTGCGTGCCGAGCCGGGACCGTTGTCGCTGACTTGTACTGTCAACGTCACCGACGAGATCGCTTCGCGGTCCAAGTTCGTCTTGTCGGCCACGGTGATTGCGCCGGTGGACGAGTTGATCGTGAAGATGCCCAGACTGTTGCCGCCGATGATCGAATAGCTCAACACGCCGTTCGTCGCATCACCATCTGAGCCGCTAACGCTTCCTACCGACGTCCCGTTCGCCAAATTCTCGGCCACGCTGAACGGCCCGCCGTTCACCGCAGGAATGAATTCATTCACGTCGGTCAAGGTGATCGTCAGTGTTTGAGTCGACGAGGTGTGGACGCCGTCCGAGACCGTCACCGACAGTGTGAAGCTGGCCGTTTGCTCGCGATCTAAATCTCCCGTGTCGTTGACCGTGAGCGCACCCGTCGTGGCATTGATGGCGAACGGCAATATCGAGTCGCCGTCTTTGTCCGTGTTCCCCGCCGTGATCGTCCAGTTTTGGAACGTCGTCGCCGTGACATCGCCATCCGTCGCCAGCACCGCCCCCACCGCTGTGCTCGCCGCGCTGTTCTCCACCAAGCTAAAGCTCTGGCTGGCCGTCACCACCGGAGTCACGTCGTTCTCATCCGTCAGATTGATCGTGACGCTTGTTGAACTGGTCCGCGCCGAGCCAGGACCGTTGTCGCTGACTTGGACCGTCAGCGTCACCGACGAAGTCGACTCACGATTCAGATTCATCTTGTCGGCCACGGTCATCGCACCGGTTGACGAGTTGATCGCGAAAATCCCCAGTCCGTTGCCGCCGGTGATCGAATAGCTCACCCCGCCGTTCGTCGCATCACTGTCCGATCCGCTGACGTTGCCGACCGTCGTTCCGTTCGCCGAGTTCTCCGCCAAGCTGAATGGCCCACCGCTGACCGTTGGGTTGAACTCATTCACGTCAGCGACGTTGATGGTGACATCGGTCGTGTTGGTGCGTGCCGAGTCAGGACCGTTGTCGCTGACTTGCACCGTCAGCGTCACCGACGAGAGGGTTTCACGATTCAGGTTCGTCTTGTCGGCGACAGTGATTGTCCCCGTGGATGAATTGATCGCGATAATCCCCAGCCCGTTGCCGCCGACGATCGAATAACTGAACCCACCGTTGGTCGCATCACCGTCCGATCCGCTGACGCTACCGACCACGGCCCCGTTCGCGGAGTTCTCCGCAACGCTCAATGGTCCGCCGCTGAGCGTTGGACTGAACTCATTCACGTCCGCCAGATTGATCGTCAGAGTCTGAGCCGACGAAGTGCGGACACCGTCCGAGACCGTCACCGACAGCGTGAAGCTGGCCGTTTGCTCGCGATCCAAATCTCCCGAGTCGCTGACCATGATCGCACCCGTCGCGGTATTGATCGCGAACGGCAATGTCGAGTCGCCGTCTTTGTCCGTGTTGCCCGACGTGATCGTCCAGCTTTGAAATGTCGTTGCCGTGACATCGCCGTCCGTTGCCAACACCGTTCCCACTGCCGTCGTTGCCGCGCTGTTCTCCGCCAAGTTGAAAGTTTGCCCCGCCGTCACAACTGGAGTCACGTCGTTTTCATCCGTGACAGTGACTTGAATCGACTGCGTCGCGAGTCCTTGAAAGCCGTCGTCGGCCTGCACCTGAACCTCGTAGATGTTGTCCGCGTTCGAGTCCGTTGAACTCTCAAAGTCGGGTGCCGATTTGAACGTCAGCACTCCGTTCACAATCTCGAACTTGGCGGCATCGCTTCCACCGATGATCGAAAACGTGACCGTATCCAGGTCCACGTCAGTAGCTACCAGTGTGACGGCAGCGATGGAGTTTTCCGCAATCGATGGCGTGGCTGAGGACGTGATGACGGGTGCGGTGTCGCTGACCAAGACCACGTCATTGTTGTTGGTGCCCGCGAAGTAATTGATGACGAAAGGTTTGCCTTCCGCGCTGAAATCGTGACCGTTCGCGATCGAGACACCGCCGACCTTCAAAGTCCCCTGACCCATGACGGCGTCGCTTCCGTCGTTCTTGATGATCGTGAACGAGTCACCGTGGTTCGGCGAATAACCGAGCGTGACGTTGAGATTGCCACCGTTCAGGGTGACTGAGCCGGTGACGTCGATTTGGTCGTGGCCGCCTGTCGCTCCGGCACCAGCGGTACCGGAAATCTCGACGTTGAAAGTTGAGCCGCTCTCGAAGGTCACGGGACCGCTATTAAGGATGCCGACGCTATTACCCGGAACAATGTTGCCTCCACTCTGAACGCTGATGACGCCGGTCGTGCCCGTACCACCCAGCGTGGCACCGTTGCCGACCGTCGCGGCACTGAGGATCGAGCCGGTCGCGCTGGTCAGGAATGTGCCGCCATTGAGCGCGATTTCCGCGATGCCCGCATCCAGGTCGTTGGCCGCGATCGTCAGCGAGTTGAGTTCGCTTAGGAACTGCGCTCCGTCCGTTGAATCGTTCGTATCCGTGGTGAGCGTCGTCACACTCATCGTCAGCGGGTTGCCGTCGTTACCGATACCGGCCGATCCGGCCGTGATGATCAAGTCATCGGCCAGGACGTCAGTCGTCGCCGTTCCGGAAACGACACCACCCGAGCCCGCACTGCTCAGCGAAACAGTGACATCACCGCCGTTGACATCTAGGCTGGCCGCACCGTTGAAACTGAGGCTGTGGTTGCCGCCCGTGGTCAGGTTCACGTTCGTGGACGCCCCCCTCGTGATCGCCTCGCTGACCGTGATCGGGCCGCTGTTTGTGTCGCCGATGTTGATCGTCCCGGCGGTGATGCGATCCAGTTCGGCGTCAGTCAGGCTGAGCGGGCCGCCGCTGGGATCGGTCGCCACCCCCAGGTTGATGGCAACACCATTGGTGCGTTGCCGGAGCGTGACGCTGCTGGTGTTTTGGGCGCTGATGGTCGTCGTGCCGTCGAAACTCATGCTGTTGCCGATGAGCGTGAGAGTGCCTCCATTGGTCGCCGTTGTGATCGCACCGTTGTTTTGGACGAGGACCGCTGTGCTGGAACTTCCTCCCCCTTCTGTGCCGGTCACCGAGACGTTACCCCCGCTCGACATGATCGTCGTACTCGCGCCAAAGACAAAGACGCCGTGGTTGCTCCCCCCTGTCCCGGTACCACCCTGGCCCACGACGGTGACGGTGCCGCTCCCCCCGGCCGTGATCTGGCTAGCACCGTTCATAAGGACGCCATGGTTGGACGTGCTGCTGTCTGTGCCGCCGCCGATACCGGTCACAGACACGTTGCCACCACTCGATGTGATCGTCGAACCCGTTTGAGTGAGATAAACGCCAACGTTGTCGACCCCGGTCCCCGTCAAGTTGCCACCCCGGCCGACAACGGTGACGGTGCCGCTTCCCTCCGCCGTGATCCGACCGGCACCGTCCACTTGGACGCCACGGTTGGACGTGCTGCTGTCCGCGCCGCCCCCGGTGCCGGTCACCGACACATTGCCCCCACTCGACGTGATCGTCGAACTCGCCTCAGCGACTCGGACGCCGACGTTATCGACCCCGGTCCCCGTCAAGTTGCCACCCCGGCCGACAACGGTGACGGTGCCGCTTTCCCCCGCCGTGATCCGACCGGCACCGTCCACTTGGACGCCAATGTTAAAGAAGCTGGTGCCAGCGCCGCCCCCGGTGCCGGTCACCGACACGTTGCCACCACTCGATGTGATCGTCGAACTCGCGCCAGTGACTTGGACGCCGAAGTTGACGCTTCCTCCGGTTCCCGTCAGGTCGCCGCCCTGGCCGACGACAGTGACGGTGCCGCTACCCCCCGCCGTGATCTGACTGGCACCGTCCACAAGCACGCCATGATTGGACATGCCGCTCCCCGCGCCGCCCCCAGTGCCGTTCACCGAGACGTTGCCGCCACCCGACGTGATCTCGCCGGCTGAAACGAGAAGCACCCCGATGTTCGCGATGTTATTGTCTCCCACGTCGATGCTACCGCCGCCTTGTCCGATGACGCTCACATTGCCGCCACTGGAACTGATGCGCGAATTGTTGGAGTTGGAATTGACAACCACGCCGAAATTCCCACCCTCCGGTCCTTGGCCGCCAGTCCCCTGTACCGTGAGTGTGCCCGAGCCGACTGAGGTGATCTGACCTCCCGCCACAACCAATACGCCGACATTGAAGCCTCCTGAATCGGAGCCACCACCGTGTCCGGCGACACTCACATTTCCACCATTCGAAGTGATTCGCGAACCTATTTCGACAAGCACGCCGTGGTTGTTGGCCCCGAAACCGCCGGTCCCGTCCACCGTGACGAGGCCCGATCCGCCAGAAGTGATCTGTCCGGAAATCGCGACAGCGACTCCGTAATTGAAGCCGCCCGAGCCCGTCCCGCCGGTCCCGTTCACCGTCACCGTTCCCGAACCACCGGAAGTGATCTGACCAGACGAAACAACGTTTATGCCGCGGCTGTTGCTCCACGCACCAGAACCGCCACCACCTTGTCCGGTGACGCTCAAATTGCCGCCGCCCGTAGTGATTGTCGCATTATCCAATGTGACAACCACACCGTGGTTGTCACCTCCTGTGTTGAAACTGCCGGTCCCTTGCACCGTGACCGAGCCTAAGCCGCTTGACGTGATCTCACCGCCCGAAACGACATAGACGCCGTAGTTAAGTCCTCCCACGCCGGAGTCGCCACCGCCTTGTCCGACGACGTTCACATTGCCGCCCGCTGAGGTAATTCTCGAGTTGGTTGATTGGACAATGACGCCATAGTTGTCAGTTCCCGCCCCAGAGCCGCCGGTCCCTGACACCGTAAGAATGCCGTTCGTACCGCCCCTGATGATTCCGCCGGACCCAAGTCTGACACCATAGTTTCTCTCACCATTGGCACCGCCTTTACCTCGGACTGTCACGACTCCGAGACCGCTGGACTCAATCGTGGCACCATCAACATTGATGCCGACGAACTGGCCGGACGTGGGAGTGAGTTGTTGGTTTGCTAAGAGTATGAGGTCGCCATTGACGGCCGTGACGCTCGACCCGCTCGCCAGCGCGATGTTGCGGCTGGCTATGAGTGTTGCCGTCCCCACGCCAGAGAGGATCAGATTGGCACCCGTGCCGACTTTGATGGTGTCGATGCCGGGCGAAGCATCGTCGTCCTGCAAGTCGATATTCAGGCTCTTGCCTGACGCGAACGTGATGTCGGCGTTGAGATTGACTGTGTCATCCTCGGTGCCGCCGTTGATCGTCAGACCCGAATTGAAGGGACCGTCGGTATCGACGCTGGTGATCGTGACCGTGTCGTTGCCCGTGCCAGCATTGATCGTCAACGAGCCGCTCGGATTGGCGAATGTCACCGATTCGCCCAGCGTCGAGTCGATGGTCATGTTCGCGCCGATCGCGTCGGCCAACGTGATCGTCTCGGCTCCGCCATTGAACGTGAAGACGCGGTCTGTCGCACTCATGTTGTCGGTGACCGGTTCCAGACCGGTGTAGCTGATCTGGCCGTTGCCCGTCACGTCGACGGTGCCCTCGTTGGCATTGGTAAAAGCGTGCGTCACGCTGGCGAACGTACCGCCGCCGGTCAGCGTGAGCGAATCGCTCGTCGACTGGGTGCCTCCGACGTAAGCGATCGCATTGCCAAAGTTGCCGAGCGAGAAGTCGACTGCCAGGCTGTCGTTGCCGCCGAGCGTGTTCACTTGAATGTTGCCGGTGACCGAGCCGAATGGCACGTGGACCGTCGTGGCGTTCACCTGCGTCGCCCCGATACCCGCAGCGAGGACGTTGGAGGTATTGGTTTCGGTGATCACATAGCGACTGTTGGTCGTGTCGGACTGAATCACGAGCGTGTCGTTGGTGTTACCGCCGTTCACGTCGGTGATGAGCAAGTGACCGTTGCTGACCTGCACGTCGGTTTCCGCCACGAAAACGGAGAAAAAGGCTCGATATGTACCGCCGCGCAATCCGTCACCGGAAGGGGCATCATCCCACAAAGAAAACAGGGAGTTGCCCGAAATGTTCGAATCCAGGTATTCCCCATCGAGCAGTTCTCCAGAGGTATTCGTAATGCCGCCCGCTTCCCCATTCAGTTCCAACAGGTAGTAGCCGGTGACCAACGTCGATGCCGGCTGAAACGTCGCTTGATTTCGAGTCGCATCCCAAGCAATTGCATTGTCGGCGTCGCTGACGAACGAGTCATTGGCGTCGAAAAACCGCGTGTCCGGCGAATAGCGGAGTCGAAAATTCTGAGTCGTCAGCGTGGCCAGATTGAGCGCTCCGCTGAAAGTCACCTCAACGTGAGACAATGCAGTCGTCACAACACTATTGGGAGCGACGTTGACGTCCGCCACCGACGGCGCTCGCTCCAGTTGGGGCGTCTCCTGGACATCGAACACGCGCGCGAGCGAGACGAGATTTCCGGTGGCGTCGGTCAACGTCCCTTCCAGCCGATAGTTGCCCGGATCGGGGACGCCACGAGTGAGCACGTCCAGCGTCGGCTCGGATTCATGCACCTTGTCGTAGAACACGTCCACGGGCAACAACGTGTCGTCCGACGTGTCGAATTGGTTGTCCGCCCCGATGCCGCGCAACGTCAGTGCCGATTGATAGGCCGAGACAATGTCGATCGCATCGTTGAAGGTGATTTGGAACGAACCGCGATTGTACGAGTGCCGACGATAGGCCGAGTAACTGATCGTCGCGGGCGTGGAATCCGCCTGAGTGACGGTGAACCCGGAAACAAAGTCCTCGCCGGCAGCCCCGTTCCCGGAGACTTCCGGGAAACCCAAGAAACCGTCCGTCTCGCCATCGAGTGGGTTGCCAGCGAGATCACGCACTCCCGTGGCATCGCTTCGCAGTCGCACCGTGTACATGTCGGGAGGCAACTGCGTTGAGGCCGTCCAAATCAAGGTCGCATCGAGTGGATCGTAGGTGGCAACGCCGGAACGCACGCCGACATTGGCCCCGGTGACGACGATGTTGGTGGCGGTCAGAGTCGCAGGGTCAATCTGATTGTCGAACCAGAAAACCAGTTGTCGCGTGCCATCAATCGACGCTCCTCCCGCCGGCGAAGTCGCGATGACGCGCGGTGCGTCTTGTTCAATCGCACGCTGTGGTGTGGCTTTGAAGCGATAGCCGCCAAACGTGTTGAGAACGCTCGTGATCCCGACGTAATAAGTTCCCGCCGTGTCGAATTGATGGGTCAGAAACGGATCCACCGACATCAATCCGGAATTCAGGTCCAATGCGCTGTCATTCACTGCCAGTACGTTGCCGTTGCCATCGTACAGGGTCAATCGGGCATCGAGTGGAAGCTGAAACTCCGCCGCTTCGACATCAAATCGGACCTTTTCGCCGGCACCAACCGTGATCGAAACAAAATCGGCGTCACCCGGTTCCAACCGTCCCACAACCGTCGCCCGGTCGTTTCGTGCGTCGCCATCGGCCATCTCGGCAATCAAGCTGTCTAGCGACTGGGCCTGCGCGCGGGTGTTGTTCGGCTCAGATTCCTCCGCGATGCGTCCCGCTTGCAGCGCCCAATCGAGATGATCTCGCTCATTTTGGATTTTGGGCGCGGAGAACGGCAGTCGCGCCGTCGAGCTGGCGGGAGTAAACGTGGATTCGCTCTGGCGAAAATAGGAACCAACCGGACTCAGGCCGGCATCGCGCGTGCTCCCATTCACGAACTCAAACGCGTCATAGTTCATGAACGCGAGCGGATGCCGGCCGTGTCTTAAGTTTGTCTCGTGGCCCAATTCATGATTCATCACCGTGAAGCCGTAGAAAGCATGTTCAAAACGATTCCAAACGGAGGCACTCGGCATGTCCACATACCCATCTCCGCTGGGACGACGGTTCCCCAAGCCGCCACCGGCAAAGCCGGTGCTGGAGTTATTCGCGAAGTCGCCAACGCCAATCGACAGGAATTCCTCGCCGTCTGCGGGTTTCGTCAGCGTCACATCAACGTCATAGGCGTCATAAATGGCATCGAACCCGCCCACCATCAGCGGAATCGATTCGGGACTCGCGAACTGGGCCGCCCAATTCAGGCCCTGGTGAGCGACCTGTGCCGAGTAGTCGTGAAAGAAAAGTGGCACGTCTCGCAACGACGGAAACGTGCTGCTGATTATTCCGGAAAGAACATATCCACCCAAGCCCGTCTCACTGGTGGCCCGCACGCTTACGAAGTACCGCCCTGCTGGCTTCGGTGTCTTCACGAAGTTGCCAGTACCGAGGTCGCTGCCATTCGTGTATTCCAGCAGTTGGCCAAACTCGTTGTAGAGGCGAATCTCCCGGTTCTGATTCCCAAATCTGTTCGACGGCGATAGCCATTTGAACTCGTAAAAGGACATGGGCGAGAACGTGACCTCGAAGACATCGACATCCGCGAGGCTGGACAATGTCCCCACCGCCGCCGTCGAGCCTGAACTAACGGACCAGACAGGAGCACCGTCAAACTGATTGAACGGCTCTTGCTCGAGTACCGGAGAATTCCCCAACGCCACTTGCCCGGCGTATGTCCCCGTCACTGTTCCCGCGAGATTGTCCCCCTTGATCTCAAGGCGGTAGGTTCCCGTTGTCGGTAATGTGACATGCAACCCCACCCCACTTCGGTCGAGTGCCAGAAGATTTTGGGCAGGGTCATACAGTCGGGCGGTGGGATTGAGCGTCGGAAGATTCGCCAGCTTGATGGTGGCCGCCTGGCCTCCGTTCGCCGAAAACGAATAGTTGTCCGTGTCGCTCGTCGAACCGAGCGTGCCGCGAAATGACTTGGTGGTGAAGAGCGATAGTGGGCGCTCGCTCATCTCAAACGCAACGGTTCTGAACAAAGCAGAAGTAGAGGAAAAGATCGCTGGGACGTTCTCATTGGGTGTGTTTTGGAAAGGCCCTTTGGGAATGGAGTCCCAGCGATGTGTGCGCAGATTAAGTT
>SXGU01060197.1_pt1 | contig 20477 bp, 22 predicted proteins | sample 3174531 | NCBI WGS metagenome assembly SXGU01 (sample SAMN11356863, study PRJNA531348) | freshwater metagenome | isolation source: freshwater sample F1-140 | place: China: Fuxian Lake, Yuxi | collected 2017-12-25 | reverse complement strand
GTCAGTTTTCTGGCCGCTTTTGTACAACAAGCTAAGATCGCCCTAAGTCCAGCCTACTTTGATCATAATTCAACATTTCATCTCATACAGGCGATCGGATTATATTTTGTTTTTCTCGGCGCCAAGGGTCTGATCAGATCCTCAAAGGCATGATATCATAACCGAATCCACAGGAAATTGAATTCGGAGAAACGTCGTGCGCCTACGTCTGATCATTTTGATATCTGTTCTTTCGACTCTCTTTATTTTCACCTATTATCGATTACACCTCCTGCTGAATAACGACGGCGCAGCTTTTTCTTTGACCTCGCTGGTCCTCCTTCTGATTGTCGGTTGGCAAGTTTTGCATCGTATTCGCCCTGAAGTTTTTGATGCTCGGTGGTTCTTGGTTCTTGCATGGACCGCATCAGTGACCATGGGTTTGTGGGCCACTTTTATTATGATCTCTCTGCCGGTTAGCCTACTTGAGTTCTTTCTGGGTTTCTTCGTCGACTTCGGCGGCATGGCCGGCACTTCTTTGGCGGCGACGAGCGCAGGCATCATCACCGCTCTTGGCTTTCTCACTGTGGTTCGTGGTCCGCATGTCAAAAAGATCGATATTAACTTTGCCGACAACAGCGGCCGAATGCCCCAGTCGTTAAAGATCGCCCAGCTCAGCGATCTTCATGTCGGCTCGACAATTCGCAGAAGCTATGTCGAAGAGGTTGTTCGCCGTACAAATGAAACCGAACCTGACCTTATCGTCTTGACTGGGGATTTTGCCGATGGCGAGGCCGATTTAGTTTTTCCCGCCCTTCAGGCACTGCAGGACCTTCGTTCGCGTTTTGGTGTTTTCTATGTGACCGGAAATCATGAGTATTACTGGGGCGCCGAAAAACTCATCACCAAACTCGAAAGCCTTGGAATCAAAGCCCTCATCAATACTCACCTGCCAGTCACTCTCGGGGATGCGCGCGTGATGATAGCTGGAGTCACCGATCCGGCCGGAAAACATTTTGTCCGCGATCACCAACCTGATTTGCAAAAGGCCGTACGCACCGACACCGCTTTCGACTTTAAAATTCTTCTGGCGCACAGACCGGGAGTTTGTGTTGAAGCTGAAAAACTCGATATTGATCTGCAACTTTCAGGACACACCCACGCCGGGCAGTTCTTTCCCTTTAGTCTCTTGATCCCCCTGGCGCATCGGTATTATCGCGGTCTCAACCATCACGGAAAGTTGCAGCTCTACATCAACCCGGGAACCGGTTATTGGGGGCCACCAAATCGATTCACGGTAGCCTCGGAAATAACGCTCTTGAACTGCCATTTTTCTTCAGGTTCTTTAGCCGCCGGTCTCCAAGAAAGCCAATGAGCCTACTGCGACATTAGCTAAAACAAAAAGGCATCGAGCGAGTAGGCTCCGGGCCCGAGCAAGAAGAGCATGATACAAACTGCGGCCAAGTTGATGGTGTACTCATTGCCGGGGGGACTATTGGTGATCAAGTAACCGCCACCCTTATGTCCGATCACGGCAGCAACAACCATGGTCGCCACACACATGAGACAGCCAAGGCGCATAAAAAGGCCGAACGCAATCAGAGTACCGCCCGCCAACTCGAATGCCATCGCTAATCGCGCCTGTAGGGCCGGTGCGGGTACATTTAAACTCGCCAGCCACGACTCAAAACCTTTCATATTCCCGGAGCCGACAATTCCCAGTTTGCCCAGACCGTGGACCACGAAACAAACACCGATAAAAAGTCGGCCAATCAAAATCGCAAGGTTCAACCATGAGGCATCGGATTGCAGAAACAAATTTGTTAACGTCATGAGTTTTCTATCTCGCAAGAATCAAAGTCGGTCAACTACTACAGCAAACTGCCACGCCAATAACTGAGTGACCGTCGCCGAAAACACGCCGAACAGATGCTGAATACAGTTCAGGACTGTCAGGATTTTCGACACCTCAATGTCCGCGCTCATTAGGCCTTCTGGTCGCTGATTCAATCTCAGAGCGGCACGGCGGTTGCTTTATCACGATTTCTACCGATTGAAGGAGGAGAAATGTCCAAGAAATTACTGCTGGGTTCGCTATCACTCGTCTTGCTTTCCGAGATCTCTGCCCAGGCGTTGCCAGGCATTATCAAGATCGAGCGCGCGACAGGTAAAGAGAATGTGTTGGTACTGAAACCTGTCGGCGAGACTCCAGACGGCCGCATAAGCCTTGCGATTCAACTCGGCCGCGTTGTCGATGGCAAATTCATCGGCGGTCAAAAATTTCTCGGCCTGCAAAAGTCCTCGGACGAACAAGCCGATTTCGAACTGTTCGCTACCAATGGCGCACTTACGCACGCGGCTCCATCGATGATTCTCAGTCCGATCGATGGCAATATTCGCATGGCGAAAAACCAGACTCTGTTGACCACGAACACCATTAACTCCCTCGTGCCCGCCGATCAGGCCAGCTGTTTGACTTGTGATTGGTCAACCGGAGCCGAAAGCGCCAAACCCGGAGCCGCAGAAACTTGCGAAGATCTTGGTATGGCCGCATGCCTCAACCCCGACGGCTCTAGTAAGTTCGAAGGTAAACTCGACGGCTTTGCAAAAACTCTTAAAGACCTTGTCGACCAAGCACGGGTACGCGCCGCAAAAGCCATGGGACATGCGTCGCCAGATGATTCAATCCGCAAAGAGATCGAAGATGCCGGCATCACGATCAAAAAAGATATCAGTGATTCGGCCAAAAAATACCTCTTCTATGGTGATTACGGTTCGTATTCGCAACATTCAGAAATGTTCGCCGATTCGGCCGTATGCAATGAGCGTAAGACCGCCGCCTCGGCCTATGATTACACGCGGGAAAAAGATCTCGATAAACTTCGCGCCCGACTCAAGGTTTCTCAGGACTTCGAGTCCGATATGGAAAACATCAAGATCAAGCTACAAAGCCAGAATATTCCTGCGTTCGTTGGCGAGTTCCGCGCGAAATGTACGGAATTTTCGAACGTAAAAAAGACTTTACCTGCTGATACCAAAATCACGGATCCAGATTTGAGCAAGCTTGATGAAATTTGCACCAAGATCACCGCTTTCCGCACTAAAGCAGTCGATCTTTTTCGCAAACAAGGTAGCCCCGATCACCTCATCCGAGCCGAGCAGTTCATTCGTGATCATATGCCGGCATTGAAGGCAAAATCCGAAGATTTGAAAAAGACCGCAAATAATACGCCTGCACCGACTCCGGTGCCGACGCCAGCGCCCTACGATGAAGAACTGAAATTGAGGAATCAAATCGCCGAGGCTATTTCCCGCAGTTACTCGACTTGTAGCGGCATCGACAATGCCCTCAACCTCATGCCCGATCGCGCCCGATCGACCGCACTGACTCGCATCGATACTTCACGCACCACTGTGGAGTTCCTGGTGGATAGCGTATTCTTGGAATCTCGCAAGGCGAAAATCGATAAGATGGTCGAAGTCGTTCGCACTGAGGCCAAAGGCGTTGTCGACCGCATCACCACGGATGCGAACTTGCGAAAGTCCATTCATGAGTCATATGACCGCCTTACTTTGACCTGGCTTCAAAAGCCAGATGCCCAAATGTACAAGAAGGATCCGAAAACCGGCGTCGAGGTGATCAACACCAACAAACTCTCTCCGTTTGATCCCCTTGCCGAAGCCTTTGGTTCCTCTGGCCTAAAGTTTTTCACGCAACTTAATGCCTATTACAAACCGATCATTCAGTTCGGCAGTCTTCGCCGCGACCTCAACGTTACCATGATGCCGATCTTCGTTCTCATGATGGAAGAAAATCCGTTTGCCTTCCTCAGTGTGCTCTCACACGAAATGGGCCACAATATCGGACCGCGAGTCTCTGGCATCAATGGCTATGATATGACCGAAAGCTGGCAGCCGATGACTTCATGCCTCGCGGACGCAAGCTCCGTTCGAATGCAGCCTGGCCAAGAAGACGAGTCCATCGCCGACACGGTTTCAGCAGAGATCCTCTCGTCATTACTTACCCAGTTACCTGCCGACAAACGCCGCCAGGCCGCACAAGCCGCGATTGCCCCGCTTTGCATGTTCTCCAGAGAACGTGATTCCGCTATGGCCGTCGATTGCCTGAGTACTCATCCCGAGCCGATCTTACGTACATCGGGAATCTTCGGCGGCAATCAAGACTTAAGAAGAACACTCGGTTGCAAGGGCGATGCGATTCGCTACCGCAGCTGTAGTTTGTCGGGACTGTGAGGTTGGATATGAAACTGACAATAACAGTGCGTTCTTTACAGACATTCTTTTTAGTGGCGATCTCGGCACTTGCCTTGGTTTTTAGTGTCGAGGTATTGGCGGCCGCTTCGCCAGTACTTAAACCAGCACCGAAGACAGCACCGAGGCCCGCCTTTCATACGTTGACCAGAATTCAACTGCACTCTGTTCACGGAGAAAAGCGCCTCGCTATTGTCCACGACCCTAAGGCCAATACCTACTTCGTCGAGCGCAACTCCGGCAAAGCAAAACGAAAAAAGATTCGAGCTGAGATCGCACACAAGATTGAAAACGACGCACTTAATCTGGTTTGGACTAACGAAGTCGACCGTAAGAGTACCGGTAAATGTACCGACTCCGCCGGAAGCCTCGAGGTCACCGCCAGTAAGGAGTCAGGTAATTTCTGCCGCACCGACATTCGCTTAGCCGCGCAACTTCAGGAATTCAGTTCACGGGTAGAGAAACTCGTCAATTGAACTCCGCGTAAGAGCAGCGAACCGCTTCGAGGCTGGGCCCCAAAAATGGGCCCCAAAAATGGGACAGTTTTGCTAAAAGAAACTGCAAAATAGTCTCATTCCTCGATCTACTCGCCGACAGCGCCGGACTTAGAGCTGCATACGGAGTGGCCTGCCCCTTGCAGCCCCCTCAAATTGATGAGGGGGTTAGCATGGCAGACTCAACTTCGTTCGCATCTGCAGTGAACACAGCAAAGATGAATGCGATCCTATGGGCAGTCGATCCCACCCAAGATCCGAAAGAGGCCAAAAACCTTGTTAAGGAACTGAAGGCGTGGGCTAAGCACCTCGATTGCGAAGTTCTGCCGGTTGCGATCTATTCGAAAGCGATGGCTAACCTCCCGCTTAAAATGCCTTATCCCTGGGACGAGGAGTTCGAGGAGCGTGCCCGAAAATCATTAGCGCGTTACCTAAAAAAAACCAACACCTCTGGCTTCCTATCGCCGGAAGTGTTGTTTGTACCATGGGTATCAACGCGAAAGATGGCATTCGCCTTGGCCAAATATGCGCAAGCGACGAAGGCCAAAATGATTTTTGTGAATACGCGCGCACGCAAGAGCTGGAATCCATTCCGGCTTGGAGGGTTCGCCGAGACTTTGGTCACCACCTCGCGAACTCCCGTCCTGCTTCTAAACCCCGCAGCAGAGCCGTCTGGCAAGATTCGTACGATTCTCTTTCCAACGGATTTCAGTGTCCATTCACGCCGTGCCCTGGAGATTCTCAAACCATGGGTAAAAACAGTGGGAGCGAAATTGTTGATCTTTAATCAGATCGAAACACCCACGGTTTATCAAGCGGAGTTCGCCAGTGGTCTACCCGTAGTCGATGCCGAGAGCTTGATCGAAGAGATTGAACAAACCAGGATGACTCAACTTTGTGAGTGGCAACAAAGTCTGCAAGAAGGCGGCCTAAAAAGCGGCGCCCTCATTCAACGGCAACGAAAATACCTCGCCGCCGAGGTTCTCGAGGCCGCTAAGAAAAATAAAGCCAGCCTGATCGCACTAGCTAGTGAGAGCGGCCCCTTTGCGCAAGCCATTCTTGGCAGCACCGCAAGAGACGTCCTTCTTAAGGCTAGCTGTCCTGTGTTAGTATTCTTCAGGCCAAAAGTGGTTCGTAAACACGGTACAATTCATCGTGAGCTGAAAACCACAAAAAGTCTGATGCCCGTAGTTACAGAGCCCCAGCCGCATTAACAGATAGGGGCTTTTTTAACGATCTCCCTTCGCATTTGGACCTGGACACCATTAGGTATATGTCAGAGGCTGAAGGCGAAGGAGATACCAATGACTACTTTATTTAAAACAACAGTGCTGAATATTTTTGTTCTTACATTAACTCTGTCTATGGGCAGTTTTGCCCTGGCGGCCAGCAAAACCAAAGCGGAATCGAGCGACAAGAAGCCGCCTATGGAAATCACTGCCGAACAGCGCCAGCAAATGGCGGGCATGCACGAGAAAATGGCTACCTGTTTACGTTCGGACAAGTCCATGGACGATTGCCACAGTGAAATGATGGCGACCCACAAGGATTTCAAGGACCAAGGAAGCTGCCCAATGCATGGCATGCATGGGAAAAAAGGCGGTAGCTGCTGCGCCGGCGGCAAAAGCGGCAAGAAAAAGGGCGGCAGTTGTTGTAGTGGCGAAGGTGGTGCTCAGTGCGCCGACCACCATGCGCATCAAGGCGAAAAAACCGACGCCCCTGCCACCGAGAAGAAGTAACGCCTATTGTTCCTGACAATTTTTCAGGTATTAATAGCGAAGTTCCTAGCGAAATCTAAAGCGAAGGCTGTGCCACCAGGTACCAGCCTTCGCTACTCGAACGCCGTCGCTATACCTCAGTTGTATTCGACCTTAAGATTGATGGTTTGCTCTTCGTAATTACTAACAAGGGCCATACAGGCGGCAAAATCACCTTTAGTTGCCGCAGCCTCGATATTGGCGGTGACTTCAACCAGGCTCATGAAACCGTACTTTTGACATTCCTTACCCACCTCGATAGCAAGAGTGGCTAAGCCGGGTAAGTTACGCATCATTAACATACCTTTAAAGCGCATTCTGTCCGCCTGGCGGGAGCTTAGAAACTCTGTGATCTCATCCTGAAGGTTTTTGCTTGCTTTCACTGGAGCCGAATTGGCCATGGTCATTCCTCCCTTTCTTTGCGAGAAATTTTAGATAGATTACCAGCTCTCATTTTGGCGTAACTAAAATTTACATTGGTTCACATTACTCACGACCTTGGTCGGACGAAAATATAAGTTCCAAGGGGTCTTGCGTAGACCTAAAAATAAGACCAAAATAGAACTTGAGCAATTGCTCAACCCCAAGAGGAAAAATGCCTGCCTTAAAAAGACGACTCCCTGTTGTTGTGGCAAGTGTCCTTTGTATTATCTCGCTGACAATTTATTGTCAGTCGCTATTGGCGGCGGAAAGTGTTGGACCAGTTCCGGCAAGTGACTGGGATCTCATTCCCGAGGCTGAACTTCCGCAACTGACGCCGGATGGAAGTCTCGCCGACTTTCGCCTGGCTCTGCAGCGCCAACTTGAGGCTTGCCGCGAGTACGAACAAGGTACCGTCACTCGCTGCGGTGATCCCACGCCGCCACCCGAAGCAAAATGTAACCGTCCAACTCTCGAGAATCTCGCGCAATTAGCAAAACAGGTTTCCACCTGGAGCGAGTTTTACAGTAAATCAAAAACCGATTTCATGTGGTATCGATCAACTGGCAAAGAGGGGTCGGGCGAAGGTCTGTTCACCGGCTACAACAACCCTAGTTTCGAAGGTTCACTGGTACCAACGTCAAAATATAAGTTCCCAGTGTATGCAAAACCCGATGACCTGGTTAAGACCACGGACCCTTCGGGTCAAACCATTTGGCGACGACGCATGCCGGATGGAACGCTCGGCTCCTACTTTAGTCGCAAAGAAATTGATGTTGATAAAGCATTGAGCGGCAAGGGGCTTGAGATCGCTTACCTCGATGATCTTGTCTCCGTGTTGCGTTTACATATAGAGGGAACCGGCAATCTTCGCGTTAAGCAAAAGAACGGGAGTTTTCGCGAAACAACCTTAAATTTCGCAGCCAAGAACGGCCTGGTCGGCAGCTCGGTGTTTACCTATTTGAAACAAAAAGGGGTTGATAAGAAGTACCTCTCATTCGATGGACTTCGACAATACTTCAAAGATTTTCCCGATGAAGTATGGCCGACTCTCACAGTCAGTAAATCCTATGTTTTCTTTCGTCTTACTGATGAACCGCCGTGTGGTACTGCGGCCGTACATTTAACTCCTGGGCATTCGATCGCGGTCGACCCGAAGAGTTTGCCACTTGGTGCGGTAGTTTTATTTGATACTCAACGACCGGTGGAAAACAGCAAAGGGCCCATTCAATACGTGCGCTTCACGCGCTTTGCTGTGGCACAGGACACCGGAGGAGCCATTCTCGGCCCCGCGCGTGTGGATGTATATTGGGGATCGGATGAATACGCCGAGTTCGCAGCCTCAAATATGAAAACAAACGGGAAGCTCTACCTTCCCGTTCTCAAATCCTCAGCCCAGTAACAACAGAAGGCAAAAAACAAAAATCAGTGGCGTTCGCTCGGTTTGGCCTCGATAACACAAGCCATAGACATCGTTGGCACGATCCGAGCGAGTTCAAATCCCGCGCGGCGGAACAATGCCGCGAACTCCTCGCCGGTACGCTCGCGCCCGGTGGTTAGTACCAACATTTCGAGATCCAGAATTTTTGAAAAATGAGCTTCGTTCCGCGCCGGAATCACTGTCTCAACCAAAAGCAAACGCCCAGTTGCCGGTATCACTTTGCGGATATTCGCCAAGATAGCCACGGCCTCGTCATCCGACCAATCATGAATGATATGTTTCATGATATAAGCATCAGCTCCAGTAGGAATCTCATCGAAAAAACTGCCTTCGTGGAACGCGATGCGCTCCTCAACACTCGACAGCGAAAGATCAGTCTTGGCTCCGGCAACGACATTTTTCAAATCAAACAAAATGCCATGGAGGTCCGGAGTCGCGCGCAAGATGGAAGCTAAAAGCGCGCCATGACCGGCACCGATATCAGCAAGAACTTTAAATCCAGAGAAATCATAAGCACCTAAAATCGTATCAAGCTCGATTTTGGAAACATTGGTCATCGCCTTGTTAAAGATCTCGGCATTTTCCGGAGTCGAATTAAGGTGTTCAAATGGCTTCATGCCATAAAGATGTTCTATGGCGTTTTGTCCAGTGCGCACCGAATGTTCGAGATCCCCCCAAGCCGGCCACCCGACGCGACCGATATGCGTGATCATGTATTTCATCGAACGCGGATGATCCTCACGTAAGCAATGGCCAATGGTAGTAAGGCGAAACTTTCGCCCCTCCTCTTCAGTCAAAACACCCACCACCGTCAGTGCGCGCAACAAGCGATAGAGCGACTGTGGCTGGCAAGAACAAAGTTTTGCCAGCTCATCTGACTCCATTGAGGAATGGCCGATGTGATCGGCGACATTTAAACGAGCCGCAACCGAGATCGCCTGTGAAACCCACGCGCCCGTCGCCAACTCCAGCAACGCAACCGGAGCCGGCTGCATTCGTTGATTCAATTTACTAACGCCACTACGAATTTTGTTAACGGTATTCACCATCGTTACCGGTGAAACCTTTTCGCGCAACTTTTTGAACGAAGGAACCTGAATTCCCTTAGCGTTCAGCGCCCGAGTGAGTTTTTCCTGATAGTTGGTTAGGCTGTTTTGGCCGCTTTCGAAATCCATTTCAACTCCTTCTTTGTCAACCACCTTGTCGACGTCTGTTCTTGGAGTCATTATTGAACCAACGCAACGGAGGCGAGAGCAAGTTGAATTTATGTCTGGTGGGCAGAAAGCTCGCGAAAATCCCAGACCTTATCGTCTGCTAGATGCGAGGTTCGCACATTGGTGATCGCCGTCGCCATCGAGTAGCGAATTTCAGGAATGGTCTTTTCAAGACTCGAAATAAGCCTCTTCATTTCCTTACGCTTCATCTCTTCTTGAGAACCGCAAAGATTGCACGGAATGGTCGGAATATTCCAGGTCTCCGAAAGCTCACGCAAGTCATTTTCGGCAATCGCAAACAAGGGGCGAATTACGATATTGCGACCATCATCGGATTGAAATTTTGGCGGCATCGCCTGAAGTTTACCGGTATAGAAAAGATTGAGTAGCAGCGTTTCCGCAGCATCTTCGCGATGGTGTCCAAGGGCCATTTTATTAAAGCCGTTTTTAGCGGCATGATCATAGAGGATCCCCCGCCGTAACCGCGAACAGAGCGAACAGTAAACTCGATCGACTGTTTTTTCCTTCACGATCGAGTAGGTATCCCGCTCAAGAACCGTGAGTGGTATGCCAACCTCAGTCTCAATCCAATTTTTATAGGCTTCACCATCAAACCCAGGTTGCTTTTGGTCGAGAAGTACCGCCGCGATCTCAAAGTCAAACGGCGCTCGTCTCTTCGACTCCGCCAGGAGCGCCAGAAGAACACTCGAGTCTTTTCCTCCCGAGACGCAAACCATCACCCGATCACCTTCAGTAATCAATTGATACTGAGCGATGGCCTCTACCATTTGTTTACGTACTTTCACCGCCAGAGAGCTTCTGTAGTCAATCATGACGCCAGTCCTACCATGGCTTCACCGCCAGTATCAATCGCTCGAGCGCAGCAAATTTTCCGTTGGAGCCCCCGCCCATTTGCGGTAGACAATCACAGCGAAACGCGGGGGTCTGAATTGAGTCTGGAAACGCCACAAGAAACGCCACAAGAAACACCACAGGAGACACCAATAGCGGCGGGTTTTCACATGCCGGCCGAGTGGGAACATCACTCGGCAGTGTGGCTGGCCTGGCCCAGTCATTACAACCTTTGGGAAGAGAACCTTCAACCGGCTCAGGAGGAGTTTGTTGAATTCTGCCGCGCCATTGCGGATCTCGATCCCGTAACAGCAAAGCCTCGCGGCGAAAATCTCAATGTCATCATACCGACGATGGAAGCCGGCATTCAGGCCGAGAACGCCCTTCGCGGTCTACCATTTCGCCTTCATCTAGTGCCTTTTGGCGACATTTGGTTACGTGATACCGCCCCGCTTTTCTTAAAGGGTCCAAGTGGTCTTGCTACCGTCCGCTTTAAGTTCAACGGCTGGGGCGAGAAGTACAACCTTCCCCATGATCCCGAGGTTTCAACTCGCATTGCTCAAGCCGCGGCCTATCGGCAGTTTCAGGCACCATGGGTACTAGAGGGCGGCTCGGTCGAACTCGATGGCGAAGGCACTTGTCTCACTAGCCGGCAGTGCTTGCTCAACCCCAATCGCAACCCACAAATGAACCAGGCGCAAATCGAGCGGGGGCTTTGTGAAGGTTTGGGCGTAGAAAAAGTTCTGTGGTTGGGCGATGGTTTGCTCAACGATCACACCGATGGACATATCGACACGATCGCCCGTTACGTCGGCCCGGCCAAAGTTCTGTGCATGCGGGGCCAAAACCCGAACGACCCCAATCGCGAAATTCTGGCGACGATCGAGCGTGATCTTCGTGCCATGACCGACGCAAAAGGGCGACCCCTTGAAGTCGGAGTGGTTCCTTCACCCGGAGAAATTCTCAATGAAGACGGCGATCTCATGCCGGCAAGTTACGTGAACTTCTACATTGGTAACTCCACCGTAATCGTGCCGACCTACGGAAGCATCTATGACAGTGAAGCCGTCGCACGTATCGGCGATTGGTTCCCAGGTCGGCGCACCGTTGGTCTGTCGGCAAAAGCGATCTTAAGTGGCGGTGGCGCTTTCCACTGCATCAGTCAGCAAGAACCGAATTGAGAGGGGTGTGAGCATGAAAAGCAATTCAACGATTAAAGTAGCTGCCTTGCAGAGCGACTTCACCACCGATACGGCCCGTAACATCGCACGCATGACTGAACTAATTCATGCCGCTCACAAAGAGGGCGCACAGGTGATTTTGCCGCCCGAACTGTTCGAAAACATCTATTTCTGTACCTTCGAAAAAGATGAGTACTTTGAGCTTGCCCGACCGGCGAAGGACCATCCGACACTGGCGCATTTTCAAAAACTTGCCCGCGAGCTGCGGGCGGTGATTCCGGTTTCGTTTTTTGAAAAAGACGGCCAGTGTTACTACAATAGCCTTGCAGTCATGGATGCCGATGGGTCGATGCTGGGGGTCTACCGCAAGTCGCACATCCCTGATGGCCCTGGATACGAAGAAAAATTTTATTTCCGCCCCGGCAACACCGGTTTTAAGGTGTGGAAGACCCATTACGGCAATATCGGCGTCGGCATCTGCTGGGACCAATGGTTTCCGGAATGTGCCCGCGCGATGATGCTTCAGGGCGCTGACATTTTGTTTTATCCGACGGCGATCGGCACCGAGCCCGAGGAGCCAAACCTCGACACGAAGGATCCTTGGCAGCGCGCGATGATCGGTCACGCCGTTTCTAACGTGGTTCCGGTGGTCGCAGCCAATCGCATCGGTACCGAACCAAGGCAGATCTTTTACGGCCACTCGTTCATCAGTGATCATCGCGGTAACAAAGTCGCCGAGCTCGGGCGCCATGAAACCGGGATCATCACAGCGTCGTTCGATCTCGAGGCCATTCGACGTAATCGCGCGGCGTTTGGGTTCTTCCGTGATCGCCGGCCCGATCTCTATCAGGCGATCTCGCACTCTTGAGATCGTAAAGTACCTAAAGCCGGCACTTTGCTGAAGGCCCAGTAAAATAGGTTCCCCAAATAGGTCGCCACTGCTAAAAACAGTGGTAGTGGTCGAACCTAAATGGGGGATTTGAAATGATGAACACTTCTCGGATTATTTGCTCTTTGGCTTTCAGCGCACTTGTCGGAACAGTGGGTGTAGCTCGTGCTGCAGCCGACACTGTGGTGACCTCGAACTTCGTGGTGTCGAAAGCTGAATGTAATATGGACGTATTCGGCGTAGCTCTTACTTTTGACAAATTAGCGACTGTCGATGCCAGCGGAAAATACATCTACCCAAAGGGATCTGGGATCGTTTTGATGGCCTGCGAGGCGGCGCCGGCACTTCAAAATTGCGCTAGTAAACGCGGCGTCTTTGAGATTAAAACCGGCGGCGGAATCTATACGCCGCCAATGGCAACCTCTTTCCAGTGCTTGCCCTAAGAATTCGAGTCCTTAACGTATCCACCAGCTTAACGAGTGGTTCACTTCACTACGCTGAAAACCAACGGACTCATAGATGCGTGCGGCGTGATAATCAGGATCGGCTTCCATCACCAGTTGCCTGACTCCGCAATCACGCAAAATCATTGAGCCCGCTTCGTAGACGAGAGTTCCACAAATGCCCTGACGGCGAAAATCCGGATGTGTACCGACGCTTTGGTAACGCCCGGTTTCGCCCTCATAGAAGATACCGAGATCACCGACCGCACGCCCGTTTAGGTAGGCCCCAAACCAAAACCCCTTACCGGCCTCAGACATCTTGCGATATTGAGCCATCTGCCGTTCTTTAAAGAGCTGGTAATAATCATTCAAAAACTTTGGCTCCGCGCAAAGGTTCTGCAGCTCAATCACTTCACGCCATTGTTGGTCAGTGACGATCTTGCGAACTTCCAAATGCGAATTCGGATGCAGCGACCGCTGCAATCGCTCCGCGGTGAGCACCAATGCCGAATCTTCCTCAAACCCGGCTTCGACAAACTCCTGAGTATCAGACGCGACTCGAGCGCTGTGCTCCCAGGCGAAGGTAAAGTGTTGTGGTTGGCGATAATAGGGAAACTCTTGCTTAAAAATCCCCGTCCACGCCGCTAGATCACCTTTACGCGGCGGACGGTCGAAAATGATATAGTTACCCCAATGGTAACCGGGGTTCGACGGCGTTTGCGCCAAAACATACGATCCGCGATCAATGACCTCGCCAGAGAAGCGAGTAAACATCAAATTAGTTTGAAAACCGAGCGACGTGACTTTCACACAAGTTGCAGCTCCGAGCGGCTAAGAATGAGATCGGTATGAACTTCTCCGGGGCACATCTCCATAATTGACGCGATCGAGGCGCGTTCAATCTTTTCGCTGTTCGGTACGACCGCCCAGAACTTAAATCCGAGTTCGCTCAGTTGTTTGAGAAGCGCCTCAGGATCCGAGCCCGCGCCGCGAATTCCATGCGGCCAAAACTCCGTGATAATTTTAACATCCTGATTATGAGCCAGGGTTTTCAAAAGCCCACGCAGGACATAAGGCTCATAGCCTTGAGTATCAATCTTGATAAAATCAACGCGCTCACCGGGATGAGTTTCATCAAAGGCCTCAACCTTGATATCAATCGCATCGCGCTTTTCGGCAGATTCATAGAGCTGATGATCGCCAGCATTCTCAGTTGAGATAAAAAGCTGTGAACTGCGTTTGGTCTCTCCCAGAGCACACGGCGAAACTTCAACAATGTCTGCGAGTCCATTCAGCGCCAAGTTCTGTTTTAACAATGCGACGTTCTGCGGTGCCGGCTCATAAGCCCAAACTTTTTCGCAACCGCAAACCTTGCCAAGAAAAACCGACCAAAAACCGATATTGCCACCGACATCTAGAACTCGGGCCTTGCGCGGAATAATTTTTATAGCGATCTGCAGAAGCACCGGATCATAATCACCGTGCTTGAGCAGATACTTCGAAACTCCCCAGCGGTCATTGAGATCAAGAAGCATCTTAAATTCATGACCGGAAAATTTCAGGCTTTTCTCAACCAAATTAGGCCCGACCATAGTCATCAAACGCCGGCCAAGCGAGTGTTTGAGTACACGAGTTAAAATGGGCGATTCCTGCCATGATTGCATTTGCTAACTTCACTCCGATGGGTGTCGACACGACAATAGTACTTGCCAGCTAGATTTCTAAGCCACGTGACCAGGAATGTCAAATAGACCAGGGAAAACGAACAAGATCGCGCAAGAAACAACAAGATTTGTTGAGACACCACAAAGAGACAGGTGTGGCCCATTTGCGAGTGTTTGCACGAACCTCCGATGAGTGTTTCAATAGAGTGAAACCCTCTCCAGAAGGCGTCGCAATGCAGATTCAAGTCCTCACTGCACAAAACTATAAGACCATGCCCTGGAGGAACGGTAAGGGCATCACAAGAGAGATCGCGATTGATCCCCCGACTTCGACCCTGGCCGAAAATAACTTTCGCTGGCGCTTGAGTTCCGCTGACGTAAACGAAGACGGGGTCTTTTCCCAATTTCCTGGGTGCCAAAGATTTCTTACTCTTCTGACAGGCAGCGGTCTTGAGCTCAAGTTCGAAAACGAGGTTCAGGTCCTTGAACAAGGCGCCTATGCATTGTTCTCGGGTGATCGTAAAGTTGACGGACGATTACGCGGTGGAAAAGTCACCGATCTAAATTTCATTTTCAAAGAAGAGCAAGCCCACGCTCAATTTGTTGTCTCGAAGGAAGCCAGCGGCCGACTGGCGATGACCACGGGAACTTTGCTGGTTTTTGTAGCCACCGGTGCCGTCGATCTGACTGTCGACCTGCCTGTCGATCTGACTGTCGACCTGCCTGTCGACCTGACAGAGGATGGCCGGACTGATCACCTCATTGACGCTCAGGAAACAGCGATCATCACGGTTTCTACAAACGAAGTTTTTCGGTTTATGATCACACCCCGAAAACGGGACAGCAGATACATCATCATCCGAATCGAAAATCCGTTCTGAGTTTTGCCTGAGCTTCAATTGATGATCGTCTGCCAAAACGCCAAGAGTGCGAACGCGATGATCAAGCCGCCCGAGAGGCGATTGATCAGCTGGAGGTGGCGATCATTGATGCGGCGACGCAGCTTTCCGGTGCCGAAACTCAACATCAGCCACCAGGCCGCAGAGCCTACAAAGACACCACCGACTAAAAAAAGACCATCGCTCAGCGAAGTCTCTGCGGAACTCACCAGGCCCAAACCGGCGAAAGCCGCCGCGAATGACAAAATCGTCAGCGGATTTGTGACGGTCAGTGCCAACGATGAGAAATAGGCCCCAGCAAAACTGGCTTCAGCGTTCTCCGCTCCTGCCCGCACCGGCTGGGCGGTTGCCGTTTTCCAACCGAGATAGAACAGAAAAATCCCACCGATCAGCTGTAGAAACTCCTGATGGGCAATGAGGCTCGCCGACACCCCCACCAAGCCAAGTCCGGCAACAAGGCTATAAATCGTGTCGGCGGTCGCTGCACCCAAACCAGTTAAGAGTCCGTAACGAGGCCCGAAACTCAAAGTTCGGCGGATACATAAAAGACCGATCGGTCCCACAGGGGCTGCGACCGAAAAACCTAGCAAAATTCCTTTGACGAGCAGCTCAATTTTCATCGGTCAGGATGTATGACACCTTTGCTGCGCAAACAATTTAGATCTTTTTATGAGCCCCCTAACCTTTTCAAAGGTCAGGCCATTTGCCATTTCCGACCACTAACGCACAGCGCACCAAAAGGAACGCACCCAAGGGAACCTGATACCTAAAATTCAGTCTATGTGGAATACTAACCAGCGAATCCGTGACAGGTTTTTGAAAGGGGAATTGGGTGCGCGAACCACTGATCATTCAGGCGGGCATGGGTGTTGCCGTCTCTGATTGGCGTCTTGCCCATAATGTTGCGCGCCTCGGACAACTCGGTGTTGTCTCCGGTACCGCACTTGACTCCGTTCTCGTACGCCGTCTGCAACTAGGCGATCCTGGCGGTCATATGCGCCGGGCAATTGCCAAATTTCCTCTGACTCAAGTCGGTGAACGCGTGATCGAAAAATACTTTCGTCACGACAAAACTTCGACCACCCCTTTTGCTCGTCTTCCCTTGCCGTCAGCCACGCCCTCGCGTGAATCTTTAGAAATCTTGGTACTCGCCAACTTCGTTGAAATTTATCTGGCCAAAGAAAACCACGATGGCAAAGTCGGCATCAATTATCTCGAGAAAGTGCAGGCTCCGCATCTGCCGAGTATTTACGGCGCGATGCTTGCCGGTGTCGACTATGTGCTAATGGGTGCCGGTATTCCGCGTGAGATTCCTGCAGTGCTTGATACCCTCAGTCGCAATGAAGACACCACCTATGGCTTATACGTTGCTGATGCGCAACCGGGTGATAACTTCCGCCTGAAGTTCTCGCCTCGTGAAATCATGGGTGACAAGCTACCCACTTTGAATCGACCGAAGTTTTTGGCGATCGTGGCATCGAACACTCTTGCGATCATGCTTGCCAAGAAGATCTCGCCTCCTGTTGATGGCTTCGTGATCGAGGCGCCCTCTGCTGGCGGCCACAATGCGCCTCCTCGTGGAAAACTGCAGCTCAACGAGCGTGGCGAACCGATCTATGGTGTTCGCGACGAAGTTGATTTGGTCGCCATGAAGGCTCTTGGTCTACCGTTTTATCTAGCCGGCTCGCGCGGCTCGCCCGAAGATCTGAAAGCCGCCCTTGAAGCAGGTGCCAGCGGCATCCAAGTTGGTACGGCGTTCGCGCTCGCACAAGATTCGGGTCTGAGCCCGTCGATTCGCGCGCAACTGCTCAAAAAAATCGCTACTGAATCGCTCGATATTTTCACTGACCCGCGTGGCTCACCGACTGGCTTTCCATTTAAGGTCGCACGTCTTGAAGGTACTAACTCTCAAGCCGATCTCGTTGCTGCACGCGTTCGGGTCTGTGACCTTGGATACCTGCGCGAACCTTATCGCAAAACCGATGGCACTATTGGTTATCTCTGCCCAAGCGAACCCGTCGATCACTATGTCAAAAAAGGCGGTGCGATCGAAGACACTGTCGGCCGCATGTGCTTGTGCAATGGCATGATGGCGAATATTGATCAGAATCAATGGCAAGCGAGCCAACAACTGGAACGCCCCATTGTCACTCTTGGTGATAACGTCGAGTGCGTGCACCGACTTATCAAAAAGTACGGTGCTGAGTATACTTCCCAAGCCGTTTTAGAATACTTATTGAACGGCCTTGCTGAGACTTCTCCAACTAAAGAGAAATCAGTGTTAGATCGCCTTACCCCGTAAGCTCGCAACGTACGCGGCGGGCAAGCCCGCTTGCTCAGCACCTTTTATCAAGGTGTCGATGTAACGTTCGCTGAGAGGACCATCAAGACTCGCGCGATTGGGTGCGGTTGTGAACGTCGTTGCTTCAATTTCTTTACCATCAACAACTACCGTGATCGGTCGTTCAACCGCCATGCCCGTGACCACGCCTTCTTTATGCTGAATCACCGGCCAATCAACTGCCGCAATTTCGTAGAGTCGTCCCCAGACGGCCGCATCTTTTTTGTCAATAAGACCGGCTACCCGACCTCCCCACCATCGCGATGGAAAATTAAAACTAAGGTCAACATCTTTAGCCTGAGCGACGGCACCCTCTGGAAGTTTGAAGAACGGATAGTTGTGCTGAGTTTGCCACTCTTCAAAAGCCTTGCGGTCCAACACTCCGGAGTATCCGAAATACCAGCGAGTTCCGGTGTCCGTAACTCCTTCACGAGCTTTCATAACTTGGTAGTAGTGTGAATCCATGCCTCAACTCCTGATTTCTTTTGCCGATCTTTTGCCGAGCATTTGAAAGTGAGGCAGCATAAAGCAGGAAGTTGGTAGGAAGCCAGAAAAAAGGACTAATGTCCGCAGCTTGTTACATAGAGATGGTTGCCGGGGCCAACATAGACCGAATGTAAGCTACCTGTACTCGAACGCACTGAAGCCGGCATCCAGCCGCCGGCGGCAAAATTGGCCGGCGTCGTGTAGAACGAGTTTGAGCCCGCATTGAGAGATTCAGGAGTGGTGAATACACCCGTCGTGGAGCTAACATAGGCAAACTTGAGATCCGCCGTAATCGGCGCACTCACGAGACCCGGGCCCTTGGAAAAGACCACAGCTGCTTGTCCCGTTGGGGAAAAAGTCAACGAAGCACCCAGTAGACCATCGGTGGCTGCCGCTGAGAGTCCGGAAACGCCTGCAGAGGCTTCGATCAAACCCAGACCCAGATCCACCCAATTAGTTGAAGTCAGGCACGATGCCAAAGCGGTCGAGCAGTATTTATAGCGCAAGAGATTTACGGAACGATCAAAGAATGTGATTGCGGGAGCCGAAGTTGACGGATTGATTTTGATCGACAACCCCATACCCCCTAGCCCAGTCATAATGCTCGAAACCGCACCCCAAGTAGACCCGCCATTGCTCGTGTAGGTGAACTTCACAATATTGTTGGTGGTATCGTAATAACTCAGCACGATGTTTCCATTGGCATCGTAGTCCGCACTCATGCGCGAGAAATTGGCGACACCAGTGTCAACCTGCGTGTTATTGGCCCAGCTTTCACTCGTGGGATTGAAAAGCGCTGCACGCACCACCTTCGTTGCCGCACCGGAATTACTCACAATCATGACCGGCTTATGAACACCACCATTGACGTACATCGCTAAAGCAACATTGTTTGCCGCCGGTAAAGTAGGCGCGGCCGCAGTGGCGATTGGAAACTGATAGGTGAGCCAGCTTCCCGAACCTTCCGTCGTGGAGGTCGTGGTGAGATAGTAGCGAAAGTTTGTGGCATCGTAGTAAGCAATCCAAGGACGATTGGCATGATCAAACGCCAGAGCGACGGACTGCGGCTGAACACCCGAGGCAATATCGTAGCTCGGCCAGTGATCAGATGCGGAGTTACCCGAGCGGATCGCATATTTTAGCCTTCCTGTCGTGGCCGAACCAACCGAGAAATCCACATAGGCTGCTGCCGGCCTACCGAGACTCGTGGCGGCGACCGCGATCGTGTTGGGCACCTGGCTTGTTGCCAGTTGAATCTGCCCCGTTGTGTTAAATGGCGGATTTTCCCAAACCATACCCGCTGCACTGGATGGTGAAGCCATCGTCGAGGTCGCGCAACCCGTACCGCCCGTCGGGCAGTTGTTGAACGCCAGCACCATGTTGCCGAGAGTTTGCAATGGCGTGCCACCCGCTGTTCGGCCATAGCTCACCAAAACCTGACTACCAGTTTCGTCAAGAGCGATGGATCCCCGAGTCGCACCAGCGGCACCAAGTGTTGTGGTTTCAATAATACTGACCGCATTCCAAGCAGCCGTCACTGTTCCGGTGAGCTCATTGAAGTAGCGAATCGAAGTGGTGCTGTCATTCACCGCAAGATGCCAGCGATTGCTAGAGTCGCGAGCCAGAGATGCATAGGCATTGCCAAGAGTCGCGCCCGAAGCGGCCGCAACACTGGTGGCACTGAAACTCAAAGCTCCCGTTGAACATCCGCCTGCGCCTTGCACATAGGCGCGAATTTCATTGGTCGAGCGACGTGCGATGACCGAGAAAGGCTGATCGGCGGTGCTGTTGATGTGAAGTTTAGTCATCACCTGGTTGGCACCCGTAGCATTGGTTCCATCGGTGATCGTCGCCGAGGACCAGTTCCCCGGGGTCAAACAATTCGACAAGGTGGCATTGTTACATCTCGCGATAATCGAATTCGCGGTGCCGCCGTACACAACATACGGGTAATAAACCCCGCCGCCGGCACTACACCACTTGATGTCAGCCGAGTTGTTCGAGGCACTAGTACTCCGACAAGAAAGTTTCTAGCCGTTTTTTAGAGCCCGCTTCTTCGCGGGTTTGACTCTTTGCAGTAGCAACATGTTTTTGTTCTCGATTATCCATTCAAATTCCTCGCCTTTTTCGATCTCGAAACTCTGT
>SXGU01264311.1_pt1 | contig 20480 bp, 14 predicted proteins | sample 3174531 | NCBI WGS metagenome assembly SXGU01 (sample SAMN11356863, study PRJNA531348) | freshwater metagenome | isolation source: freshwater sample F1-140 | place: China: Fuxian Lake, Yuxi | collected 2017-12-25 | reverse complement strand
CCTGCCCAATGGGAGGGCCTCCCACCAAGGAGCCTCCACCTCTCCGTCGAGAGCGCCCTCAGTTCCTCCGCATTCCTACCAAATCAACAAGACGGATTCTAGTTGGCGCTGATGACGGATTCTAGTTGGCGCTGGACAGCGTCCTCCCGCAACACACCCATTGCTTCCAAACACCGAAGGGCCGGCGCCCTCAGAATCGCGGCCTTCCGTCGACCGGCAGTGAGATTGGGCTGTTGAAAGCGGCCGTGGGCGGCGTGGCGCCATCACCACCTCAGAATCGCGGCGTTTCACGCAAACCAATCGCTCGCCGGCCGGACGAAGAACTCCTCCAGCTTCACGCCCTCCGACCCGATGAGCCACGCCTTCGCCTTGGGATAGCGCTCGCGGAAATACCGCATTCCGCTCAGTCGCCCCGCCCGCCCGCTCTTCACCTCCAGCGCCCAAATGTCCGTGCCGTGGCTCACGACGTAATCCACCTCGTAGTCGCCGTCGCGCCAATAGGTCACGCTCCATCCTGGCGCGGTGAGTCCATTGAGCAGATGGGCACCCACGGCATTCTCCACCAGCCGGCCCCACCACGCGCCATCGGCCTGCGCGGCGGCGCGACCGCGCAGCGCGTGGGCGTTGACGAGCGCGTTGTTCCACAGCACGAGCTTGGGACTGCTGCCGCGCTTTCGTACCTGCCCCTTCGAAAATGCCTCCAACCCCGATACGAGAAACGCCGTCTCCAGCAACCGCAGATATCCGGCGAGCGTGGTGGTGTTGCCCGCATCCTGGAGCTGGCCGAGCATCTTGTTGTAGGAAAGCACTTGCGCCGGAAACGTCGCCGCCAGCGCAAACAGGTGCCGCAGCAGCACCGGCTTCGTGATGACCTGCAATTGCAGCACGTCGCGCGAAAGCACGGTCTCGATGAGCGAGTCGGCCACGTAGCGCCGCCACACCTCTTCGTCGTCCGCCAGGGCCGCCGCGCCCGGGTAGCCGCCGAAATAGATCCACTCCGCCAGCGACCACCCAAACGCCGCCTCGCACTCCGGCCACGACCAGTGCGGACACCGGTGCAGGAAAAAACGCCCCGCCAGGCTTTCAGTCACGCCTTTCTGCACCAGCAGCGCCGACGAACCCAACAGCACCGGCAACACCGGGCCGCCCTCGCGCCGCTCCTCGTCCCACAGCCGCTTCACGACTTCGCTCCACCCGGTGACCTTCTGCACCTCGTCGAGCACGAGCAGCACCCGCTGTCCACGCGCCGGTTTCCGCGTGCGCGCGAGCTGCCACTGCGTCTCGATCCACTCCGGGCCGGGTGGTAGCGGCGTATCGGCGGCGGCAAACACCTGCGGCCAACCCAGCCGCGCCGCGAGCTGCTGCGCGGCCGTCGTCTTCCCCACCTGCCGCGGCCCCGCGATCACCTGCACAAGCGGCATCCGGCGGGTGCACCCCGCCTCCAGTTCGTCGACCAACACGCGCTCGAAGGCCATGACCCAGCGTGCCCGGCAGTAAGGGGGGCGTCAAGTTTACTCAATGATTGAGTAAAAATACTCAATGACTGAGTAATCCAGGAAGAATGCGGGCGAGAGACACCTGACCACGATCTCGACTACCGCCTCGGAGCGGCCGCCCCCGTCGGATCTGCGGCGGGGTGTTACCGGGTTCCCAGCGCGGCGCGGATGGCGGCGGCGACCTGCCTCGCCAGTTCCGCGGAGCCGCGGGCGTGGAAGTGCACGTTGCGCGGGATCTGCAGCTCGGCGAGGCGCGGCAACGCGACTGCCCACAGGTCGTTGACGACAACGCCTTCGGCGAGCATGACGGCGCGCGCGGCGTCGTTGTAGGGTGCTTCGGAACCGCGCACGTACTTGCCGGCGTCGCCTTCCGGGACGGGTGTGGTGGTGGCGAAGATCAGTTTCGCCCCGGTCTGCTGCAGGCGGGCGATGATGGTGCGCAGGTTCTCGGCGTAGCGGTCGGGCGAGATGTTGGGGCGGCCGCCGTTGTGGGGTGTGGCGTAGTTGCCGGCGGCGTCCTTGTCGGAGTCGTCGGCAAAGAGGTACGACAGATCGTGGAGGCCGAAGTTGAAGTGGATCACGTCCCACTTCTTGCCGTCGAGCCAGCGCTCGATCCCGTAGGGGCCGAGGGCGGTGCGGGTGGAGCCGCAGTTGGCGGGCACGCGGTGGACGTTGGCGACGCCGGCGAGTACCGGCAGGGCAGCAAAGAGAAAAAGAAGCCGGAGTTTCATGGTGGATGCGCGGAGCGCGGAGTGTGGTCGATCCAGCCGACGGCGGCACGCGGAGCGAGAAAGGCGGTGCCGTGTTTTGCTTTGGCGGGGAATGAGAGGTTTTTCACGTGCGTCCACGTGACGAGGTCAGGCGAAGTGCCGAGTTGCATGCCGTGGCCGGCGGGCTCGTCCCAATAGAGCCACCATTGATCGCGGTAGCGGAGGAGCGACTGACCCTCGGCCATGGATTTGATCGGGTCCGGGTGGCTGAAAATCGGCGAATGCGTGCCGGCGATGGGCGCGGAGACGGGCGCGAATTTCGGGCGGTCGAGATCGAGGCTGGTGAAGGAGAGGCGGAGGTTGCGGCCAGGCAGCGGTGTGACGCCGGGATCGCGCGAGCACTTCATCACCATCACCCAGCGATCGCAGGTGGTATCGACGCGCATCACGGCGTCGATGCCGCTGAATCCCTGATCGAAAAAAGGTGGGCCGGAGTGAAGGCGGTGCCGTCGGTGGTGCGGGTGATGAAGACGCGGTTGTCGAAGGGCGAGGTGTTATTGCCCTTGTTGTCGCTGCCATCGCCGTCGGTGCGCTCGCGCGGCGTGGTGCTGGAAAAGAGGACGAAGAAGTCGCGCTTGAACGGATCCCAGTGCAAGTCGGGCGCCCAGATGTTTTCCGGCTGATCCGCGGTGGGGAGAGATTCGGGGAAGGGACGGATCTGGCGCGGTTCGCTCCACGTCACGAGGTCGCGCGATTCGGCATAGCCGAAGACGCTGCCCTTCCAGTGCGAGGTCCACACCATGCGAAACACACCGTCGCGGTAGAGGATCGAAGCGTCGCGTGTGAGATCCTGGCCGGGCCACTTCGGCGGCGTGAAGATGGGGCGGTCACCGTTGAGCGGCGTGAAGGTGATGCCGTCGGCGCTCTGTGCGAGGAAGGCGCCGGCCTGGCCGTTGTCGCGAAAGTACGTGAACAGCAGGACATCGTCCGGTCGCTCCTGCGCGATCATTGGCAGGCAAGCACCGACGAGAAGCGCGAGGGCGATAAGCTGTGCGCGCAGGTGGGTCAGCCGGGAGCGAGCGGACAGTGGCCCTGCCGCCAATGCAATTTTCCCTCTCCGATCGGCCGCGGTGCGGAGGAAACTGGATTTTCAGGGGGATTGGATCCGGGAGGGGTTTAAGATGCCCGACTTGTCCGCCGTAGGTGGATGCCATTTTGTCGGACTGTCGCTTCGCTCGGCACACGATTTCCTACCTCCCGGCCGCCCACTTCACGGCATTCGCGAGCAGAATCTTGAAGGGCTCGAGATCGTGGACACGGCCGTCGTGGCCGATGGTGAGGCCGACGATGCGGGCGGTGGGATGTTTCGTGGTCCACACGACGGGGTGCGGGGCCTTGAACTTCACCGAGGGCGAAGTTTCCGCGAGGACGTCGATGGGGGAGGTGCCGGGCGGGATTTTTTCGGGTTCGGCGTTGATGTAGTAGAGTTCGTCTTCGACTTCGAAAGTGGCGGGCACGTTTTTGAGGATCGGGTGGGCGGGCTGCAGGGCGTTGACGGAATATTTGGCGATCTTGTCGTGGCCGCGGGCGCCGCCGCCGACGATCCGCGCGTTGAGCTCGGGCCAATCGGCGTAGCCATACCAGGTGCCGGGGTGATGCATGACGATGCCTTTGCCGGCGGCGGCGAAGGCGAAGAGGGCCTTGCGATAGGCGGGGGTGTCGAAAAATTTGCGATTCACGCTGATCACGGCGACGTCGGCGCCGGCGAGTTCGGCGGCGGCCTGGTCGCGGTCCTCGGTGTAGTTTACCGAGTAGCCGGCGGTGCGGAGGATGGCGCTGTCGGCTTTGCCAAAAAACTCGCCGAACTTGTGAGAGCTGCCGCCGCTGATGATCAGGACGCGGGTCTTGCCGGCTTCCCAGACGACAGGCGTGGTCTCGGGGAGCGGGAAATCGCCGCGGCCGCCGGCTTTGGGCGTCAAGTCCGAAGTCGAAGATGGGAGATTGGAGTTCGGAGATGGGGAAACAGCGGGGACCGAGGATGTGGGATTTGAGATTTGGGATTTGAGATTTGAAGTCGCCGGGGCGGGCGCGGCAGGAGGTGGATTTGAAATCTGAGATCTGAGATTTGAGGTTGGAGCCGGGCCGGCATTGGCGGCGAGGTAGGCGATGACGTCGCGGAGGCCGGCGGCACCGAGGCCGTCGAAGCCTTCAGGCATCAGCGAGCGACGGGTATTTTCGCGCGTGGCGATGTCGGAGGTCTTGATTTCGGTGTCGCCGCCCTGGTTGCGCACGGTGAGAGCGGCGGTGGTTTCGGAGGCGATCACGCCGGAGAAGGTCTCACCTTTTTTTGTGGTGATGTTCCACTGCCAGAAATTCGGCTCGACCTGGCGATTGGGGTCCACGATCGCGGTGAGCAAATCCCCGGGGGCGTGCGCGCCGATGCCGGCGAGGGGCGGGCCCACGTCGCGCAGACCGACGTCACCGAGTTTGTGGCAGATGGCGCAGGCGGCGGCGAAGAGGGTGCGACCGTTGGCGACGTCGCCGGATTTTTGAACTTCGGGGAGGAATTGCGCGATGAGATCGTCCTTGGTTTTCGTGGACGTGTTGGTCGCGCCCAGCACCACGAGGGCTTCGCGGGCGACCTTGGTGGTGGGGTGGGTGCGGAGACGGGCGATGTCGGCGGGTCCGAGCGCGGCGGGGCTGATGCGGTTGGCGCTGATGGCGGCGACAAGGGCGAGGGCGGATTCCTGACGCTTCAGGATCTGCTCGAAGATCGGGGCCCACTTCGTCTGGACAAAGGCGTTGATGAGCACGTCGACGGCTTCGGCGCCGGCGAGTTCGCCGACGGTCGCGAGGAGCGGAGTCTTGATCGCGTCAGAGGTCGTAGAGTCGCTGAGGAGGGCGCCGATTTTCGCGAGTGCCTGTGAGCGGTAGGACGGGAGAGCGACGAGGGCGGTGGCGATGTCGGCGCGTGAGGTGGCCGGGGTGTTGGCGGCGGTGAGTTCGGTGAGGAGGCGGCGTCCGGTTTGGGTCACGGTGTCGGCGAGGGCGCCCGATTTGTCCCATTTGGCGACGAGCGAAAACGCGGTGGCGGCGGTGGCCGGAGCGGTGAGCAGGGTCTTCAGCGCGGCGGTGGACGGGGCGTCGAGCGCGGGAAGGCGGTCTTCGAGCTGAGCGAGGCCGCCGAGCAGGTGGGCACTCAACGGGCCCGGGGAAGTGGCGGCGGCTTGGACGAGGCGGCCGGCGCTGGCGGGCGGGGCGGACTTGGCGAGGGCGGTGACAAAGGCGCTGAACGTGGCGGGATCTTTGCTCACGAGGGCATCGGTAAGGAACTCGGGCGCGTGCTCGCTGGCGGCGGCGATGAAGGCGGATTTCGTCCAGTCATCGGTGGCGGCGGCGTAGTCGGCGAGGACGGTGGCGCGTTGGGCGGGCGTGGTGGCGGTGCGGGCGGATTCGTAGCGGGCGAGGGCGGAGCTGCCCATCGGGCGGGAGAGCGAGGTGAGCTGCGGCGCGCGGGCGTGATTTTCCTGCGCGAGACGGAGGGCGAGTTTTTTCACGTGGGCGTTGGGGCTGGTCTCGATGGTCTTGATGAGGCCGGCGAGGTTGGTGCGATCCAGCGTGGGGACGGCGAGCTTTTGGGCGTCCTTGTGCTGCACGCGCCAGATCCGGGAAAAATAGTGATCGCGGTCGGGCCGGACGGCGGCGTTGGTCTGGCTGTGGACGGGGCCGCGGGTGTCGTTATGGATGACGGCCTGGTTGTAGAAATCGACGACGTAGAGGGCGCCGTCGGGGCCGACGCGATTTTCGATGGGGCGGAACCAGAGATCGGTGCTGCGCATGAACTCGGTTTCCTCGCGGCCTTTTTCTTTTTCGATGGAGTAGCTCACGCCGTCGCGGCGGACGAATTGGTGGTGGACGAGATTGAGCGTGGGCTCGGTGGTGAAGTAGCTGTAATTCCACTTCGCGGGCCAGGCCCCGCCTTCATAGATCGCGCAACCGGCGGCGGCGGTGAAGCGGCCGACCTGATCGATCTGCACGTAGGCCTGCTCGGGCCACTCCATCGCGGGGAAGGAACGCTGGTTCGTCAGCATGCCTTTCGCCGAGGTGACGCCGGGGAGCTTGCCCTTCGCGAGGACGCTTTCGGGGAGGACGGTGTGGAAAAACACGGTGCCGCTCGTGGGCTGCGTCCAGAAGACCTGGCCGTCCCAGGTGATGTCGAGACCCCAGGTGTTGCCGTTGCGGCTGGAGTATTGCTCGAAGGCGGAACCGTCGGGTTTGAAGCGGACGACGCCGGAGCCGTCGGGGCCGAATTTTTTCGTGCCGTCGCCGGAGGTCACGTCGCCGCGGCTGTAGCCGTGGGTCGCGTAGATCCAGCCGTCGTGGCCCCAGCGGAGATTGTTGATGACGGCGTGGGTGTCGTTGATTCCGAGACCGGTGTAGAGCTTGGTGCGCTTGTCGGCGACGCCGTCGTGGTTGGTGTCTTCGAGGAACCAGAGGTCGGGCGAGGTGGCAGCGATGACGCCGTTTTTGTAGAGGACAAAACTGGTGACGAGCTCGAGTTTGTCGGCGAAGACTTTCTTTGTGTCCATGATGCCGTCGCCGTTGGTGTCGGTAAGGACGGAGATGCTGTCCTCGGGGTCACGCTCGGCGACGAAGGGCTTGAGGGAGCCGGAGTCTTTCCAGCGCGGGAGCGCGGAGTTGGCGGGCGTGTTGGGCTTGCGGCGGCCGTTGGGATACTCGGGCGTTTCGCAGACCCAGAGGCGGCCCTTTTCGTCCCAGTCGATATTCATCACCTTGTTGATGAGCGGCTCAGATGCGACGAGGGAGAGATTGAACTCGGGGTGCACTTGGATCTTCGCCGCAGCTTTCGCGGGCGAGGTGGGGCCGCCCTCGGGGTAGCGGAGCGCTTCGCCGAGTTCGTCGGCGCGACAGAGTTCGTCGGCGTTTTTGCGCTGCCCGGCCCAGGCGATGCCGCGGAGGAGAATGGCGCGGTAGTTGGGGCGGTTGAAATTGACGTAGCGGTGTCCGGGGAGGGAGACGAAGGCGCGATAAGCTTTGGTTGCGGACGGGAGCGCGCGTTCGTAGGTCCAGAGCTGGGGCTGGATGTCGTAGATGTTGACGGCTTTTTTCTTCGCGACGGCCTCGGCGGCGCGGGCCTGGGCTTCGCGGTTGCCACGGCCGCCGGTGTCGATCGCTTTCGGCGTGTAGGCGGTGGCGAGGACGTGGGCCTCGGGGGAGAGATCCATGTCGTAGTAGATCTCGTCATCCATCTGCCAGTTGGAGGCGTGGCGGGTAATGGGATGCTCGCGGTCGACGAAATAGAGGTGCATCGGCGCTTCAAGGAACTTGGTGGTGCCCTGCCGCCACGAGCCGCCGATGATCGACTTGAACCAATCGGTATCCTTCGAAACGGCGGCGGCGTGAATCACGACGACGCCGCCGCCGCGGGCGAGGAAAACGTCGAGGTTGGCGCGGTCCGGAGCGGGGATGTCGCCGGCGTTGGGCGCGTGGAGCACGAGGACGTCGGTATCGGCGAGTTGCGCGGCGGTGGGAAAAGTGTTGGCGCCGGAGGCGACGGCGCCGCGGGAGATGAGGAGCGGCACCCACTCGGCGAGGAAGCGCGGATGGTCGTGCGCCCCGGGGCCGTGGGTTTTCGGGCCGGAGCGGATGAAGATGCGGAGGGGCGGCTCGGCGGCGGAAGCGGAGAGGGCGGCGGCGATTGAAAGTGCGGTAAGGGCGAGGAGGCGCTTCATGGGACGGGAGGGGGCGGGGGAGACGGAAAATCTGAAATCTAGAATCTAAAATCTGAAATCTGGAATCTTGAATCTGGGAATTTCGGAATGCGGGGTTGGAAATTCCGAGATGACCGATGATAGATTTTAGATTCTAGATTTCTGGGATGAACTATGAGGCATTCGGAATTCTCGTGACGCACGGCGTCAGACCCCGGCGGATCGAGGCCCAAGGTTCCTGCGTGGACACGTCGAAGGGATCAGGGGCGGCGGCGAGATGGTCGGGGAGTTTGGCGGGGGAGAGGATGGCGAGGAACACGAGCGGTTCGGCGTGGGGGTTGTAGGTCGCGTGAATCGTGCCGGCGGGGATGTGCGCCATTTCCCCGGCGCTGAGCACGCGAGACGTGTCGCCCACCCACTGTTCGGCGCGCCCGTAGAGCACGTAGATGATTTCCTCCCGGTGCGGGTGGTAATGGAACGGATGGCAGTGGCGCGCATCCATGTTGGCCCGGACGAGGAGGAGCTGGTCGGCGGCGACGAGGTCGGGGCGGCAGAGCCACTCGTTGTTGGTCCACGCGTTGGGCTCGCGGAGGGCGTCGGCGATTTGGACGAAGCGGCGGTCGGCGGGGGACGACATGGGTGGTTTATTTTTTCGACACAGAGGTCACGGAGGAGGCACAGAGATCACGGAGAAACCAGGAAGGCTCAAAAAAAATGCTCCGTGAACCCGGTTTGCGCCTCTGTGAACTCTGTGACTCGGATTGAAGCCATCAGGCTTTGGCGGCCGGGAGCGTGAGCGCCGTGAATTTACGGGTGAGGTTGGTGAGCGACTCCTCGACCCCCATGCGTTCGAGACTGCTCGCGCCGACGAAGCCGACGCACGCGGTGCCGTTGATGACGCGCGCGGCGTCTTCGGGTGTGTTGATGGGGCCGCCGTGGGCGAAGAAGAAAATATCCTGCCGCACCTGGGTCGCGGCGTGGATGATGTCCCGCGTGGTCTTGAGGGTGTGCTCCCAGGAGACGACGGCGCTCTTCACCCCGATGCTGCCGCCGACCGTGGTGCCGACGTGCGCGATGATCGCATCGGCGCCAGCCCGGGCCATTTCGGCCGCTTCTTCGGGTGAGCCGACATAGACGATCGAGAAAAGATCCATGCGCCGGGCGAGGGCGACCATCTCGTATTCTTTTTTCACGCTCATGCCGGTCTCCTCGAGCACGCCGCGAAAGTGTCCGTCGACGATCGAGTGGGTGGGAAAATTATTCACGCCGGAGAAACCCATTTCCTTTACCTGGCCGAGCCAGTGCCACATGCGGCGGCGGGGATCGGTGGCGTGGACGCCGCAGATCACCGGCACCTCCTCGACGATGGGCAGCACCTCGTATTCCCCGATCTCCATGGCGATGGCGTTGGCGTCGCCGTAGGCCATCATGCCGGCGGTGGAGCCGTGGCCCATCATCCGAAAACGGCCGCTGTTATAGATGATGATGAGATCGGCGCCGCCCTTCTCGATGAACTTGGCGCTGATGCCGGTGCCGGCGCCGGCCGCGATGAGGGCGTGGCCCGTGCTCAGTTTGGCGTGCAGGCGTTCGCGCACTTCCTCGCGCGTGTAAGGGTTTCCTTTTCCGGTCCAGGGATTGGGCATAAAAAATTGGAGGGGGCGGAAGGCTCGACGTCAACGGCCGGAACGGTGCTTCGGCGCCGGGACGGGGCCGCAGGCAAGTGTCGGCGCAGAGGAGGGAATCCTGTTCAGAAGCTGAAAACCGTGTTCAGCACGATCTGGCGCGGGACGCCACGGGCCCAGTCGAGCACGCCACCGCCGAGGATCATCCCGCGCGAGGCTTGCGCGCGGTCTTCGTCGACGCGGAGCGAGGCGAGCGCGGCGGGCCGGTGGCGGCCGAGATGGCGCGCGGGGCCGCGCGTGTGCTTTTGGAAATCGAATTCGTAGGAGGTCGTGAGGCGCAGCTCTTGGGTGACGTTGCGCACCTCGGTGCCGGTGGGGAACGATTCGAAGTAGAGCCGGCCGGCGCCGGGGTTGAGGGCGGTCTGCCGGGCGGTGGCGGTGCCGCCGGGCAGATAGCGATTGGGATCGGCAAAAAGATTGATCGACTCGGCGTTGTTGAAGGCGCCGCCGGCATTGCCGAGGCCGAAGAGGATCGACTGGGGGCCGTTGGCGAAGGTGAGCCGCTCGATGTTGTAGAGATCGCTGGGGAGATTGGTGGCGTAGAAACCGGCGGAGTTGGTGATGGCGTCGAAGCCGCGGGCGCGGCCGCTCGGGCGGGTGGTGGTGATGCCTGCGTTGGGGCCGGTGTTCTGATCGTTGGCGCCGCCGTTGTTGGTGCTGGTTTTCATGACTGCAATGCGTTTCTAAGATTGGATATGGGGGCGAGTGGACAGACGGCGGCGCGGAGGGCGGCGCAGGCGAGGGCGAGCGAAGTGAAACGAGGAGGCCTGGGCGTAGAGTGAGGCTCGGGCGGGAAAGCGCGGGTCGGAGCCCCGCCCGATTTTTCAGAAGGAGCCTTTGAGGCCGAAGGTCCAGAGGGCGCCGAAGTCGGTGGATTGACGGAAGCGGGCGCTGGCGGGAGTGCTGGGGCCGTAGATGACGATGCGCTCGGTCTGGTCGTTCACGTTGCGGAGGTTGAAAAAGAACGCGAGGTTGCGGCGCAGGGAAACCTCGCCGAGGACGTCGATGTAGAGGCGGTCGTCGCGCCAATTGTAGATCGAGGGGCCGATGCGGTCGGTGCCGGTGGCGGTGATCTGACCCTGGCGACGCTGGCCTTGGTAGTTGAAATTTACGCGGAGGTTGTAGCGGGCGCGCGTGAGACTGACGCCCCAGTTGGCGCCTTTCGGCTGATAGCCGGAGAAGAAATCGGCGGCGCCGCCGGTGACGCGCTGGCGGCTCAAATTGCCGAAGACCTGGATGCCGCGGGCCCAATGAGGCAGAAAGGTGAGAGCCTGCTTGTAGTTGATGTCGAAGCCCTCGACGCGCGTGGACGTGGAGAGGTTATATTGCGTGGCGACGTCGTAATTTCCATAAACGGCAGGATCGAGGCCGTAGAGCGCGAGGAATTCGGGCGTCGCCGCGGCGTTGCTTTGGGCGAAGAAGTTTTCGAATTCGCGCCGGAAGGCGCCGGCGGAGAGCACGCCGACGCCGGCGAAATAATATTCGAGGCGGACCATTTTGGTGCGCGCGGACCACGGCTTGATCGCGATGTTGGCGACGGTGGTGACGTTGGTGGGCGAGGCGGGCGACTCGGTGTCGGGGAGCGTGACGCCGCCGGTGTAGAGATCGAAATTGGGGCGGCCGATGGAGTGGTAGTAGGCGGCGCGGGCGGTGAGATTTTCGCGGAGCGCGTAACTGGCGTTGAGACTGGGGAAGAGCGTGAGGTATTCTTTCTTTGCCTGCGTGCCGCGGAAGACGCGGGTGAGCTGGGCCGAGCCGAGGGCGTCCGAAGTGATCGCGAGCGGGCGGCCGTTGGCGCCGAGGACGATTTTTCCGGAGGTGTCGCGCTGGTAGTTGCGGGTGGGGTCGTTGAGCGGGCCTTCGCCGTCGAGATTTGTCTGCTCGGCGCGGAGGCCGCCGACGAGTTTGAGGCGATTTTCGAGGAAGCCCATGTCGCCGCGGATGAACCCGGCGCTGATCCGTTCGCGGGCGAAGCGCGAGTTGTTGACGCTGGAAATGTGGGTAGTGGCGGGGACCGTGGTGAACTGCGCGGGAGTGGATCGGAAGAATTGATACAGGCCGTCGTTGCCGATGCGCTGGGTGAGCGGAAAGCCGAACGGCGCGGTTTCCTGCGAGAGCGACGGATCGAGGAAGCGTGCGGCGGAATCGTCGTTGCCCACCGGGGTGGTGCTCGCGCGGCCGTCGGCACCGACGAAGCTGTAGATGGGCTGGCTGAAGGCGTTGTCGCGCTGGGAGACGAGCCAGTTGAGGCCGGTTTTCAGGGAGAACGGAATCGGCGCGCGGAAATCGCGGCTGGCGGTGAGGTAGGCGTTGCGGCGCGCGTCGGCGATGACGCTCTCGTTGCTGTTGGCGGTGGCGAGCGAGTAGGAGGCGAGGCTGTAGGGATCGACGACGGCGCCGGTGGTGCCATCGGTGACGGTGATGCGATTGGGCCGGCCGGGGTAGTCGGGCTGGATGTTGTCGAAGGCCATCGTGAGGCCGGTGCGGCGCGAGGTGGCGTTGAAGAAGCGGCCGACCTGGACATCGACGTGGTGGTTGACGTTGGAGGAGTAGGTGCCGGCGGCCTCGAATTTCCAGACGGGGCCGCGGTGATACCAGAAGAGGGTGGGCATGGCCGTCTGGTTGACGCGTTCGCGGCCCTCGGTGGCGAGGATGAGTTCGGCGGTGCCGGCGCGACTGCGCGTGGCCGTGAGTGAGAACGCCGCGGGATCGACCTGGTTGATCTGGAAGGCGAGGGCTTTGTTGTAGTAGCCGATGGTGGTGCGGGCGGCGTGGAAACCGAGCGAGATGCGGTCGTGCGGGGAGACGCGGAAGTCCAGCGTAATGCCGAGGGAGAGGCGCGTCGTGAATTTTCCGCCGTCTTCATAGGAGTAGCGCGAGAGGTAGGGCTGGTCCGGGGTGGTGTAGGGAAACGCCCCGCCGTTGGTGATCGCGCTGGCGCCGCGCCAGAGCGCCACGGGCGTATCCTGCGGGGAGAATTGGGACGCGGAGCCGGCCGAGACGGTGTAGCCGAAGGATTTGCTGACAGGTGCGGAATAGCTGAAATCGGCGCCGGGGCGGATCTTGTTCGTCGCGTGGCCGCGCGGGCCGGGCGTAGCGCTGAGGCTCTTGTGGTTGTCCCGCATCAGCGCGGAGACACTGTAGTTGAAGAGCGGCTTGGTGCGCTCGAAGGCGCTGCGCGGAACGAGATTCACGGTGCCGGCGAGGGCGGAGCCGGGCGACTCGGGCGTCGGCGAGTATTCGATTTCGACACGCGAGAGATTGTTGGTGGAGAAAAAATCCATGTTGAACGAGCGACCGCGACCACCGTCACCGCTGGAGCTGGCCATGCTGAGACCGCCGAGGGTGACAGGCACGTTGTCGGGCGGCACGCCGTTGATGGAGATCGAGCGGGCGTTGCCACCCACGTAGTCGACGGAGACGCCGGGGAGGAATTTGAGGAATTCGCCGATGTTGCCCTCGGCGACGGCGCCGAATTCGTCGGTCGAGACGACGTTTTTCACGCTGGCGGCGAAACGCTGTTCGTTGATGGCGAGCGCGGCGGCGTCCATCTCGCGCGTGGTGGCGACGACGAAGGCGTCGAGCTTCACGGCTTCGGTGGCGGATGGGGAGGTCGCGGACGGGGTGGTCGGGAGAGAGGATGTATTGGGGGAATCGAGCGTCACGTCGCGCGTCGCGGTCTGGCCGGCGGCGACGACGATGGGCGTGTGGGAGGGAGCGAGGCCGGTGAAAAACGCTTTGAGCGTGGCGCTGCCGGCGGGGAGGCCGGCGAGGCGGTAGGCGCCGAGTTCGTCGGTGAACGTCTCGAGCGAGGTGCCCTCGACGGTGACGCGGACGTTGACGAGATAACGTCCGGTGGCTGCGTGGACGATGCGACCTTCAATGGCGCCGGTGGTCCGTTCGACAGGCTCAGGGCGGGCGGGCTGAGCGGCGAGCGGAGCGGTGAGGAGCAGGAGCAGCGCGAGCCAGGGGCAGAGGCCGTGAGCGAGCAGGGAGGCGAGCGGGAGAGGGCGTTTCATGGCGGTGAGGTGAGGCGGGGGGAAAGGGCGGGGCGGAGCCCCGCCCTGCATTCAGAACTTGCCTTTGAGGCCGAAGGTCCAGAGCGCGCCGAAGTCGATACGCTGGCGGAACTGGGCGTGCGCTGGCGTGCTGGGGCCGGCGATCTCGAAGTCCTCGGTGGCGTCGTTGAGGTTGCGGAGATTCGCGAAGAGCGCGAAGCGGCGCGAGAGATTGAACTCGCCGAGCACGTCGAGATAGAGGCGCTTGCTGCCCCAGTTGTAGGTGCCCGGCTCGTTGCCGGCGGCGGTGACGATGCCGCGGCGCTGGCGGCCGCGATAGTTCCAGTGCGCGCGGAGGTTGTAGCTCTCGCGCGTGAGGCTCACGCCCCAACTGCCGCTGCGCGGGATGAAGCCGGCGAAATTGTCCGCGCCCTCGCCGGTGGCGCGCAGCGCGGTGGCGTTGGCGAAGACCTGCACGCCGCGCGCCCACGGCGGGAGAAACGTGAGCGCCTGCCGGTAGTCGAACTCGAGGCCGGTCATCGTGAGCACGCCGGGGAGGTTGTATTGCGTCGAGATCTCGTAGCCGCCGTAGGTCGCCTCATCGAGGTCGTAGAGCGCGAGCTGCTCGGGCGTGGCGGCGGCGGCGCGCGTGCCCCAGAAATTCGTGAAGTCGCGGCGGAACGCGCCGACCGAGATCTGCCCGACGCGCTCGAAATAATACTCGAGCCGCAGCTTGGTGGTCTTCGCGGTCCACGCCTTCACGCCGGGGTTGTTGACCGCGATGCGGTTGTTGACGCCCGCGGCGAGCGTGGTGTCGGGCAGCGTGACGCCGCCGGCGTATTGATTGAAGTCCGGCCGGCCGATGGACCAGTAGTAGGCGCCGCGTGCGATGAGGTTTTCGCGGAGCGTGTAGCTCGCGTTGAGGCTGGGGAAGAGCCGCAGGTACTCCTTCTCGGCCTTGAGTCCACGGTCGAGAAACGTGAGCCGCGAGATCGCGAGCGCATCGGTGGCGAGGGCCACGGGGCGGCCGTTGGCGCCGAGGACCAGGCGGCCGGCGGAATCGCGCTGGAAATTCAGCGTCGGATCGCTGCGCGGGCCGGCGGCCTCGATGTTGGTCTGCTCGGCGCGGATTCCGGTGACGATTTTCAGGCGACGGTCGAGGAACGCGACGTCGCCGCGCAGGAAGGCGGACGAAATCGTTTCCTCGGCGAATTTGGAGTTGCTGACGATGGAGCGATACTGGCCGTCGGCGTTGATGGTGAAGTGCGCCGGAGTCGCGCGGTAGTGGTCCCAGAGCTTCGTGTTACTGACCCAGTCAATTTTCGGAAAGCCGAAGGGCGCGATGCGTTGGGAAAATTCCGCGTCGATGAACTGCGCGGCGCTCTCGGTGCCGGTGTGGGTGAACGTCGTGCTCATGCCCCGCGTGTCGCGTTCGGCGACGCGCATTTCGAGGCCGGCCTTGAGCGTGAAGGGCACGCGCCCCGCGAATTCACGACTGGCGTTGAGGAAGGCGGTCCGACGGAGGTCGCTCGAGTCGCGCGGGTTCGAGGTCGTGTTGGTGACGGTCTTGGTGTCGAGCCGGTAGGGATCGAGGGCGGCGCCGGTCGTGCCGTCGGCGACCGTGATGGTGCCGGGGCGCAGGTAGAAGATGTCGGCGAACGCGACCGTGACGTTGCTGCGCACGGCGGTCATGTTGTTAAAGAAGCCCAGATCGATGTCGCGGTCGGCATTGGTGGCGCGGGAAAAACCGATGCCGCCCTCGGCGCGCCAGATCGGACCATGGTGCCGCCACGCGAGCGTCGGCATGGTGGTCCGGTTGGTGCGGTTGATGGAGTTGTTGAGGACGTTGAGGGTGCCGGCGCCGACGGCACCGCGCGTGGAGCGGGTCGTGAAATCGCCGGGCGCGACGCGCGTGATCGAAAACGTCAGCGTGCGCGCGAAGAAATCCACGTAGTTTTGCGTGGCCTGAAACGCGAGCGTCAGCCGGTCGCGCTCGGTGAGGCGGTAGTCCACGCTGACGCCGAACGAGGTGCGGCCGGTCTCCTTCAAATCGTCGCGCACGGCGAAGTCGGTGAGGTAGGGCTGGTCGGGCGTGGTGTGGGGAAACGCCGCGCCGTTGGTCGCCGCGCCCGCGCCGCGCCAGGTGAGCTGCACGAAGTCCTGCGGTGAGTATTGCGTCGAGTTGCTGGCCGAGATCGTGAAGCCGAAACGCCGGTTCACCGGCAGCGAGTAGGAGAAATCAAAACCGGGATGGACCTTGCGTCGCGGCTCGTGCGTGGGGCCGGGGGTCTTGTTGAGGTGCCGGTCGTTGTCGCGCATCATCACGAAAATGCTGCCCTGCAGCTCGGCGCGCGCGCGCTCAAATGCGCTGCGCGGAACCATGTTGACGGAGCCGGCGAGCGCGGCGCCGGGCGATTCGGGCGTGGGCGAGTGCAGCACTTCGATGCGCGAGACGTTGTTGATTGAGACCATGTCGAGCGCGACGGCGCGGCCGGTGCCACCGACGCCGGCGCTCGCGAGATCGAACCCGCCGATGGTGACGGGGACATTGGCCCCGGGCACGCCGCCGAGCATGACATTGCGGGCGTTGCCGCCGCCATAGTCGATGGCGACGCCGGGCATGAACTTGAGCAGCTCGGCGACGTTGCCCTCGGCGACCTGCCCGAACTCCTGCGCGGAGACGACGTTCTTGATCTCGGCGGCGAAGCGCTGCTCATTGATTGCGATCGCCGCGCTGTCCATGCTCGTCGAGCCGACGACGAAGGCAGCCAGCTTCACGACGCCAGCTTCGCCCGGTTTCCCCGGCGCCCCGGCGCCGGCGGCGGACAAATTGATCGGGTGCTGCGCGACGCCGCCGGCGGCGACGGTGACGTTTGTGGTGGTCGGCGGCAGGCCGGTGCGAAACGCGAGCACCTGCGCGGCGCCGGCGGGCACGCCCGCGAGGCGGTAGTTGCCGTCGGCATCGGTGAAGGTCTCAAGCGCGGTGCGCGCGACCGTGAGGCGGACGCGTTCGACATAGGAACCGGTCGAGGGGTTGAACACGCGGCCCTCGATGGTGCCGGTGGCGGGTTGGGCACGGAGCGATGCGACGAGACCGACAAAGAGTGTGGGCAACCAGAGCGCGAACAGTGCGAGGCGGCGGGACGAGGAGGGCAGTTTCATGGGCGGGGTGGAGTTGATTGGGCGAAGCAAACGGGGTGCGGGCGTCGCAGAAAATTTTCCGAGTAGGCGGGCGATGAGTGGCACATTCCGCCGACGATGGGTTTGGAACAAGATCGCGCCTCACACATTCGCCTGACGATTTTGCACATTTACTTGCGGGCGCCGCGGACTTGGCGCAAGTCGCAGGGTGCCGGTGAACCCCATGGATCCGCTTTCGACAACCTGGCAGGAAACCACGATTGACGGTCCGCGCACGCGGCGCTGGTCGCTCGATGCGAAACAGTGTCCCGAACTCGCCGCGCAGCACATCGCGTGGCTCGGCATCGACACGGTCTGTTCCCCTTACAGCCGGGTGCGGCTGTCTCCGTCGGGCAGTTTTTTTCTCGCGACGCTCGAGGGGGAGGGTCGCGTGTGGTTGGAGGGACGCTGGCAACGCGTTGCGGCGGGCTCCCTCTGCCTCGCGCCGCCGCGGGTGCTCAACGCCTTTCACGCCGTGCCCGGCAAGCGCTGGCACTTTGGCTGGGTGCGCTACGAGGAGGCCGCCTGGACGCGCCCGCTCGTTGGCGCCAACTCGCCCCTGCGGCTCAGTCAGCGCACCGAGGAACTCGGCCGCGTACTGGCGGGTCTGCGGGCCGAGTGGCAAGGCGAGCGCGACTCCACGATGGTGCGGCATTGGCTGAGCCTCGTGCACGGTTTCACGCACCGGTTCGCGCGACCGTGGCGCACGAGCACGCACGTCGGCAAACTGTGGGAGACGGTGGCGCGCGATCTCGCGAAGGATTGGAAACTCAGCACGCTCGCCGCCGAGTGTTCGCTCAGCGCCGAGCATCTGCGCCGCCTCTGTCGGCATGAGCTCGGGCGCACGCCGATGGAGCACGTGAGCTACATGCGGATCCAGCGCGCGCAGGAGCTGCTTGAAACCACGGGCGAAAAACTCGAGGCCATCGCGCCGCGTGTCGGCTACCACAGCGCGGTGGTGTTTTCGCGCGCCTTTGTCCGCTGCGTCGGACTGTCCCCCTCGCAGTATCGATCTGGAATCGGAAATTCTGCGTCCGAACGGTAGCGGCAGTAGCGCGGCCCGCGGTGGAAATTGAAAAATGCGGGCTGGCGCGGTGGCGGGCAGTGGGTTTGCTCGGAGCGAAATGGCGAGTCCACTTCCCTCGGGTGTTTTGGCGGAGATCGGCTTCATTGGCCGGGGTGGCGGAGCTGTGAAGACGCTCGATGGTTTCAAGCAAGGCCACCACACGGTGCCGGATGCGGCGAATGCGGTGACCAACGCGTTTCTGGGCAAGATTTGTGAGAGTGAACTTTCCGGCCAGGCGGAGGCGCTGTTTCAACAGGTGCGCGCCGGGTTGAGTTACAAGCGAAAGCAGGTGTCGCTGAGTGTGGTCAGCCCGGTCGCGCTACTGGCGGCCAAGGATTTCGCGGTGGAGATTTTCTATGCGCTCGAGGAACGGGATCCGGCGCGGTTTACGATCACGACGACGTTGCGCGAACTGCGCAGCCCGGAGCTCGTGCGCACGACGGAATTTGAGGAGATCTTCGCGGGGAAGTTCACGGAGATTCTTTTCGGGTTGAAAAAAGGCGTGTCCGTCGAGGCGGTGATCGACGCGATCGAGGGGCTCGACGGCGAAGGCGGTCTGGGGGTGCGGTATCCGTCGGATTGCCGCGAGTGCACGATTGCGGTCGCGGACGTCGAGGCGGAGGTTCGCTGCACGGGCGCCACGCTGGAGATCGTGTTTCCGCGCGCGGGCGGCCCGGCCGAGCTGGTCGACGCCTTCGAGGAAGTGCGCGCAGCTTTTCAGATCAGCAAGGCGCTGCGGGGGTTGATTGGGTAGGTTTGGCGGCGCAAAACCTGCCTGAATCTGCGCCGCAGGCGGAAAATGCGTTACTTGATCATCTCCGCCACGAACGCGCGCTCGTCGACGAGTTCCTTGTTGGTGGCGGCGATTTTCGATTTCGCGAAGTCGTCCATCGCGTAACCGGTGATGACTTCGTAGCTGCCGGGCGTCGTCGTGCGGACGGGCATGCCGGCCCAGACGTTGGCGTCGAAGCCGTAGCGGCCGTCGCTTTTCACCGCGACGGAGTGGATCGTGCCGGGCGTAACGAGGCTGCGCACGTGATCGACGAGGGCGTTCGCGGCGGAGGCGGCGGAGGAGAGGCCGCGGGCGGCGATGATGGCGCCGCCTCGCTTGCCGACGGTCTCGCAGAACGGTCCCTGGAGCCAGGCGTGATCGGTGATCACGTCGGTCGCGGGCCGGCCGCCAATCGTCGCGTGGGCGAACGCCGGGAACATGCTCGGGCTGTGATTCCCGTAGATGAAAATGTCTTTGACCGTCGTGAGATCGACGCCGGCCTTTTTTGCGAGCTGGGTTTGGGCGCGGTTTTGATCGAGGCGCACCATGGCCGTGAAACGATCCGGGGTGAGGCGCTTCGCCTGCGAAGCGGCGATCATGCAATTCGTGTTGGCGGGATTGCCGACCACGGCCACGCGGGCATCGGCGGCCGCGACGGCATCGATGAGGCGGCCCTGACCGATGAAGATCGTGCCATTGTCCTTGAGGAGATCGGCGCGCTCCATGCCGGGACCGCGGGGTTTGGCGCCGACGAGGAGGCACCAGTTCGCGTCCTTGAAGCCGACGGCGGGATCGGAGGTCTGGACCACACCCTTGAGCAGCGGGAACGCGCAGTCATCGAGTTCCATCGCGACGCCCTCGAGCGCCTTGAGGGCCTTCTCGATCGGGGCTTCGATCAACTGCAGAATTACCGGCTGGTCGGGTCCGAACATCGCGCCGGAGGCGATGCGGAAGAGGAGGGAGTAGCCGATTTGGCCGGCGGCTCCGGTGACGGCGACGCGAATGGGAGTTTTCATAGGAGGAGAAAGGCGTAACCGTGAATTGCGCGAAAAACACGAACGAATTTCGACGGGACGACGTGTTAAGGGAATTAGCGCGAGCTGACGGCGCCAGCTACTGGCGGTGCGACCGGATGGCGGCGGAAGCGATCACGCGAACCGCGGGGCGAGCGCGGCGTGGAGGTCGCGGATGAGTTTTTCCGTGGTCAGCCAGTCGATGCAGCCGTCGGTGATGGAGACGCCGTAGCGGAGTTTTTCCCTTGGCTGGGGAAAGGACTGGCTGCCGGCCTCGAGGGTGCTCTCGATCATCGCGCCCATGATGGAGGTGTTGCCGTCGGTGATCTGCGCGATGAGCGCGTGTAGCACCTCGGGCTGGCGCTCGGGCTGCTTCGCGGAATTGTCATGCGAGCAGTCGACGAGGATGGCCTTCGAGAGCCCGGCCTTCGCGAGGAGCGTCTCCGTTTGTGCGATGTGCGCGGGCGAGAAATTCGGCCCACCGGAGCCGCCGCGGAGGACGACGTGGCAGTCGGGATTGCCCCGGGTGACGATGGCGGAGGCGGCGCCCTCGAGATTGATGCCGAGAAACGTCTGTGGCTGGGCGGCGGCCTTGATCGCGTTGATCGCCGCCTGGAACGAGCCGTCGGTGCCATTTTTGAAACCGAGCGGCATCGAGAGTCCGGAGGCCATCTGGCGATGGGTCTGCGACTCGGTGGTCTAATTGACGATTACGGTCACCACCCGGTTGAAATGCAAGCGGTGATTGCTGCGGCCCGGGCGGCATTTCCAGGTCGACGCTTGGTGTTAGCGTTTCAGCCACATCGCTACACGCGCACTCGCGATTGCTTT
>SXGU01095998.1_pt1 | contig 20487 bp, 14 predicted proteins | sample 3174531 | NCBI WGS metagenome assembly SXGU01 (sample SAMN11356863, study PRJNA531348) | freshwater metagenome | isolation source: freshwater sample F1-140 | place: China: Fuxian Lake, Yuxi | collected 2017-12-25 | reverse complement strand
TGTCGGGCAGATGGTGCTCGAAGGCGGTGCGCTGTTCCACGGTCAGGCACTGGGCGTCTCCGTGTAGATGCCGCATCAGGTCCCCTTCGCGATAACCCGCGACGCGGTTCCGCAGAATCAGGTCATGCATCCGGCCGCATCCATGTGTTGCCCATCTACCAGCTGGAAATCAGAGCTACTCGACCGCATGTTTCCTACCATTGGTGGGCATTGAAAGGCGGTGCCAAGATGAAGCCTAAAACCATCGGTGAGCACCTGAAAAAACGTCGCCTCGACCTTGGTCTGGACCAGCAACAAGTCGCAGACCGAATGGGCGTTATCTGGAACAGCGTGAGCAACTGGGAGCGCGGAATCTACAGACCCTCAAAGCGAGCGATGCCCAACCTCATTGCGTTCCTCGGCTACGATCCACGTAGAGAGAAAACGTAAATCCAACACATGTCTCACGTGTTGCCCTTCTGCGATGTCGGTCAGCCCGATTGCACTCTCCGGCTCAAATCGACACGCCGGGAGCAGTCTCGACTTCAAAGAGCGCGCAGCTAAGATTCAGGAGTGTCCGACCCGTCGCAAGCCTCGAAAGCCACAGATGTGCCCGCTCAGGTTTTTGAGCAATTCATCGTCAACTTGACCGGCGGTGAGGTTCCGGCAGAAGTCGCTACTCGACTCCGAAAAACTCTCCTTGAAGACCACGTATTCACCGAGGCCGCGCTGAAACAGGCAATCTTTGGCGAGGAGCCCGCGCCGTGATACTGGTTGATTCCATCACGATTCGGGAATTCCGCGGTATTCGCGACCTGACTTTGCAATTCAAGGGAAAGAATTTCGCGGTATGCGGTCCCAACGGGACCGGCAAAAGCGGTGTAGTAGATGCCTTGGAATTTGCATTGACCGGCAACGTCTCGCGTCTGTCCGGGGAAGGAAAAGGTGAGGTTTCTTTGAAGCAACACGGCCCGCACGTCGATTTTCGTAACAACCCGGACAAGGCCCGTGTCACCGCGACTCTGACCATCCCGAGCCTCGGGAAAACGGTCACCGTCGAGCGGAGTGCCAAGACTCCTAGCCATCCTCAGGTCACCCCGAATGACCCCGACGTTCTAGCGTTGCTGGCCAAGGTCGCAGCCCATCCCGAAATCGTCCTCTCACGCCGTGAACTCATCCGCTACGTGCTCGCCACTCCTGGCGACCGCGCTCGCGAAGTTCAGGCCCTCCTTCATCTCGACCGAGTTGAAGACGTGCGCGTTGGTTTGCAAAAGATCGCCAACAGCGCCGAACGTCAGCTTCCTTCGCTGGTCGCGACGGTAAAGGTGGCGAGTGAAAACATGTTGAGGGCATTAGCGATCACCGAACTCACTGGCGAGAAACTCCTCGCCGCCGCAAATGTCCAGCGCGCGATTCTCGGCTTGCCTGCCATCACCGAACTGACTGCCACTACGTCATTGAAAGACGGCCTTGGTGCGCCGGCCGTGGCGAAGCCGCAACCGATTCCCAAGGCCCAAGCTCAGGCCGACATCAAGGCCGCTCGCGAGGCCCTCGATGAACTGGCGACCCCGGCGATCAAGACGCGTGTGGCGGAACTCACGATCGACATCACCAATCTCGCCGCCAATGCCGTGGGCGCGACCGGGATCACCGTTGAGAATTTTTACGCAACGGGACTCTCCCTTATCGACTCTGAAGTTTGTCCGCTCTGCGACACAACTTGGGATGTTGTTGAACTTCGCGCCAAGGTCCAAGCCAAGCTCGAAAGTCTGAAAGAATTCTCCCGCCAGCGAAAACTGACCGAAAGAAAGATCGGACCGCTAACCAAGCACTTGGCGCGGGTCCGTGCAGGGCTGGAAACTCTCGCTCGCCATGCAGCGCTCGCGACGCCGCCTCTCGAACTGACGGCCGCCACGAACTACTCGGCTTCGTGCCAGACGGCCTGCACGCAGTTGAACGCCTTGCTGCCATTGTCCGACACACTTGCCATCTTAGGTAGCCTTGCCACCGAACCGCCGGAAGTTCGCGCCACCATTTCCACCTTGGAAACGCTGGTCGCGGCCTTGCCGGAGCCCGGCAAGCAGGAGTCTGCCCGCGACTTCCTCACTGTCGCGCAGGAACGCCTTGAGACCTGGCGCGAGGCGCGCCGGAAACACAAGACCGCCAGCGAGCAGGCGGTCCGCGCTCGGAAACTCTCCAACATCTACGTCGCGACCAGTGACGCATTGTTAATTGGACTCTACGCCGAGGTGCAGAAAGATTTCGCCGCCCTGTATCGTTTCATCAACCAGAGCGACGAGAACGCCTTTACTGCGAAGCTCGTGCCCTCCATTGGCAAGCTCGGCTTCGATGTCGATTTCTACGGGCGCGGTTTTTTCCCTCCGGGAGCTTACCACAGTGAAGGCCACCAGGACGGTATGGGCCTGTGCCTTTACCTCGCCCTCATGCGCCACCTACAAGGCCCGCACTTCACTTTCGCCGTTCTCGACGATGTGCTCATGTCGGTCGATACCGGCCACCGTCGTGAGGTCTGCGCGCTGCTCAAAAAGGAATTTTCTCACACCCAATTCATCATTACGACCCACGATCCAGTCTGGCTCCGGCACATGAAAACGGTCGGCGTCATCGGCGGAAAAAATGGAGTTCAGTTCCGCAAGTGGAGCGTAGAGCACGGTCCAGCCGAGTGGCATGACCGAGATGTCTGGACGGAGATCGACGAGTATCTCCAGCAAAACGATGTGCGAGGCGCGGCAGCATTGTTGCGACATTTCCTCGAATACACCGGAGGCGAGTTGTGCCATCGCCTGCGCGTGCCTGTCGAATATCGCTACGACGGCCAATACCAGCTCGGCGAACTGCTGCCGCCGGCCATCGCCCAGCTCCGCCGTCTTTACAAAAGCGCCAAAGAAATCGCGAACGCCTGGAACCAAAAGGAAACGGTCAGTGCTTTGGCGGAACGCGAAGCGACCTTCTCGCTCGCGGCCCAGACCTCTCAGGTCGAGCAGTGGCAGGTGAACGTGGCCGTTCATTTCAACGCATGGGAAAACCTGAAAAAGGAGGATTTCGTTCCTGTGGCGAAATCCTACCAAGATTTGTTAGCCGCATTCACCTGTGCGAAATGTGGCGAATACCTCCACGTCTCCCCCGACCGCGAGTCCGCTGAGTCACTGCGTTGCGACTGCGGCCAGACGGCGATCAACCTCAAAAAGAAGACGTGAGCGACCCTTGCGTCGTGCATGGCTATCGGATATGTTGGTTGGCAGATTCTTAGCTCCGATCTCGATGCGACGCTTGGGTCCACCATGGCCGCCCGGCGGGCAGGCACCCAGCAGGCGGCGCGATAGGCACCACTATCGTTACAAATTCGGATTCCGAGAGGCGGGCTTTGTTTGATAGGAATCTTCGTGAATCCCGCCAGTTATCCGAAATTCCTCCGTGCCTTCAGCAAGCTCAAGATTGATTTCAATGACTGATCGGATACCTTTGGCATCACCTAGCGGATCTCTTAGGATTGCCATTTCGTAGGTGCCGTCATGCTTGTCGAATACGGAATAAAGGTAGTAGCGCCCGCGGTATCGCTGTGCTGCAGCCAGCTCGTTTCCTCGTAAATCAATTCGTGTATTGCCGGAGGATGTTCCCTTTACCTCTATAAACCGTATTACCAAACGATCGTCTTTGTTTTCCGCAGCAACGAATCTGTTTCGATCATCCGCAGTCGCGAAACTGACCACATCCACGCCAGGGGCTTTCCAACCGGTGACTGTGCTGACGCGAAGCGGAAACCGCGGAGGCGCCGCTGCATCTTCAAATTCAACGGCCTTATGCTCGCAAAATACCCAATTGGTCACTCGGCGAGTGCCTGAAAAAGTTCGCGGCCCCATCGACTGCTTTCGAATGACACGACACGCGATCCCAGCTGATCTAGGGACTGCATCGTGCGGCTGCGTTTCGATCTGAGGCGGTTGGAACGACCCTAACTGTGGCGATACTGGCGTGCCCTCGTGGGTAGCAACGGGCGGATTTGAGTGACCAGGCGGGACGAGAATCGGTGGTCTTAAAGCCTCAGCTGGGACTTCGAATTCATGAGACTCTCCCGTAGTTGCGTCCAAATATCGGCGCTCGATTTCGGCTAGTTCGGGCAGTTTTTCCTCGCCCACGAGGCGGCGAAGAATCTTGGTCCTATCTTTGGCTTTACACCCGATCAGCCGAGCGAATTCATCCCCTCGTTCGATTCGGAAGACCGCGGCGAATATCTGGCCCACGGCATCCGCCATTAAGTCGGAACGCAGCGGGTCAGGCTCGATCGGGTCGGCCTGCACGAATGCGGTCTGTGTCTCATCGTCCAGAATCCAGTCCCACGGGCCGAGCTCCAAGGAACTACGGTAACCTTGAAATTCCATCTCGCCAGCGATGGATATGCAGATCTGCACTCGGAGGCTTCGAAAGAGTCTACTTGCTTGCGTCTTTGATCGACGAAGCAGGAACAACATTGGTTTCAACCGTTCGATCTCCTCCGCGAATTGGTCGGCACCAACTACCGGCTGAAAGTGCTCAATTCTGCGAATGATTTGACTTCGTTCGACCGCGTGCACGCCAAAAAGCGCTGCCACTTTTTGCGAGCCAGAACGCTTTGGTAGCGCCACCACATTCAAGTTTTTGAGCAATGCATTCGAGATGTCTTCGGAGTCTACGTGCCAAAGTTTAGCGACGGGATAATAATGCTCCCCAACAGGGGAACGCGCCCACATCTGGCCGTGTTTGAAAAACCGCTCACGAGCAGGACTTCCCGCGACATCGCTGGCATCGAAATGATCCAGGATTGCTCGATAGACAGACCGAGCCCAACGGCCCTGTTGCGCTCCCTCTTTCCGGGGCAACTCAAGAAGCAGCGAATAGAGTTGATCGGGTTCCAACTGTGAAAAGCCAGGGATAACGCCAGCTCGGTCGAAGGCGTCGCGTATCAGTGCGGGCGGTAGGCCGTAGAACGTGAGTTTTTCCGAGTCGGGCCGACATGGAACAGGCAGTAATTCTTCGAGTCCGCCGGCGGCTTCAGCCACGCAATCCTGTGGACGGGCGAGAGTGCCGTTAAGCAATGGTAGCCAGGCTGTCGTCTGCAGGCGCCAGCGGACGTAGCTTGGGATTGGACCAGCATAATACCGCACAAAGCTCGCACGATGTGGCCGATTTCCAAACTTGCCGTGTTCAACTGCTGAAAACTTCCATTTTAGGCCACGCCCATCGTGAGCTAGCCACGCTAGAACTGCTGCCGGGTCGCCTTTTGCAAGGAATTCATCTAGTCCGTCGATAGTTTTTACTTCGCTGAAGTGAACTTCGTTTAAGTTCCCAACATCCGCGATAACGTCGTCATTCATCTGCAGCGGAAAGGGTAAAGACGCCGTTACGTGGTCGCGAAACCTCGAGTCAGGCAACGCCGCCTCAATCCCCCGCGGACGTTCGGCAACGCCTAACCACATGAAGAACTCGACGAGCTGCTCTGGCACTTCTTCAAGGCCAAGCAAAGCGGGTTCCGTCAGAAGCTTCGTGGTCGCCCAAGCGCCATATAGTCCTTGCAGGATGCGTCCTTGCGACCCGTAGCTCCCTCCAAGGTAAAGCGTGCGTGCATCCTCAAACGTCCCTGCCTGCGTGAGGAGCAATAGCTTGGCATCGGAGGGAAAGCGAGGTCGTTCCTCAGAGGCAGTATCGGACGGAAACAAAGCGCGCAACGCTCGCACGAGATCTTTGCGGATCGAATGCTCCTCCATCTCGCGGTCTCTTACACGCTGGTTTGTGCGGGCGACCAACGTGCTCAGCAGCCCATCGAGGGAATAGCGAGTCACCGTGAGCGGCCCAAGCTTTAGAATAAGGTCAGCTTGATCCTTGGGCCTTAATCGGAGCTCTAAAGCGGAGCGCAGGTCTGCATGCAGAAAACGCAGTTCCAACCACGACGGGACAGCATGAGTTCGCTCAACTGGGCCAGAGAGGAATGCGCGCTGTCCTGCGTCCACGGGACGCCCGTCGCTGTCGAGGAGCAGCGGTAGGCGGAGAGCGTCAACGACGTGATACTCCAATGCTCCAGCGATGAATTCTGCCCGCTCCGCGAATGTGTCAAAACGGAGATTTGAAGCCACAGCCACCCAATCCTCCGAACCCAGCGGCGGAACTCCCAACTCAACTAAGAGCGGCTTAAGCAAGCTCCCCTTCTTCGTCTTTGCAACTGCTGGAAACGCGGCCGGCGGTAGCCATAGCGTGTCATCGAACACCACGTGACGTGCATCTGCAGCAGGAACGAGTCCGAGTTGGAGCGTTGGCACCAGCGCCAGTGGGCGCGCCGTGGCGATGAGCTTTTCACGAAATCCGAGCTTTTGCAGGGCCTCCCCATGATAGCCCCGAGCAACCAACAGTTCTAAGCCAGCTGCGTCGCGGTGAACACCTGCTCGGGCAGCGGCACACTCGGCCATCAAGGCCGCCAAGCGCGACATGATGAACTCGTTCGCTTTGGTCGGCTGGAACTGTTGCCTGTTCGATACGAGGTCCACAGTCGCATGAGCGACTACTGCGTAGGGAAAGCGAACTTCTGTCGGGAAATAGGAATAGAGAAACCCAGGTTCCGCCGTGTGATTCACCGGCACCGCAACGACAACCTCGTAACTGAGAGACTCTGGTGCATCTGTGCAGTATTCAGGAGGCAAATGGTCGCGTTCAGCTCGGACGTTCCATTCCAAACATGTGCGAGCATCTGGATCCAACCAGACGCGCGACACTTCAGTCTCAACCGGATCTTTTCGCCAATGCCGTGCCGGCTCACTTGCGATACAGATAGTTAGTTCGGAAAGCCCAGAGGCGAACAGAAGAATCTCCGGTCGTAACTGTGAGATTTGCTTCCATGCATGTGTCCAAGCGTCGTCCGGTCGATCGAATGGCATGGCGATCACCGTGTCGAATCGCTGACGGAGTTCGCAGGCGCGACCGTGGAGCGCACGCACCGAGTCGGCTTCCAAAAGCGGAGTGAGGTCGCCGTCAGGTGGGCATGCAGGAAAGGATAGGAATGGGAGCACCAGTGCGTCGTGAGTTGTGACTTCGCCGTCAATCGCCGCCCTCAGCTCCGGGCTCTGCGAGCGCAGCCACTCCTGCTTCGCTCGCGCATGCTGGGGGCTATAGCCGAGGACCAGATCGCCACTCAAGATAATGGGAAATCGAGACCAGTTCAGCACAGCGCGGAAGCCGAGGCCTTTGCATCCCACTAGCCTTGCGCGACGCTTTGGACTGAGATGTGCAAGGCGGAGTGAATCGACACCAGCCTCGGTAAATGGCGCCCCTGTGTTTGCCACAAGCAATCCAGCGGCGACCAACTCTACGTGCACGGACCCAACCGTCTGACCGACGGTCGCAGCATCTGCCGCGTTCTGCAAAAGTTCGAGAACCTCGCGCCCGACATAATCAGCGGTTACACTGGCCTCTGCACGGTGATCCGAAAGAAGCCGCTTTGGGTTGCGACAGTATTCTGCACAGGTTTGCTCCTCCTGCGCTGAGATCCATGAGGCCCATGACGTCAAGTTCATGACAGGGCGCTTACAGAAGTTGATGGACTCACAGCAAAGCAACTAATGGCGAGCAGACATGCTGAAAGAGATCTGTATAGACCCTGCCGTGTGCTTTGGTTCATTTCTGGCTCGGCGGCTGCGACGCGCGCTACGTCTCCTTGACCGAAAGCGGGAGTTCTCCACCGGCAGGTCCAAGGTCAAGGTCAGCCTGACGGGCACTGGCTGCTAGAAGTTTCTTCCACGCAGCGTCGTAATTCTTACCGAACCACTGCCGGAGAGTTGTGGCCGCTGCAGACTCAATCGGAATTTTTCCCGCAGCTTCGAGATGTTCGAGTGCAGACGCGCTCAGAACCCAGATGGGGATGCTGAGTTTCGTCATCTTTTGGAGGACGAATCGCGGTTCGGTGCTCAGAAGTTTTACGACCGTGCTGAGACCTTCCCCGTAGACCACAAGGTGGAGATCAGTGGCGGAGCCGGTGACCTCACAGCGGGGTAATTGGTCTGCGGTATTGTCGTCGCTGAACAGCGCCATCTGACCCGCATGGTCGGCGAGACGTGGCGAGTGCGCATCGCCAGCGCGGATAAGCGATGCGAGGATTGGCGCAGGGAACTTTCGACCGTGGCGCACTCCGTTCTCCCGCAGTCGACGAACCGCGACAGGAGTAAGCGTGTAAGCGACGATGCGGTCGCCGTCTTTGGTCAGCGCCAAAGCCGCCTGTTTAGACGGGTTCTGAAAAAGAGGCATGACAATATCTACACAAATCTCCGTGCCAAAAAAGGCCAGCAGCATCGATCTCCGTTCGGCATTACACACGGCGACCCACCAATGGGGCCATGGAATCTCCCAGCGGCTCTCGAATGCAGCAACGACGTGGCCCACCCGCAGCCAGTCCCAATTTACCGCTTTTGTTACCCTTCGTCTCCTCGGCCAGAATTTGAGTGAGCCGATTTCTCGGCTGTTGTGTGAGTGCGTCCTCGTCGCTTCGGTCCACTTCAGCGAGAAATTGCGACCCGCTGCTCCTCCCTTCTTTTGGAAAAAGAACCAAAACTGACGGGCAGCCGCAGACTCCAGCCACCCAAGCGTGGCAGGAGACTGCTTGGTGCCCGAGGCCACGGGTTCGAGAGAGGAATCCACCGTCACCCCCGCCCCTTTGCGTTATTTTTTGCCGCGTGGTAGGGTGCTGTCATGGCAAAAATAAGACACGAATCCGGCGACCGCGATGCGTGGGTCTGCAAATGCGGCAATACGCCGTGCGGCGATGGTTTCTATCCATGCGACCGTGACGGCCGCGAGGTTGAGCCAGTCGAAGGCCAATGGGACGGATGCCGGTATGTCTGCAATGGCTGCGGCGTCATAATCGACCAAGCGACGCTCGAAATCGTCGGGCAAGGCATTCCGCCCCACAAGCTGGAGACGCCGGCTTTCAACTAATACCCCTGCGCAGCGTGGATAACCACGCTGCTACCAACTCTGGTAACCATGCTAAACTGATAGCATGGATTTTCTCACACTCCATGAACTGTCGGTGCAATTCGACGTTCCCGTGCGCGTGCTGCGGTATCGCCTGCGGAAGCTCTTGCAGGCTGACAAATTGGTCGATGGCGAGGATTACCGCCGCGACGACTTTGTGGACGAAACGCATTTTGTTTGGCGGATCAACCCGGCCTCCTTGGTGCGGACGACCGGTTACCAGCCGGTAGCAAAGCCTGCTACCAAGACGCCGCCGGTTGTTACCCAACCTGGCAACGAACCGCAGCCCATTGCTACCAGCGACCCAGCGAGTGGCAATCAAACCTTGCTAAACGCTGATACCAAACCGCCCGGCATGGAGCGCGAAATGATCGACCTACTCAAAGGTCAGGTGCAAGTGAAGGACGGTCAGATCGCCGACCTCACCAATCAGGCGAAAACGCTGACGGCGCTTAACGAAAAGCTCACCGGTGTCGTCGTCCACCAGTCCGAAGAAATCCGAAATCTGCTGCGATTGACCGGGGGTAAAACTCAGCTGAGCGAACTCGTTACCAAGCCCACGAGTGAATCGGCAATCGTTGATAGCAAGATGGGTAACCACGGTGAACCACCGGCTGACATCTTGGATACCAGCGGTGCGCGAAAAGCCGCGTGAGCAGGGGAGCGCGCTTGTTCGACTATCCGAGCTCTTCGGCAACTATTGCACCCTGACGGAAAGCGACGCCAGTCGCGAAGCGAATCACACAGTCCTGTGGAAAACCGCTGGCCGTGCAATTCGGCGTAAGGCGGGGTAGAATGGAAACATGAAGGCCATCGGGGAAATCATGCAGGAACAAAACATCACGCTCGCGACCGTTGACCCGGTGGCGCGCGGCGGATTCACACAAGTCCCGAACTTCATCCTGAAGGACGGTTCGCTTTCGATTGGAGCCAAGGTCACCTATGCGATGTTTCTGTCCTACGCGTGGCACAACGAAATGTGCTTCCCCGGCCAAGATCGCCTTGCTGACGACATCGGCATGAGCCGCACCAGTGTGACGGCGTTCATTGCAGAGCTTGAAAGCGAAGGGCTCGTGACAATTCAGCGCCGGGGGCAGGGGAAAACCAACCTCTACACCATTCACTTTCAGGTGAAAGATTCCCACACAAACACCCAGAAGTCAGCCCGCTGACATCAAGAAGTCAGCCCATCGACCACCAAATGTCAGCCGGCTGACTTCATTCTATAGAAGAATACTCAGGAGAAGAATACTCAGTAGCCCGAATCCTCTAAAAGGCAGGAAGCCGCTGTGGATAACTCGCGGTGGCTTTCGTCTGACCATTCGGGTCACTTGACGAACTGAAGAAAGCGTGTCGCAAAAATAAGATTATGCGACACGACAAACGGTGCTACAAACAAGGTTTGTCGGGGCTATCGCCCGCCGCAGCGCGGTTTCGGCGCTAGCGCGCTCACTACGGGCGCCCCCACGTGTTCGGGCTCGCGCCCGACTTCGCGCGCTTTCCTTTGGCTATCGGGTGAGGTCCGGACTAGCCGCCCGGCTGCACACCAAATCGCGCGAAGTCGGCCGCTCGGCCTCACACGTGGGGGCACGAGTTTACTGGTTCACTCACGGCCACGCTTACGCGCCCGACCATGCCGCCAGCGAGCGGCCGACGAGTTCCGATGACCTCGGGAAAACGCGCCGCGCGCAACCGCGGCGCACATGCCTTCACGACGTGGCCCGCCCGCAGCCAGTCACAGTTTCCCTCCTTCGTCTCCCTTCGCCTCCTCGGCTCTTGACCCGCGACAGCCGAAGCCTCGGCTACCGCGTGTCTGCGATCCTCGTCGCTCCGGTCAACTTCGGAGGGAAACTGCGACTCACTGCTCCTCCCTACTTTTGGAAAAAGAACCAAAAATGACGGGCAGTCGCAGACTCCAGCCACCCAAGCGTGACCGGAGACTGCTTGGTGCCCGACGAGCCCACGGATTCGAGGCGAGAGCGCACTCCTTGTCACGCGGCGAGCAGCGAACCCGTGTTATACTAATTCACGTTCAGACCGCGCAGCCAGCCGCCGATTACCCTTCCGGCTCGCCCCCAAACGCGTTTGCCGGAAGAGGCCGTTTTCGCCGTCGAATCAGCACGGGGCGGCGTTGCGCTACTGGAGTCGCGGCTGGCTCCGCCGCCATGAACATTGATTCAATCACTTTTGGCCACCGCACAAATTACGACACCGAGACGCCTTTCGGAATCGGAGTGGCGGACGCGCGCCGCCACGTCTATATCATCGGTCAGACCGGTTCGGGAAAAACCACGCTATTGCGAAACCTGTTGCTGCAACACCTCTCCGCCGGCCACGGCGTCGCGCTCCTGGATCCTCACGGCGACCTCGCCGACGAACTGCTCGACCATTTCCCACCATCGCGCGCCGACGACCTCGTTTACTTTCATCCGGCCGACGCCGACTTCCCCGTCGGCATTAACCCCCTCGCCAACGTGCCGCCGGCCGAGCGCCCACTCGTCACGGCTGGCCTTATCTCGGCGTTCAAGAGCATTTGGCGCGACTCGTGGGGGCCGCGATTGGAATACATCCTCGCAAACACACTCGCAGCACTTCTGGAGGCACCGAACACGTCGCTCCTCGGCGTCAATCGGATGCTTGCTGACGAGAAATATCGCGCATGGGTGGTCAACCAGGTGCGCGATCCGTTTGTGCGCGCATTTTGGACGGAGGAGTTCGCACACTATGACGCCCGGTTTCTCCGCGAGGCGATTGCGCCGATCCAAAACAAGATCGGGCAATTACTGCTATCGCCGTTGCTGCGAAATGTCCTCGGGCAAGTCCGCACGAAAGTGAATCTTCGCTTCATGATGGACAACCGTCGCGTCTTTATCGCGAACCTTTCCAAGGGACGCCTCGGAACCGAACCAGCGAATCTGCTCGGCGCTTTGCTCGCAGCGCAATTTCAGCACGCCGCCTTGACCCGTTCAAATTTGCCCGAACACGAGCGCACTGACTTCCACCTCATGATCGATGAGTTCCACAACTTCACGACTGACACGCTCGCGGTCGCGCTTGCCGAGGCCCGTAAGTATCGCCTCAGCCTGACGCTCGCGCACCAATACCTCGACCAGTTACTGCCCGAGACTCGTGCCGCGGTTTTCGGCAACGTCGGCACGCTTGTCGCCTTTCGTGTCGGCCATGCCGATGCAGTGGCGCTCTCCGATGAATTCGGCGGCGCATATTCGCCGGAGCAGTTCGCCGATTTGGATCGCCATGAGATTTTCGTTCGCACGCTCGACTCGGGGCGCCCTTATGAGTTTCGCGGCGTGACCATGCCTCCACTTCAACGGCGGCACGCGCGCCGCGAAAAACTGGTGAACCGATGCCGTGAAAAATATGCCACCCCACGAACGACGGTGGAGAGCAAGCTGCGCCGATGGCTCGCCCGCTCGTGATACAATAAGTCGGTGTCACATCGACCTCGTTTTGAGCGCTCGCCCACCGCGCTCGGCTTACAACTTACTCCCCGCGACTTCGACATTTTGCGGCACGTGGCCCGCCATCGCTTTCTCAATTCGAAACAAATCGGCCTGTTGGTCGGCGGCAGCCGCCAACACATTTTGCGCCGTTTGCAGCGGCTCTTTCATCACGGCTACTTGGATCGTCCGCGCGCCCAGGTTCGCTATTTTTCTGAAGAGGGTTCGCAGCCGTTGGTTTATGCACTGGGAAACTCTGGAGCGCGGGTGTTGACCGATGCTACCCGCAAACGTCCGCGCTACGACAACCGCAACGTCAAGCAGCTCTATTTGCAGCACACCTTGCTTGTTGCGGATGTGATGCTCGCGTTCGAGCAGTCGTGTCGCGCACCGGGCGCACCGCGATTGCTCTTGGAGGAAGACCTCGCGCCGGGTGTAAGCCCGAGCGCAGCGTTTCACTGGGCGGCGTCCGTAAGCCAAGGCAAAGCGAGAAAGCGCGTCGGCATTGTGCCCGACCGCACCGTTGCTTTGGAATCACCCGCGACCGGTCAGCGGGTGTTGTATTTCATCGAAGCGGATCGAGCGACGATGCCGGTCACGCGTCGGTCGCTGAATCAGTCTTCCCTGTCACGGAAACTCCTCGCCTACGAAGCGACATGGGCACAGGGGATTCATCGCGAGCGCTTCAAATGCGACCGGTTTCGCGTCCTCACGGTTTCAACTAGCCCCGCACGCGTCGCAAATCTGATCAAAGTTTGCAACGCACTCACCCGCGGCCGAGGGCTATTTCTATTCACTGACACGGTGGCATTAGAGGCAAACGGGGATATCTTCACGCATCCATGGCGCAATGCTCGCGGCGAGGTTGAACACATCGCTGCCAACTGAGCCGGCGTTCCTTTGCCGAGCTGAAGGCAAAGTGATACGATAACGACGGAGGCGGTTCCTATTCCGGGAGCCGCTTCGTTCTTTTCAACATCAACCCGAAAGGAGTGCGCTATGTCCAAAACAGCATCTAGGTTTGTGGATTTCCGAGCCGTGAAAACGGCCGTTACGATGGAGCAAGTGTTGTCTCACTATCGGCTGACCGACCGCTTCAAACGCGGAAAGGACAGCTTGAGCGGCCCGTGCCCCATTCATCAAGGAAGCAACCCAACGCAGTTCCGTGTCTGCATCAGTAAGAATTGCTGGAATTGTTTCAGCGAATGCAAGTGCGGCGGCAACGTGTTGGATTTTGTCGCCAAGATGGAGAACGTCGATCCGATGGCAGCGGCCAACCGGCTCGTCGAATGGTTCAACCTCGACTTGCAGGCTTTGAACGCGGAACGGCCCTCGCCGCCCCGTCGCGAGGAGCGTTCCTTGAGCCCCGACCACGACACGCAGCAAACGGAGTCGGGGGCCGCCGTTGCTGAAGCGAAGCCACCACCGTTTGGCATTCCACCCAAGCGACCCGAAACGAAGCCCGAGACCGGCACAAACAAACCGCTGGGATTTCATTTGGAGCTTAACCCGTCTCATCCGTATTTGACGGAGCGCGGGTTTTCCGTGGAAACGATTGCCGAGTTCGGAGTCGGTCACTGCACGAAAGGCGTAATGGCCGGACGCATTGCGATCCCGATCAAAAACGTGGGCGGTGAGCTTGTCGGCTACGCGGGACGCTGGCCCGGCGACCCGCCGGACGGTCGGCCCAAATACCGACTTCCAGACGGATTCAGAAAAGCGTGCGAGGTTTATCGGCTGTCGGCAGCGTTGCGCGAGCCGATCGAGAGACCGTTGGTCATTGTCGAGGGGTTCTTCGACGTGATGAAGCTCTGGCAAATTGGTGTTCGGAAGTGTGTGGCGTTGATGGGAAGTTCCCTTTCGACGCTTCAGGAGGCACTCATCCTTGAGCACCTCCCCGCGACGACGCCACTGGTCATCATGTTCGACGAGGATGACGCAGGTCGAGAAGGCCGCGAAGACGCGTTGCTTCGTTTTGCACGCATACGGTTTTCTCGGTTGGTGGTTTTCGCCCAGGAGGATTCCCAACCGGAGAAACTCACGGTCGAGGAGGCACAATTGCTTAAACTCGTATGACCATGACTAAGCTCATCAATCCGATGGCAAAGTTCCCGCTCGGGAGAATCGTGGCCACACCGAATGCACTGAATTCCGTGCCCAACGACGAAATTCTGTGCGCGGTGTTGCGGCATCATTGCGGCGATTGGGGTGAGGTGTGCCCCGAAGACCACGCGGCCAACGAACTCGCACTTGTCGAAGGCTCACGACTCCTCTCGGTCTATCACACGCCCAGCGGGGTAAAGTTCTGGATTATCACGGAAGCAGACCGCTCGGCAACGACAGTCCTAATGCCGGAGGACTATTGAACCAAGGCCCCTTCACAGGAGGGGGCTTTTTCTTGGTGCGCTCAGGAAACATTCGCGTTCTCTTGCGGCCAATGTTGCCGGCCCCGCTTAAAGTTTCGCCTGAGATCGCGCGTCAGTTTCACCGACGCGCAGTGTTGCTCGACACCCCGGCGCCGGACATCGCTACCGTTCTCGCACATCACGGATACGTCCAGATTGACCCGATAAATATTTGTGGGCGGATGCAGGAGCACATTCTCCGTAACCGTGTTATCGGTTACCGCGAGGGCGACCTCTTGCGTCACCTTCATGGAAGCGGACAACCGTTGGCCGCGGAATTGCGCACGTCTTTCGAGCACCACCTTCCAGACAGCAACGTGCTGGTAGCATTCCCACTCGACGCTTGGCCGCACCTGCTTGCGGCGATGCACCGCCGAACGCGCCGTCATGGTGCTTGGTCAGGAAAATTGACTGCACGCGAGAAGCCACTCGCCGAACGCATCCTAGCGGAGATTGCCGAGCGCGGCCCGCTTTCGTCTGAGCACATAGACGACGACCGCCGCTCGCTGCAGATGGTCTGGGGTTCGTTTTCGCTCGCGAAAACCACGCTCCAAAAACTTTTTTTCCACGGGCGCGTGCTTATTGCCCGTCGCGAAAATAACCGGCGACTTTACGACCTGCCCGAGCAAGTCTTGCCCGCCCGCGTGCTTGCCATGACCGAACCGGGCCGCGGAGACACTGCTCGATGGCTGGCAATCTTGAAGCTTCGTCAGCGCCGGCTCGTCACGCTGAAACGCGCTGAGTTGACGCTTGTGGAAGACCTCGTTCAACCCGTGGCAGTTACAGATTGCCCGCAACTCTTCTGCCTGCGCGAAGACGTTTTGATTTTCGACCGACTCTCAACGCTCGATTCGCAGGCTTCGGTAGCCTCGCACATGCCGCTTTTGCTCGCGCCACTCGACCCCCTGATCTATGACCGCCGCGTCACCCGACACCTCTGGGGTTTCGACTACACATGGGAGGTCTACACGCCGCCGGCCAAGCGCAAGCGCGGCTACTACGCCCTTCCGGTCCTCGCCGGAACGGAAATCGTCGGCTACATCGACCCAAAGATTGAACGCAATGCGCGCAAACTTCATGTAGTCTCGCGACGTGTGCGCCGTGGCCTCAAAGTCGCCTCTGCCTTGGACCAACTCGCTTTCTTTCTCGGTTTACGCAGATAGCTGTGCGAAGAATCAAATCTGGCGCTCCGCAACTTGAGCCTCAAAATGAATGTAGCAATGAACGGCCAAAGAGATTTCCTTGAGGAGTCAAGGGAACAAGACGCGGGTATGCCTCGCATCTTGTCGCGGCCTCAACGGACGATTCAGGAAGTGATGCTCAAGGAGGCCATCGCGGCCTTGCCTGCCATTGCTTCGCTTTCCGACCTTTCTCGGCTTCGTCTCGGTCTCGCCGACACGCTTCCGCAAAATGGCGCGGAAACCCGCATTCGCTACGCCGACTCGATGATCCGCTGGTTTTTCCGGGACGGTCTTCAAGGTCTGGCACTCACCACGTGGCGCACCTACGGGGACCACGGCCTGCAGCACGCCGTCCACCGCTACCTCTATCTCTCGATTGAGCCGATTGTCGCCCAGTGCGTTGTCCACGTCCTCGGCAAACTGAACGACGGAATCATTGTCCCGGACGGTTATCTCGCCGGGCACACCGAAAAACTCGTCGGTCATCCGTTGGTCGAAGGCACGCGCAAGCGTCTGCTCTCCAACCTTCGCAAACTCGGCTTCCTCGAACGCCACGCCACCGGTGACCGCCTCGCCTCCGTCGCGATCAACAAGACCGCGTTGTTGCTCGCGCTGCACAATGAATTTGCGCGCGAGGAAGTCCGCACCGTCTCGTTTGCCACCATCGCCGCGAACCCGTTCTGGCGCTACTGCGGCGTGCGCACGGAAGATGACCTCCGCGACTTTTTGCGCGAGACCGACCACCTCGGTTTGCTGGGCAAATACGTCGTCGCCGACCGCTTGGAACAGGTCACGCCCGCCTACACCCTGGCCGAATTGTTCCAACGTAAGGTCCGCCTATGAAATCTCTCGCCGATCTCCGCAAGCTGATCGACCAGAAAACCTGGGATAAGGATGTCGTCCTCTGGATCGGGCCGCTCCCGCCTCTCCGGGAGCTTTTGTCCACCGCGGGCCACCACGTCACGTCGAACGAAATCGACTTGCTCGATTTGCTCTCGGAACAATCCATTCCGGATAGCGATGAAGACATCGGCCTGGCGATCAAGGCACGGCTCCGGTCCGACCTTCAGATTCTCCGTTCGTCCGGCACGCTACGCCGCGTGCTGATCGTGAAGTCCGCCGCTCTGCTCACCCGGTATTCCGTGGGCTTGAAAGAATTTTTCGACTGGTTCGTGGGTGACCACGCGATGGTCGTGCTTGTCCTTGATGGCGTCCCGTCCGCTCCCAAGTCCTTACCGGCGGAGATCGAGCTTCGGCCCGAATGGTTGCTCCGCTCTCTCCATCGCCCCGATTTCGCAAAGCATGTTTTTTCCGCCGCCTGACCATGTCCGTTTCACTCCAGCCCCTCAGCAGTATCATCAGCCTCAAACCTGAGCCGCAGACGACTCCGGCGCTAAGTCAGATCATCCTGCGCGCCGAATCCCGCGAGACGGTAGACAACTACAAGTTCACGCCGACCCTGCGATCCCACGCCAAACGGATCTTTGATTGCGCCGTCCACGCCAAGGGCCACGGCTTTTGGGTTCAGGCCGAGTATGGCGCCGGCAAGACCGCCCTCCTTGGCACCATTCTGTCCCTGCTGATGTGGGGTGAAGAGGAAAAGGTTTGGGAGGTTTTGCGCGACAAGGAGCTGCGCGCCGATTACGAGCACGCTCTTGCAAAACGAAAATATTTCCCGGTCGCATTTTCTCTCAAGGGATTGGGCGAGGCGGACGGTGCCGCTCACGACAGCCTCATGCGGATTTTCGAGGAACAGATCGCCGAAGCCATCGCGCAGCATCGTCCCGATCTGAAAAACCAGATCCGCATCACCAGCTCCGAGCTGGCGGTCGCTTGGTTCGACAAGGATGCGCTCCCGCACCACAAGGCCGGCGTCGAGTCCTACCTCGCCAGTCACCACAAGCTGTCCGTCGCCGATTATCGCGCCAAGCACGGTGAAAAGAAGTTCGGTCACGCGATCGTCGAATCGGGCCTCGTCTCCGGAAAGCTCAAGTCGAAGCACAAGGAGCGTTTCGCTCACATTTACCAGCAGATCGTCAAACTCGGCGGCTACGACGGCCTCGTTTTCGCGCTCGACGAATTCCGGTCATGGCAGGATCGCCACGCCCAGCACAGCGGAGCCGCTGCCGAAGATGAGGACGTTTTGGAAACGCTTGCCCACGTCCTTCCCGGCGACGGTCTGAGCATTTTGCTGATTGTCGCCAGCCAGGGTGACATCCCGCAAAAGCTATCGGGCGGCGGACAGGGTGACCGCTTCATTCCGCTCACCCTCCTCGGCGACAAAGCCAAAAACGACTTTGGCGAAATCGTCGCATTCCGCTCGGTTGAACATCTCCCCGGTGCCTCCACGGGCATCAAGGACTACTACGACGATTGCCGGAAGGAGTATAAATTTCTCAAGCAGGCCAACATTTCCCAAGATGCGTTCGCCGCCATCTTTCCGTTCCAGCCTCGCGTCTTTCAGATTCTCCGCAACATCACCCAGAGTTCGGAATCCAACAACCTCCCAACCGCGCGCTCCGCCATCCGCATCGCCTGGCAGGCATTGGGCGAGGCCAATCTTCTTTCCAAAAAACGCCTTGTCGTCGTTTCCGATCTGATACGCAGCGATGAGATGCGCAAGGCGCTCGCCAGCGACATTTACAAGGCAAAGACCCAAAGCCTCGAAGTCGCCACCGAGGAATTGAGTAAATACGGCCTCGCCGAGGAGGAGCGCGAGCAATCGGAGCGCATCCTCGTCACGCTGTTCCTTCAGGCGATCAGCGTTCCGGAAAACATTCGCGACGGCCTCACTGCCGAGGACATCGGCGAGGCCGCGTGGCTCTCCGACGAGGCGGTGGGCGCGAAGGGGCAGGCCGAGCATCTGCTCGAAATTCTACTCTCCAACGGCGCTCCTCTGCGTAAGGAAAAGAAGCAACGCGGCGGTGTCGAAGTGACCGTCTTTTCCTACGAGACATCGGCCCTCGAACAAAAACCCGCCAACGTCTTCGGCCCGCTCAAGAAAAAGTTCAAAGATGACGCTGCGACCCAGGATGCGAAGTGGGTCGAATCGCTATTTTGGGATTTGGCCGACGGCATCACTGCGGAAATTCAGGCGGAGCTTCAGGTCAGCGGCGGCCTGTTCAGCGAGTTTGCCCCGGATGACCAACGCGCGGCCGATGAAATCAAGCAGGGAGCACCCAAGCGCCCTTCGCTCCCCAAGACCATCTCGGATACGACCAAACGCGTCCACAATATCGCCTACAGCGGCGAGGCGGTTGTCGCGACCCAGTGGCGGGCGGATTGGGGCCAGCCCCTCGACCAGGCGGACCTCCATTTTCGGATCGTTTACCTCACCGGTGAGGCGGCTTCCCAAGTCACCGCGATTCAGGCCTCGATCAAGGATCCGCGCATCGCCGTCTGCACCGTCAAGAAACTCAACGCCGACACGCGTGAAGCCCTGGCCGATCTGCTCGCCGCCGAGAAGATGCGCCGCGATTACGCCAATTCCCCGGCGCTCCGTTCCTACGCGGACGAGCGCAAGGCCGAGGCCATAAAGGCCGTGTTGAAACAGCAGTCGCTCGAATACCGCACCGGCAAGGTCACCACCCAGGCCGATTACGGCATCCCGTCCTCCGAGGTTTTCAGCGTTCCCGCCGCCAAGACCGAAGACCTCGCCCGGCGCCTGCTTGAAAAAGCCTACGACAAGCCCTTGTTCAGCCCGTCCGAAATCAAGCGGCCGATGTCGGATGCCGACGCCCGGAAGATTTTCACCGGCCTCTTTGGCAAGGAGCCCGCCAAGGCCGACCGCGACGCCGTCACCAACTACGGCCCCGGTTTGGAACTCACCAAGAAAAACGCGCCCTCCGAGCTGCGCGCCGACGATTCTCAGGCGGTCAAGCGTATCCGCGATCTCATTAAGGGAAAGTCCGACCTCCCGACCAAGGAGCTGAAAACCTCGCTTTGCGCGCCGCCCCACGCCCTCACCGATTGGTTGGTTCAGCTCTACGTTTTCGTTCTCCTCAAGCAGGGTGGTTGGGAGCTTCAGCTCAACCCCGCCACCCCCGTCCAGACCACCGACGGCAAGCCGCTGCCCGGCAACAAGCTCACCGCTCACACCCTCGGTTTGGTGGATTGGAGCGCCAAGCTGGACAAGGCTCTCCTCGGTTCCCGCGTCCTCGTTTCCACTCAAAAGGGATGGAACGACGTCCTGTCCTACGCCCGCGTTCTGGATGCCAACCTCAAGACCGCCGCCACGCCGGACGAGGAGCAGACACGCAACACCAGCCTGCTTGCCCTGCTGAAATTCCTCACCGACCAGGTCACCGCAGCGGAAAACTCGCTCGGCAAGGTCGCCGGGGCCCTGGGCGGCACCGTCTCCACCGACCTCAAAACCACCTTCGCCCGCCTCCGCGCCATCGGTGCGGTGGGCGATTTCCACGAATTCGATGTCGTCGTCCGGGTAAACTACCC
>SXGU01509029.1_pt1 | contig 20492 bp, 22 predicted proteins | sample 3174531 | NCBI WGS metagenome assembly SXGU01 (sample SAMN11356863, study PRJNA531348) | freshwater metagenome | isolation source: freshwater sample F1-140 | place: China: Fuxian Lake, Yuxi | collected 2017-12-25 | reverse complement strand
CGTAGGAGAAGTCGAGCTGCCGGAATTCGAGGCTCCTGATGCTCTCCCGGATCATGCGAGCGCCCTCGCGAAGAAGATGACGGTGACGGAGAGGTTGAAGGCCATGACGGCCATGATGCTGTTCACGACCGAGCGGGTGGTGGCCATGGGCACCTCGTGCGGGCCACTCTCGACCTTCATGCCCTGGTAGGAGGCGGTGGCGAAGATGATGAGGCCGCAGGTCAGGTTCTTGAACACGTTGAGGACGAAGTCGTTGGGGGCGATCGCCTGCGAGATCACGTCGACGTAGAAGGAGAAGGAGAGGTCCCCGAGGAGGTTCCCGACCACGAAGCCTCCGACGAGGGCCGTGCAGTTGAAGTAGAAGGACAGGCAGATGAGGCTCACCACCCCGCCGACGATCCGCGGGAAGACGATGAAGCTCAGGGGCTCGATGCTCATGGAGCACAGGGACTCGACCTCTTTATTGATCTTCATGGTCCCGAGCTCGGAAGCCACGGCCGTCCCGGAGCGGGCGATGACGATGAGGGCGGTGAGGAGGGGGCCGAGCTCCCGGATGATGGTCACCACCATGATGTTCCCCATCATCTCCTGGGAGCCGAGGACCTGCAGCTGCGCCGTGGACTGGAGGACGATGATGCTCCCGGAGGCCAGGGCGATGAAGGTGATGAGCGGGAGGGCCTTGAACCCCGTGAAGTAGATCTGCGAGACGATGGTGAAGAGGATGGGCCGCAGGCTCCGGGGGTCGAGCTGGAGGACGCAGCGGAAGGAGAGGTAGGTGAAGACGACGATCCTCCGGAGGCTCCGGTGAAGGTCCAGGAAGGATTTTCCGAGGTGGTCCACCATGGTGAGCATAGCTACTCCTGCTCCGCCGAAGCCGAGAGGTGGACTTCCTTCTCGCTCCGGTGCATGCCGCTCTGGTCGTAGCCGTCGCGGTCGTAGCCGTCCCGGTTGAAGCCGTCCCGGTCGTAGCCTTCCTCGTCGTACTCGCCGGCGTCTTCAGCGGCGGCGACGGAGGCCGGTTCGCGGTCTTCCGGCGCGGGCTCGGGGTCTTCGGCGTCTGTTTCTTCCTCCGCCTGCGCCAGCGTCTTCCGGAGCATGGGCGCGGGCCTCTCGATGGTGAAGTCGGCGGAGACGTCGTCCTTGTTGTTCATCTTCCGGTCCGGGCCGGAGCTCGAGACCTTCACCACGGTCACGTCCGCATTGAGGAAGAGCTGGAAGGGCCTCCCCCAGATGTCGACGGACTGGTCGCCGGAGTCAAGTCCCGAGAGCTCCCGGGCGAGGACCGAGTACTGGCTGTGGTAGGTGTCCCTCACGAAGCCCGGGAACTCGGCGGGCGTGATCACGGGCCCGTTGGTCTTCTCGAAGTCGTCGAAGACGAGCTTGATGATCTGGGCGATCTCGTACTGGGTGAGGGCGACCTTCAGGGTGTCCACGTACGGATTGAGCCGCGCGCCCCCGCTGGAGACGCCCTGGATGATCGTCAGGAGGGGCAGGAGTTTCAGGGAGAGGAGGATGAGCTTCTTCATGCGGCGTCCGCCATCCGGTGGCGGCCCACGCTCTCGATGTACATGGCCAGCTCGATGTTCTCCGAGAGGATGTTCCAGAAGCGCGCGTCCTCGATGTAGAGGAAGAGGCTGTCCTCCACCGTCTTCACGGTGGCGGTCCGGGGGACGTTGGCGATGAGGGCCACTTCCCCGAAGAAGTCGCCCTGGGAGAGCTCGGCGACCTTGCTGTCCTGCTTGTAGACGTCGACCCGGCCCTTGATCAGGAGGTAGAAGGTCTTGTCCACCTCGCCCTCGTCCACGATGTTGTGGCCCTTCGGGAAGAGGACGAGGTCCCCGGCCTCGACGAAGAGGTTCATGATCTCCGGCGGGAAGTCCCGGAAGAGGTTCGCCGAGGCGACGAACTGGGAGATCTCGATGCGGCTCCGGAGCTTCTCGAAGTCCTGCCGGAACTCTTCGCTCTCCATGAACTTGGCGAAGATCTGCTCCGGCATCTCGAGGTAGACGATGTCCTCGGCGGCGGTGATGCTCGCGGAGCGCTTGCTCTTCTCGAGGATCGCCATCTCGCCGATCACGGTCTTGGGCCCCAGGGTCGCGACGTGCTTCTTCGCTCCGGTCTTCCCCTGCACGGACACGTCCACGGTCCCCGTCAGGAGGAAGTAGACGTCCCGGGAGGCGTCGCCCTGGATGATGAGGGGGGAGCCCTTCTTCGCGGTCTTGACCTTCGAGTAGGCGACCATGTAGGTGATCGCGCTCTCGCTGAACTGGTTGAAGAGCATGTTGCGCTTGAGGCTCTCCCGGATCTGCCGCCGGTCGGTCTCGTCGTGCGGGAGTTCCTTCGTCTGGCGCTTGAGCTTCAGGAGGGGCACGAGCACCGGAGAGAGGACGTTCTTGATCACCGTGTGGAAGAGGTCCGAGAGGAGGTAGCCGGTGATGAACCCCAGGAGGGCCATGACAACCATGGCGGAGTAGCGGCTGTCGGCCAGGCCCAGCTGGATCTGGTAGAAGAGGCCCGGGAAGGTCTTGAGGATCAGCTCGAAGCTGAAGACCGTGAAGCCGATGGCCCAGCTGATGGCGAGGATCGAGTAGGTGACGTAGCGGATCTCGTCGGAGAGCTTCGCCCCCGTGTCCTTCCAGAGGCCCGTGAGGGTGCAGGTCTTCAGGTAGGGGAGGATGTTCCGGAGCTGGTTGTCGGCATAGAAGAAGAAGAAGATCTTCGTCAGGTCGCTGCGCCGGTACGGGTTGAGCTCGATGAAGGTCAGGAGGATGGAGAGCACCGCCAGGTCGTTCCGGTAGGGCCGCAGCACCGGCAGCGACTCGAGGATCCCGTAGCCGATGAGGTAGAGGGCTGCGGACATGACGCTGTAGCTGATGATCCCCGCCTTCTTCGGGTGCGAGTAGAGGGCGTTGTCGTTGAGCGAGAGAGTCAGGGCGTAGGGGTAGAGGCGCAGGTAGGGGCCCTGGAACTTCCCCGCAGAGAGGAGCAGCAGGAGCCCCTGGAAGCCGGTCTTCATGGACATGAGGACGGAGCTGAAGATGAAGATCCGGAAGAGGGCCTGGCCGTAGCCCTGGGGGGACTTCAGGAAGCGGGAGTAGTTGAGCTGCTCGAAGGCGTTGCCGTTGACCATGAAGACGCCGGCGAGGAGGGCGAGGACGGCGTAGAAGCCCCAGTCGTTTGAGAAGTTGATCCTCAGGTTCTTGGAGAGCGGGAGCTCGTAGAGGTGGCGGCTCAGGATCGACGGCTTCTGCTCGTGGGGACTCTTCTCCTCGGCGACGTCCTTGAAGGCGTCCTGGGCCCCGTCCACCATCCCCGCTTCGGAGAGGAGCTTCACCGTGGTGATGATCGAGTGGAAGCTCACGGCACCCCCGGCGCAGTAGAGCTCGGAGGAGATGTCCTTGATGGACCGGGTCCCGTCGAAGAGTTCGATGATCCGCTGGTGTTCCTTCGGGAGGACGATCTGGGCGGCGGCGGTCTCGACCACGATGTTCCGGTCCCCTTCGCTGATCGCGCAGGGTTTGAGGAGCGGCTTGAGTTGGTTTAACTTGGTGGACGCCATGCCGGCCTTATCGGAAAGAAGGCCTCCGCGTTTGAAAGAATTATAGGAAAACGGACCACAATTATGACCGAGCGATCGCCTCGGCCTAGGCCCGGGCTTTCCGGCAGAGGAGTTCGATCAGGAGCTTCTCCTCCCGGGAGATGGACTTTCCGCACTTTGCACAGGACTTCCAGACCTCGTGTAACCGCCCTTTCTTGTCGGCTTCGAAGACCACCGGGTGGATGTAGTACTTGCGGCAGACCGCCACCGTGTTGTGGAGGTGCCTCGCCGTCTCCTTGATGACCGTGAGGTGCCGCTTGAGCCAGTGCTTCTCCTTGCTGCAGTCCAGAGGGATCTCCTGGACGAGGATCTCCACGGCCTTGCACGTCCCGCCCCAGGTCCGCAGGTCCTTGGCCGTGAAGTCTTCCCCGGTGACGGAGCGGAGGTACTCGTTGACGTGTGTGGAGTTGACGTCCACGGCCTCTCCCTCGTCACTCATGTAGGCGAAGAGTTCCTCCCCCGGGAGTTCCTGGCAGCGACGGATGATCCGCGAGAGGGCCGGGTCCTGGAACTGGATGTCGTGGTCCACGCCGCTCTTGCCCTTGAAGCTCAGCCGGATCTTCGTGCCGCGGATCTTCGCGTGCTTGTTCTTGATGGTGGTCAGGCCATAGGAGTCGTTCTCCTCCGCGTAGGCGCTGTTCCCCACCCGGCTCTGGGTGAGGAGCATGACCTTCACCACGGCCGCGAGGATCTTCTCCTTGGGGTGCCCCTTGCGGCGGAGGTCGGCGGCGATCTTCCTCCGGAGGTGCGGGAGCTTCCGCGCGAGCTTGGCCATGCGGTCGAACTTGTTCCCGTTCCGGATCACGGTCCAGTCCTCGTGGTAGCGGTACTGCTTCCGGCCCCGGGCGTCCCGGCCCGTCACCTGGAGGTGGCCGTTCCGCTGGCGGCAGATCCAGACGTCTTCCCAGGCCGGGGGGATCACCAGGGCCCTGATCCGCTCGAGGACCTTCTTGTCTCTCACCGGTCCCTTCTGGTCGTCCACGTAGACGAAGCCCTTGCCCTTCCGCTTCCGCCGGATCCCCGGCGCGGTGTCGGTGACGTAGGTGAGGCCTGCTTCTTCGGCGCTTTCGAGCGGGTCGATCATAGGACTACTGTATGGAATCCACCCGCGCGGGTCATCTTTTTTTCAGCCTAAGATTCAGGTCGCGGCGATGGCCACCGGATCCAGCGGTTCCGGAGAAGCCTTGCGGATGAACCGCTCCATGAGGGTGAGGCCCTCGAGCCCCGGGAGGCTCGACATCTTCTCGTCGATGGCCCGGGCCATCTCCAGGCCGCTCGACCCCGGGAAGAGAGTGGTCATAAGTTGGACAACGGTTTCGTCTGGCTTGACACCTGCTCCGACCGGTGCCCAGAAGTGATCCATGAGGAAGCGGGTGAGCTTCCGCGACGAGCCCCGCTGCTCCAGGCGCTCCCGGGCGTTGTTGAAGTACCAGGCGAAGTGCCGCCGCTCCTGCTTGGCGATGCGATCCACCAGGACCTTCAGCACGGGATTCTTCGTGGTCTTGAGGATCTGCTCGTAGCCCTGGAGCGTGGTGTACTCCTGCATGGCCCCCCAGGACATGTAGAGGGCCGTGTACTGTTCGGAGTAGTACCGGGAGATGAGAGAAGAGAAGAAGACCTCGAGGCTCTCGGAGAGCCGGGAGCCCAGGCGGACCTTCCGGATGCTATCCCGTTCCCGGGGGACGCCGCAGGCCGCGAGCAGGGTCCCGAGGGCCCGGCCGTGGAAGTACTCTTCGTAGTTCCACATGGAGAGGAAGCCGATGATCTCCGGGTCGAGGGAGGTGGGAGATTTGAGGATGTCCCGGAGGTAGACGATGGTCTGCCCCTCGATGTCGGAGAAGTAGGTGAGGATGAAGACCTCCTGCTCGGTGAGGCCCGCCTCCCGGGCGAGGTTCCAGTCCAGGTCGCGGACCTCCACCTGGGCAGAGTTTGAGAGGTACCGGTCGATCTCGAGTTTCATCCGAAGGCTCCTGGTAAAGTAGTCCAATGATGGTAAAATGATGCAACGGAAGGGGTGGGGGCACAACTTTATTTTTAGCCGACTGTCACACCCGGGGGCCCGGAGCCGTCTTAGAGACGTAAACTGGAGTGGCACATGCCGAAGGCGCTTATTTTACTTTTCCTCCTCTCCCTCGCCGGATCCGCCGGGGCCCACCCCGTGATCTTCCAGGGCGGCACGGTGGTGAGCTCGGCCAACATGCCGTCCCTGAGCGACAACCAGCTCATGTACTCCTGGACCAGCCGGTGGGCCACGGGCTTCAACCACTGGCGCTTCAGCGAGGGCCAGGACAACACCGAGCTCTACCTCGCCAAGGCCAACTACCTCCTCTACCGGAAGAACGCCGAGGCGTCCCAGGGCAACGTCTACCTCCACGCGGGGGCCGGGGCGGTGGATTCGGAGCTCGACCGGCGGGCGACGGAGGAGGTCTACATGGCGGGGGTGGACCTCGACTGGGAGACGCGGACACTCTACACGAGCCTCAAGTCCTACTACTTCTCCTCCCCGGGGGTCACGGACCTCACCATGACCCAGGCCCGGGTCGGGGTCTCACCCTTCGAGGCGGCCTACGACCAGCTCCAGGCCTGGGTCATGCTCCAGGCGATGTACACGCCCGAGGTGCAGCGGGAAGTGATGCTCACCCCGCTCCTGCGATTTTTCTACAGAAACGTTCTCTGGGAACTGGGGGCCAGCACCCGCGGCGACTGGATGCTGAACCTCATGGTCCACTACTAAGGAGTACCTATGAAAGTCCTCACTCTCTCAAGCCTACTTCTCCTGAGCCCCCTCGCCCTCGCCAAGGACATCTCCGTGAAGGTCCAGGGGATGGTCTGCTCCATGTGCGCCCAGGGGATCCACAAGAAGTTCTCGAAGCTCCCGGAGGTGCGCGAAGTGAAGGTCGACCTCGACGGCAAGCTCGTCCACCTCGCCACCAAGGACGACGCGGACATCGACGATTCGAAGATCAAGCAAATCATCACCGAGGCGGGGTACAATGTTGCGAGCATTGAAAGAAAGTAGGAAGGCCCAGCGCCTCACCGGCTGGCTCGGGCTCTTCGGGTCCGTCGGGACCCTCGTCTGCTGTGCCATCCCGTCCACGCTGGTGCTCCTGGGCTTCGGCGCGACCCTGGCGTCCTTCCTCGGGACCTTCCCCCAGCTCGTCTGGCTCTCGGAGAACAAGGGGATCGTCTTCGGCGTGAGCTTCTTCCTGCTGGGCCTCTCCTACCTGGGCCAGAGGTACGCCGCGACCCAGGCCTGTCCCATCGATAAAAGAGAGGACTGCGAGGCCGCGAAGGGCTGGTCAAAACCCATCTTTTGGGTTTCACTTGTCATCAACGTCATCGGTGCCTTCTACGCCTTCGTCCTCCCGAGGCTCCTGACCTAAATAAAAAGGATGTCTATGAAACTGTTCCTCACTCTCTGCCTCCTCCTCTCCACCTCCGCCTTCGCGCAGGGACTGGAGAAAGTCCTGGGCCTCAACGATGCGCTCTTCACCCACCTCCTCGGGACCGACCAGGCGAAGGTCCAGGAAGCCGCCCGGGCCCTCTCGGCCGAGATCAAGAAGCAGGGCGGGAAGCTCAAGACCGACCACCTCGACCAGATCAGTGCGAAGAACGCGAAGGAAAAGAACCTCGAGCACTACGACAAGTTCCTCGTCCCGGTGGTCGAGCTGGTCCGGTCCCAGAAGGGCCCGAGGCCCTACAACGTCTTCTACTGCCCGATGGTGAAGAAGGCCTGGGTCCAGGACGTCTCCAAGCAGCCGAAGATCCGGAACGTCTTCGCCCAGGAGATGCTCGAATGCGGGGAACAGCAGACTCGGTTCTAAGAATAACCAGACTTCGAGTCTTCGAGTCCCTCGATCAACTTTAAATCAGATGCCTTCGGGGTTTTAATTCACTATACTTTCCTCTCAAGGGGAAATTATGCAATTAATACAGTCCAACATCGCTCAGGATCTCATCCACGAGGGGTTGGCCCACGGCGCCGACTTCGTGGAAGTCTACGTGGAGCGAACCCAGAACGAAGCCCTGGTCTTCACCAACTCCCGCGCCGAGGACACCCAGTCGGGGACGATCTTCGGCATCGGCATCCGCCTGATCCACGGCCACCAGGCCCTCTACGGGTACACCAACTCCACCGAGAGGGAGGAGCTCCTCCGGATCACGAGGCTCCTCGCGGCCCGCATCGGGAAGACCGGTGCCGCGCCCGCGCCGCTGAACTTCGAGCGACAGGCCTACCCGAAGATCCCGGTGCTCCCGGACCGGGACGTGGACGCGAAGTACAAGCTCTCCTTCCTGAAGAACATCGACACCATCCTCCGGCAGGACGCCCGCACCTCCCAGGTCGTGCTGAACTTCATCAAGAAGAAGCAACTGGTGGAGGTCTACAACTCCGACGGGATCTTCGCCACCGAGGAGAGGCCCTACATCCGCCTCGCGCACCAGCTGGTGATGAAGGACGGGGGCCTCCAGTCCCAGGCCTTCTTCGGGCCCGGCGCCATCGGCGGCTGGGAGTTCATGGAGAAGCTCGACACCCGGGAGAACTGCGAGAACCTCCTCCGGCAGGCCACGACGACCTTGTACGCCGCTCCCTGCCCCGCGGGGAAGATGCCGGTGGTGATCGACAACGCCTTCGGCGGCGTGATCTTCCACGAAGCCTGCGGCCACCTCCTCGAGACCACCTCGGTGGAGAAGAAGGCGAGCGTGTTCTGGGACAAGATGGGGGAGCAGATCGCCCACCGGTCCCTGAGCGCCGTCGACGACGGGACCATCTCCGGAGAGTGGGGCTCGCTCTCCATCGACGACGAGGGGATGCCCACGCAGAAGACCAAGCTCATCGAGAACGGGATCCTGCGGAACTTCATCGCCGACCGCCTCGGCGAGATCAAGACGGGCCACAAGCGGACCGGCTCGGCCCGCCGCCAGTCCTACAAGTTCGCCCCCGCCTCGCGGATGCGGAACACCTTCATCGAACGCGGCCCCCACGAGTTCTCCGAGCTCATCGCGAGCGTGCCGAGCGGCCTCTACGCCAAGAAGATGGGCGGCGGCTCCGTGGACCCGTCCACGGGCCAGTTCAACTTCTCCGTCCAGGAAGCCTACCTCATCAAGGACGGGAAGATCACGACCCCGGTGAAGGGCGCGACCCTCATCGGGACGGGCCCGGAGGTGATGACGAAGATCTCCATGGTCGGGAAGGACCTGGCCCTCATGGCCGGCATGTGCGGGTCGGTGAGCGGGTCCATCCCGACCACCGTCGGACAGCCGCCCATCAAGGTCGACGAAATCCTGGTAGGAGGTGAGGCATGAAGAAGATCCTGGAACGGGTGATCGCCGAAGTGATCGACCACAAGGCCGAGGGGGACCTGATCCTCTCGACCGCGAAGTCCCTGAAGCTCAGCTCCCAGCGGGGCGCGGTCTCCGAGTACAAGATCTCGAGCTCTCAGATCCTGGGCGTGCGGGTGATCAAGGACGACCGGGTGGGCATCGCCTACACGGAAGCCACGGACGACGAGTCCCTGCGGTTCATGATCAAGAAGGCCCTGCAGAACTCCGAGATCACCGAACCCAACCCGGACGAGAGACTCCTGAAGCTCTCCGGGGACCTCCTGGACGACGTGAGCTACGACGAAGCTCCGGTGGACATCGCGCTGAAGACCCGGAAGGCGATCGAGCTCGAGACCAGGGTCCGGGAGCTGGATCCGCGGGTCGTGGCCGTTCCCTACAACTCCTTCAACGAAAACGAATACCACTCCCTGTACCTGAGCTCCCGCGGGAGGTTCACCTCCTACTCGGACAAGAGCTACTCCATCACCTCGTCCGCGCTCCTCGACGACAACGGGAAGAAGGCGAACTTCTACGACTTCCACCTGGCCCACCGGTTCAAGGACCTGAAGTGGGACAAGGTCACCCAGACCGCGCTCCTGCACGCGAAGAACCTCCTCGGGGAGACGACCCTCCCCACCGGGAGGTACCACGTGCGCTTCACCCCCGACTGCCTCAAGAGCCTCTTCGACTGCTTCGGTAACTTCTACTCCGCCAAGTGCGCCATCGACAAGGTCAACCCCTGGGCGGACCAGCTCGGCCAGGTCGTCGCGGCTCCGGACCTCACCATCACCGACGACCCGAACCCCGGAGGCTGCTTCCGGCACAGCCGGTTCGACGACGAGGGCGTGGAGAAGAAGGCCCTGACCCTGGTGAAGGACGGAGTCCTCTCCTCCCTGATCCACACCTCGGTCACGGCGAAGAAGCTCGGGACCCAGACCACGGGCCACGCCTCGCGGGGACCGACCACGTCGATGAACGTGAGCGGAACCCACTACGTGATCCAGGGGAAGAACCACAGGCCGCTCCCGGACCGGTACCTCCAGGTCATCCAGATGGATGGCCTCTACTCCGGCGCGAACCGGGTCAGCGGAACCTTCTCCGTCGCGGTGAAGGGGTACCTCTGGGAGAACGGTGAACGGAAGCTGACCTTCGGGAACGTCACCCTCTCCGGGAACTTCCTGGAGCTCCTGAGGAACGTCGAGGTGGCCGGGGAGAAGTTAGAGGCATCCACCGACGAGTCGTTCTTCTCGGTTCCGCTGATCTTCGGGGGGCTCTCCATCGCCGGCGCGTAGGTCCGGGCTACTTCTTGATCACTCCGAACGCCCTGAACTCACCGGTGAGGTCCTGCCGGTAGAACTTGTTCATCTCCCCGATGAACTCCTCCAGGGAGATCGGGTCGAAGGTCCGCCGGGCGATCAGGTCTCGGAGGAAGGGCTTGAGCCCCCCGCTGAGCTTCCCGTTCAGGTAGGCGAAGAACTTTTCTCCGAAGCCGTAGGAGAGGAGGTCCGTGTGCCGGAAGTAGCGGCCCTGCGCCTGGATCACCACGCCGGTGGGCATCGCCGGGAGGGTCCGGTAGCCGTCGTCTCTCCAGGTGGCGAGGGCCTCGTCGATCCAGCTCGCGTTCCCGTCGGCCGGCATGAGCCCGCGGGCGAAGTAGGAGTGGAAGATCTCGTGGCCGAGGTTGGCTTCATTGGTGAGGGTCGCCCCCGCGTACTCCATCCCGCCGTCGGCCACGAGGTAGATGGTGAACGACGGGTGCGGGAAGGCGCCGTAGTCCTTCTCGAGGAGCTCGAGGATCCCCAGGGTCTTGCGCTTGATCCGGTCGAACCGCAGCTCGGGCTGCGTGGTGAGGTCCTTCTTGAAGTAGATGACGATGGGGATCTCCCGGCCGTCGATGGACTTGTAGGATTCCCTCTTCTCCAGGACGACCTCGGCCGGGACGAGGTGGAAGAAGGGGCTCGCGGAGTTGAAGCCCTCCGGGAAGGTGACCTTGAAGGCATTGTTCCCGAGGTCCTGGGTCACCCCGTTGGCGTAGACCACTTGCCGTCCGGGAGCGCCGATGACCGAGACGGTGAACACCATGGGGATCCGGTCGTACATGAAGTTCGTCGGGAGGAACTTCTCGAGGTAGCTCCGGTCCCTGAGGTCGTCCATCCAGAAGCCGTTGCTCACCCCCAGGGGACCGAAGGTCGCGAGCTGGGTGAGGGAAGACTCGATGACGAGCTTGTGCGTCCCCGGGGTCGTCAGGTGGTTGACCACCCGGACCTTGGTGCGGTTATCGGGGGATCGCTCCGGTGCCTGAGCCGTCACGCCGTCGATGGTGACGCTCTTCGGTTCTCCCACCAGATCGAAGACCACGTGCCCGGCCTCGGCCGTGTCCAGGGTGATCCGCGAGACGACGGAAGCTTCCTTCTTTCCGTAGTCGTAGACGATCTCGTAGGTCGCCTTGGTGAAGTCCGCGAACACCGCCGTTCCTTCCGGGACCTTGAAGCTCGGTGGCCGCTTCGGAAGGTCGGAGGCGAAGGCGTGGAACGAGAGGGCCGCGAGGGTGATGGAGAGTAGTTTCATGGCCCTTAGTATCTCAAACTACTTCCCTCGCCGGGTCCTGGACGGGGATTTCTTCATACCCTGTCCAAGCTTTTTACAAGAAGGTCTTAGGCCTAGAGCTTGGAGAGCTTCGAGCGAAGTCCTTCCTGCCACTTGGAGAGGTAGGTCTTCTCTTCTTTAACTTCGACGCCCTTGTAGAGCTTCTCGAGGTTGGTCGACATGGGCTTCATGCCCTTGATCTTTTCTACCTTGAAGTGAGTTTCCTTAAACGGCAGTTCCTGTGCTTTCGCGAACGCCTGGATCGGAAGGTTGATCATCAAAAATAATCCAATAAATCCTAGAGCTTTCATCTTGAACCTCCTGTTCAGTTCAGTTTTCCTGACCGAGACATTGCGATTCCCGTGCCAATCCTAACTCGGCAATCTTCCGCAAAGGCCGGTGGCAATTGGGACCGAAGGCCGGTGTCACCCCCTGGTGCCGCTGAAGGAATGGAGCGCTAACTCCTTGAGAGGACGAATCTTACCTAAAATGAGACCGGTTCGCACCGCAGGAGCGGGATAAGTCCTTGGACATACAAGCTCGGATCTTGTAAATAGCCAGCACCTAAACAAGAGTGGAGTAGCAATGAGATACCTATTAGTCTTGGCCCTTCTTTTCGTCGTCGCAAGCTGCGGAAAAAAATCAAAAAACAAGGCCGCCCCAACCAAAGAAAGAGAGACCGTCTGCTCGGGTGCCGCCGGGGCCCTCGTGAGCGAAGAGGCCTGCGGGGAGAGCTTCGACTGGTCCATCGAATCCAGCAGCGTGAACTTCCCGAAGAACTACTCGCTCGCCATCGACGGAGTGACCTACTTCAACACCTGTAAGAACAAGTCTCGGGTGGCGAAGGTCACGACCGAAGGGGACAAGACCTACATCCGGTTCGAGAACTTCCGGAACCTCATCAAAGAAGAACTGAGCATAAAGATCATCGACAAGGGCGCCCTCTGTGACAACGACGCCATCTTCTTCAACGACGCCAACGTCGAGTACAAGATGGAGAAGCTCAGCTCGAAGAAGTACCTGATCGTGGTGAAGCTTAACAACTAAGCTCCACCACTTCACGGCACCTGCTTAGTGACGAAACGGGGCGACCGGTCTGAACCTAGTCTTCAGCTTCTGGTAGGCCCCGTAGACGTTGAGGAGTCCGTACCCGTACTTCCGATCCCAGGGCCCGTGCCCTGGTTGCTGCGCGGTTTGCACCAAGGCGTCCGCGATGACGTACGGGCTTAGCTCTGGGAACTGGGACCCCAGGAGCGCCACGGCGCCTGCGGTGAACGGCGAAGCCATGGAGGTTCCGCTCATCGCTCCGTACTGCCCTTTCGGGAGAGTCGAGTGGACCTTCACTCCCATGGATGCCACTTCCGGCTTGTTCACCGGTTTCCCCTGAAAGATGTGTGGGCCCCAGGAAGAAAAGCTTGCGATGACGCCATCCTTGTCGACGGCGGCGGAGGTGAAGGTAGTGGGGAACTGAGACGGCTGGCGCATTCCGGAAGACCCTTCGTTTCCTGCGGCGAAGAGGACCAGGATGTCGGCGTCTCGAAGCGTCTTGAAGACTTCGAAGAACGGCTCCGGATCTACGTTATGGGACTTCAGCCAGCCCCAGCTATTGTTGATCACGAAGGCATGGTCGGGAGTGTTCGGATTTCCATCCGGGTCGAGCATCCACTGGAATGCGTGCACGGCGAGGGCGATGTTTGAGACCTGCATGGGGTGCCCTGCGACCGCGAGCTTGGCCCCGGGGTAGACGCCGATCTGCACACCGCTCTTACTCCCAGCAGCGATGATCCCTGCGACGTGGGTCCCGTGGGAACCGAAGTCAGCGGGTTGGGTGGAGCCCTGTGGAAAGGTTTTAAAGGCGCTGATCTTCCCCTGGAACTCCGGGTGGGACCCGTCGATGCCCGTGTCGATGATGCCGACGATCTTTCCCGGTCGATGGATGTCAACGCCTTCGGCGATCAGCTTGTCAACCTGGTGAAGCACGAGGGCGTCGTTCAGCGACGGATTCCCTCGTTGCGGTTGCACGATCTGGGGCCTTGGCATGTCGATGTAAATCTGTCGGTTCGGGATGATCTTCCGGACTTCCGGGTGGCGGGCGAGGGTGGCCGCTTCCTGCTCGGTGAGCGTCAGTGCCACCGCATTGATGATGGGCAGAAAGGTTGCGGTGTTCTTCAAGCTTCCGAGGCCGCGGACGAACGGGACGAGGGCCTGGGCCTGCCGCTCATCGATGATCTTCCGGACCAGCTTGTACCGCTCAAAACGGTTCGCAGGTACGGCCTCGCGGTGAACCAGGGGTGACTTGAGGACGACGATGTGGGTGTTGGCCTCTGCAGCGACGCTGATCAGGAGGAGGAAGATGGTCCAGAACTTCAATAACTTCATTGTTACCGCCTTAGCAAAAGTTTTTTTGTACGTAATTTGATAGCGTAACAAGAAGTGGATGACTAAAAAAATCTAGTGATGTCAGGAATAATTATGAATGATTCTCTCGGCTGGCACGGGGCTCCTTCGATGACTCATTCCTTCAACGATTAAATCTTAGTACGTCCAAGAAGGATTTCTTCTGGTCTAGAAAATCCATGAGAAGGATCAGGAGGTCATCCGTGGTCACGATCCCGACGTCTTTTTGCTGCTCGTCTTCGATGACGAAGCACGAGACCTTCCTCTCGAGCATTTCCCGGACGACGTCTTTGACCTCATCGGTGCACTTCATCTTGTAGACGGGAGAGGACATGTACTCCGACACCAGCTTGTGCGGGTAGATGTGGTTGCGCTCGCTCTTCTGGGCGCCGGCGACCACGGTGGTGGCGCGGAGGACGTCCCGGTCGCTGATGATCCCGATGATGGACTTCCCGTCGGAAACCGGCAGGTGGCGGAAGCCGTTCTTCACCATGGTCTCGTGGGCTTCCTGCATGGTGGCCTCCGGGGAAATGGTCTTGATCCCCGGAAGCATGATTTTTTTAATAAGCATTGGATCTCCCGCTCCCGTTCCTACCTCTAAGGGTAGTCAAGCATCCGTGCTCCGACAACCCTAGAGGTAGGAAATCTTAAAATCTTTAGCGTAGGTCTCGAAGGGGATCGCCGAGCGGCCGAGGATCGCCTCCACGTTCTGAGTGACGGCCGAGTTGTAGCCTTCTCGGAGGAACCCGATGATCAGCACCATGAAGTCCACGTAGTCCGCCGGGAGTCCCGCTCCGAGAAGCCCCGACCGGAACGCTTCCGGTGTGATCTCCTGGTAGCCGATGGTCTTCCCGGTGGCCTTGGAGATGAGCTCCGCGGCTTCCGCGTGATCCAGGGCCCGAGGCCCCGTGAGGTCGAAGGCCCGGTTCGAGAGCTCCTCACTCACCAGGAGCTTGGCGGCGACCGCCGAGATGTCTCTTGCGTCGATGAAGCCCACCTTCGCCGTCCCGGCCGGAAGGAAGACCTTGCCGTGTTCCTTGATCCCCTGGATCCAGAAGGAGTTGAAGTTCTGCATGAACCAGTTGGGCCGGATGATGTTGTAGGAGAGCCCCGATCGCTCGAGCTCGAGCTCGGCCCGACGGAAGGGGGTCGAGTCACTGGCGTTGGCCCCCAGGGCCGTCATCAGAACCACCTTCCTGAGGCCCCGGCGTTTTGCTTCCTGGATCAACGGGGAGAGCATCGCGTACTGGTCGGCGTACCCCGGAGGTGAGAGGAGGAAGGCCCGGTCCACGTGCTCGAAGGCAGCACTGATCCCTTCTCCGGTGGTGAGGTCCACGAAGACCTTGCCGTCCGCCGGAGCTCTCTTGCTGGTGGCTTCCAGGACCTTGTGGCCTTGTGCTTTTAAGATCCTTGATACTTCCGCGCCGACCGTCCCGCTGGCGCCGATGACTAAAATTGACTGAGTTTTCATGAAGGCTCCCTTTGTTTTTTTGGTTGAACCTAATATGCCAGAGATCTGGATTGTTGATTAGATGGAAAGATTGCAATATACTGTTGCTCATATGGAACAATCAAATGGAAATTGAATCGATCCGAATCTTTGTTAAGGTCGTGAACCTCGGGAGCTTCTCCCGGGCCGCCGAGCTCCTGAAGCTCCCGAAGTCCACCGTCAGCCGCGTGGTGAGTGGGCTCGAGCGCGACTGCGGGACCAAGCTCCTCCTGCGGACCACCCGGAGCCTCACTCTTACCTCCTCCGGGAAGGCGTTCTTCGAGAGCGCGGTGAACGCCGTGAGCATCCTCGAGGACGCCCGGCGCTCCCTCTACGGTTCGGACAGCATGCTCACCGGCACCGTCCGCCTGACGGCCGCCGAGGACTTCGGCTCGCGGATCATCACCCCCGCCATCGGGAAGCTCACCCGGCTCCATCCGGAGCTCGTCTTCGAGATGCACTACACGGACAAGCTCGTCGATCTGGTGAAGGACGGGGTGGACATCGCCGTCCGGATCGGGAAGCTCGCCCCGAGTAGCTTCAAGGCCAAGCGGGTGGGGGAGATCGAGATGGTCCTCGTGGCATCGAAGGAGTTTCTCCGGAAGCACCCCGCGGTCAAGGCCCCGGCCGACCTCACGGGACTGGACTGCCTGTGCTTCTCGAGCACCTCTGCCCATCCGAGGTGGGTCCTCCGGCAGGGAGGCCGGACGGTGAAGGTCGCCATCAGGCCCCGGATCGTCGCCAACCAGATGCTAAGCCTCATAGGCCTCGCCGGCGACGGCTCCGGGGTCGCCCTGGTTCCTTTGTTTCTTTGTAAAGAAGAACTAAGCCAGGGGAAACTCGTCCGGGTCCTCCCGGAATGGAAAGGGAACACGCTCCCGGTGTCCATCGTCTCTCCCTTCGGGACGGATTCCTCCAGCCGGCTGAAGATCATCTCCGACCACCTCGCGAAGAGTATAAAAAGTTCTCTAAGCTAAAGGAATCTGGACACGGAAGACCAACCTCCTATAGAATTCCGCCCAATCAAATCCTTACTCTCGGCGGTAAACCATGAACCCTCTAAAGTTAAACTTTGCTTTCCTTCTCCTCACCCTGTCCGGAGTGGTAGGCGCCCAGGCGCCGAACGCGCTCGAGACCGCAAGGCACATGGTCCGGAAGATCGGCATCGAGGGCAGCGGGAAGTGCAACTCCTGCCACGGGGCCTCCCTCTCCACGGCGAGGCTCTGGTCCAACCAGGCCGCGAGGATTAACTACGACTGCATCAAGAAGGACACCCTGACTCCCATCGAACGGGTCAACTGCCTTCGCTCGAACCCCCTGGATCCGAATTCTCCCTTCACGGCGAACCGCCTCGGCTTCCTGTCGGTCTACACCCGGTCGGAGATCTTCCTGAACCTCTTCCGGAACGCCTACCCGAACGATCCGGCCCTCGCCAAGAAGCTCCACGAGGAGCTGGTCAGTAGCGCCTCCATGCCGCCGGAAGGTTCCGGCGAGCCGACCTTCGAAGGGAAGGAGCTGGAAGACGTCATCAAGTGGACCCTGGACTTCATGCCCATGGTCGATGCGGTCATCAAGCCCGAGCCGGAGAAGCCCTGCGCTCCGTTCATCTCCGACGAGCTCAAGGATCACATCCTCAAGATGAAAACCTCCGGCTGGTCCGCCAAGAACCAGGAAAACGGAATGAGCTTCTTCGGCTGTGGAGTGAGCCTCGATCCGCTCGACTGCTTCGAGGACATCAAGAACTCCGCCGCCGAGTTCGGGAACCCGGCCTACGTGCAGAACCTGAAGGTCATCCACAAGAGAGACAAGCGCTCCTACTTCTGGTTCCGCGGTTCTCCCGATGGCCGCTACCTTGGCTTCGGCGGCACCTACGGCCGGACGACCTCCTACGCGGAGATGGTGGACATGGCCCTGGCGAACAAGCCGGGAGCGAACTCCGTCGTCTCCTTCGACGACGCCACGGACCCGTCCTTCCTCCCGGACAACACGGGGTTTAGCTTCACGGGCCTCGAGCGGCCGATCCAGTCACTCTGTAAGATGAGCGTGATCCAGGACGGTCTCGTGACGCCGGGGACGCGCTACAAGCTCCGCGACAACCAGAAGTGCGCCAACGACACCGAAGGCTGGTACAACTCCTGGGGAGCGAGCCTCGATAACCTGAGCTACTGGATGATCGCCGGGAACTTCATCGCCGACGACGCCCAGTACTCCTCGACCAACCCGATCCCCGCGTCTTCGAACTACCGGACCGACATCATCCGGCTAAACGAGATGAAGAACGATGGCCTGAGCTACAAGGCCGGGCGCGCCGCCGGCATGAGCGTGAAGGGCCTGGTCGACATGATCGTGAGTCCTTCCGCCATCATCATGAACAACCGCTTCGGTGCTAACGCCACCCAGAGCGGGTTCCAGCTCCGCTCCATCGTCCCGGAGTTCTCCGAGGAAGGCGGGTCCCTGCACTTCAAGAAAGTCGGGGAGTACTGCGGCTTTGGTAGCAAGGCGAACTTCTCCTTCGACGAACGCTTCCTGACCTTCCACCAGTACCCGGAACCGTGGAGGGCGGGGGAACCGGAGCTGCCGGGGGACACGAGTAACGTCGTGGTGCTGGACCTCCTCACCGGTGTTTCCACCCGGATCACTCAGGTGCCGGCGGGCTACAAGGCCCTCTTCCCGCACTTCAGGAGCGACGGCTGGATCTACTTCATCCTAAGAGAACCCGGGGATGCCCGCGAGCAGGTCATGGCATCGGACTTCGCCATCCGCGCCGCACTGGCACCCATCGCCTATCGATGAAACCCCTCCTCCTCTGCCTCCTGTCAGCTCTCTTCTCCGAGGCTTCCCGGGCGTCCCCTCGCTCAACGCCCGTGGACCGGAAGCTCACCGGGGAAGCGCTGGACTACGGCCGAATCGGAGGAGACGTCCGACCGCGAACCCGCGAAGAGGAGCGCCGCCTCTCCTGGGAAATCGCCAGAAGAGTGGTCGCCCCGGTGAAGCTCAAAAGCGGAATCACGCTTCCCCTGTTCCAGACCTGGTACGGGAAAGATGACCTCTCCCGGATCATGGGCCAGGTGCTGAAGACGCAGGGACCTCTGTCGATCCCGTCCACCTTGGTCGCTCAGAAAGAGATCGTCCAGGAGGCCTTCCGCTGGAACGAGACGAGCGCCGCCCTCTTCCGGAGCTGGGATCCGAAGGCCTTCGAGGAACGGAGAAGACTCATGCTCGAAGATCCGACGGTGGCCTCGGCCATCAACTCCGAGCAGCGGGTCCTCTTCAGTCCGAAGCTCGCGGCCCACCTGATCGCCAACTATCCGTCGGTCATCCGGTGCCTCCGGGAAGCAGGGAAGATCCCGTCTCCGCACGAGGACCTCGAAGCCTCGGAGAACTTCTCTCCCTGCATCGGAACCGAAGCACCGTTCGGAAGCGTGGTGGTCAAGGCCCGCTGGGTCCAGGATGAAGGCCAGGTCCAGAAGGTTCCGACCGACGTCGACGCCGTCGGCTCCCAGGTCACCGGTGGCACTTGGATCGGGTCGGAGAAGCTCCACATCCCCGCGGGCACGGCCCACGGTGCGAAGGATCCGGTCACCGGGAAGGTAAAAAAACTCCTGGCCCTCCACATCGCCGTGAAGGAAACCCGGGACTGGGTGTGGATCACTCTTTGGTGGGCACCGGACAAGAACCACTTCGGAGAGGATAAGCCGCAGGACTTCCCCGGCGCCTGGAGGAACTACGAGATGTGTTCGGTCACCGGGTACAAGGCACTACCGTATGAGAAGCGTGACTCGGTGAGGGCGCTCGCGGAAGCGGCCATCGACCGGGAGACCCAGGGAGATTCCTGGTGCTCGAACCCCTACATCGAGGTCGAGCCGGGGAACGCCAGGTCCAACTGCATCGGCTGCCACCAGCACGGCGGCTCGGAGGCGACGGACGTCTCCCGGCACGGCCGGGGGAAGGTCCGGAGGAACTTTCCCTCCGACTACCTCTGGTCCATGAACCACGGGATCGAAGTGGGGACTATGTTCCGGGGCTGGGTTGAGAATCTAGGCTTCTGATCAGCTCTTCCACCGCTCGGATGAGCTCCGGCAGCGGGAGGACGGATTCCTCGGGAACGTGGACGAAGCCACAGCGCAGGTTCCGCCGCCGGGCCAGCTCCATCAGGCGGTAGAAGAGGTAGTTGCACACGTAGGTCCCGGCGCTGTTTGAAACGCGGACCGCGATGCCTCTTCGACGGAGGTCGGCGACGAGTTGGCCCAGCGGGAGAGTGGTGAAGTAGCCGGCCGGGCCCCCCGGCGTGATCTCCTCGTCCACGGGCCTCACCCCGTCGTTGTCGGCGATCTCGGCGTCCATGCAGTTGATCGCGATCCGCTCCAGCTCGATGGAGCTCCGACCAGCGGCGAGCCCGAGGGCGAGGACCGTGTCCGGGTTGAAGCTTTCGATGGACCGCTCCAGTTCCTCGAAGGCCTGGCCGAAAGTGACCGGAAGGGTCCGGGCTTCGAACTGGCAGTTCTCCGGAAGGGTGACCTGGAGCATGTTAAAGGCTTCGACCAGGAGCTGGGTCGGATTCCGCTTGTTGTCGCCGAAGGGTTCGAAACCAGTGATGAGGATCTTCATCAGAGAATTCTAAGAGCATTCAAAAAAAAATGCCAGGACTGGCCTGGCATTTTTTTGTCTTACATGCTGTCGTCGGTCGTGCCGGTTCCGGTTCCCGTGCCCGTGCCGGTAGCGCCCGAGCCGGTGCCGGTGGCCGCGTCAGTTCCGGTGCCGGTCGCGGAAGATGAGCCGAAATCAGTTCCGGTGGCACCCGTGCCGGAGTTGTCTTCCATCCTCTGCTGGTTCGTACCGGACTTCTTCGAGTTGGTCGTCCCCATGTTGGTGGAAGAACCGGTGCCGGTGGAGTTCATCGACCCCGAGCCCATGGTGCTCGAACCTGAGTTCGTGGTCGTCCCCGTGCCAGTGGAGGACGAGCCGCTCCCTGACTGGGCCAGGACTGGAGCGCTTGCGACCAAGGCCGCGACTGTTAGAACTAAGAGCTTTTTCATATTAACCTCCGGGTTAAGATAAGACCGTAATGGTCCGTAGAAAATCAAGCCTTCAAAATGATGT
>SXGU01369467.1_pt1 | contig 20492 bp, 13 predicted proteins | sample 3174531 | NCBI WGS metagenome assembly SXGU01 (sample SAMN11356863, study PRJNA531348) | freshwater metagenome | isolation source: freshwater sample F1-140 | place: China: Fuxian Lake, Yuxi | collected 2017-12-25 | reverse complement strand
TCATACATGCTTGTCGGGTCGCCCGAGTGGAACCCACATGCCACATTGGCGGTGTCGATGAACTCTAGGAGCCCATCATCATTTCCGAAGGAGTGAATTCCGAGTGACTCCCCCATATCTGAATTAACACTGATAGTCACGCGAGAATCCCCTTCAATTCAGTCGGCAAAACGCCAGGAACCATGTCGTAGGTAACCCACATCGTTCGAGAGGCAAAGTGGTCGTACACGGACCTAGCCCGGTGATTGTCATCTGCAGTGATCCACCGCACGACGGTCCAACCATTGTCCGCAGCAATCTGGCCTAAACCATAAAGCAACGCATCTGCCACAGCGCTACCGCGAGCATCGGCGTCGACCAACAGGTCATCAAGGAAACAGCCGACGCTTCCCGCCAGCGGCCGGGTAAAGGCTCGATAGTGTGCAAGCCCTTGCGCCACCCCATCACCATCCTTGGCCAGCAGACACTGCAGGGGGTGGTCCGGGTCCAGCAACCATGACCAAATTAGATCCTGATGCTCTGCCCGCACCGGGACCGTGTAGTGCTCAGCGAATTGCCGGTAGAGGTGGCGCCAGCGCTCCAAATCATCGGCGGTTGGGGCAACCAAAGTGAATTCAGCAGCCTTGACAAATAATTCAGGGCGCCCTGTTTTTCCGTCGCCGGCGGGCGTGCCGCTAGGAATGGCACTTGTCATTGTGCCACCTCAGGGTCGACATCCCGGCTAGCTTTACTGGTGCGTCCTTTCACCCAGCTCGTGATCTCCCGACCGCCCGTTATGCCCGCAGGACGTGCGATCAGCACTAGAAGCAGAATTAGTGCGAGCACCATTTCCGTTAAGCCAGGTGAGTCGATTTGCGGTATTGGCCCAACTCCTTGGGTCTCTATCGTTCGAAGAAATTCAGCAAGCACCTGAACCACTATTACACCTACCACCGCGCCCGTCAGGCTGCCAATTCCACCGATAACTAGCATGGCGATAATGAAAAAGGTGAGCGCGATGCTGAAGGTCTGGGCCGAAAACGTTGCAATGTAATGTCCATAAAGTGCACCGCCAAACCCGGCGATGGTGCAGCTGAGGACCCAACCCCAAAGTCGCTCCACCGGGATTGAGATCCCAATTGACATCGCTGCCTTGTCATCCTCACGAGTCGCAATGAGTCTTCTACCGCGCCGCGTCACCTGGTACAAGGCTGCAACCGCGATTACAACCACCACTGAGCCCAATGCCCACCAAATAGTGGTTGCTTGCGGCACCCCAACCATTGTGCTCTCACCTCTGGTGACGGCCTTCCACTTGGTCACGATCACTTGAACGACCACTAAGAACGCAAGTGTTCCAATTCCAGCAGCCAGCCCGCTTAGACGCACCAACGGAATACCAACAAGGACGGCAATCACCCCGGTGAATGCGACAGCAATCAAGATGCCCAGCGGTACTGGGACCGAGAAGTCAAGAACCCAGTTCAAGAAACTCGGCATATCTGGAAACAAACTTGGCTTCTTGTCGGCTGGGATCGTAATTAATGCCGAAGTGAAGGCGGCTATCATGGCGAAGGCCACTGAGCCAAAGGACACGACTCCGGAGTTACCCGAAAATACATGCAGCCCAATAACCATCACCATAAGTATCAGCGCCGTGGTGCACCTTTGAATGAGTGAAACGTCGTTCGTGAAAGAGATCAGTACGGTGACTACGGCAATGGGAACAATCAACATCCCGGCCAACCAAGCCCAGCGCGACCACGTTGAAACCGCACTATTCCTCATACTCGCACCCCCTTGGCGGCAATTAGCCCAGCAGGCTTGATCAATAGGACCAAAATCACCAAGGTGTACAAGAACGCATCAGCGAAAACGCGCAACTCCATCGGAAGCAACGCGTTGAGCATTGTGTACACAAAGCCCATTAGAAAGCCGCCGAGGGCGGCACCAACCATGCTGCCGAGTCCGCCGATCACCGCGCCCACAAAAGCTATGAGAACAATCGAATCTCCACTGGACCAACTGACGTTGGTACGTGTGGCAAAGAACAGAATTGACACGATGGCAGCGATCGCACCCGAAATGATGAATGCAGCAGCGATCACCCGGTTCGATTTGATCCCGACAAGAGCCGCCATTCCAACATCCTCGGTGGAAGCCCTGAGCTGGATCCCTATGTTGGTCTTGCGAAGCAACAATGCGAGGCCTACCAAAACCACGACCGTGGTCACTACTGTCAAAATGGTCTGCCGTGACACAATGAGACCGGCCACTTCGTATTGAACTGACAGTTCGGAAAACTGCTCTAAGGGCTTTGGGTTCGCCCCAAATGCAACACGTGCGGACTGTTGAAGGAATTGAGCCAAGGCGAATGATGTCACTAGCATTGTCATCGCTGTAGCTGTCCGCACCGGTCTAAATGCCAGTCGCTCCATTAGAAGCGAAGCAATCACCACGACGACTATGGTTCCAATAATCATCAGCCACCAGGGCTGCGATCGGAGCAGGATGATCGTAAAGCCTCCGATCATCACCAACTGGCCGTAGGCGAAGTTCATCAGACCCATGACACTGAAAACCAGTGCCAGACCGAGCGTCATGAGTGAGTACAGTGCACCCGTACCGATCGCATCGACCCAATATTGCGGATTCATCTCACGCCTTTCCGAAGTGTAAGTATTCGGATTCAACCCGCTCGGCCTTGGCTTGATCGCCGCCGGTTGCTTCAGAATCAATCACACCACCCGTGCGCATGAGGTAATAGCGATCAGCTGCCCTGATAGCTTGCGCCGCATTTTGTTCGACGAGCAAAATGCTCGCTCCTTGCTGACGCAGTTCTTCAAGTAGGTCAAAAACCTGCTCCACTATTTGCGGGGCTAATCCAAGGGAAGGCTCATCAAGGAGGAGCAACTTAGGCTGACTCATCAACGCCCGGGCAATCGCCAACTGTTGCTGCTCGCCTCCAGACAGCAACCCCGCCATGCGGTTCGCGTACTTTCCCAGAACCGGGAAGCGTTCCATCATTTCAGCACTGGATTGCCTCACGCCCCCGTGATCAGACCGGACTGTGCCGCCCACGGTTAGGTTTTCGGCAACTGTCAAACGAGTAAAGATTCGGCGTCCTTCTGGAACCACCGCAACACCTCGGCGCAAAATGGCCCCGGCCTGTTGCCCGATTAGCTCATTACCCATGAATTTGATTGAGCCGGCGGTGGGCTTCACCACACCTGCGATCGCCTTGACCGTGGATGATTTCCCAACGCCGTTGTGTCCGATTAAGGCTACGAACTCGCCCTCATCTACATGCAGGTCAAGCCCCTTGACGGCCACAGCGCTGCCGTAGCAGATTCTAACCCCGGATAGCGCAAGCAGGCTCATGAGTGTTCCCGTCCGAAGTAGGCCTCAATGACTGCAGGATTCCTGCGGATCTCGTCTGGGGTCCCGACGGCGATTGTTCGCCCTGAATCCATCACGTGAATGCCCTCGCAGATGCTGAAGATCACCGACATATCGTGCTCGACCAGCAATACACCGCACCCAAGTTGATCCCGGATGGACACAATTGTGCTGGATAAGTCTCTCGTTTCTTGTTCATCTAACCCTGCAGCAGGCTCATCCAATAGCAAGAAACTCGGGGAGGTGGCCACTGCACGTGCAATTCCAGCACGGCGTTCATCACCTAGTGCGACATTACCGGCGAGTTCATTTCGCAGATGACTTACGCCAAGCAGACTCAAAGCATCATTCGCGCTCTGCCTTGCTTTCGCCCCGAGGAGTCCAGATCCCATCGCCCCGAGCTCAACGTTCTCCAAAATAGTCAACTTCTTGAAGATCCGAGTGTCCTGGAAGGTGCGAACTAGCCCGTGCTGCGCGACCTTGGTCGCTGACCAGCCCGAGATATCCCTCTCCCCAAAGTGCACTGCCCCCGCGGTCAGCGGCACGAAGCCGCTGACCGCGTTGAACAGTGTCGACTTGCCTGCGCCATTTGGACCGATCAGCCCGGTGATGCGCCCACGAGGCACCTCCAAGTCTACTTCGTCAACGGCTTTTACACCTTCGAAGTACACGCAGACTTTTCTGGTGCTCAGCACATCAGCCGGGCTGACCAAATCCACTTGACACCTTTTCTTTCTAACTAACTAATCAGCTGGCGGACTGGGCCGCTTCACATGGGTTACCTGGATCGACCGATGCGATCTTCTCCGGCGTTATTAACATAACGAACTTGCCCTTACCATTTTGGTATTCAACCACTCGCTGCTCGCGACCAGTTACGTGATGGCAGGTAGGTGACCAAGCGATCGGTCCCGTCAGATAGTCCGTCGGTGGCAGTGTTTCGAATGCATTTATGATGGACGGGCCATCGGTTGCCTGCGCCTGCTCTACCGCGGCACCTAGGGCCTTTGCCAATTCATATGACAGCACCGGATAAGCCAGGGTAGGTGGTGCACCCCACTTAGCCGTAAAAGCATCCGAGAACACCTTCACGTTTGGATTTGGATCACCCTCACAATAGGCCGGCATGCAAGCAAACGGCAGTGAGTAGAACTCGCTGATGTTCGGGATGGAGCCGGTCACCAGAGTTCCGTCAACGGCCGCACCTGGCATCATGATTGGGGTGTCGATCCCAGCGTCGCGAATCGCCTTGATCATCGTGGTTGCCGCGGGAACAACAGATGGAATGATAATGACATCCGCAGCTGCGGCTACCTCACGCAAACGAGTGACGTTTACCGATGGGTCAAGCTGCTCGTTTCCAGTGAAAACGTCCTCGCCCACTAATGTGCCACCCAACTCGGCAAAACGCCCCTTGAAGTACTCGCCTAATGACTTGGTGTATTCCAGCAGGTCATCTTGGAGTACGTAGGCATTCTTCCAATTCTTCGTGTTGTAGGCGAACTCGGCCGCAGCTGAACCCTTGAACGCGTTACCAGGTGATGGGCTGAGCGACATTGGTCCAATTGTGACGAGATCGGTCCCCTTGCGATCACCCAAGCAAAGGGAGAGCGCGGGGATATTATTTGCCTGAGCCACGGTTGCCGCAGGGGCCGCAAAGTCAAAGTCGCAAGTCGTGACGATGATGTTGGCGCCGGCAGCGACAGCTTCCTGCGCGATCTGGGTGGTCAGAGCTGGATCTGACTTGGTGTCGGTCCAGGTGTAGGTGGCCTGCTGCTCGCAGATCCCGCCGGCGGCATTCAACTCGTCAATCGCCATCTCAAATGCCTGTGCTGGTTCAATATCGAAAGGCGAAATAATGCCAGTCTTAGCCGCAACAATGTGTATATTCAAAGGCTCACAAGATCCAGCTGCTTCGGCGGGAGCGGCTTCAGAGGCGGCTGGAGCCGCAACCTCAGCAGGGGCACTGGCCTCCGCCGGAGCCTCAGCAGAACTTCCGCCCGAGCTACAGCCCGCGAGGAGCAGTGCAGCCGCGGCAGCGGCTGCTACGGCCCCAATCAAAGAACTTTTCTTCATTCCTTCTCCTTCATATGGGTGATAACTTGCACTTTTTGAGGACCTATTCCTGGTCTTCAAACCTGGGACTTCCAATAGGCAACCGACCGTTTACGCAAAAGTTCGCGAAACTGCTTGGTCGTTTCAGGGAATAGCTCCCCGGTGCCCCAGTCGACAATCACGCCGTACTGGCGAATTAGATCGAGGTCACGCAACTCACCAGCACGGTAACGCTCGGCTACTTGTTGCGCATCTTCCTCTAGCCATGATTCCCGCTTTGCTGCGATATTTGCCCTAAGTGACGCGGTCTCCTCTGCGAGAACTTCATATTGATCGAGATCCGCATCAACTTCCTTCAGCGCTACGCCATAATCGATTGCGGCTCGGGAGATTGACACGTATCCATCAATTACATCTTCCAAAACCTCAGCCGCCGGTCGAAGTAGCGGGTCGCCAAATCCACCGCCACCAGCCGATGGCCGGGTAAAGGTGTCACCGTTCTTAATTGGAACGTTGGAAAAAACAGCTCCCAGGTACTTTTCACCTTCAAGACCCTTGTTCATCCACACGCCGTGTGGCGTCGATGGCAACCCCCCGGAGATCCCCCATGCAACATTTCTCGACCGGTCACAGCAATAAGACATCACGGAGCGATCCGAGTTGGTTAGCATGCCGCCCTTCTCGACGCCACAACCGCCGCGATAGCGGCCCGGTCCGCCTGAATCGGTCACAATCTCGTGCTTGGATGTAATGACTGGAGTTAGCCGCTCTTGGCCCTCGAATGGTTGTACGGCCAAGCCCACGCCGAAAAGCGGCGAAGTGCAGTTGGCACCGTCCTTTCCGTTGCGCCCGCCCCACCCACCAACCATCCAGTCGTACCACATGAAATAAGACTTATCTTCAGTGCGCGCATCCCGCCCGCCAATGAGCAGGTACTCAAGGTTGAACGAGCAGGCGATGGCCCGTTCAGGCATGATTCCCGACCAAATCTCGAAAATCGCACTCATGATTTTTTCGTACGGCCCGGAACAAAAGCCCGTCACTGCTATTGGCCAGCCCGCGTTTACAACTGTCCCCTCGGGGCCAAGATCGCAGGTGATTGCGCGATAGAACCCCGAATTGAGCGGGATGTCCGGGAAGAAAGTTTTCGTGCCGGCGACCACGCCAGAAAACGATGCCCCAAAGCCCGAGTTAAGAAAACTTGAGACCGCAGGGGCCGACTTTGACAGGTCGTAATGTATCTGATCTCCCTTGATGCTCATCCGGACGTTAACCGGAATCAGCCCTTCGCCCAAAGCCGGATCAAAATCAATGTAATCGGAAGCTTCCCATTCGCCATCGGGAAGTTCGAGGATTCGCTTTCGAGTTAGCCTCTCAACGTAATCCTGAACTTCCTCAAAGGCCGCAACAATCGTGTTCTTGCCGTATTTGTCGACAAGGCGATGAATATCGCGCTCACACACCCCAGTCGCCTCCGCCTGCGCATGCATATCGCCAAGGTTGGCTTCAGCTGCACGGGTGTTGGCAACGATTAGCTCAGCAACGTCTTGCCGGAAAACCCCTTTGTCCCAAAGTTTGACCGGCACCATTCGAAATCCCTCGCCAAAATGTTCCTTGGCGGTGATGTCGAATGACCCTGGGACCGTGCCGCCCACATCGGACCAATGACCCATGGACATTGCGAAGGCGATTAACTGATCCTCAGAGAAGATTGGTCGCACAATGCGCACATCGTTAAAGTGTGTCCCACCCGAGTATGGGTCGTTAACACCAAAAATGTCCCCCGGATGGATGTCTCCGTCGAACCGCTTCAAGATGGCCTGCGCGCCAAAGTGCAGGGTGCCAACATGCACCGCGACATCCTGGCTTCCTTGCATAACAGTGTTGCCATTAGCATCAACAAGTGCGCAGGAAAAGTCGCGTGCGTAGATGACAAACGAGTGGCAGGTACGAAGTATCTGCTCGCTCATCAAGTCCACTGCGGTAGTAAATGCATTCTTGAGTACTTCGAATGTAACTGGGTCAAGTGCTACCGTGGACTTGGGCTCGATAGTCGTTGTCATGCCGGTACCTCCTCAATATGGATCAAAATGTTCCAATTCTCATCGATTTTCCATGACATGTGCGGAGGCACCACTGTGGTTGAGTCGAGTTGGTCGATGATGGCTGGGCCGCGCGCTCCCATGCCTGGCACTAACTCGGCACGTTCGTAGACCGGAGTGGCAACCGCAATAGCGCTGCCTACACCTTCAGCTTCAAACCAGACTTCGCGAACCGACTTTGGAACAGGCAATTCGGCTGTGACCGGTTCGCGCTTCGCTAATTTCGGTTTCGGAGTTAGTCCGATTGCGCGAAGACCCAGTTGGTAAATCTCGATCGGTGCGTCTTCTCTACTATAAGAAAACTCGCGAGCATGTTCACGGTGAAAGCGGACAACGGCTTCAAGGAGCGCATTCTCACCATTGCCGACTGAAACCGTCAGGGATCGCCACTGACCCAAATAACGCATGGCTGCGGTTCGCTCGAGTAGAACTTGGTCGGGAGCCACGCCTTCCAACTCCAAGTGCGCCGAGGCCTCCCTCTCCATCGTTTGATAGAGGGATTCCATCTCGACAGGGTCTGCATCATGCAAGGCCTTTTGGTACATCACCGAAAGGTCGTGACGAATATCAACGAGCAGGCACCCAAGCGCCGACGTCACGCCCGGGTTCGGCGGCACGAGAACGGTTGGGATCGATAACTCACGAGCCAAGGCCGCTCCGTGCAAGGCCCCAGCTCCACCGAAAGCCACCAAAGCGAATTCACGCGGGTCATATCCCCGACGAATAGAAACAAGTCTCACGGCATCAGCCATGTTCGCATTCGCCACTTTGACAACGGCGAGCGCTGCGTCCTCCACGCTCATCTCAAATGGTTGGGCTACTCCCTGATCTATCGCCGACCTAGCAAGATCCGGTGACAATGTCATTGCCCCACCAACGAGCGAGGTGCCAAGTCGGTTGAGCACCACATTCGCATCAGTGTTGGTCGGATGCACGCCACCGGTCCCGTAACAGGCAGGCCCGGGGGTGGCGCCAGCGGACTGCGGGCCATTGCGCAGGGACCCCGCCGGGTCGATCCAGGCTAACGAACCCCCACCGGCCCCAATGGTCATTACCTCGATGCTCGGGAAACAAATCGGGTAGCCGTACTCAACGGACCACTCTTTGGTGACTCGAACCTCACCGCCGTAAACGAGAGTGATATCTGTGCTCGTGCCACCCATGTCTAGCCCAATAGCATTTGGAAATCCTGCTGCCGTCGCCAAGTGACGGCAGGCAATCGCCCCAGCCGCGATACCAGACGCTGCAATCCGAGCCGCATACTTTTGAACCATTCTCGGTGTCATCGACCCACCACCTGAATGCAAGAGCAGGAGGTCACCTTCATAGCCGCCAAGCTTCAGGTTGGTACTCAGCTCCGCAACGTAGTCCCCCACCAACGGCGCTAGCACGGCATTGGCAACCGTTGTGTTGAACCTATCGTGCTCAAATATTTCCGGAAGCACTTCACTAGATGTGGAAATCCGGACTCCCGGGAGTTCCTCTGTGAGGATCTCTTTCATCCTCTTTTCATGTGCGCCGTTTGCGTAGGAATTCGCAAAACAGACGGCAACGGTTTTCACGCCCTTCTTTCGTAGCCGGCCCGCCAGTACCCGAGCCTCGTCCTCATCCAAGGCTTCTAGCTCGTTGCCCTCAAAATCAATCCGCTCACTGACGTCATAACGGTCACGACGCTTAATATATGGACCCGCCACATCCTGGTACGCATCCCAGAGATCGTTCTTGGTTCCGTCCCGAATCTCGATTACGTCTCTAAATCCCTTAGTGGTGACCATGGCGGCTGGGGGAAACTTCCGAGTTATTAGGGCATTGGTGGCTACCGTGGTGCCATGACTAAACAACACGACATCCTTAAGTTCCACCCCAACAGCCCTAGCGGCCTGCAGCACAGCGCGTCCTGGATCATCCGGGGTTGACGGCACCTTTCCGACCCGGCTTTCTCCGGTTTCGTCATCGAGGACGAAAACATCCGTGAAAGTGCCTCCGGTATCTACCGCAACCCGCAATGAGCCCACTAACAACCTCCTTCGTAAGCGTCGACGAAATGGCGACCGTTCTGGTTCTTAGATGACTGGAAGGTAGCCCCGAGGAGAAGGTGAAGCAATTGACTCTGGTACGTATTTCCCGGTAGCCTTTTGGAGATTTTACAAAGGTAAGCGTTTTTCCACATCCCATTGAGGGTGCAATCGGTTTAACCACGCCGCTGGGCCAGTAAATGAGGTGACTACCCTTGTGACTGTTACAAAATCGTTACCCAGCAGTCCTCGTATTGGCATCCAGCTAACCCTCGGCGACCTCATCGCCATAGCGGGCATCAGGCCCCTGCCCGGCCATGAGTACGACCAACTCCAAGAGGTGGCCGGGGCCTGCGTCATCGAGCGGCCGCTGGCTGTTGACCAGCTCGAACCCAGGTGGCTGGCCGTGACCGAGGGCAGCGGATTTGTCGACATTGAATCCAATGACCCAATTGCGCGGGATTTCATCCGTCAGCTGGATTTCCGAAGTGCCGCCGGCCTCGTGATTCGTCTTGGTGCTGGATGGGACACCGTTCCACCCGCGATGGTTGATGAGGCCCACCACCTAAACCTGCCGCTCTTTACCTTGGCGCCGGATGTAACACCTGCCATGCTCATGCGCCTAATTCATCAAGCTGTCGGGCAGCAGGAGATAGCTGTCCTAAGCCGCGCCCTCAGTGTGCAAACTGAACTCATTGATGCTCTTACCTACCCGGAAGTCGAACGAGAGTTGATCAATAGGCTCTCTACTCGTCTTGGGGTCTCCGCAATACTCTATGACTCCGCAAAAAACGTATTGGCAAGCCAAGGTGAGGCTCCGGTTCACCTCATTCTAGATAAAATCCAGATCGAAAGTGACTCTGAGATCAATTGTGTCGTGGGGCGCTGGAAAGTCTCGCTTGCTCCAATAGCGGTGCCGACCGGCACCTACTGGCTGGCACTGGCGTGGCATGAATCTGCCGAACTCTCTCATGAGATTATTCGCTCGACCCGCTTCGCTGTACAACAGCTCTTGCGCGCACATTTGACCACACAACAAAACTCACGACGCCACGACCTTTTGCAACGCGCGGAATTATTGTCCGAAATTACTGAAGGCGTGACAGGAGCTCGTCTTGCGCGCCTGAGAGACCGACTTGTCTTGCTTCATTTTCAGCGAGAAGGCGACTTCCAATTTCAAGTCATGCAACACAGGTGGCGCGATCCCCAGGAATCGTCGAGCCCAAGTAACACCAGCCTTGGAATTGACGCGACCCTAAACCTCATTCAAGACACTGCCGAAAGATGCGGTATTTCGGTGCTCCTACGTGCAGAGAACGAAGAGTATCTAATCCTTTATCCAAAAAATGAAACTTTCACCCGTGAACTTCTACTTCTAACCGGCGACTTTCACCACGGCACTAGTTCCCCGTTCAGCGACCTGACTGAATCTCGAATTCCGCTGAGACAGGCGCAGATGTCGTTACTCGCCAGTGCTCGATGTGGCGCACTAACCCCATTCGACCAAGTCGGCTTCATTGACTTTGTACTAGCGCAGGTACCAGCAGAAACGTTTTCCGTGAAAACAGCAGAAGTACTAGCGGGGCTTCGGTCAACCGAATCCCTGGAGGAAACCGTCCTTGAATTCCTGCGCAACGGGATGGACATCCAGTCGACTGCCCGATCTATGCATCTACACCCAAACTCAATTCGTTACCGACTGTCACGCGTGGAGGCACTCCTCGGACGTTCAATGTCAGACGCGGAGACCATAGCGCTGCTCTACCTTGCGCTCAATGACCGACTCGAGACCGCCAAAATTGGTAGTCACAAGGGCGGTAGCAATGGCCACCAGTAAGGCCACCTATCCTACACTTCGATTATCGATCGACGTGGGCGGCACTTTCACTGACGTCTGCCTACTCGATGAGGAAACCTCAGAACTTCGAACCGCCAAAGTACCGTCTTCCAGCACCGATCCACTGGCGTCAGTTCTTGCCGCAATTGCCACACTGGGACTCAATCTTGCCGATGTTCGCTTGGTTACGCACAGCACCACAATCACCACAAACGCCCTCGTAACCCGGGACTTCCCGCCGGCAGCGATGATCACCACCCAAGGATTTCGAGACGTGATTGAAATGCGCGATGGGACCCAAGAGGATGTTTGGGACTCGTTTCGTGAAGTCGGGAAACCCTACATCGCAAGACGGGATCGTTACGAAATTTCAGAACGAACAGATTATTCGGGACGAATTCTGACCCCTCTTGATGTCGAGCAGGCGCATCAGTTGGCATCAACTTTAACAGCCCGCGGGATAAAGACGGTTGCCATCTGCTTCATGAACTCGTACGCGAATACGGCCCATGAGCGGCAGATGCGCGATGCACTAATAGCGGCGGATCCGAACATGAGCATCAGTATCTCAGGCGAAGTGCTCCCCGAGATTAATGAGTACGAGCGTTTTTCCACAACTGTCGCCAATGCGCTTCTCGCCTCTCTCGTAAGCAACTACATCGGTCGCCTTGACACCGCCCTCAGCGGCTTGGGCTACCGTGGAGACTTACTCTTGATGCACTCAGGCGGCGGTTCCATGACGGCGGGGCTCGCTCAGAGACTACCTTTGCGACTTGCGGCATCAAGTATTGCCGGCGGTGCCATGGCAGCTAAACACATTGCACATCAGTGCGGCTACCAAGATGCAATAGCCCTCGATATGGGAGGTACAAGTACAGACATAACTTTGATTTCGAATGGACAAGTTCGCGTAGTTCAACAATGGTCTGTTGAATACGGGCACCCGATTGCTTTTCCCGGGGTTGAGCTCGCCACAATCGGCTCCGGTGGCGGGACAATTGCCTGGGTTGATGCAGCCGGTGCATTACGCAGTGGTCCCCAGTCGGCCGGGGCCGAACCTGGACCCGCTTCGTATGACCGAGGCGGAGTGCGCGCCACCAATACCGATGCAAATTTGTATCTAGGCCGGTTAGGCCGCATTCTCGCCGGGGGGCAAGTTGAGCTGAGTCTTAAGTGCGCCCAGTTGGCAATATCGTCTCATGTAACCGAGAAATTGGGGTTAAGTGACCTTTCCGCTTCACTTGCCATCGTGCAGATTGCGGATGCGGCCACCGCCGGCGCCGTCCGCCTATTGCGTGATGCCCGTCGATCGCTTTCACCGAGCGCACCACTCATTGCCTTTGGTGGAGCTGGCCCAATGCATGCCGTTGCCGTGGCAAAGGAACTGAACATCCCCCTCGTCATAATTCCGCCGCACCCCGGCATAACCTCCGCCCTTGGCTGCCTACTCGTCGACATCCGTCATGATTTTTCTTCAATGTTCCAGTGCATTGCTAACGTAATTGACCCGAGCGCGCTTGAAGATCAGTTTTCGAGTCTTGAGCGCGAAGCTCGTGAGCGACTGTCCAGTGAGGGAATCCCACCAAAACACATGATTTTAGAGCGGGCAGTTAATATGAGATATGCGGGGCAGTGGCGATCACTAGTAATTCCAATTGGTAAGGGACAAGATTGCGTCGCGGATGCCATTTCGAGATTTCAGGAAGAGTATCAGGCTCAATACACTTACATGAATACTGCGGTGCCTGTCGAGGTGTATCAACTCTCGCTAACCGCAACCGGAATCCTACCGAAAGTCCAATTTCGAAATCATGAAATCATTGGTGGTGTCCCTGTTGGTGGCGCGCAGCGACCCGTCGCCTTCGACGAGACCGGTGACTTTATCTTGACAAACATCTACTCACGCAGTTCCTTATTGTCTGGAATGAATGTTTTAGGTCCGGCAGTCATCGAACAGCTAGATGCGACAGTTCTGATTCCGCCCGGATCTAATGCGTACGTGGACGAGTGGCTGAACCTGCGCATCAGCGAGGTCACCTCAAAATGACTGTGAATCAGAGCCGAAAGACCAAGAACTCACGGACGCTCGATCCGATTACTTTTGAAATTCTCCGTAATTCATTCTCGAACGCGGTTGAGCTCATGGCTCAGCAATTCCGGCTCACTTGCCACTCATTCGTCATTTATGCCCAAGACTTTTCCTGCGGCTTGGCGGATGCTAGGGGCGATACGATTTCACAGGGTGAGCAAGATATCGCCGTTCAGGTTGGCACCCAACACCTAGTTTGCAAAAACATCATCAACGAGTTCCGAAGCGATATCCACCCAGGAGATGTTTTCGTCTCCAATGATCCATATGCCGGCGGTAGTCACTTCAACGATGTTCGAGTGCTGCGCCCAATCTTTGCCGGAGACGACCTAATTGCCTGGGCCATGGCCAACGGCCACTGGAGCGATGTCGGGGGCAGCGTGCCCGGCTCATTTGACGTCAAAGCCCGCGAGCATTTCGGTGAAGGGCTGCGTATCAGCCCTGTGCGCATTTGGTCGCGCGGTGAATTCCTGAGTGACGTTGCCAGATTGATAGTTGGAAATACCCGGGCCCCTGATGACAATATGAGTGATCTGAACGCGCAGGCAGAGGCAACACGGGTTTGCGAACGCGAAATACTGAGATTAGTTGGGCGATACGGAAAGGAGGTCGTCACTCTCGCGTTTAGTGAGGTAATTGCACATGTAGCTGCCCTCTTCCGGTCAAGAATTGCTGAACTTGAAGATGGAACTTGGACTGCCTCAGACTACCTCGATTCTGACCCAGCCCTAGGCGAAGGGATGATTCCGATCACCGTCTCTCTAACCATTATGGGTGACCAGCTCAGTTATGACCTGTCCAGTTCGTCGCCCGCTGTTGCTTCCTTCATGAATTCGGCAGCCGGTGCCACCTTGTCCGGAATTATCGCCGGTACCAAACGATTCTTCCCCGATATACCGATCAACGCGGGGCTCATCAACTCCATCAATGTTGAGCTAGGACCGGTTGGTTCCGTCATTAACGCCGCATGGCCGACAGCAGTCTCCGGGTTTGTCTCTGGCTCTTTTGAGAAAGTAATTAATGCAATCTTTGAACTTTGGTCGCAAATCATGCCCGAACGTGCGATCGCCTGCTCGTTCAACCTCGAGTACCTACTCATTGGTGGCAGAGATGTTCGATTCGCAGAGCGACCAATTTTCATGTGGTACGACTGGATGGTTGGCGGGTGGGGGGCGCGCAATGGTTTTGATGGCGCCTCAGCCGCATCGCCACTTTTTGGCGCCGGATTTGCTTCCCAGCCTATTGAGGGCCAAGAGCGGCTCAATCCAGTTGTCACTACGCATTGTCGAATTGTCGCCGACTCTGGTGGACCCGGTGAGTTTCGAGGTGGCTGCGGAGTCGAAAAAGGGGGGCAGTTAACCGATGCTGAGTTGACGATCATGTCCTACTGTTGTGACCGGGCACGCTCGATTCCCTGGGGAGTAAACGGTGGGCTGCCATCGACTCCACAAGGCCTCTGGGTGAATCCAGGCTCCCCCCGGGCCGAATACCTCGGGGCCGTGTTCTCGAATGTCGAGCTTGTTTCCGGTGATGCCTTTTCGCGCCCCAGTTCAGGGGGAGGTGGATTTGGGGACCCGCTAAATCGAGACGTACAGGCGGTCCTAGACGACGTTATTGACGGTTATGTCACGACTAGCCGCGCTGAATTGGACTACGGAGTGGTTATAGATGACTCGGGTGAATTGACTCGCAGTTGGCTCGTGGATCTGGCGGCCACCATGGGTAAGCGCAAATACATCCGTCAGAATCGACACATGTGGCTCGCAGAGGATGCTGAAGTCATCGCCCGGCGCTACCGATCTGGTGAACTTTCGCAACTCGATCTAATTCGTCAATATGGAGTGATCGTCGAATGGGGCACCGGTGAGCTCCTAGTTAAAACCACAAAGCAGCACCGCGAACTCCTGCTTCGGCGCGCCGCAACTAGTTGGACCCACTAAGCAAGCTTAGCAGCCGGCACCGCGGTTACGCCGCGGGGTTTTCCGTTCCAGCCTCAGCAGGTGCAACTTCATCTACCGGCGCCGCTCCGCTCAAGAGCGCTTGCGCATCCGCCGCCCGCTGCAACGCGGCGGCCAGCTGCTTTTGGGCCACGTCGTAGGCCGTGAAGTCACCGGTGACCAGCGCCCGCTGCCCGGCGTCATAGGCCGTTTGAGCGTCGGCGATCGCGAACGCTAGGTCAGTTGCCGGATCCCCCGACGACGGTGTCGATGGCGCCGGAGTCGGTGTCGGGGTGGTCGTGCCACCGGAACCATCATCGGGAACCGGATCCACGCTCGCCGTTGGCGAAGTCGCGAAGACCTTGTTGAGCGCAGCGGTCAAGGTGTCCTCGAATGCGACATTCGATCCGTAGCCGACTAGCACTTTGCGAAGAAGTGGATAGCCGTCGGTGGCGGCGCGGATATAGACCGGCTCGACGTAGAGCAGGCCGCCGTTAAACGGCAAAGACAAAAGGTTGCCCAGCTCGACCTCGGATCCCCCGCGACGCAGTAAGGACAATTGCGAGCTCACCAGCGGATCGGACTCAAAGTTGTTCTGCACCTGCTGCGGACCCGGGATGGTGGTGTTACTCGGAAGTTGGAGGACTCGGATCTTGCCGTAGCCCGGGCCCGGCGCCGAGTCGGCCGCCATGAATGCGGCCAAGGTTTGCCGCCGCTGCGGCGCGAACGTCGTGGTCAAGGAGAATGCCGGTCCGGTCTGATCTGGCATCTGCAGGGTCAGGTAATACGGCGGCTGGAACACCTGCGCCGGGGAAACCGTTGGATCAAATGGCACGATCCACACATCGGTACCGTTATAGAAAGTTGCCGGATCGGTGACGTGATAGCGGCTGAGGATTACCCGTTGCACCTTGAAGATGTCCTGCGGATAGCGAACATGAGCCATCAACTCGGCTGACATATCCGCGACCGGACTCACGACACCCGGAAACGCCTTCATCCAGGTTTGCAGTACTGGATCCGCCGGCTCCCAAGCATAAAGAGTGACGGTGCCGTCGTAGGCGTCAACGACAGCCTTCACCGAGTTGCGCATGTAGTTCAACTGATCCTGCGGAAGTAGCCCTGACGGAACGGAACGCGCACCGAATGCGTCACTTGTTGCATCGGCAAGGGAAATCCGGCTGGAGTATGGGTACTGATTTGACGTGGTATAGGCATCAATCACCCACTGAATGCGGCCGTTGGCAACCACCGGATATGGATCTTGATCCAAGGTCAGCCACGGAGCCACCTTCTCCACCCGCGTTAACGGATCGCGATCCCACAGGATGCGCGAATCGGAGTTGACCAGATCCGAGAGCAAGATATTGCTGTCCTGGAACTTGGTAGCGAAAACCAACCGGCCCAGAATCGAGCCCATCGAAACGCCGCCGGTGCCTTCATAGGTATTTGTCTTTTGGCCCGTCGGGCTCGCATCATCTGGGTAATCCAACTCCCTGGGCTCCGAGCCCGCCGGTGCGCCGACGATGCTGTAGGTCGGCGAAAGCTCGCCGAAATAAACGCGCGGCTGGTCGATGAGCAGGTCACCCTTGGACGGGATATCACTCTCGAAGAAATCGGGCTGCCCATTGCTCAAGGCTGTGTTGTCGTACGCCGACACAAACCCGTATCCGTGGGTATAGACAGCGCGGTCATTTGTCCAGTTACGTTGGCCATCGGGGATACCTGCGAGGTTGATTTCGCGTACGGCTACCACTGCACCGCGTTGCGCACCGGAAAAATCGTACCGATCAACATCAAGCTTGTTGTTGAAGGAGTAGTAGCCACGAATCTGCTGCAACTGGTTGTAGGTGGGCGAGACAACCGCTGGGTCCAGCAGTCGGATATTCTCCAGGGTGCCCTTGCTGGCAACAATTTCGGCCTCCGTGGGTGGCTCAACCGTGCCCTCGTAATCATTAACACTTACATCCGTGATGCCGTACGCATCTCTGGTCGCATCGATATTGCGCTCGATATATGGCTGCTCCTTGACCAATTCACTCGGCCGCACGGTGAATTGCTGAATGAAGAACGGGTAGAGCCCGCCGACCACGATGGTTGTCAGCAACATCAACCCGAGGCCAAGGGTCGGGAGCACCCAGGAGCGCCGAAATATATTCACGATGAAGAGGACGGCGACAATGATCGCGACGAAAGTCAGAATATTCAAGGAGGGCAAAACCGCATAGACGTCGGTGTATTTCAACCCGGTGAATCCGCTCACCAATGCCTGACTCTGGGTGGCAAGCGCGTAACGATCGAACCAGTACGCAACCGCCTTCAGGAGCAAGATAACCGCGATGATCGTCGACAGTTGCACCTGGGCTGCCCCACTGGCCCGGTCACCGCGTGGCTGAACTCGCAGGCCGCCATAAAGGAACTGCACCCCGACAGCTGCAACAAGCGACAAAAAAGTTACGGCGAACCCGAAGTCCAAGAGGAAGCGGATAAAGGGCAGGGTGAAGGTGTAGAAGGACAGATCCAAGCCGAACTGGGGGTCGACGATGCCGAACTCGGTGGCATTTCGCCAGAGCAGGTAGGTGCCCCACTCAGACGCTGCGGCTAGCCCCGCCATGAGCCCCACCCCGATGCCGGCGATGATCGTCACCCGCCGCCGATAGGGGTCGATACCGAGCCGGTAACGCTCCAGGCTCGCTTGATCTGGAGTCAGGCCGCGAAATGTCGGGCGCGTGCGCCACGCCCACCAAATGACCAAAATAATTATCAAAGCCATCGTCGTACCGAACGCGAAGAATAAGATCGCCCGGGTTTCCAGGGAAGTTGTGAACACCTGGGTCTTTTGCACCGACTGGAACCACAGCCAATCGGTGTAGAAGCCGGTGAACAGCACGAAGGAGAGTACGAGCACTCCGAGGATGATCAAAGTCGGCAGAAGCACTCCCCCGCGCCGCCGCGGGGGCGCCCCTGAAGTCTCGCCTGATCCACTCATGCCCGGCATGTTAAAAGTCATGCTAAGAACCTACGGCACTTGCCGGGCACGCCTTAACGGTACCTCCGGACGTCCAAGCCTTGACCGCCGCGACCGCCTCGGTCAAGGTGGCGACCGGCGTGACCGTCAAGCCCTCCGGGATGAAACCCGCGGCCTCCTTGCAATGCACCGCCGGGATCAAGAACAGTTCGGCTCCCGCATCGCTGGCCCCGGCAAGTTTTTGCCGGATCCCCCCGATTGCCCCTACCGAGCCATCCGGTGCCATCGTGCCCGTCCCGGCAATGTGACGGCCCTTGGTCAGCTCGCCCGGAGTGAGCTTGTCAATTATTCCGAGGGCAAAAATCGTGCCGGCACTTGGACCACCAACATCTTGCAAGGTGAAGTTGATTTCAAACTCTGCGGCGTAATACATGCCCACGCCGATCCCGATGTAAGGCGTCCCCGGCTTGTCTGGATTGTCCGCAGATTTCAACGTGACTGTCTTGGCCTCGCCGCCGCGGTCGATCGAGAAGCTAAATGTCGTGCCAACCGGGTTCTTCTGCACTGTGTCACTGACATCCACCGGCTCGGTCACTTCCGCACCGTCGATTGCCAGGATCTGATCCTTCGGCTCGAGGATTCCGACAGCCGGCGTTTCGGAGTACACCGCGGTGACTACGACTTCGGTCTGCAGCGGTAACTCCAAATAATTCAAGGCTGCCGCAATTGCATCGGACTCTGAAATGTTGAACAGCTTCGCTTGACGAATCTGCACATCCTCACCCGTGACGTCGTCAGGATAAATGAGCTCGCGCGGGACAACAGCGTCAGCTGAATTGAACCAGGAGGCCATGGCGTCAACGAACGTCAACCCACCGCGTGGGCCACCTGACTCCAGCACCGTTGTCATGTCGAGGTCGCCGGTGGTCGGATAGGTCTGCGTACCTGATATCTCAATGACCTCGGTGCCCTCTACTTGCCCGACGACGTTGTATGTCGGACCGGGCGCAAGTTTTACAAATGGCACCGGGAGCAGCAAGGCAATTGAAACCAAAATGAGTAAAGTCGCCGCACTGATAGCAAGGGCCCGGCCTCGGCGCGGCTCGGCTTCGGGCTTGCCCGACGTGATGGGCCCGGGAGTCCCATCATTTAAGTTGTTGGTCGAACTCATGTGGTTGGCCGACCGGGTGCCTTCGCATCAGGCCCGGTTTCGGACCTTGGTTTTTCACTTGGCAGTGGCCGGGACATGGCGTCGTTCAGCCGGCGCAGGTTATCCATGGCAGCTGCGGCTTCGGTGGGCCGGCGCGGCCGGCTCCGAAAGGCCGCCCAAGCCACGGCCAAAATCGTGGCCCCGATCGGGATCAGCCACCAAGTCAGGTTTGACACCGCCTAAGACTACGTCACCCGACTTTTCGAGGGAAAAGCGAAACCCCCGGGGCTCATAGCGCAGGTCCACCTTCCCCTTGCGGACCTGCACCCGTTATCCCGGAGGTTTCGTCAGGCTGAACTTATGGACCTGCCCATGACCGAGTCAACGGCTTTACCCCGGTTGCCCCATTACCTTGTGGACGCAGCTGGGGACAGGCTGTGGAAACCTAGGGGTTAACCGGCGAAACGAGGTGCACAAGCATGTGGATGAACCTGAGGATGACCAGCCCGCCTGCGGCAAAACATGGGTAAAAGTCCTTTCACAGGGTGTGGAAAAAAACTTTTTCCACCAACTTTCGTTGTTTACCTGCCGGTTAGCGCACGTGCACCTCGTGCAAGCCAAGTTCAATCAGCGTCCGAACGCTTTGATCCAGGTCAGGTGGCAGCTCCGCTAGGTCGAACCACCGCAGGTCATCAGATTCCGCGCTCATCACTGCCCGCGCGCTGGCCGGCACCAAGGCCAGGTACTGCATATCCAGGTGCTCACTTTGGCCGCCGGCGCATGGCACCGGATGCCGATCAAGGCAGACGGGAGCCGCGCTGATGCGCATCGTGCGGATGCCACTTTCCTCGATGGCCTCGCGAAGGGCCCCGGCACGAACCGAGGTATCACCTGCCTCCAGGTGGCCGCCTAGCTGTAGCCACTTGCCGACTTTGGGGTGCAAAGTCAGCAGGACCCGCTG
>SXGU01162723.1_pt1 | contig 20499 bp, 19 predicted proteins | sample 3174531 | NCBI WGS metagenome assembly SXGU01 (sample SAMN11356863, study PRJNA531348) | freshwater metagenome | isolation source: freshwater sample F1-140 | place: China: Fuxian Lake, Yuxi | collected 2017-12-25 | reverse complement strand
CCAGGCATCTGGTTCATGATCGTCCTCGCGGTTGCCAATGAACTTGTCGATACTTGGTGGTTGGGATCGCAAGGAGGGTGGTTTGCCTGGTCGGCAATCGGCGTTGCAGTGATCATCGCGCTCGGCGCTGAAGCTGTGGAATTTCTTGCCGGCGCTGCGGGCGCGAAGGCGGGCGGCGCATCGAAGTGGGGAATGATTGGCGCGCTGATCGGCGGCGTGATTGGCGCAATCGGCGGAACCGTGTTCATTCTTATTCCAATTGTGGGAACACTTGCGGGAGCGATGCTCGGCGCAGCACTCGGCGCAATCTGCGGAGAAATCAGCGGCGGCCGAAGATCACTCAAAGGTTCGATCGCACCCGCTGCTGGCGCGGCGGGCGGAAGACTTGTCGGCACACTTGCCAAGATTCCATTCGCAGTTGCCGCGTGGCTTGTGTTAGTTGTTGGCGCGTTCTGGCGGTGAAAGTTCTACAACGCGCAAGCGCGCGTGATCCTTTCGACGATCTCCGAAACTGGAACAAGCGACTGCGAATTCGCATCGAGGTCCTTCAGCGCAACCATCCCCTGCTCCAATTCCGCGCCGATGATCACCGCGAATCTCGAACGACACTTCCCCGCTTCGCTGAGAATCTTTCCAACATTTCGCGTTGCCTTATATGTATGCCGCACATGCAATCCCAGTCGGCGCATGCGTGCAGCAAGTTGCGCGAGCAATTGATCCGCTGCTTCCTCCCCCGCAGAGATGAGAAAGACATCAGGACGCGGCAAGAGAGATTCGCCTTCGTCAGCAGGAAGTTTGCCTCTGTCCTTCAGCACAAGTCCAAGCACAACATCTCCCATTCCAAATCCAACTGCGGGCATTGATGGTCCACCGAAGAGTTCAATCAACTTGTCGTATCGACCCCCGCCAGCAATCGCGCGTTCCGCTCCGCTTGCTTCATGAATTTCAAAGACGGATCCCGTGTAATACGCCAACCCGCGCACGATTCCAAGATCTATATCGCACCACGCGCCAAGCTGCGCGGCGCAAAGTTTGCGCGAGAGTTCCGCCAGTGGCTCCGCGTCGGCGACATCACATCCCAGCGCTTTTCCAATCGCCGCCGCGTCGCTATTGATCGACAATTTCGTTCGCGCAAGTTCTCCAAATCGTTCGAGAGCCGACGCACTCAATCCAATTGCAAGCGCACGCGCATCAAAATCCTTTGCTTCCATCTTGTCGCGTCGATCGAGCAAGGTGAATGCCTCCGCCAATCGGTCGCCGTGAACGCCTAGCGCCCGCAATCCAGCGGCGACTGCGCCGCGATGGCTCAACTTGACTCGCACATCTGCCGGCGTCAATCCCAAACGCTCGAGCGCAACCACAGCGGTTGAAAGCACGTCAACTTCTGCCTGCGCACCTTCGATACCGATCAAATCAACATTCCATTGGATGAATTCGCGCAGTCGACCTCGCTGTGGACGCTCCGCGCGAAAATGCGTTGGTATTGCAAACCACTTCACAGGTGTTGGCAATCCACCTGCGCGCGCAGCGACCATTCGCGCAAGAGTTGGAGTGAACTCCGGCCGAAGCGCATAATCATCATCGCCACCCGCTCTGCGAAAACTGAAAAGTTCGTTGACGATTCCTTCGCCGCTTTTCACCGTGTAGAGCGAGAGATGTTCGAACGTTGGTCCGTCAATCTCCTCGAATCCGTGCACAACAGATGCATCTCGCCAGGCGCCTTCGATGTGGCGACGAATGGCCATGTCACGAGGATAAAAATCGCGCGTTCCCTTTGGTGCTTGATGATTCGCCTGCGATGCCATATGGCGCGAGTGTAGAGAGATCCGCTGTGATTGCGTACGCCAGCGAAGCCTTGAAAACTCTCTTGTCGCTGTGGCGCTTTATCGACTGATCGAGAACACCATAAACACAAGCATCACCACTCTGGTCCGCCCGAATATCGACCAAAGACATCCGCCATCGCGTTGACCATTTCACCAAGCGTGCATCGTCCGTGTGCGGCGGCAACAAGCGCAGGCATTGTGTTCTCATCTGATCGAGCGGCACGGCGAATTTCGTCAAGACAACGACGAGCAACATCTGCATCACGATTTTTTCTGAAAGCACTCAATCGATCGCACTGCACTGTCTCGACTGTGTGGGGAATCTGCAGAATCTCCATCGTTCGTTCTTCGTTTCCTTCTGGATACGCATTCACGCCAACGATGATTCGATCGCCAGCCTCCATCTCTTGCCCAACGCGATAACTCGCCTCTGCGATTGCGCGCCGAAAATATCCCTTGTGAATTCCAGCGACAACTCCGCCCATTTCATCGATTTCGCGAATCATCCCGTCGGCATCCGCCTGCATTTGATCGGTGAGCGCTTCGACATACCACGAACCACCCAGCGGATCGACCGTGCGGTGAACACCAGTTTCGTGCGCGAGAATTTGCTGCGTGCGAAGCGCAACGCGCACCGCGGTCTCGGTCGGAAGTCCAAGCGTTTCATCCATACTGTCCGTGTGCAAACTCTGACAACCACCAAGCACGCCAGCCATCGCCTGATATGCGACGCGCACAATGTTGTTCAGCGGCTGCTGTTCGGTCAACGAGCATCCAGCAGTTTGCACGTGCGTTCGCATCAGCCATGATCGTTCTTGCTTCGCGCCAAATCGCTCGCGCATCGCGTGCGCCCAAATGCGCCGCGCAGCGCGCAACTTGCAAATCTCTTCGAAGAACTCGTTGTGACTGTTGAAGAAGAATGACAATCGCGGCGCGAAAGCATCCACCGACATTCCGCGCTTCAATCCCCATTCCACATACTCCATTCCGTCGCGCAAAGTGAATGCAAGTTCCTGCGTTGCGGTGGATCCTGCCTCGCGAATGTGATATCCACTGATCGAGACAGAGTTCCACTTTGGCGTGTGTTTTCCAGCGAATTCCATCGTGTCCACGACCAACTTGACGCTGGCTTCTGGCGGATAAATGAATTCGTTCTGCGCGTGAAATTCTTTCAGGATGTCATTCTGCAATGTGCCGCCGATGCGATCCCACGAAATTCCACGCTCTTGCGCCATTGCCAGATACATCGCCCAGATCACTGCGGCGGGACCGTTGATCGTCTGACTGACGGTGACATCGCCGATTGGAATATCTTTATAGAGCCGCTCCATATCGTCGATCGTCGAGATCGCAACGCCGCATCGGCCAACTTCACCAACGGCAAGTGGATCATCCGAATCACGGCCCATCAATGTTGGCAAATCAAACGCAGTAGAAAGTCCGGTGTTCGCTTTGGTTCCCTTGGCATTTTCCAAGAGATATTTGAAGCGTGCATTCGTATCCTCGGCGCTGCCGAATCCCGCGAATTGTCGCATCGTCCACAATCGCCCGCGATACATCGTCTTGTGAATTCCTCTGGTGTACGGAAAGACTCCGGCCTCGCCAATTCGTGGTGACGGTTGAGATGGGTTGGCATCGTTGACGGCAGAGACAGACTCTGGACCATACGCGGCATCGACTTGATATCCAGAAAGCGTGACAGATTCGGGATCGACCGAAGTTGGCTTCGCAGTCGTTGAAGGTGATTTCTGTGGAACCGTACTCATAGCAATTCATCGTAGCGTCGATCGATAATCAACCCCACAACAATCGATGCGAGGAAGCGACATAGTTGCTGCTCAAATGCGTCAGATTTTGCGATCAAATCAGCCCTTCGCGGGATATTCGAAGACTCCGCGACCTGACTTATCGCCCAACCGCCCCGCCGTGACAAGTTGTCGCAGCAAGGGACATGGGAAAAACTTTGCATTGCCAAGTTCTCGGTACAACACCATCATGATGTCGTGACAAACATCCAGCCCAATGAAATCCGCCAAGCGCAGCGGACCCATCGGGAAATTGCATCCAAGCAACATAATCTGATCAATATCTTCGGGCTTCGCGACACCTTCCATCCACGCATAAAACGCTTCGTTGATCAGCGGCATCAGCACACGGTTCGAAACGAAACCTGCACGATCATTCGCGGGGACTGGCGTCTTGCCCATTGCACGCGCAAGATCCAGTGTTCGCGCGACGGTCTCGTCGCTTGTCGCAAGACCACGAATGACTTCGACCAGTTTCATCAGCGGCACTGGATTGAAAAAGTGCATACCGATCACATGACTCGCGCGTGCGCCAGTTGCCGTTGCGATATCCGTGATCGAAATAGAACTTGTGTTGGACGCAAGCACAACATTTGGCGCAAAGACTTCTGCGAATGTGCGAAAGAGTTTCTTCTTGACTTCAGGATTTTCGCTTGCAGCTTCGACAACCCAATCGGCATTCTTTGCTTCGGCGATCGTTGTGACATAGCAAAGCTTCTGACCAGCAGCAGCAGCAGCGTCCGCGGTCAGCTTCTGTTTTTCTACAGCCCGCGCGAGAGTCTTGGTGTGATATGCCCGCGCCTTGTCGAGCTGCTCTTGATTGATGTCGACTAGGACGGCACCGATGCCAGACTGCGCCGCTGTCAGCGCAATTCCAGATCCCATTGTTCCTGCACCCACGACCACGATTGTCTTGACTTGATTGGACATAGATCGAGATAGTAATCGACTGTCAATCAGCCATATCCAGAGCCACATCCAACCAACCAGCGCTGTGCGTTAATGCGCCAACAGAGATGCGGTCAACTCCTGTTCGTGCGATCGCCCCGATTGTTTCCAATCGAACGCCTCCAGATGCCTCGATCAGCAGCGAAGGGCGCAATCGATTGCGCAATTCAACGGCATGTTCTAACGAATCAAGCGAAAAATTATCAAGAAGCGCAATGGTTAGATTTCCATCCGGCAATGAAAGTAGCGCTTCGAATTGATCCATCGTGTCAGCTTCTGCGCACACGAATCGGAGTTCCACTTTTCTCGATCGCAACGCCTCGACCGCACTGCGAATGCGCCGCGCGTAATCATTGGGCGAAAGACCGGCGATATGGTTGTCCTTGACCAGGAGGGCATCGCTCAATCCCCATCGGTGCAAATGTCCGCCGCCACAGCGCACTGCATACTTCTGCAACCACCTCAAACCAGGAATGGTCTTGCGCGTATCGCACACTTTCGCCTTCGTGCCTGCGACGGCTTCGACATACTTCGCAGTAATCGTTGAAGTCGCCATTGCAATTCCAAGCAGATTGAGCAAGACCCGCTCGATAGGCAAGATGCTCGTCAACGGCCCTTCGATGCGCAGCAATGATGCGCCGGCAACAACGGTCTTGCCATCAATCGATCCTGCGACCGAATGTGCTTTCAACGCGCTATCTCGAGCGACAAACTCTTCGACAAGCCCCAACCCAGCGCAAACAGCCTCCGCCCGAGCAACGATATGAGCGACGCGAATTGCCGGTGAATCGCAGAGACTTTGCGTGGTGACATCCTTCGCAGCGCCATCTTCGCAAAGCGCCAGATCAATCGTGGCGGCGAGGTGGTCCCGAGACAATTCTTGCCAAAGCAGTCGAAGTTCGCAGTCGTTGAAATGAAACACCCCCGCAGTCTATTACGAGGGTGCTATTGAGCGAAAGTTATAAACGATTTATGATTCAGTTGCGGCGACGGCGACCAAATGCTCCAGCGAGAGCGCCAAGTGCGAGAACTGCGGGTGAAGGCACAACTCCAACAACTACACGCGAGGTTGATGCCCACGAACCATTTACGAATGGAGCAAAGGAGATGGAACTGATTGATCCATTAGTGCTCATAAATCCTGCAAAGGACGAAGATGCACCATTCGAACTATATACATACTCTAAACCGCCAGAAGAAATGGTGACGAGTCCCGGTAAAATGGCGAGTTCGTAATTAACATTGAAGAAATTACCACCAATCGCAAAGACATTTGGACTGGAGAAGGCCATCGTAAAGACCGCATTTTGTCGGAACGTGGACATGGCAAACGTTGGACTGTTTGCTAAGAGTCCTCCAACAGCAGTCGCGGTCCAAGCGAGATCGCCAGATCCACCAGTCAGACCAGAATTATAAAAACCGCTGTATCCGCTGAAGTCCTCTTCAAGAATCGCGCCGCTGCGTGTAGCAACAAGCGCATCGAAAGCTTCATAGCTTCCAGTGACGATTATCGCTGCATTGGAGACAGAAGCGATAAAGAGAACTGAAAAAACCGAAGTAAATTTGAATTTTGAATATGTAGACATAGGGACTCCGTGGATTCCCTTTGACCTAACCTCCAGATGCTCTAATTATTGTTCCAGAAACAGTATTGTCAAATTTTGTAGGAGAAAAATCTTATTTTTGCGTCTGCGAATTACCATGCATGAACCGAGGGCCCGCTGTAGGTCGCTAAAGGTCTGATAATACGATTGTTTTGGTGCTGTTCCATAATATGGGCGCACCAACCCGTGATTCTCGATGCCACAAAGATCGGGGTGTACTGCGGAACTGGGATTCCCAAGACAAAATAGGTCATACCGCAAGGGAAGTCGACATTGGGATGGATCGCCTTGTCTCGGAGCATAATGGCTTGGACTTGGTCTCCCAAGTCAAACCATTTCTGGGCATTAGGTCCAATGTTTTTCGCCAATTTCAATCCCCAAGAGCGAAGAATCGGCGCCCGATGATCGCCATTCTTATAGACCCGGTGACCGAAACCCATCAACTTGCGTTTTTCCACGAAGGCTCGCTTCATCCAATCTTCAACGGTCATCTTGCCGCCTGCGCAGTCTCGATCGATGTCCTTGAGCATCTCCATAGCCATTTCGTTCGCGCCACCATGCAACGGTCCCTTCAACGCACCAATTCCTCCACACACTGCGCTGTGCATGTCCGATTCCGTGCTTGCAATCACGCGAGAAGCGAATGTGCTTGCGTTGAAATCATGTTCGGCATAAAGAACAAGGCTGACATCCATGATTCGAGCGGCAAGTGCATCAGGCTTCTTGCCAGTGATGCACCAGAGGAGATTGGCTGCGTGATCGAGCGAAGCGTCAGGCGAGACTGGATCCTTGCCTTCAAGAGTTCGCTGACAGACGCCAATGATCGTTGGAATTTGCGCAAGCAAACGCTTTGATTTACGAAGTTCTGCATCTGGCGCAATACTTTCGCACTCCAAATCGAGATGAGATAAAAGAGAAACTCCTGTTCGCAGAATGCTCATCGGATGAGCCGTTGGACTTTCCTTGCACACTCGAATGATGGCATCTCGAACGCTCGATGGAATCGCGCGCAAACCGCCCTGTTCTTGCTTGAACGCTGCGATTTCAGTCGAAGATGGTTTATGCCCGACGAGAAGAAGAAATGCAACTTCGTCGAAGGTGGCGTGTTCTGCAAGATCCGCGATCTCGTAACCTCGATAGACCAACTGAGTCTGATTCACTTCACAAATCGCAGTTTCGCCGACTGTCTGACCCGCGAGACCGCGCGTATCTGGAACTTTGGCCGATGAGGAAGCGACAGAACCTGAATTAGGAGCCGTAGTGTTCATAGAAAACTCATACTAGCGCACTCGCCCTATTGCGATCACAATAGTCGTATGAGTACCCCCGCCCTTTTCCGACGCGTTCTTTGCTCGCTTTTCGCACTGGCTTGCTTTGCTCAAGGTTGCGGCAGTGAAACATCCGCAAGAATCGACCCTTCGCTTCCATCTATGAACTGCAGAGAAGTCGGGACTGCGATGAAAGGCAACTATTCCAACGATGCTCAGGCGAAGGCAGATCCGAAGTTCGATTCGATCGTCATGCACATGCGTCCGATTTGGGTAGACCGAATCGATGGGCTATGGCTCTATGTCGAGCAATCTCTTTCTGCCACTCTTGACAAACCATATCGCCAACGCGTTTATCAAATCGTCGATGGCAACAATGCAAATTCTGTGGAAGTGCGAATCTATGAATTGCCTGGAGATCTTTCGCAATATGCAGGTGCTTGGAAGAAGGATCAGCCACTTCGTCAATTGATGCCCGACTTGCTTGTTCCTCGAGCTGGATGCAATGTGACATTGCGCCTTGATGATTCGAGGGCGTGGATCGGATCAACCGAGCCAAATCAGTGCTCAGCATCAAACGACGGCGCTTCATATTCGATGAGTTCTGTCACGATGACGCAAAAAGAAATTCAATCGTGGGATCGAAGTTATGACTCCAAGGGAAATCAAGTCTCGGGATCGACAACAGGTCCATATATCTTCATCAAGACTTCGCGCTGAAACGGTTGACGATTACGCCGTGCGACGCAAGAGCGTGACACGTCCGATTGGAACCCATTCGGCAACGAGAATGTCGCCATTTGCAAGCCAAATCGCATCGTGAGGATGCACAAATTTTCCTGGGATGAATTGTTCTCGCGGTGCGCCACGCAGAGCAGATGGATTCCCGTCGCCAAGCGACGCCACGGGCTTGAACTTGTCGTCATAGATCATGACCACACTTTCCAAGTCGGGGACAAGCATCAGACCGTCACGAAATTTCATATCGCACGGCAATCGAACACCTTCGGTGTGGAAGGCAATATGCTTGCCATCAAGATCGAGAACTTGAATCCGGCGATTTCCGCGATCTGCCACGACGAGCGTTGGATTGCCCGCGCGGGAATCGAGCCAGAGTCCGTGCGGGCAAGAAGTTTGGCCTGCGGCGCTTCCAGGACGCGAAATTACTTTCTTCCACGATCCATCGCGACCAAACAAGTGAATGAATGAACCGCCGTATCCATCACCGACAAAAATATTTCCGTCGGGAGAGAACGCGACATTTGTTGGACACCACGATTCTGGTTTTTCGTACACGCCACTTTCCATTGGACACAATGCTGTCCAAATGACTTTGCCATCGAGATCTGTTTTCTCTACGCACCGTCGTCGTGTATCGCAGTGATACAAAAATTCCTTGCCATCTTCGACTTGAAGATCAAGTCCGTGTGCGCCACCTGCAAATTGCGCCCCCCACGACTTGAGAAAAACGCCATTCGCGTCATAGACGCAGACACCATCCGCGGGTGTGCTGCCTGCGCCAACAGTTTGCGCGATATAGATTCGGCCAGCTTTGTCTTGCGTCACACCATGGGTATCGCCAAACATCATGCCCGCTGGAGGCTTGATCCAATCATTGATGCACTCGAATCGATTTGACCCGCTGCCGCAAATGATTTTTGGCAAGTCGGCACTCTTGGCATCTTGCGCCAACACTCGCGATGCCACAGAGGGAAGAATTGCCGCCGCGGCAGAAGCGCGCAAGAACGATCGTCGATCAATATTCATAGAGCAAAGCCTATCGCAATGTGCTTGGAGAATCACCCACGATTATGCGGAAAATTCCATTGCGCTCCAGGGGTGTAACCCAAGAGCGAATAGAGATCCTTGCGGGTCTGCATCTTGGGAAGCATTGATTCGAGCGACCCCTGCTTTTTCAGGCAATCAAGACCTTCTTCGACTGAGTTCATCGCAATGCGCATCAATGAAAGTGGAAAGATGACGATTGCATAGCCAAGGGCGGCAAATTCCGCAGCGGAGATGTGTTGCGTCTTGCCAAACTCCGTCATATTTGCCAGCGAATGTCCAGGCGATGCGTGAGCGAATGCTTTGAATTCACTGGCGTCAGCAAGACCTTCGGGGAAGATGACGTCCGCACCAGCTTCGCGATAAAGATTCGCACGGCGAATGGTTCCTTCCATTCCTTCGATCGCTCTTGCATCAGTGCGAGCAATGATCACGAAGTCGGGAGAGAGTCGATGCTTGACCATTGCGGAAATCTTGTCGGCCATCGCTTGCGCCGAGATGATTTCTTTTCCATCAAGATGTCCGCATCGTTTGGGAAAAACTTGGTCTTCGATATGCAGTGCGGCCGCGCCAGCGCGCTCGTATTCGACAACTGTGCGTATGGCGCATTCAACCTCGCCGAATCCTGTGTCAGCATCGGCGATCACCGGAAGTCCACTCGCGTCGGAGATTTCGCGAATCGTTCGAGTCATTTCTGTCATCGTGATCAATCCCACATCGGGATAGCCAGCAACATTCGCCGTTGCGCCTCCAGAGATATAGCACGCTGAAAATCCCGCGCGAGCAACTGCGCAAGCAACAAGCGCGTTGAATGCGCCTGGCGCAACAACGGTTTCTTGCTTCATTAAAGATCGCAATCGAGAACCGGCATTGGCGGCGTGGCGATGATTACTCATAGCGCACACTCTAGTTTCATCTGCCGATGTCCCATACCCACGGCGCTTCGGGCTCTGGCCGAGTCTTGAACCAGATAATTTTGGATCGCTCATTCAAAAGATCAACCGTCAGAACGCTTGGAGGTTGTTTTTCCTCGCCCTTTTTCGGCGTATCGAATTCGAAGCGCGGCGGCTTGGAACGAGTTGGCTGTGGTTTTGCGCCGGCGGCATTCTCGTAGGGTTGAGTTGGGGTGAATGTGTTTGGCTCGATTGCTTGAATTCGCGAAAAACCTGGACGCCACTGGGAGGGCGATACAAAGTTTCGATCTTTCAATGCGACTTCAAGGGCAGCGAAGTCCACTGGTAATGCTCCTTCTTTGTCGAGTTGACGCAAGCCTTCTGCCAAGAATGCGAGACGCTCGCGCAACGTTTCATTCGCGCTGGATTTTTCTTTCAGCGCAAATGCTTTCCACTGCTTATCGAAATCTTCCCATCCGCGTTCATCACGCAATCCATAGACAGAGCTGAACGCCGCAAAATTTGGCGTGCCCTCCGAAACGAGGCGAAGATATTGCAGAAAGAAAGAGGCATTTGCGGCTGTGTTGGACTGCGTCAGGAACCTGACGACTGATGATGATTGTTCACGAAGTGAGCCAGTCGAATCTTGCTCGACGGCTTTTTTCCACTCCTCCGCTGTCATCGAGATGAAGTCGAGCATCGAAATTGATTTTGTATCTGTCACACTCTTGCGAACGACCGCGATGCCAGCTTCACCGATTCCACCACCCGCACCTTTTGAATCTCGGCGTGCGAGAAAATCCAAGATGCCAACTTGCAGTGCAGGCGCGAGATCGGCGCCACAACTCAGTCGCAGATATTCCGCTCCAATTGCCGCGGTCAAACCACGCGCCGCGAATGGCGCAGGAATATCTTCGGTGCAGACTGCAATGCCTTGCCCAAGCGGAGAGAAAAATGCGAATGCTTCACTCGGCGCATCAACTGCAAATTGCGAGCGCAATGTTTCGGATAAATCTTCTTGGCTTGTAAACAAAAGTGCTTGCTGAAGCCCTCTGCTGCGCGGACGCAATTGACCAAGGCCCGCATCGATGGTCACCCACAACCGATCAATGCCCTCGGCGGTAGATGAATTGGTTTTCGCAGGCAAATCACTGCGAATTCTGTGCGAATTTGCGACGAACATCGTCTTCGATGTTCGATCCCACCAGCTTTCTTTCGCGACTTGGGCGAAAGCATTTGTTGCAATTCCTAGCGTTACGCCAAGAATTAAAAAATATTTTTGCGGGGCAACCGCCTCTAATAATGCACACGGCAGTGCAAATTGTCTTGTTTTCACAAAAAAAACGGGTCTATTATAAGTCATAGGCTGAATCGTGTTCGATTGCACAAACGAAGTTTATAAAAACTTTAAAAATTTTGGCAGAATTAGCAACCAAACCATGAAATGTATCGTATTTTAATCTTGTCAGGATCGGAGTAGGGACCTTTCTTGACATTGGTTTGCAGATCGGACGGGAATGGGAGTTCGCAGTAAATAAAGGGACAGCGAACAAACGGAACCGAATTGAATTGGATTGAGGGAAAAGGAATTGAGGGAATTGGGACTTCGAAAGAAGTGTTTTCAAGGGATGTGTTTGAGAACCTCCGATCTGCGAAGGTAGGGAATACGGAAAAGGGAGACCGGCCGCGACTCTGAAAAGGGCGCGGCCGAGTCTGTTTTTGCAGAGGTTGTTTTTTTGGGATCGAGTAACGCACGAGTGCGGGTCGTATACTCCGCCTCCCAATGTGCAACTCAACCTCCTCTATACGTCGGATCTTCTTATCGTCGACAATTTCCAGATTGATTGCGCCTGTTCTTTCGCTTTTGACGGTTGCGACACTCTCGAGCGCAATCTCCACCCCACCGACCCCCGCAGAGCTGGACGAGATGTTCTTGGCTGGACCAACGGCTGTTGGTTCGATTGGGATGCGAACTGTCTGGCAGTCGAAGGTCACTCTGCAAAAAAATGAAAGGGCTAAAACTCTGTTCGTGACGAGTGGCGATAGTTTCTTTGTTGAAGACACTGGTTGCCATATGTCGCGCGTCCTGATCAGCGATGGAAGAAGTCTGTGGAAAAATGCATGTGGTCGTGCAACCGATACGGTTCATGGTGTCAACAGAGTTATGAATGGCAGTCTGGACGAAGTTCTGATCACTCTCGATCACACGGTCATCGGGCTTGACGTTGCGACTGGGGCTTTCGCTCACGGAAACAAATTGACTCGGTTTCCGCGCACATCCGGTGTTGTTGCTGGAAAGCATCTGATCTTCGGCGCCAAAGGCGGCCAAGTTGTCTGGCAACAATATGTCATTGGATATTTCTGGATGGCCAATGAGCTCGGCGGCATCATTGATCAACCCCCGATTCTGATTGAAAGCGACAACGGAGCAACCATTGTGGCTGCAAGCACATCGGGGCAAGTTGCTTTGTTAGATGCTGATACAACACGACAAGTCTGGCGCAAGACTCTTGGTGGTGCGATCAAGGGAACGCTGGGAGTTGGCGCGAATGCGATCTATGCCGCATGCGAAGATCATTCAATCTCGGCGCTTGAACTGTCCAATGGCAATCTTCGTTGGCGGTATCACACGACCCAACCACTAACGAGCGATGTTTTCTGCGACGGCGAATTGGTCTATTTGCAAGTGAAAGGCGAAGGCTTGTTGGCACTCCAAGCGACACCTTTCGCGGATGACACGACATTCTCTAGAGATGGAGTGATGAAATGGAAATGCATGGTTGCTGGAAAACCACTGTGCAAAGTTGGGTCGCGAATCCTTCTCTGGGATTTGGCATCCCACACTCTGACGACTGTTGAAACAAGCAATGGAATTGTTGTGGCTGCAATCACTCTGCCAAAGGTTTCTCAGGTTGCCGTCACTGGTCCAATCGATCCAAATATGTTTCTTATGAACACAGATGGCACCCTGCAAAGGTGCGAAACGATTGCGCCTGCGAAATCCACAGCGGCTGCAACAGCACCATGAGCGAACTCGTACCAGTTCGACGCGCACTTCTCTCGGTCAGCGATAAGAAAGATCTTGTTGCATTTGCCCGCGCGCTTGTAGAGCATGGCGTGGAAATCGTTTCGACTGGCGGAACTGCGACTGCTTTGGCTTCGCAGGGAATTCCGGTGATACCAATTGAACAACTCACGGGCTTTCCCGAAATGATGGACGGCCGACTGAAGACGCTTCATCCTCGGGTTCATGGTGGATTGCTTGGCAAGAGAGATTCTGCATCGCACCTCGCCGCGATGGCGGAGCACGGAATCGCTCCGATCGACTTGGTCTGTGTCAATCTTTACCCATTCGAGGCGACCATCCGCCGCGATGGCGTGACGGATGAAGAAGCAATCGAAAACATTGATATTGGCGGACCAAGCATGATTCGTTCCGCATCGAAGAATTTTTCGCATGTCTGCGTCGTGACAAATCCCGATCAATACGATCGTGTCTGCGCCGACTTGCGTAATCACAATGGCTCCACGACTGGTGCGCTACGCCGCGAACTTGCCGCAGCGGCATTCTCGCGCACCGCTGCGTATGACAGCGCAATTAGCGCGTGGTTTGACTCGAAAGCGAATCGCGATTTTCCAAATGTGATGACAGTAAATTTGGTGAAGTCCGACGAGCTTCGTTATGGGGAAAATCCGCATCAACGCGCCGCGGCATATATCTTGCCTGGTTCGCGCGAGCCCGCAGTCGTGGGTGCCCCGCTCCTTCATGGGAAAGCGCTTTCATACAACAATCTTCTCGATGCAAGCGCGGCTTTGGAATTGGTTCAAGACTTGACTGATCTCGACGCGGATCAATTCGCGTGCGCGATCATCAAACACACGAATCCATGTGGAGCTGCGATTGCTGATTCCGCATCGGATGCATTTCTTCGCGCGTACGCTGGCGATCCGATTGCGGCATATGGAAGCATCGTCGCATTCAATGGAACGATTGATGAGGCGACGGCATTACTGATGGTTGAAGGCGATCGATTTCTTGAAGTTGTAATAGCGGAGAAGTTCGAACCCGCCGCGTTCGATGCGCTTTCACAAAGATGGAAGAATGTTCGACTCATTGCGCTGGGTGCAATTCGACATCGAGTCGATCGTCCGCTTGCGCTTCGATCGATCCCTGGCGGAATGCTGATGCAAGAGCGCGATACGCTTCCAGTTCGTGCCGCATCATTCGAACATGTTGCAGGCCCCGTTGCGACACCAACAGTCTTGGCCGATGCCGCGTTTGCATTCACCATCGCAAAGCATCTCAAGTCCAACGCAGTTTGCATCGCAAGCGGTGGAACTCTTTGGGGAGCAGGCACAGGCCAAATGGACCGTGTCGCAAGTTGCGCCATTGCAATCGAAAAATCAAAGGCGAAGTTTTCCGCCACACTTTCCGCCGGAAGCGGCGCGATCCCCGTCGTGGGCAGCGATGCGTTTTTCCCCTTTGCCGATGGACCGGAACTTCTTATTCGTGCGGGCGTGAAATGCATTGTGCACCCTGGTGGCTCTAAGCGTGATGCGGACACGACAGAATTGTGCGCCAAGCATGGAGTGACTTGTTTGCTTGCTGGATCAAGGCACTTTCGCCACTGAGCGACTCTCGTTACGATCAAACCAATGACCACAGTCGTACTCGAACATCCTTCTCTCGCCGCTATCAAGCGCGCTTTCCCAGATGCCAAATTGCAAGTCGCGGAATTTCGTCGACAAACCACGCTGCTTGTTCCAGCTGCGAAGTGCCATGAGATCCTGCGATTTTTGCGAGATGATCCAGAATGTGATTACAACATGCTTCTCGATCTTGGCGGCATTGATTATCTTGGATACCCCGCTCCCCAACCTGCGCGATTTGCAGTGGTCTATCACTTGGTGAGTTATCGATTCAATCAGCGGTTGCGCGTCAAGGTCTCTTTGGACCCATCGCTCGAAACCACTGGCATCCAAGATGATCCGGCGCTCTATCTTGATTCCGTCACCGATCTTTGGGCCGCAGCAGAATGGGCAGAACGCGAAGTCTTCGATATGTTTGGCATTCGCTTCAGAGGTCATCCAGATTTGCGACGAATCTTGATGTGGAAGGACTATCCCGCGCATCCACTTCGCAAGGATTATCCCCTTCGTGGACGCGGCGAGCGCGAGAATTACCAGCGTGCCGCACGCAGCGATGGGTCAACTGGCGCTGGAATCTAGGGAAGATTTTCGCGGCTTGACAAGGCTTTTATTGTGGTCTAATCAAACCCAAAAGCCCAATTTTTGTCAAAATAAGACCGTTTTTGATTTGAATGGCTTTACCATAGATAGTTTCAGCCCAACTACTTAAAAAATTCTGAGAAAAATCGACTGCAAAATTTGACCTTTCACAGATTGGGGACATACTTGAAATGTCATCGGTTCCGTCGCATTGTGTGACGGGAAAACTTGATGTGTTAGGGAGTCTCGAAAAAGGTGAATCAAAAAAATCTGGTTTGAGACTTTGAATAAGTTGTTTGTTTCTTGGTGGATTTCCACTCAAAAACAAAACAGCAGAAAGTAAAAAAGGGAGATTTAAAGAAATGAAGACTTACGCATTACTGGGAGCCGTCGCGCTCATCACTTCGTCCGCAAGCGCAATTTTCACCGGTTGGACAACTGAATCGTCCGTCGTGGGTGATCGCACGATCTATAAGATCTATGCAAATTTCAGCAACACTGGAACGAATGGATCTGAAGGCTCGAGCGCACGCGTCTTGAACGTGTTCGACTTCGGCAAAGCCGATTCAACTCCAGAAGGCAATCAGATTGCTGCTGGACGCGTTGGCGCAATGGGCGCTGTGCATAATGACAATTTCATCGGCGATATCGACAGCGACGGCGACGGCTACCCTGATGTTTTTGGCAGCGTTGGAACTTGGACAGCAGATTTAGCTGCGATGAGCACCACGCAATCTTTGACCGATTCCTTTGTCACTATGCAGCAAATTGGCAACGGTTGGGGAACAGCATTGGATCCATCGTTTAATGCTCCATACGGCCCAAATGCAGGCGACATTAAAAAGTTCATTGCAGGTAATCCACCAGTCACCTACAACGAGAACGCTGGCTGGTATGACGCGACCCCAGGAACGCAGAACCTCGTCGGAGCGGGTTTGAAGGTCAGATTGATGCAGATTGCAAGACTCACTTCAGACACAAGTGTTTTCACTGCGAATATGACCTTGGGTTATGCCGCTTTGGGTGCGACAACTCCACTCTTTGGATATGGAAGCTTTACGATCGGTGTTGTACCAACTCCAGGAGCGCTCGCGCTTCTTGGACTCGCTGGTGCCTTCGGCCGACGTCGTCGCTCGTGATTCTGTAAGTTAAAAAAACGTCAAGATTTTCTTGACTGAACCGGTCGTCGTCCTTGGTCTCCCCGAGGACGACGACCTTTTATTTTTGTGATTTGCTGTTTTTGATTTTTCACTTACTGCTGGAATTTACGATGTTTAGTATGGATTTCGATTGCGCCAAATTGTTACTCTTGCTTGCAAAAAATATTTGGAAAATGAGTGAACAAAGTTGCGTTGACTATTTTTGGTTGTATGTTTCGAATGTATTGCGTCAAAGGAAACTTCTAAAGTTTTCATTGGGAGAACGCGATGACACAGGAGAGGTTGAGTAGAAAAGGGATTTGATTACGAATATTTTTTGCGAAGGATGTTGTTCCATCAACAACTTCTAACGCAGCAGGCTCTCTTCGTTGAGCCTGACTTTCGATTTTCCTTCCCATCCATCCCGCGACACCCCCCCCCAAAAGGGGGGGCTGTTGTTTTTGGATTCAATGTTTTTTGTATGTGAACACGGCCATCCAAGCCCGCGCACCCTTTTCGTCTGTATTGATTTCGTATCGCGTGGGTTCGATTGATTGCACATCCCACGAATCACCCATCGATGCACGGAGTTCGGATTGTGATACTCGTCTAGGACCGGGCCGAGTCTCGTGTTCATTGAAACAAATCAAGATAAGCGTCGCTCCAGGCCGAGCGATGCGCGATAATTCCGCGGCATAGATCGCACGATCCTGATCGGAAAAGACGTGAAAGAGACCGCTGTCGAGAATTGAACCAGCCCACCCATCGGGGATAAGCCCGCGCAAGTCAAGAACATTGGCGTGCTCGAAGCGAATGAGATCGGTTGTGAGTGTCGATTGACGAGCCAGTTCTATCGCGCGCGCGACGGAATCGACTGCAAGCACCTGAAGGCCGTTTTGCGCTAGTAATCGAGCGTTTTCTCCTGTTCCGCAACCCAGGTCGGCCACTGGCGAGCGAAAGAGGTTGCGATGGAGAGCGATCTTGACCGCCGCTTGTGGGCGTGCGATTTCCCAAATTGGAGTTGCCAGATAGAGCTCGTCGAACGACTCTGGCTTTACGCCACGCGCGTCGGCGATAAAGTCACGCGAGGCGGCGCTACGGTCAGGCTTGTCGTTCACTGTTGGTACTGATCGTGCGTTATTTCTTGTCCGCCGCGATCGCGTCAGCCAAACTCATATATCGCAAGTATTGCAGGCCAACCGATGCGCCAGCCATCAATCCCTTTTGGCCAGTGATATAGACCGCGACTCCATTGTCGTATGCAGCAACGGCTGCAGTTCCAGCATCGCCGCCGACTGCGGTTCCGCCTGCGCTGCCTCCGAGCACATTCTTTTTGAATTCATCGAAGCGCGCAGCAGTTTCAAAGACAATCAATAACTGAAGCCCCTGCCCGCCAATTTGCAGACCGACATTTGGGTTGCTCAATGCAGCCCAACCCTCTTGGGTTCCACTTGGTGTGAAGACTGCACCGCGACCAAACTGTCCGCCGCCGAAGAGAAGCCCCCACTGACCAACTCCTGGGAAGACTGCATAGCCAGCGCTCTTATCAAGTTGTGCTTGGAGTCCAGGAACTTGGCTTACAAACAATTCACGGCTGGTCTGCGCTTCTTTTGTGAATGCCGCGCGATCTTCAGTCTTGGGCGCGGTGTCGCATGCGGACAATCCAGCGATTGCGGCGGCGGCGAGAATGGACGACGAGAGAAATGTTGCGGAAATCTTCATAGTGTAATTTATCACACCTCGCCGACTTGAGCCGCGAGCCAGGCAGGGACTCTTTCGATGTTCATACTTTCTTGTTGCTGGGTGTCGCGGTGCCGGATCGTGACATTCTGACCTGTGAGCGTGTCGGTATCGATGGTGATGCAGAATGGCGTTCCAGCTTCATCCATGCGGGCGTAGCGTTTTCCAATCGTTTGCTTGGGGTCATACTCGCAGGTGTGACGCTTGCGAAGCTCCTTGTAGAGCTTCTCGGCGATTTCGGGAAGACCGTCCTTGTTGACAAGCGGGAAAATGCCGGCTTTGACGGGAGCCATTCGAGGATGGAACTTCATATACACGCCACTTGGACGCGTTTCGTCTTTGGTGTATGCCTCGCACAAGAGCGCAAGCGTGCCGCGATCAGCACCCGCGGATGGTTCAATGACATGGGGAAAATATCGTTCGTTCTTTTCGGCATCGAAATATTTCATCTTGTCGCGGCGGCCAGAATGCTCGGCGTGTTGACAGAGGTCATAGTCGCTTCGATGCGCGACTCCTTCGAGTTCGCCGAATCCAGGCGCGGAAAATGGAAAGCGATATTCGATGTCGCTCGTGCCTGCGCCAGTCTTGGCATAGTGGGCGAGTTCGTCGCGATCGTGTTCGCGCAGTTGGAGATTTTCGCTTGTCAGGCCAATCGACTGCCACCAAGCAAAGCGTTGTTCGCGCCACCATGCGTACCACTCGTTGGCTTGCGTTGGATGGATGAAGAACTCGATTTCCATTTGTTCAAATTCACGGCTGCGAAAAGTGAAATTGCGCGGAGTGACTTCGTTGCGAAATGCCTTGCCGATTTGAGCGATGCCGAATGGAATTCGCACGCGCGTGCTGTTGACCACATTTTCGAAGTTGGCGAAAATTCCCTGCGCTGTTTCCGGGCGCAGATATGCGATATTTGATGGATCTTCGATCGCGCCAACATTGGTCTTGAACATCAAGTTGAACTGGCGAGGTTCGGTGAGTGTGCCAACTTCTTTCGCATCTGGGCCGATGCAGCGGGCGCGTTGTTCTGCTGTCAACTGGGTGAATGGTCGAAGCAGATGGCGCGCGGAATCGAGCGCGTCGCACTTCTCGTATTTCAGAAGTGTCTTGATCGCTTTGTCGCGTTGATCTGTGTCGTTCTCTATGAACGCCCACAATCGCGATCCCGCATCCGCAGCGCCCAGAACGGTGAGATGATCCGCGCGATAACGCGCCTTGCTTTCGCGGCAATCGACCATTGGATCATTGAATCCACCGACGTGGCCAGATGCTTCCCAAACTTTGGGATTCATAATGATCGTGCAGTCGACGCCGACGATGTGAACGGATTCGCCGTTTGGTCCAGGCGTATCGCAGCGCACAACATCTTTCCACCATGCGTCTTTGAGATTGCGCTTCAGTTCGGTGCCGAGTGGTCCGTAATCCCAGAAGCCGTTGATGCCGCCATAGATTTCGGAACTTTGGAAAATGAAACCACGTCGGCGGCAGAGTGCGACGATTTCATCCATTGATTTTGTTGGTGTTTCTGGCATGGGATGGGCGAGTGTATGGACAACATCCGATGCTGGCATATGCCCCGCTATTTATGTTTTTTGGATCAGCGAGTTGCAAGAATGAAATCTGGAATTGCTTTGATGGCGAGATATCGCCTGAGAATTGCGGTGGGCAGTTCGTGAAAACTCCGAATCTTCTTTCGGCAAGGCACTTCGCCGCAATTGCACCGCATAATCCACGAATCATCCGCGCCCAAGAGCGTTGAATAGTCGTGTGCGATTTCAGTGGACGCTGCGATTGGCTTCAGCGCTTTGAAGAAAAGTCGGCCAGTGTGTTTGACGACACGGACATTTGGATTGCAAGAGTGATTTGCAAATGCGCCGATCTTGTTCTGTGGAGAGAGATAACGATCGGCGTCATACCGAAAACAATTTGCGGCTTTGCGTGGATCTGTTTTCCAGAAGGACCAGACCTCGTCGCTGGTGACGATGTCGCCATCGATTTCGCAGATCAGCGCGCCGGAGCTGAAGGATTTCAGCGCGACAATTCCAAGTCCGTTGCGAACGCGTTGAACAGCAAGAAATCGCAGCGCAGGCATACAGCGAGAAGAGTACGAAATCTGCGAATTTGAATTGAAGCAAACGAGTGAGGAGGGATTTCACGAAAAGCAACATCGTGATATCCTTCGATTGTCGGGCGATTAGCTCAGTTGGCTAGAGCACACGCATCACACGCGTGGGGTCGCTGGTTCGAATCCAGTATCGCCCATTT
>SXGU01487897.1_pt1 | contig 20501 bp, 17 predicted proteins | sample 3174531 | NCBI WGS metagenome assembly SXGU01 (sample SAMN11356863, study PRJNA531348) | freshwater metagenome | isolation source: freshwater sample F1-140 | place: China: Fuxian Lake, Yuxi | collected 2017-12-25 | reverse complement strand
TCTTGACGGCGGCACAGACGCATCTGCTTCGTTGCTCGCTTGGTCAGAGGCCGCTGCGGGCATCCTCCCGCGTTCGCGCCTCGCATCTGCATCTGTGGCGCTCGCCATCATTCGTAGCCTATCCCACGGTCTCCTCAGTAATCCAACGGGTGAGCATTTGGCACTCCCTGACAGCCTCTGAACTCTTTCATTCTCTGCTTCCTCTGCGTCCACCTGTTCACTTCAACTGCCGGGTTTAGCATCACTCACACTCGAGGAAATTCTCGAGGAGCTTGAGACCGATTTTCTGGCTCTTCTCAGGATGAAACTGGGTCGCGAAGACATTGTCCTTCCAGATCGAGGAAGCAAAGGTTTCTCCGTAATCGGTCCGGGTGGCCGTGATTGAGGAGTCTTGCGGCAATGGGTAGAAGCTGTGGACGAAATAGACGTAGCTGCCGGAAGGGATGTCGCGGTAGAGCGGGCAGTCCGGCTGCACGATTTCAATTTGGTTCCAGCCGATCTGAGGAACCTTGATTCCTCCGGTTCCTGAAAAGCGGACAACCTTCCCTTTGAAGATTCCGAGTCCCGCCGCGCAACTGTTGAACTCTTCGCTGCGTTCAAACAAAGCCTGGTAGCCCACGCAGATTCCCAGGAACGGCCTTCCAGTCAGCGCGTAGGCACGCGAAGCTTCGAGCAATTCCTGCCGCTGCATCGCGTTGAGGCAATCATCGAACGCGCCCACACCCGGAAGCACCGCCGCACGGGCATGCTTCAATTGTTCCGGACGCGTCACGCGCCGGACATCGGCTCCGAGGAAGCGCAACGCTTTCTCCACGCTGTGCAGGTTCCCGGCACCGTAATCGATCAATGCAATCACGCGTCGAGCGTAGGGGGAGATTCAGTCCTTTTCAATACGCGCCCTCCCGATCGATGGTGTCCGGTGCTTTCCTGAGTTGTCGGTGGAGCGCGACTGTGCTGAAAGCCAGTCGCAGCAGTATCGCTGGCTCGCCCTCGCGCCAAACCTGCTGCGGCTGGTGCTGTGCACAGAACCGCGCTCCTTGCTGACAGCCAAGTTCACCAACTTGTGAATGCACTGATGGTGTCCTGATCGTAATCCTGTTCCATGAGGGATGATGAGCAAGCTGAGGACGATGGGTGCGATTAAAAGCGGGTGAGGCCGCGCCTGGGAGCGCTGGCATCCTTGCCGGCGATTTATATCTTCGGGCACTCGTCCACACTCTCTGCCCGCGCCGGCAGGGATGCCGGCGCTCCCAGGTCAGACCAGGTTCCTCCCTCACCCACTTTTAATCACACCCGAGGACGATTCCGCCCGATCCTCCCGCTTGACTCGACTTGATCCCCCGGTAGTGTCACGCCCTTCCGAAGCCCGGGCTTCGGCATCCGGAGGCGGCCTCCGCGCACAAACAATTCAACACACGAAATCAAATCCATGAAGCATTACGCAATCGCGGCGGCAGTCTGCCTTTTCAGCACGGCCATTTCCCACGCACAGGACAAGGTGAAACTGACGGATCAAAAGGACAAGGTCAGCTACAGCATCGGCGTCAATATCGGATCCAATTTCAAACGACAGGGCATTGATGTGAATGCCGCGACGTTGCTGGCCGGGATCAAGGACGGTCTGAGTGGCGGCGCGACCGTTCTGACTCCGGAGGAAATGCAACAGACTCTCGCGGCTTTCCAGCAGGATCTGACCGCCAAGCAAGGTGAAAAAGCCCGTGAACTTGGCGACAAGAACCGCAAGGAAGGAGATGCCTTTCTCACCGCGAACAAGAAAAAGGATGGAGTGAAGACCACTGCCAGCGGTCTTCAGTATAAAGTGATCACGGAAGGCAAGGGCAAGAAGCCCACCACGGCTGACTCAGTTCAGGTTCATTACAAGGGAACGTTGATCGATGGCACCGAGTTCGACAGCTCTTACAAGCGGAACATGCCCCCTGAATTCGGCATTACCGGCGTGATCGGTGGCTGGACTGAAGCGCTTCAATTGATGCCGGTCGGTTCCAAATGGCAATTGTTCATCCCCTCGAATCTGGCGTATGCCGAACGCGGCGCCGGCTCTGACATTGGTCCGAACGCGGTCCTGATCTTCGACGTGGAACTGCTTGCGATCCTCGATCCGGCGAAGGCGGAGAAGTAGGCTGCGACGGCGAGAAGGAGCGCGGACAGCCATGTCCGCGCGTCGGGAAGACGGGATACGCGCGGACAAAGCTGTCCGCGCTCCGATGGATGGTTCACGGGCAGGGCAGGGGAGAGGTTTCTCTCACTTGGAATTTCGTGCTTTGAGCCCCTGACCGGCGAGCCTCCCAGAAGGAGTGTGGTAGGGCGGCGGTGTCCCACCGCGCCGTGGTGTCGGTGGGGATGCGCGTATCCGTCCGCCGTTCGCGGCGGGCTGAGGACAGCCTCGCCCTATCATCCGGTTCGTGGTCAGCATTGCCGTGTTTGCCCCGCGATTCGCTTCCAGAACCTTGACGACTCGAAACCTTCACCTCCTGTCGCGGTGCCTCCATACGAGACATACGATTCGTTCGAGTGCGAAAATGTAGTTCGCTCCGCAACGCGGCTTCGTGTAAGAGTCTCGTCAGCCAAAAGGACTCACATGAAGAACTTCTCAACCGCCGCCATTTCCCTCCTGCTCGCACCGGTATTTTTGCACGCGCTTTTCAATGGGGTGCCAGCCGTTGCCCAGTCCGTGCCGAAGCTGGATACCGCTTTCCAGCCTGTCATCACACACTCGGGAGGGTTCGTGGCCGCGGCTGCGAATCAAGCGGATGGCAGGTTGATCATCGCCGGCGCATTCAATGCCATCAACGGAACGGCGCGCAATGGAATCGCCCGGCTTAATTCGGATGGTTCCGTGGATACCGGGTTTGATCCGGGAGCTGGTGAGTGTTGCGGAGTGGCGTCTGGCAACGGGCAGACGACTTCTCCAATAGCGGCAGTCCTGGTTCAGCGGGACGGAAAGATCGTGATTGGCGGCCCGTTCTCGATGGTCGGCGGCGTGCCTCGCAATGGAATTGCGCGACTGGATACGAATGGGAAGTTGGACGCCTCGTTCGATGTTGGTTCGGGATTGGACCTGAGCAAAGGCGCGGCTGGCAGTGCTTCTGTCGTCGCGATCGTCGAGCAACCGGACGGCAAACTGATCATCGGAGGGGCCTTCACCTCGATCAATGGCGTTCCGCGCAGTGGCGTCGCCCGGCTCAATTCCAACGGCTCGGTCGATACGAGTTTTGATCCCGGCGCCGGCGTGCCGATCGAAAATGGAGACGTGGGGTTTGGCCGGCTCAATTCACTCGCGCTGCTCGGCAATGGACAGATCCTCGTTGCGGGCAGCTTTTCGGTCTTCAACAACGTGGACCGGATCGCCATGGCTCGATTGAATTCCAATGGCAGCCTTGATCCCGGGTTTGATGTCTATTTCCGCCAGCAGGACGGGCAACCGTCCGTCGATGGCGTCGTGGTCCAGGCTGACGGCAGGATCGTGGTCAGTGGCGTGTTCAGTGTGATCCAGGAAGAGTTCAGGGATAACATGGCGCGCTTGAATGCGAATGGCTCAAACGATCCCGGTTTCAATCCGGTGATCGATGTGAGCAATGGCGAATCCTACTCCGCGATTGCTTCGCAGCCGGACGGAAAATTGATCGCATTCAGGCAGTTTCTGGATGCTCAGGGCGTATCGAGGCGCATGATCGTTCGTTTGAACGCGGACGGTGGACTTGATGGTTCTCTGGCTGCGAGCCTTGGCGTTGGCAATGGGAACCGGCTGCGCGTGTTTGGCGCGGTCCGCCAGGCGGATGGCAAATGGGTTGTCGTCGGTGATTTCTCCGCGGGCGCGAACAATGATCATCGCGGTTTGGTGCGAATCGGCGCGCAGGGTGGTCTGGAGGAAACCTTCAATCCCCAGCTCGAACTTGCGGAGGATTTTCCGGCGAACATTCAAGCGTTCGCGGTGCAGAGAGATGGCAGGATCGTCATCGGAGGCACTTTCAACCGCGTCAATGGAATCGCTCGAAACCTGTTGGCCAGACTGAATGCTGATGGGACGCTGGATGCTGCTTTCGCGCCGGTGCTGCAAACGGAGGATGCGCAGAGTTCTGTGCTGGCAGTTGAGCTGACGGAGGATGGGAAGATTGTCATTGGTGGTTTATTTCGCGCGGTGAACGGTGTGAGTCGCAATGGCATCGCCCGGTTGAATGGTGATGGAACTCTGGACCAATCATTCGATGTGGGCAACGGGACCAACGAAAAGAGCCTGACAGGCTTCGATACTGTCGGGCGTGTTTGGGCGGTCGCGGTTCAGAAGGATGGGAAAGTGATTGTTGGAGGAGACTTCGCTGCGATCCGCGATGTGCAGGCCCCGTGGCTGGCGAGGCTGAACTCCAACGGCACTTATGATTCCAGTTTCCAACCCAGCCTCAGGCCGTGCCTTAACTGCGCCACACCCGAGATTCGCGGCATCGCACTTCTGAGTGACGGTCACATGATGATTCATGGCATCTTCAACCGTGTGGACATTTACGCCTATCACGGCATCGCTCGGCTGCAGGCGGACGGCGTCGTTGACACGAAACTGGCGCCGCCGATCACCGCGGATGACGAGGTTCGAGGGGTTGCCGTCGGACCTGATGATTCGGTCGTGGCGGCGGTTTCCGTATTCGACGCGGCCAGCGATTCGACTCGAACCAGGCTGCTGCGCTTCCTGCCCGATGGAAGCGTGGATACGGGATTCGATCCAGGCGCGCTCGTGGGAGATGATCCAGCCGTTGCTCCTGTGTCGGCGGTGGCGATCGACGCGGGTGGGAGGCTGGTGATTGCGGGACAATTGTCTTCAGTTGGTGGAAAGCCCCGGCGTGGACTGGCACGCTTCACGGCAGCGGGGACGCTTGATGATGAATTCATCTCGAACTCAAGCTTTGCCCGGGGAGTGCTCGGCCTCGCCCGCAATTCCCGGCCGGTGGTGATCGGGATGGAGGTTCAAGGTGACGGGTCATTTTTCGCCGCAGGATCATTTGGTGCCGTGGGAGATGCCGCACGTGTGGGCTTGGTTAAGTTTCTGGCGGATGCGCCTGGGTCGGGACCGGGTAGCTCGCGTCCAATCATCCGATCATTTGCACGGGAATCGGATGGAAGATCTTCAATGACAATCTCCGGTGAGCCTGGCCGGGGTTACCGCATCGAAACTTCCACTGATTTGAGAGGATGGACGACGATTGGGAATTTCACCGGTGCCGTCACTCCTCAGCCCTTCTCCGATGCTGCTCCTAAGGACTTGTCGCATCGCTTCTATCGAGTTCGAGGAGACTGAACATCAATTGGGGACCGCGCCTCAGTAAGGCAACGTTGAAACGTTGGGCTGTTGTCAAATGTCCCTACGGGACAACTCATCCCTGAAATCCATACCACCGAAAACACCGAAGAACCGATATTTTGTTTAAGTTCCTCCACTTGTGAGCCGCTGGAAGGCACGAGATGCTTTGTGAATTCCGCAGGGCTGATGATTTCCGTTGATCGAATTGATAATGAGACTGGCAATAGACAAGGTAGAGCCGGGGATGGAAGTGATGAGCGACGTGTTCAATGTGAACAAGGCTCTTCTCCTTCCCAAAGGGGCCGTGCTTACGGAGCGACATCTAAAGGCTCTCAAAACATGGGGTGTTGAAGCCATCAATGTCGTTGTCGCGGGGGAAGGAGGGCCATCGGGCGCGGCCGGGCAGCCGGCGCCTCCCGAGGTACTCTCTGCCGCTGAAAAACGGGTGGCCGAGCGATTCAAACACGTGACTGCAACCTCGCCCGCCATCGAGATCATCAAGAAGCTCGCGCTCAGGCATTCAGCGGTTCACCTCCAGAATTCTCCGACAGGGCAGGGGAGCGCGAAGCCATGAAGATGGACGTTCAGACATTTGTGCAGCGTATAGGCAAGCTGCCATCGTTGCCCATCGTGTACCAGGAGCTGGTGAGCGCCATCGAGCATCCCAACACATCGATCGAGGACATCGGGCACATCTTGCGAAAAGATCAGAGCCTGGCCACCCGGCTTCTGAGGCTGGCAAACAGCGCACTCTACGGATTTCCCTCCGAGATCGCGACCCTGGAGGAAGCGGCTCAATTGATCGGGTTGAAAGAAATCAGGGATCTGACATTGGCGACATCCGTCATCAAAGCTTTCGAAGGTGTCCCGCCTGAACTGGTGGATGTCACCGCTTTCTGGAAGCACAGCATCGCATGTGGCATCGCGTGTTCCCTGCTGGCTGAGGAAAGGCATGATCCCGCCTCGGAGAGGTTTTTCGTCGGAGGCTTGTTGCATGATGTGGGGCGGCTGATCCTCTTCCTCAAAGCTCCCGAGCAAGCCCGAGAAGTGCATAAAAGGTGCGAAGATTCGGGCGAGCTGGTCATCCGTGTTGAGATGGATGTTCTTGGTTTTGAGCATGCGGCGCTTGGAGCGGAACTGGCAACCCTCTGGCGGCTTCCCGTGTCCCTCCGTGAAATGGTTCGCTGTCATCACAACCCGGCGCGATCCACCGGATTTGGGGTCGATGCTTACACCGTCCATTTCGCGGATTTTCTGACAACTGCATTGGAGTTTGGAAACAGCGGTGAAATGCTTCTGTCGCCACTGGTGCCGCAACAGGCGGGCGATCAGCGGTTGATCGAGGATGATCGAGGATGATCGCATTGAGCCGTTGGTTGCCGAGCTCGAAACAAAGTACGAGGACGTGTGCAGGATACTGGCCGATGACTAGCATCCTTCAACCTCCACAATCCCCGGTGGACGGTGTGGGGATGGCGCAATTCAACCAGCAACTGGTTGACAGCATCCTTTCCCTCCAGCGTTTCTTCACCGAAGTGCGCGCGGCATCCAGCCAGAAGGAGATGCTGGAACTGACCCTTGCCCACCTGAAAGCGTTGCTGCCGATTCAGAACGCGGGTTTCTATTTTCCGGGTGAAACCGGACTGGATTTCATTCTTCAAACGAACCTCACTCCGGAAGCCGCATCTGAGCTGAATGGCGTGATTGATCAGGCGATCGAGTCGGGGGCATTCGGTTGGGCGCTCAACCATCTGAGGCCGGCGGCGCTCAAGCTGGATGATGGCACCACACTTGTTCTGGCGGCGCTTCGCACGCGGCATCGGGTCATCGGCGTGTTCGCGGCGTCGTTTGGCTTCCAGCTCGCCGCGGCATGGAACGCGCACAGCATTGTTCTCGCAACATTTCTGGGCTGCGTCGCGGATGCGATACTGTCGGACCAGCTCGCGGGCGATCTGAGGGATCACAATTTGAAGCTGGACCGGATGGTTCAAGAGCGCACCCATGAACTTCAAAATGCAAAGGAAGCCGCGGAGCTGGCCAACAGCGCCAAGACGAGGTTTCTGGCTAACATCAGCCACGAACTGCGCACACCCCTCAACGCCATTCTCGGGTACACCCAGATCCTTCAAGGCAATGAGGCCCTCGACAAGGAATCGAGTGAACAGGTCGGCACCGTGCTTCACTCCGCCGAGCACCTGCTCTCGGTTATCAACGATTTGCTCGACATGGCGCGGGCGGAAACCGCCGCGATCGAGATCGCGCCAGTCGAGATGGAGCTGCGTCCATTGGTCGAGGACGCCTTTCGAATCCTGAAGCCCCGGGCTGAGGACAAATCCATCGAGTTGCAATGCTCGGTCGGATCGGGATTGCCTCGGATCATCACGATGGATCCGAAAAGACTCCGGCAGATCCTTCTAAACCTGGGTGGCAATGCCATCAAGTTTACAGATCGCGGTTTTGTGCGGTTGGAAATATCGCGAAGGAAGAACGCGATTCGCTTCGTGGTGTCGGATACCGGTTGCGGGATTTCGCAAGAGGACATGCCCAGATTGTTTCAGGCGTTTCAGCAAGTCGGGGACTCCTCAAGGCATGCTGGCGGAACAGGGCTGGGACTTTCGATCAGCCAGAAAATCCTCGAAATCATGGGGAGGCAACTTCACGTGAAAAGCGAAGTCGGGAAAGGTTCCTCTTTCTGGTTTGAGATCGAAAGCGATGCAGCGGAAGCGGAGTCCGTCCCCGAGCTGGCTTCCATATCCACCACCGACAGCGCATTGCCGCCCGAGGATCGTGAGACACTGCCGCTTGAAGATTTTGTGCGGATAAAGGCCCTTGCGGCGCGTGGTGACGTCCTGGCTCTGCAACAGGAATTGGAACAGTTGGAGGGAAGATCCGCGGCGCCCGGCCCAATGATCCGGCAACTCCAGCAGTTGGCCTCCGCCTGCAAACTTCGACAAATTCGCGAGATGCTCGACAGACATGAAAGACACCATCCTCATTGTTGACGATACCCCGACGAACCTGCAGTTGCTGGTAAAGGTTCTGTCGGACTGCGGCTATCGCACGCTGGTTGCCGAAGATGGCGCGGCAGCCCTTGAACAGTCGGCAGAGGAGCTTCCGGACCTGATCCTCATGGATGTGATGATGCCTAACATGGACGGTTTTGAGGCCTGCCGCAGGTTCAAGCAAAGCGTCCGGACTCGCGACATCCCCGTCATTTTCATGACAGCGCGTTCAGAGATCAGCGACCGACTCACTGGTTTCGAAGCGGGAGCCGTCGATTACGTGATCAAACCTTTTCAAAAGGAGGAGGTGCTCGCCAGAATTTCCACTCACCTGACATTGCTGAAACAAAAGCGGGCGCTTGGAGACCTTGCGGAGCAACGAAGCCGGTTCATGCGTGTGGCCGCGCATGACCTGCGCAATCCCCTTACGGTCATCGCTGCCTGGTCCGAACTCGGAGTGGCGCGGGCTCCAAACCAACAGGTTGCCGAGATTTTTGAAAAGATCGACCGAGCTGGACGGCAGATGAAGGTGATCATCGAAGACTTCCTCGCGTTGCAAATGGCGCAAGGTGATGTCGGCCGTGAAAAGGGAGTTTTCGACCTTCGTGCGGTCCTGCAACAAGCCATCGAACAGCAGGGATTCTCCGCCTCCGCGAAGGAGATTCAGATCGAGCAGCGTCTTCCTGAACGACCGCTTCCCGCCCTGGGGAACCTGGCTCACACACATCAGATATTCACAAATTACCTGTCCAATGCCATCAAGTTCAGCCCCCGATGCACCACCATTCTGATCTCGATCCTGCCAACGCTCTCGGCGTGGAGGATTGAGGTTCAAGACCAGGGGCCTGGCGTTGCCAGGGACGAGCGGAGTAAACTCTTTGTGGAATTTGCCAGAATCTCGAACAAGCCCACGGCGGGAGAGTCCAGCACCAGGCTGGGGCTGGCGATCGTCAAGAATCTTGCCGAAGCGCAGGGCGGTCGCGCAGGGGCGGATTTTCCGGACTCCGGCGGCTCCATATTCTGGCTCGAAATTCCAATGGCGGTTGGAAATTGACCTCCAGGGACCGGGCAACGACTTAACAAGGTGGAGTCGTGACGGATGCAGCCTCCGGATTTGCGTGATGCGCTGCTTCAACCTTCACTGGCGGATGGCGGAGAACTCACAAGCCGCCCGTGTCCCAGGGGGCTGCCTCTTTACTGATTCACGTAAACCTGGTGCTTCGGCCTGCCGGCAAGGATCTGTTCTTTTCCCCAGTTTGTGACCTTGGCAAACGCTTCTGACCTTATGAAGTCGTTGAAGGCGGTTTGATCATTCCATTCCGAGACGATGAGATAGCTTTGAGGGCTTGAAACGTCTTTGTAGAGCTTCGAAACCGTATGTCCCGGCGAAGTGCTCATGACAGTAAGAACTGCCTGAAATGCCTTTTCGAAGACGGTTTCTTTGCCAGCGAGAACCTGATAATTCATTCCAATGGTAACCATGATGGTATTCAAGCGGGGCAGGTTGCCATTTGCAACACTTCAACCTTCCGTCGCCAGTGCATTCACAAGTTGGCGGTAGTGGAGCGCGAAATTCCCCGATCCGGCACCACACTCGGCCACGCCCGGTCTTGAGGTCTTGTCGTCACCCGCAACTCGGGAGGCACCTTCCGTCGCAGCTGTCATCCCCGAATCTTGTTTGGGCGTCCCGTACGCCCTCAGCACCCCTCCAGCACCGGGATTCCTGTGGCAACGCTGCCTGCAATCAAACGGGCTTTACCGGATTAAGAACGCAGGGCAGCTTTCACTCCACACATGAATCGCAAATCATTTCTCGGCCTTCTCGGCGGTGCTCCCGTCCTGGCTGCTCTCGCGTTCCAATCGAAGGCAGGTGTGAACGCGGGCGTCACATCGGCCGCCGGTGAGTTTGAAGAAATGACCATCGCGGAAATGCATTCTGGCATGGTGGCTGGCCGTCTCACGGCGCTCTCGCTCGCGAAAGCTTATCTCAAGCGGATCGAGGCAGTTGATCGCAACGGCCCAAAGTTGAATTCCGTCATCGAATTGAATCCCGACGCGCTGGCAATCGCCCGTGACCTTGATCGGGAATGGAAGCGCAAAGGTCCCCGCAGCCCGATGCATGGCATTCCAATCTTGCTCAAAGACAATATCGACACGCACGACAAGATGAGCACAACCGCCGGCTCGCTGGCCCTCAAGGGGCACGTGGCGGCACGCGATGCTTTCGTTGTGGAAAAGCTGCGAGCCGCTGGCGCCGTGATTCTCGGAAAGACCAATCTGAGCGAGTGGGCGAACTTTCGATCGACGCGCTCCACCAGTGGATGGAGCGGTCGTGGTGGTTTGACATTGAATCCGTATGCGCTGGATCGCAATCCGTCCGGCTCCAGCTCTGGATCTGCCGTCGCGGTCTCCGCGAATCTCTGCGCCGTAGCCGTCGGTACGGAAACGAATGGCTCCATCATCTCCCCCTCGTCCGTCTGCGGAGTCGTCGGAATCAAACCAACCGTCGGGCTCATCAGCCGGAGTGGGATCATTCCCATCTCGCACACGCAGGACACTTCGGGGCCAATGGCTCGCACCGTGACGGATGCCGCGATTCTACTCGGCGCCATGACAGGTCTGGATTCAACAGATGCTGCGACTCATTCCAGCGAGGGCAAGGCGTACACCGATTACACCCGCTTCCTGGACCGCGACGGCCTTCGTGGAGTGCGCATCGGCGTCTTGCGTCGTTATTTCAAGACTCATTCCAAAGCAACCCGCATTGCCAACGAAGCGCTTGTCCGCCTCAAGGATCTCGGCGCGACTCTTATTGATCCAGCCGATCTGCCGTCGGATGAAAAGGTCGGTGACGCGGGGTTCGAACTGATGTTGTTTGAATTCAAAGCCGGATTAAATGCCTATCTCGCGAATCTTCCCAGCGATGCACCGGTCCGGTCCCTCACGGATCTGATCGCGTTCAACGAACGCCACCAAGAAAAGGAGCTGCCTTTCTTTGGTCAGGAAATCCTGGCGATGGCCGAGGGGAAAGGATCACTCACGGACAAGGTTTACCTCGATGCTCTGGCGCTTTGCCGCCGCGTGAGTCGCGAGGGTGGCATTGACAAGATCATGGACACGCATCGTCTGGAAGCGATTGTGGCACCAGCCAGTGGTCCTGCCGGCGCTACAGATCTTGTGTATGGCGACCGGGATCTGGGCGGGTGTGCATCACCAGCCGCCGTGGCCGGCTACCCGAGCCTCACCGTGCCTGCTGGGTTTGTTTCCGGACTGCCGGTTGGGCTGTGCTTCTTTGGACGAGCCTACAGCGAACCTGTTCTGATTCGCCTCGCCTTCGCATTTGAACAGGCGACAAGAATGCGCCGCGCTCCGGGATTTGCCTCGACCGTTTCTGATGTGCATCGGTGACCATCTGAAGCAGGGCTGTTGAAAAAGAGATGAGTAACATTCTTTATTCCCATGACTTGAGCAGGTTCGATTTCACGCGAATCCATTCCTGGCTCTCCTCGACATACTGGAGTCCTGGGATCTCGCTTGAACGCGTTGAAAAAGAATTTCGAGCTTCGACGGTGGTCGTAGGCGCATTTTCCAACGAACGGCAGGTCGGGGTTGCGAGAGCGCTCAGCGACACAGTGCGTTTTGCCTACATCGCAGATGTTTTCGTGGATTCGGAGTTCAGAGGGAGCGGAATTGCGAGGCGGATGACAGGAATGCTGCTCGATCATCCTTTGGTTGGAGATGCTGACTTTTGCTACCTTTTGACCAGGGATGCTCAAGGGGTTTACAGAGAGTTGGGATTTGAGGTTCCCGATTTGCAAGGCAAGTTGATGCGCCGGGCGCGGCCAACGAACATCAAGATATGAAAACGAAAAACACACCGATCAGCCGCCGGGGATTTTTACGACGCGGCGCAACTGCTCTGAGCGCAGCCGTGTTCGCCCCCACGATCATCCCCGCTTCAGCCCTGGGTCGAGGCGGGGTTAAGGCCCCAAGCGAACGCATCACGATGGGCTTCATTGGCGTGGGAGGGCAGGGGAGTGGTCACTTGCTGGGTGGTGCCTGGACTTATGTTCCAGGCGGCTACTCCGCCCGCCGTGATGTTCAAGTGCTCGCCGTGTGTGACGCCTGGGAGAACCGGCGCGAAAACGCGACGCGCCAGGTGAATGAGAATTACGCGAAATTGTCCGGCCAGGGCACCTACCATTCTTGCAAGGCTTATCGCGATTTTCGTGACGTGCTGGCTCGCGGGGACATTGATGCCGTGTTGATTGCCTCGCCGGTTCACTGGCACGGCGTGATGGCCGTGATGGCTGCCAAGGCCGGCAAGGACATCTATTGCGAGAAGCCCACGGCCATCACCATTCGCGAGGCGAAAGCGATGAAAGAAGTGGTGCTGCGTTACGGACGCGTGTTTCAGGCCGGCACACAGCAACGCTCGGAATACGGCGGCAAGTTTCGTCGTGCTTGCGAACTCGTCCGCAATGGTGCCATCGGCAAGCTCAAGGAAGTTTATGCCTGCCGTCCTGGTGGAACATTCGAGTGGAAGCGCTTTGGGCCGCCCAAGCCCGTGCCTGCCGGACTCGATTGGGATCTGGCGCTCGGCCCCGCTCCTTGGCAACCTTACGCTGGGGTCGCTCACGCGCACATGTTCTGCGGCATCGGTGACATCAACTGGGGGCCGCATCATTACGACATCATCCAGTGGGCGCTGGATGCCGACCGATCCGGCCCGGTGGAAATGTTTTTCGAGAAGGACGTATTACGGTACCGCTATGCCAGCGGGGTGGTCGTTCATGCCGAGCATTATCCTGGCGACACGACAGGCTCCAGCGGCGGCGCGCGTTTCATCGGGACGGATGGCTGGATCGCCGTGGATCGAGAACATCTCACCGCGCATTCGAACGAAGTCTTCGAGCGTCCGCTAGACCCCAGCGGCCCGCGACTTTACTTCAGCGACAGCCATTCCGGGAATTTTCTTGAGTGTGTGCGCACGCGGAAACGCACGATCTGCGACGTCGAAACGGCGCATCGTTCGGCCAGCGCGGTGTTGCTGGGCGGCATCGCGCTGCAATTGAAGCGCAATTTGAAGTGGGATCCGGAGGCCGAACGTTTCCTCAACGACGACGAGGCCAACCGGTTTCTCTCCACTGCCTACCGCACTCCGTGGGAAATCTGAAAGGACTAGAAATGAAGACACTTTTCCTGGTTGCGGTGATGATTTGCGCTGCGGTGGATCTGGCCATGACGGCTGAAGTCGGCGAGGAAGCGCGGCTGACGGCCGTGCTGCAATCCACCGCAACTCCAGTGGAAAAGGAAGACGCCTGCCGACGATTGAAGCAGATCGGCACCGTCAGGGCCGTGCCTGCGCTGGCAGGATTGCTGGCCGATGAACATCTGTACCAGGCTGCGTGCGACGCGCTGGAGACCATGCCTTTCATTGAAGCCGGCGAAGCCTTGCGGGCTTCATTGAAGACCACTTCGGGGAAACCCAAGGCCGGAGTGATTCACGCTTTGGGAGAGCGACGGGATCAGTCGGCACTCCGGGATCTGGGTGGTTTATTGAGCGATAAAGATTCGCTCATTGCATGTTGTTCGGCCAAGGCGTTGGGAAGAATTGGAGGCATCAAAGCGGTGGGTGTGTTGCGCAAGGCTTTGCCATCGGTGTCTGATCCGGTCCGCAGCACGATTGTCGATGCGCTTTTGCAGTGCGCCTCACAATTGCTCACCGACGGTGAAACTGCCAGGGCCAATCGCATTTTTAAGCAGTTTGATGACCCGAAGGAAAACGATCATGTCCGTACCACGGCATACGTGGGACTGATTCGGTCTGCTGGAGACCACGGGCTTGCGCTCGTCACTGCCGGCATTAAGAGCCGCGACACCGCCCGCCAGACCGCTGCGCTACAGTTGGCGCATGCGATGCCTCACCCCAAAGCGACTGCAACCTTCACCAACTTGTTGACGAAGGCGTCACCTGCGATGCAGACGGCGCTGATCGGATTGCTGCAACAACGCGGTGACGTGTTCGCCGCTCCGGCCCTGCTCACCCCGGCTTACAGCGCGGAGCTCCCGGTGCGAACCGCGGCCATCGCGGCCCTGGGCGCTCTTGGAGATGCCACGGCGATTCCGCTTCTGGCGAAGGCTGCAACGTCGTTGGACGAATCCGAACAAAAGGCGGGACGGCAGGCGCTCATCGAATTGCGACGGGGCAAGGTTGGCGACGAACTGGTCGCTCAGTTGAGTTTGTCGAACCCGGATGTGCAGGTTGAATTGATCCGGGCGCTGAGTGCCCGGAGCGAGAAATCCGCTGTTCCGAAACTGTTCATTCTCGCGCGTAGTGATGCGGCAGCGACTCGTAAAGCGGCCCTGCAGGCCCTGAGTCGGCTTGCGGATGGCTCACAGATGGGAGCGCTCGTTGAACTTATCAAGGATGCGAAAGATCAGGCGGCGCGCTCTGATGTTCGCGGTGTGTTTGAATCTGTCGTGGACAGGGCGGGAGGTCGAAAAGGATTTGATGTTTCCCCGATTGTCAACGGACTCACCACGGCGAATGCGACGACCCGCATCGCCTTGTTGCAGGTCAGCGTGCTGTTCGCGGACGGCCGCCTGCGCGCGGCATTTCGGGCCGCTTTGAAAGACACCGACCCGGTGGTAAGCCGTGCTTCGGCGCGCGCCCTGTGCAATTCGCGGGATGTAGGATTGATGCCCGACCTTCTCGAACTTGCTCGAAACTCGGACGGAGTTAGCCTTCGCGCGCTGGCGATGGAGGGCTACCTGCGACTGAATGTCGATGAAAGTTCCGGTTTCCCTCCACAAAAGCGGGCTGAACTTATGAAGCCCGTCTTCGAACTCGCCACGCGCCCGGAGGAAAAGCGGTTGGTTCTCGCAGCACTGGCCGAGGTGGCGCATCCGGACGCGCTCGAACTGGTGGGGCGAAGCGCTGGAGAAGATGTCCGCAACGAGGCCGAAGTGGCCGGACTGCAAATCGCCAAGGCTTTGCGTCTGTCAGCTCCTGACGTGGCGGAAAAGACATTCCGGCGACTGGCGACGGAAGCTCGCAGCAATGACGTGCGCGTCAACGCGCAGACCGAGTTGAACAGGCTCAAGACACCATGATTGCCGAACTCATGCGAATCGGCTTCCGCTCTTTGCAACAGTGGGAACAGGGGACAATCGTTCTGTGACGGGCATCCTCCCGCGTTCGTGCCTCGCATCCGCATCAGCGGCGCTCGCCATCATTAGCAGCCTGCGCCACCGCCTCCTCAGTGATTGCGAATGTCAGGCGTTTTGTCTCACTTCTTCTGGACGCATGTCGTCGAGAAAAGGGAGGGAGCGGCGATACTCATCGAGTTTAGTGAAGTCCAATTCCGCGCTAATCACGCATTCATTGCCGCCTGCGTCGGAGAGGATGTCGCCGTTGTGATCGATGATCATGCTTCGGCCTGTGTGATTCAGCTTTGGGTCGCGACCGATTCGATTCACGCCAACCACGAAGGCCTGATTCTCGACAGCTCGCGCCTGCAGGAGTTTCACCCAATGGCCAATGCGGGCTTCAGGCCAACTGGCAATGACCGTGTAAAGCTGGGGACGTTGCCAGGCCGCCTGGCGAAAGACTTCGGGAAATCGAAGGTCATAGCAGACGAACGGAGCGACCAATACTTCGTTCCATCTGAATGTGGTGATCTGGTTGCCTGCCGCACATGCCACGGCTTCGCCACCGAGGGAGAATGGATGAATCTTTGAGTAACGGGTCACCTCCAGGCCATCCGGGGAGAAGATGACAGCCTGATTGCGGCATTTGCCGTCAGCTCCGCGCGTCACGAGTCCGCCCATGACATGGGCTCGGAACTTCCGGGCAATCCCGGAAAGAAACTGACTGGTTGCTCCTTCAGGTGGCTCGGCCATCTGGCCGACATTCATGGTGAAACCAGTGGCGAACATTTCCGGGAGCACAACCAGGGAACCCGGCGTTGGAGAAGCGTTGTCGAGCAGCGCGCTCGCTTTGGTGAAATTGGCGGTCTTATCCTCCCAGGCGACATCCAACTGGCAGCAGAATAGTTTCACGACCGGATCATGTCGTAAAACTCCCACTGCTTGAAGGGAATTCTCATCGAGCTTCCATGCTTTGAGCAGCCTGGCATCTCATTCCCCTGCCAGATCTCAGATGGCTTCTCCGACTGGAGTCAGGCCGACTTTTGCTGAAAAAGAACGGAGGAATCAGGGAGGTTGAGCATTGCGAGGTCGATGCCGCGGTTTGTCGGCCTCTGCATCGCCTTGGAGAATTGCGCAGAAATGGCCGCGACGGTGGGAGTGGCGTAGTACTTTACGATTCCGACGCTGACACTCGAAGGGAAGACCACGACCATCGTATTGTGGCCATCGATGTCGCTGACCAGCAAACTGGACTTGTCCCCCTGCTGGTAGATATGAGTAAATGTTGTCTCGCCTGTGATGTTCCCGATCGCCTGCGCGGCTGAAAAGGCATTTGACGCGAGGGCGCCGAGAGTCGTCGAATCATACTTTTCAGAATCGCCCTGCTTCACTATGAGAAACCCGCCCTCCGCGGTGACCAGCGCGAGCGTGGCTTCAGATTTCGCCAGAAAATCTTTTAGCGCGGATTCGATTTCCTGAACATCCTCTTCCAGGAGTTCGGGTAGAGTGGACATAAAGTTAAGCGGCTTTCCGGGTGCCTTCGTTGATGAATTTATGCAGCAGCATCCGGGTGATCATGTTGAGGGACTCGAAGACCCCTTCCGTGCGGCTGGCGCATGCTTCGAATGATGGAACAACTATTTCGCGGTTGTTCAGGAGGAACTCCATGTAATCCACGGGCGCGGCGTTGGGCATGTCCCGCTTGTTATACTGAAGAACGTATGGGATGTCCGCGAGGTTCAGTTTCAACGCGCGCAGATTCTCGTCCAGATTGTTAAAGCTCTCGACGTTCTCCGCCATCTTTTCGTACTGCGAATCCGCCACGAAGACAATGCCATCGACACCGCGAAGCACGAGTTGCCGCGTCGTATTGTAGATGACCTGCCCTGGAACAGTGTAGAGCTGGAACTTGGTTTTGAACCCTTTGATTGCCATTGCCTCCATCGGCAGGAAATCAAAGAAGAGGGTGCGGTCAGAACTGGTGGCGAGGGAGACAAGTTTCCCCTTCTCCTGCACCGATTGCACGTTGTCGTGGATCCTGACGATGTTGGTTGTCTTCCCGCAAAGGGCAGGACCGTAATAGACGATCTTAACGTGAAGTTCTTTCGAGGCTTGGTTGATGATGGCCATAACTAACTACTCCTTTTCTGCAAATTGAATCAGGTTTGAGGTAAGAGCTGTGATCTGCGCTTCAGAAACGGTTTCACCGACGCGGCTGATGATATTCAGATAGCCGCCGGAGACCTTGTGGATCGTAAAAACACGCCCGGCGACCGTCAGGCTCAACTGCGATGGCACGCCTATCTGGAGTTCTCCAGCGTAATGTGCCGCACGTTGGAACATTTGCGGCAGGAATCCGGCCAACGCTTCTGCATTGAATGGCTTCGGCAATTCTCCGAGAACCAAGAGCCCGTCTGGTGTGGCGAAAAGAGCGCCCAAAACTCCGGGTAGCTTGCACACGCCTGCGATGACCTCCGCTGGTTGAGTGGATGGCTTCGTTTCCACTGGAGCAGCAGCATCCACCTGGTAAGCCGTGATGACAGCCGTGGTGGCGGACAAGGCGGTTGTGCGTATGGGCTCAGGCGGTTTGGTGGCGACAATCGTGGCCGTTGATCTTGGCGCTGAGTTCCCGTGATTCCTGGATGAATCGGAAGGCGCGGACCGTGTGGCTGCTGAGAATATATCCGGAATGTGCGCGAAGGCATCCGCTGAAGGCCGAGGTTTGGGTGTGGCCTTCTGCGCAATGAACTGAGGCGCCACCTCCGCAAGCGGCAGGTCCGTCGTGAGTGCGTCGTGCTCTTCGAGAGGACTCGGCAAAGTCGGGGTTATCCAGGGCTTGAGCTGCTTCCACGTAAAGCTGAGTTTTCCGCGGCGAATTCCGAATTCGAGTTCCGACGCAGGAATCTTCAAAACGCAATCCTGGGCACCGGCGCTTTCCAGGGCTCTTCGGAGAAGTTCAGGCCACGCGGAGATCGCCTTGCTCAGAGGCACGATTACCAAATTGGTCGCCGGTTTCGGCCCTGGTGAAGGACTGGGAATCGAGTTCCCGCCTTGCGTGGGAAGGGCCGAGATCGCGGAAATCGAGGGCATTGGCTCGGGCACCGATTCAACCGGCTTGGCGGGGACGGGGGTGTGCCCCGTATCCGCTCCGGTTACTTCCACCGGCAGTGATCTGGGCGTGCAGGTGGTTGTTCTGGTGGCGTGCGCCGGATTCGATGGCAAAACTCGCATTCCCTGGAAAGTGAACGTCACGTCATCAGGAACGGAAATCTGCCTTTGGCCTGGGCGGCGCACGAGGAGGTCTGGTTTCACTCTGGACAGAACTTCCGTGAGCGGCACTTCGACCATCACTGCATCGTGAACCGTGGAGTCACTAAAAACACTTTTCGGCGCTAGGGTCTTGAGCAATTTGAACGAAAACTTAACGCTGCCACGGCGAAGCTGTTCGAGAAGAAATGAGGCTGGCAAAGGAATGATTGAATCCGGTGGGGCGGAAGGGTTCACTTCGGACTTCAATGCATCAGGCAAGTAAGTTCTCAACAATGAGATCGGAAAATCAATCGTGGTTCCCTTGATGACACTTTGTAACGCCGACGGACTGGCTGGCGCCACCGTGGAACCCGGCGCAGGCGGTGTTGTCGAAGGAACTCGAGTTGTCGGTTCAGATGCCTTGGGCGTCGGCTTCGCCTCCACAATTGACACAATTGAGTTTCCAGTGGCTGCTTTTGGGACAGCCGCGGTAACTTGTCTCCGACTGAAAACTGCCTTGAACAACTTAAACATTATCTTTTATTGGCTTATTCGACACGCCCACGTGCAAGTAGTGCAGGCGTCCAAACGCAACTTCCATACCACCCGGCAGCCTTGGCAAGAAACCAGCTAGCCATCACACCCAGAATGGCCACACTCGCTCAACATAAAGTGCTGCTTCTGGATGATGATCCCGATTTGCTTGAACTCTACCGCGAGATTTTCGGTTCACTTCCCAGCAAACCGTCGATCTCCACGGCGACTTCCGGAGCCCGGGCGATTGCATTGCTTGAGTCAGAGCCTTTCTCCCTGCTGATTTCGGATCTCAACATGCCCAAGATGGATGGCCTTCAGGTTCTGACCATCGTGAGGCGGAAATTTCCCAATCTCCGTACCGCGGTGCTGACCTCGGTGGTGGACGAACAATTTCGCGCGCGAGCTTACTCGATGGGTATCGACCTGTTTCTTGAGAAACCTAACGGGAGTCACGAGATCCGCTTCATGCTGGATTGCATCGAGTCGCTGCTTGGACGGGATGATGTGGGTGGGTTTCGCGGAGTGCAGCACAAGAGCCTTGTCGATATTGTGCAGTTGGAGTGTTTATCTCAGAGTTCATCGGTTCTCCGAATCACCAACGGGGCATCCGAAGGCCGAATCTGGATTCGGAGCGGTGATGTGATAGACGCCACCGCGGGCGACCTGACCGGAGAAAGTGCTTTCAAAAAGATACTTTCGTGGAGGACGGGCAATTTTGAGTTGCTCCCCGAGGATTCATCACGCGCGCGCGCGATCGAGACATCCTACCAGGGATTGCTCCTGGAAACCGCGCAAGCCCTTGACGAGTCCGAAGCGATGGAATCTCCAGAGACCGTGGAGAATGGGACCGCTCCTTTGGCGGATCAGTCGATCCAACGACTCGGACATTTGCATGGCGTGGAATTTGTCATGCAGGTCGAGGAGGAAGCCAGCCAGCCGGCGCAATCCTGGGGAGTTGAGAATCCTGATCAAATGGCAGCGTGGGCCAGGGAAACGTCAGCCCGGCTTCGGAGCCTTGGTGAGACGCTTCAAGCAGGTACGTTTGCGCGGGCGGAAGCTTCGGGATCGCTACGGCATGTCACGCTTGCACGCCGGGGCGGACGAAACCTGTCATGGCCCTCGACAAGGAGGGTGGAATGAAGTTTGAGGGCAAGGAGATGGAATGAATTTGGTGGCGCGCCGCTGTGGACTCTGATTGGATTGGCGCATGTCCATCGCGCATGCGGATCAAATGTTGGCAGGATTGCCCG